>Ga0172382_10010109_pt1 | contig 12733 bp, 13 predicted proteins | sample Leawel138RmetaG_FD_122245 | JGI IMG/M metagenome (GOLD analysis project Ga0172382, IMG submission 122245) | Leachate microbial communities from a municipal landfill in Southern Ontario, Canada - Leachate well 138R metaG | ecosystem: Engineered > Solid waste > Landfill > Unclassified | place...
CGATGAAAGTATTGTCTTCAAGCACTACTTGCATGCCAATTAAATCATCATAAAAGAAATAGCCTTCTTTAAGTGTCACTTCATTTTTATAAATAAGAAGCGAGCACTTTAAATATTCTTCGGCTTGTTCGATTGTTGTAATTTCTTTGAAGTTAATAATTAATAAACTTTTTTGGGGAATAATTTTCTTTATTGTTAACGTTTCATAACTATTTTTAAAGGGATGCTTAACAAAAACTTTCTTTTTCACTTTAAAACGTTCATCAACAAAACTTGTTGCCGGTTTAATTTTAAGTCCCCCTTGTAAGCCATGGGTGCTGACAATGTAGCCAACAATTAAATAATCTTTATTCATATCTTTATTATACCTTGATAAAAAAACTCTCGGGTGAGAGTTATTTATTTTCGTCGAGTGATTCAAAGCGTAAGAAGACGTGCTCTTCATCAAGTTTGCCAGCAATTGACACCACTTCACGTAAGGCGTTAGCGATAACTCCTTTGCGCCCAATTAAGACGGCAATGTCTTCATTTTCGGCAAAGATATTAATAATAATTTTATCGCCTTCGTTTGTCTTACGAATTAAGAGCGCTTGTTCATTTTTAACAAGTGGGGTAATAATTTCACGGACTAAAGCTTCATAGTCACGCATAATTATTGTCCTCTTTTACTTTTTGCAAATTCTTCGTTGATGCCTTGCGCCCGGAAAATAGCACGGACGGTATCACTTGGTTGCGCACCATTATTTAACCATTTAAGGGCTAATTCACGGTTAACAAAAGCATCTTTTAATTCAGTTTTTGGGTCATAATGGCCAATTTGTTCAATGAAGCGACCATCACGAGCGTAACGGCTATCAGCGGCCACAATCCGGTAGTGAGGAGTGTGGGTGCGGCCAACGCGGGTTAATCTAATTTTTACTGCCATAATTTGTTCCTCCTTATGCACCATAGAGTTTATACACTTTGTAGATTAGAGTCAAGTAATTTTACTTTACATTAGATAAATATTAATATTTATTGTTATTTTTGGTAAAATTAATTAGACTATTATGGTTTATAAAGCCAAAGGAGTGAATATATGAAAAATTTGTTGAACAAACTATTTAAGTTTGAAGAACGAAGGGCTAACTTAGCGAGTGAAATACTCGGGGGGTTAGTTACTTTTTTAGCGATGATTTACATCTTACCGACGAACGCTGGTATTTTAAGCACGATGGGGATGGATCAAAGCGGACTATTTGTCGCGACGGCCGTTGTTAGTGCCTTAGTTACTTTAGTGATGGGGTTTTATGGAAACTTCCCCATTGTCTTAAGTGCGGGGATGGGCGTTAATGCTTATTTAGCGTTTATTGTCTTTAATGCGCTTGGCTCATGGCAAGCGGCACTGCTTTTAATGTTTCTATCCGGTATTTTATTTGCAATTATTAGTCTTTCTCCATTACGGAAAATGATGATTGACGCTATTCCGAATGACATTAAATTTATCATTAGTGCCGGTTTAGGGGCGTTTATTGCTTTTGTCGGTTTTAAAGGAAGCGGCTTTATTGTCGGCAGTGATGCTACCCTAGTAACATTAGGTAGTCTAACTGATCCAATGGTTTTATTATCGTTAATGGGTATTTTATTAGTAATTGGCTTTATGTTTAGTCAAAACAAATTAGTGAAACAATTAGCGATTCCCTTTGCAATGCTTATTACGGTTATTGTCGCCATTGCAGTGTGGAATATTTTTAATTTACCGTCCACTAGACCAGACGGCACACTTATTGCCTTCCATTTTGATAGTATTAAAGAAATCTTTAGTGACCCACAAAAATGGGGTGGGCAAGGGTTTGAAAAAGTTGCCTTCCAAATATTTGGGGGTGAAACTTGGCAACAAGTATTAAGTAATCCGGCAAGTTATGCCTTTATCTTTTCCCTTGTATTAGTTAACTTATTTGACACTACCGCGACGATTTTAGCCGTTGGTCGAGGTGCCGGCATTATTAATGAACAAGGGGAATTAGTCGGTGGGACGAAAGCAGTTGCTGCAGACGCCTTTGGGGCCGTTATTTGTGCCCCGCTTGGCACTAGTACCGTTACAAGTTTTGCCGAAAGTGGTATTGCCGTTGAAATGGGCGCGAAAACTGGTTTAGCGGCCGTTGTTGCTGGATTTTTATTCTTATTAAGTGCGTTTATTTATCCAGTATTTTATATCTTTACTGAACCTGCAGTTACAAGTATGGCGCTTATTAGTGTTGGCGGATTAATCTTTGTTAATAACTTAAAAGATATTAACTGGGAAGATCGTATTATTGGCTTTACCGCATTCTTTACCGTTTTACTTATCCTACTAACTTATTCGATTAGTGATGGTTTAGGCATTGGCCTTATTTTATATGTCATTATGATGCTTATTAGTAAGCGGGGTAAAGAAGTTAAAATCCCGATGTACGTTGTCGCGGGAATATTCGTTATTTACTTTGTCTTAAAAGCTTTTATTTAATAAATGTTTAAAATACTTTTAAAAGGCCGTATTTATTACGGTCTTTTTATTATGTCGACTTTTTAAGAGATTACACTTTACATAGTAAAGAACTTTTGATATATTAATAAAGCGTTTAACGCTGTGGTCCGCTACCAAAAGGTATGAACACGAAAAAAATATATCGGAAGGAGCGAGTTGTTCATGAATAAAAATTTAGTAAGTGAAATTAACGCTTCTCAACTTCGTAAAGATCTTCCAGCCTTTAATAGCGGTGATACGATTAAAATCGCTGTTAAAATTCGTGAAGGTGAAAAAGAACGGATTCAATATTTTGAAGGGGTCGTCATTGCCCTCCAAGGTTCAGGTGTTAACCGGACCTTCACTGTTCGTAAAATGTCAAGTGGCATTGGAGTTGAAAGAGTGTTTATGACCCATTCCCCAGTTATCGAAGGCATTGAAGTCTTACGCCGTGGGAAAGTTCGTCGCAACAAAATCTACTACATTCGGAAACTTTCAGGCCGTAAAGCCCGGATTAAAGAAAAAAGATAAGTTTGTGAAATTACTAAAAGACCAGCAATCACTGGTCTTTTTTAATATTTAATCGCTAATTCGGGCTTCTTTTTTCGCAAAATGTACATAAATGTACATAAAGTTGTTATAATATCACTATGGTAAAAGAAGAAGCAGTTGGTGCAAAAGAGATTACAGAACAAGAAATAAATAACAAGTTAAAACCACGGCGCCGGAAAGTAATTAATACGTTGTGGACCGTTTTACTTATTGTTATAACACTAATTGCGATTCCGGTTGCCTATGTTGATATTGTGTACACGCCAGTTTATATTGATGGGCAAAGTATGGCGCCCACTTTAAATAATTTTGATAATAGTTCGTTTGTCGAATTTGGGCTTATGGATCAAAGACTAAACACGAAAAAGAAAATAAAACGGGGCGATATTATTGTTTTTGACCGTAATGGCGGAACCGCAACCCCAAGCTTACTTATTAAAAGGGTTATTGCTTTACCAAATGAAACGATTTTAATTACGGACAAAGGAAATGGAGATGAAGTTTCCATTACGACGACCAAAGGGGAAACGTTATTATTACCAGAAAAATATTTAAGTAATATTGCTCGTTATTATACGGCTACATCAAGTGATAGCGGTAACGGTATTGGTATTCCTTTAACACTTGGCGAGAACGAATATTACTTAATGGGTGATAATCGCGGTAATTCTTATGATTCGCGTCGGCTTGGCGGGGTAAGTTTTACGAATATTCGCGGTAAATTAGTCGTCGTTCAAGGCTACGCTGAAGATACTAAGGCATTACCAAGCGGGAAAACGGAATTAGTGAAAAGACATTATTATGTGATGTGGAAATGGCGGTACTACTAATGAGTCAAAATATTGGTTGGTTCCCCGGACACATGCAAAAAGCAACGCGCAAGTTAATCGAAACATTAAAACTTGTCGATGTTATTATTGAACTAGGTGACGCCCGCATTCCTGAAAGTAGCAGAGCGACATATTTAAAAAATATTATTGAAAAGAAACCAAATCTTTTTATATTAACAAAAGCTGATTTAGCAGATCCTAATGAACTTAAGAAGTTTCAAGAAAAAGAATTCGTATTAGCAGGGAATTTAAACGAAACATCGTTTATTCGCGCAATACTTAAAGCGATTATGAATGCGGGGGCGCCTGTTATTGAACGCTATAAAAGACGGGGTTTAAAAGTAAGACCTTTAACCGTAATGATTGTCGGTATTCCTAATGTTGGCAAATCTACCCTTATTAATAAACTAGCGGGCCGGAAAGCCGCAAGTGTGCAAAATCGTCCAGGTCACACTCGCGCAAACCAATATATTAAAGTAAATAACGAAGTTGCTTTGATTGACACACCGGGCATTTTAGCGCCTAATTTTGATGATCCGCTTACAAGTATGAAACTTGCCCTTGTCGGCACGATTCGCCAAGAAATATTACCAACTCACTTAATGGTGGAATATTTGCTTCCCTTTTTACAGCTTAATTACTTAGAGTTATTAAATAATTATTACAATACAACCTTGCAAAAAGACACTCCTTATCATGAGGCGCTCATTTCAATTGCGCAAAACCGCGGTATTATTGGTGAAGAACATGTCGTGCTTGAGCGAACGGAGATTTTAATACTTAATGATTACAAAAATGGGAACATTGGAAGGATAAGTTTAGAAATCTTATGACGTATTTTGATTTTGATAATGATTATCGTCATCGCGGTCATCTTTACTTAGTTGGCATTGATGAAGCTGGACGTGGTCCGCTTGCTGGTCCCGTCTTTGTGGCGGCGGTTATTTTACCACCAAGTTTTAATGATGAACGCATAAAAGATTCAAAACTTTTAAATCAAACGGAATTAATTGAACTAAGTGAATTAATTAAAAAAGTCGCGCTTGATTATCGCATTGTCAGTATGAGTCCGGAAGATATTGATACTTTAAATATTTATCAAGCGACAAAAGTTGGCATGCTTCAAGCGTTAAATGAAATTGAAACTGAATATCATTATGTTTTAAGTGATGCGATGCCTTTAGGGCAATTAAAAGTTGGGCATGAAGCTATTATTCAAGGTGATGCAAAGTCTTTATCAATCGCTGCAGCGAGTATTCTTGCCAAAGTAGCGCGCGACGCTTACATGTTTGAATTAGATTTAGCCTACCCCCATTATGACTTTAAAAATAATAAAGGTTATCCGACAAAGAAGCATTTAGAAGCGCTTGAAATTTATGGTCCTGTTAAAGGGGTGCACCGCTTTAGTTATAAACCAGTGCGTGACGCCCAAAATTTACAAATAAAACTATTTTAATGTAATAAAACCCGAGCTTTACTTTTATTTATACTTGAGGTATTTAAATTATGAGTAAGAAAGCCCGGGATATTTTATTATACTTTGCGACGAAGTATGAAGGTGATTATCACCAAATTATAAGTGCATTACGCAATAAAGAAAAAGTTGATGAAGAAGCTTATGACCAATATAAGAAAGAATGGGATAAAGTTGAAACATTAACAATTATTGATAATGATTATCCTGATATCTTTAAAACGATTAATAATCCCCCGATTGTTTTATTTATGCGTGGGGACACTACCTTATTATATAAACCCGAGAAATCAATTGCTGTTATTGGGGCCCGCGATTATTCAGAATACGGGAAAGCGAAAACTTTTGAGTTTGTCGAGTCGCTCGTTAAAGAAGATTACATTATAATAAGTGGTTTAGCGCGCGGTATTGATAGTTTTGCGCATGAAGCCGCCTTAAGTCATAGTGGCAAGACAATTGCCGTTTTAGGCGGGGGAATTAATTATCCGTATCCTGCAAGCAATAAGAAACTATATGAAAAGATTGTGGCAAGCGGCTTAATCATTAGTGAGTACCCAAACTTAACGAAACCAGCGCCTGATTATTTTAAATATCGTAATCGGTTAGTCGCTGCTTTAAGCCGTGGCGTTTTAATAATTGAGGCTAAATATCGCTCCGGGACAATTATTACTGTTGGCCACGCCCTTGAAAAAGGTGGCGATATTTTTTGTGTTCCCGAAAGAGCGGGCGTTAATAGCGGGTGTAATAAGCTAATTAAAGATGGTGCCTACCTTGTGGAAAACGCAAGTGATATCTTTGAACATTGGCTCAATTGATATTTTCTTTTATTTATTATAAATAAAGGGAAATCGCTGTAAGTTTTACGGTTGACAAGTTCACTTTTTACCTTTATATTCATATACCGAAGGAGAGTGCCGTGAAACTAGTTATTGTTGAGTCCCCCAGTAAAATAAAAACGATCGAACGTTATCTAAGTAGTGATTATAAAGTCTTAGCCTCTTTTGGCCACATTGTTGATCTTTCAACGAAGGGCAAAGGTAGTTTAGGCATTAACCTTGAAAACTTCAGCGGTGATTATGTTATTGATAAGGGTAAAAATAAAGTCGCAAAAGCGTTAAAAGACGCGAAAAGTGAAGCAAGTGAAGTAATTCTTGCAACTGACCCGGACCGGGAAGGGGAAGCAATTGCTTATCACATCGCTACCTTATTAAACTTAGACCCAAAGAAAACGAAAAGATTAGAGTTTCATGAAATAACGAAAGACGGTATTTTAAAAGCACTTGAAAACCCGCGGACAATTAATTACGCGCTTTTTAATTCACAAGAAACTAGAAGAATGCTCGACCGTATTGTCGGCTTTAAATTATCTGGTCTTTTAAAGACGAAAATTAAAGTGCAAAGTGCGGGTCGGGTCCAAAGTGCCGTATTAAAAATCATCGTCGATAAAGAAAAAGAGATTGAATCCTTTATTCCGGTAGAATATTGGCCCCTTAAAATTGAAACGTGTAAAGATGATCAAACTTTTGAAATTACATTTGCGAAAAGTTATTTAGGCGAAAATAAAATAACAAGTGAAGCGCATAAAAATGATATTGTGTCAAAACTTTCCCCCTCCGTGTATGTCGTGGATGTGAAAACTCAGACCCGTATCACAAACCCAAAACCACCCTTTACAACATCTTCTTTACAACAAGAAGTTGGGGCAAAATACCGCTATTCCGCTGCGAAAACGGCGTCAATTGCCCAAAAGTTATATGAAGGGATTGCCATTGACGGCATCGAAACCGGGCTTGTTACTTATATAAGAAGTGACTCAACGCGCTTATCACCAAGCTTCGTTGCGAGTGCTTCACAATATATTTTAAAGATGTACGGTTCTGAATATTTAGGGCGGGGGCCAAGTCGCGGAAAAGCGAAACAAAATGTTCAAGATGCCCACGAAGCCATTAGACCTACTAATTTATTTAATACACCCGAACGCGTTAAAAGTTTTTTAACTAGAGATGAATATAATGTTTATTCATTAATTTATGCCCGGGCAATTGCGAGTTTAATGCCGCCGAGTCGTGATAGTGTAACCCGCTATACTTTTAATAGTAACGGAACAACCTTTAATGCGACATCTGTTGTCCCGCAATTTGCTGGCTTCCGTAAAGCATATGGCTTTGATGAAACAAAAGACGATAAAGCTTTACCAAGTATGCATGTTGGTGATGTTTTACCAATTAATAATATTATTACGGAACAAAAATTCACTGAACCACCGGCCCGTTATAGTGAAGGAAGACTTATTAAAACGATGGAGGATTTAGGTATTGGTAGACCTTCAACATACGCTCCAACAATCGATACATTACGGAAACGGAAATATGTAACGATTGCGAAAGGCTCAATAACCCCAACCGAATTAGGAAAACGGTCTATTGATGCTTTAAGCGAATACTTTCCTAATTTAATAAGTAGTGATTATACGGCAATGATGGAACATGAATTAGATAAAATTGCGAATGAAGAAAGTGATAAAGTTGAATTCCTGAGCGAATTTTATAAAGAATTTAGTGAACAAGTTGATAGTGCACGTAAAGATATGCCAAAATTAGAACCGGAGAAAGTGGGTCGGCCATGTCCAAAATGTGGTGGGGAACTTGTGTATCGTGATGGTAAGTTTGGGCGCTTTATTGCGTGTTCTAATTTCCCAAAATGTAAATACATTGAAAACATTATTGAATATACGGGTGAATATTGTCCAGAGTGCGGCGCGCCCTTAATATATCGTTATGATAGTAAAGGGCGGAAATATATTCGTTGTTCTGATTATAAAAACTGTAACTATGCTTTATCAATGCGTAAAGCAAAATATAATAAGTAAACAAACGTTTTTCGAATAAGGGCCTTTTTTGCTATAATTTTCTTATGGAAGAAGTAATTATTATTGGTGGTGGACTAGCCGGAAGTGAAGCTAGTTTTTTCTTAGCAAATCATGGGATTAAAGTTAAACTTTATGAAATGCGTCCCGTTTTAAATACACCCGCGCATTATAGCGATAAACTTGGTGAACTTGTTTGCTCTAACTCTTTTAAAAGTAAAGAAATTACGAATGCATGTGGACTTTTAAAAAAGGAAATGGAAGTATTTGATTCCCTTTTGATGAAAGTAGCGACCCTAACTGAAGTACCAGGGGGAAATGCTTTGTGCGTTGATCGTGAACTATTTAGTGAACACATTACTAAGCTTATTAGGAGTCATCCCAACATTGAAGTTATCAATGAAGAAGTTACCACTATTCCAAGCGACAAAATTGTCATCATCGCTAGTGGCCCACTTACTAGTCCCACTTTAACAAAAGAACTGGAAAAGAAACTTGGCGCAACGTTTTTAAGTTTCTTTGACGCTAGTGCACCGCTTATTACTAAAGAATCAATAAATATGGACATTGCCTATTATAAATCACGTTATGATCAAGGTGATGATGCGTATTTAAATTGTCCTTTTACCATTGAAGAGTATGACAATTTTCATAAAGAGTTAATAAATGCAAAACTAGCGCCCCTTCGCGATATTGATAAAAAGTATTTTGATGCTTGCATGCCGGTTGAAGTAATAGCGAAAAAAGGGGTGAACACTTTACGGTTTGGCCCTTTAAAACCACGCGGTTTAGGAAAGACAAAAGATGATCGTCCATACGCTGTTGCCCAATTACGACAAGATAATGTCATTGGATCTTTATATAACTTAGTAGGTTTTCAAACAAACTTAACTTATCGTGAACAAGAACGGGTTTTCCGCCTTATTCCTGGTTTAGAAAACGCGGAGTTTGTGCGTTATGGTTTAATGCATCGTAATACGTATGTTAACGCCCCGGAAGTACTTAATTTAGATATGAGTGTTAAAGGGTTTAATAACCTTTACATTGCCGGACAATTAAGCGGGGTCGAAGGCTATGTTGAAAGTGCGGCCAGTGGCCTTTACGTTGCTTTCCATGTGCTAATGAAACTAAAGAATAAAAAGCTTAGTTATCCGCGCGATACAATGCTTGGTAATTTGATGTTTTACATCACGCACGCAAACCCTGTAAATTTCGCGCCAATGAACGCAAACTTTGGTATATATCCAGGGGCTACAAAAGCAAACCGCACGGAAATTGCACAAAATTCACTAATAAATACGAAGTTAATTAAGGAGACGCTATATGAATAGAACGCTCCAAGAATTCAGTGATTATTTAAAATATGAACGGCAGTTTTCTAAGCATACGATAACGGCTTATGTCCGGGATATTGAAGACTTTTATCGTTATCTTTTAAAGATTGAAGTGTTAGATATAGATGTAACAAAATACGACATCAGAGCGTTTATGAAAGAAGAAATAAGTCGGGGTTTAAGTCGGAAGTCAATGCAAAGAAAACTCGCAGCGATTCGTCATTATTATGTATACTTACAGCGCCACGGTATTGTCTTTGATAATCCGTTTGTCATTATTAATAGTCCCAAAGTAGACTCCACGCTACCCCGTGTTTTATATGAAGAGGAAGTAAAGGTTATTTTAGAGGCTAATCGTAAGCGAAAGGATTTTCTAAAAGATCGCGACCAATTAATTTTAGAGTTTATGTTTGCGACCGGCTTACGGGCTAGTGAAGTAGTTTCTTTAACTTTACAATCGATTAACATTAATGAAAGAACCGTCACTTTTATTGGTAAAGGCAATAAAGAACGGCTTGTTCCTTTCACCGAAGATCTCCAAACATTACTGCGTGATTATGTAAATAACATGCGTAAATTATTATTAGCGAAAAGAAAAAGCAGTCAACCGACAAATGCCCTTTTTTTAAACGCGCAAGGTAACCCGCTAACCATTCAAGGGTTAGGTTATATTTTAAAATCAGTAGAACGGAAAACTGGAGAGTACGTTAAATTACATCCCCACTTATTACGCCATTCCTTCGCCACGAACTTGCTTGATAAAGGTGCCGACCTTCGTGTTATTCAAGAATTATTAGGGCATGAGTCGCTTAATACAACACAAATATACACTCATGTTAGTGAAGATAAAGTGCTAGAAGAGTATTATCACGCTCATCCACGAGCGAAGAAAAAGAAGTAAACATAATATTATAATATTATTCCTAAGATACATAGGTTGCCTAAAGCCTTTACCTATGGTAATATATTAGCGGCCCATTTTGGGCTAATACGCACACATTGGATTCTTAATTCACGTCTACACTTGTAGGGATTAGGTTCGAAAATGTGGAGGAAAAAACAAAAAGGAGGCTCACACAATGAGTGAAGAAAAAGTCGTATTAGGCGAAGAAGTCGCCGAACCAACCATGGAAGCAGTTTTACCAGATGAAAACCGCCCAGTAATTACCATGAAAAAGCTTTTAGAAGCAGGTGCCCACTTTGGTCACCAAACAAAAATCTGGAACCCCAAAATGAAACCATATATTTATGGTGCACGTAATAACGTTCACATCATCGACCTTGAAAAAAGTATGGTTAAAATTGAAGAAGCTTACGCAGCATTACGGGAAATTGTTACCCGTGGCGGTAAAGTCTTATTCGTCGGCACAAGAAAACAACACGCCGAATTCGTTAAACTTGAAGCCGAAAGAAGTGGTTCATTTTATATGAATAACCGCTGGTTAGGTGGTACCTTAACAAACTTTAGAACAATTTCGACCCGTGTTAAGTACTTACGTGACCTTGAAATGCAAGAAGCAGAAGGTGCTTTTGATCGGTTACCGAAAAAACAAGCAATCTTACTTCGTAAAGAAATGAAACGCTTAAGTGATAACTTTGAAGGTATTAAAGAAATGCGGAAAACGCCAGAAGCATTATTTGTCGTTTCCACGATTGATGAAATTAATGCCATTCGTGAAGCACGTGCCTTAAACATTCCAGTTTTCGCCCTTGCCGACACAAATTGTGACCCAGATGTTATCGATTACATTATTCCAAGTAATGATGACGCAACGAAAACAGTCCAATTAATGCTCCAATTATTTGCCGACGCGATTGTTGAAGCAAAAGGTGGAGTACCTGTTCTTGCTTACACGAAAGACTTAGAACCAGATAACGAAACATTAGAAGAAGCATTAAAACACAATGAACCACGTCGTCGTCAAGATGGAGAAGAAAGACGTGGCCCTCGCAAAGCGAGAACCCAACATAGCGCTAAACCAACGCGAGCACGTAAAGCTCAACCTGCCAAAGATGCAGAAGAAAAAGAAGCTGTAGTTGCTCCCGTAGAAGGAGAATAAAAATGACATTAATCGAAAAAATTAAATTATTACGTGAACTTACCGGTGCCGGAATGATGGATTGTAAAAAAGCTTTACAAGAAAACGGTGAAGACGTTGAAAAAGCAAAAGACTGGCTCCGTGAAAAAGGTATTACAACCGCTGCTAAAAAATCAGGTCGTATCGCTGCTGAAGGCTTAACGATTGCAAAAGTAAGTGGTGAACACGCGGCCATTGTTGAAATTAACAGTGAAACTGACTTTGTCAGCCGTGGCGATGCCTTTAAAGCATTAGTCGAAGAAATTCTTGACTTATTACTTGCGAAAAAACCCGCAACGAAAGAAGCTGCCGATGAACTTATCAACCCACTAATCGTTGAAGCGACGGTTAAAATTGGGGAAAAACTTTCCTTCCGGCGCTTTGAAGTTGTCAAAGTTGGTAAAAACGCTGCTACCTATATTCATATGGGTGGAAAAATCGCTACTCTTGTCTTATTAGAAAGAGAAGACGCTGAATTAGCTCACGGCTTAGCGATGCACGTTGCCGCCAATAACCCAAGTTACATTAGCGCAAGCGACATTAGCCAAGCTGAATATGACCATGAAAAACACATTCAACTTGAATTAGCGAAAAATGATCCAAAACTCGCTGATAAACCAGTCGCCATACTTGAAAAGATTCTTGAAGGCAAAATTAAAAAACACTTCAGCGACTTAGTCCTTGCTGATCAAGCATACTTATTAGAAGATACGAAAAAAGTTAGCGCGGTCTTAAAGGAAAAAGGAAATAGCGTCGTCAAGTTCGTCCGTTACCAAGTTGGTGAAGGCATTGAAAAACGTCAAGAAGATTTCGCCAGTGAAGTTCTTGGACAAATTAAATAATTAATAAACAAATTAAAACACCTTCGGGTGTTTTTTTGTGGAGGGATTTATGGTATACAAAAGAGTACTATTAAAATTAAGTGGGGAAGCTTTAGCTGGGAATAAGGAACATGGAATTTATGATCCAAAAGTTTTAGCGGCCATCGCTAACTTTGTAAAATCATTTCATTTCCATAAACAAATGGATATTGCTCTTGTCTTGGGCGCTGGTAATATTTGGCGTGGTAAAAACGCGAAGCTTATCGGCTTTGATCCTGCGGCCGCCGATTACA
>Ga0172382_10010110_pt1 | contig 12731 bp, 12 predicted proteins | sample Leawel138RmetaG_FD_122245 | JGI IMG/M metagenome (GOLD analysis project Ga0172382, IMG submission 122245) | Leachate microbial communities from a municipal landfill in Southern Ontario, Canada - Leachate well 138R metaG | ecosystem: Engineered > Solid waste > Landfill > Unclassified | place...
AAGAATTACAAAATTAAGAACTTTGATCGAAGAGTATCGATATGCTTATCATGTTTTAGACAAACCAAAAGCTTCTGACGCAATTAATGATTCTTTAAAAAAAGAACTTGAGAATCTGGAAAATCAATTCCCAGAATTTAAAGATAAAAATTCGCCGACTCAAAGAGTTGGGGGCAAGGCTCTTGACAAATTTAAAAAAGTGAAACATTCTTTGCGCATGCTTTCTATGGCTGATTTATTTTCTTTTGAAGAAATTAAAAAATGGAAAGAAAGAGTTTCGAAATTAGTAAATATTAATCAAATTGAAAAATCTGGTTATTTTATAGAAATGAAAATTGACGGACTTTCGGTTTCTTTAGTTTATGAAAACGGAGAACTTTTATTAGCTGCAACTCGTGGCGATGGAATAACTGGTGAAGATATTACTCAGAATGTTAGAACTATTGAAAGTATTCCTTTGAAAATCAGAAAAAAATCTAAATATTATAATCAAATTAAAAATAAAAGATTAGAAATCCGCGGCGAGATTTATATGCCAATAAAATCTTTTGAAAAGTTAAACCAAATACAAGAAAAAAATAATAATCAAAAATTTGCCAATCCAAGAAATGCAGCTGCTGGATCAGTACGTCAATTAAATCCCAAAATTACTGCGTCTCGCGATCTTCATTTTTCAGCCTGGGACTTAATTACTGATTTAAAGGCAAAAACTCATCAAGAAAAACATCAAATTTTGCGAGATCTTGGTTTTCCAATCATTGGAAAAGAAATTTTATGTGAAAATTTAAAATGCGTTGATCAAATCAAAAACAAATGGGAAAAATCACGCCAAAAATTAAATTACGAAATTGATGGTTTAGTAATAACTATAAACAACAACGATATATTTAAAAGATTGGGTTGGGTTGGTAAAACTCCCCGCGGTCTTTTTGCTTATAAATTTTTTGCAAAAGAAACAACTACAATTTTAAAAGATATTAAAGTTCAAGTTGGACGCACTGGAAAACTAACCCCAGTTGCAATACTAGAGCCAGTTAATTTAGCAGGTTCAACTGTTTCCCGTGCCACGCTTCACAACGCAGATGAAATTCAAAGAAAAGATATTCAAATTGGTGATACCGTTATTATTCGAAAAGCTGGCGATGTAATTCCTGAAGTAGTTTCTGTAATTAAAAAATTGAGACCAAAAAACGCTAAAAAATTTATAATGCCTTCTAAATGTCCAATTTGCGGCGGCAATGTTCAAAAAAGAAAAGGCGAAATAGATTATTACTGCCAAGATCCTAAATGTGTAATTCGGATTAAAAGACAACTTGAACATTTTGTGTCAAAAGCTGCTTTTAACATTGAAGGACTCGGTCCTCAAATCATTAAAAAATTGATGGAACAAGGATTACTCGACGATCCATCTGATATTTTTGAATTAAAAAAAGAGGAACTTTTAGAACTTGAAGGTTTTGCAGAAAAAGCGACTGAAAAAACAATTAAAGCTATAAACAATAGAAAAAAAATTTCTTTTGAAAAATTTATTTTTTCACTTGGGATTCGTCATGTTGGCGAACAAACCGCAAGTGCGTTAGCAAGAAAATACAAAAGTATTGAAAATATTATAAAAGCTAAACAAGAAGATCTTTCAAAAATTAATGATGTAGGTCCAGTGGTTGGAAAAAGTGTTTACGACTGGTTCAATAATCAAAAAAATTTAGGATTAATTAAAAAGTTGAAAAATGCTGGAATAAAAATTTTTGATAGTTCTGTGTCTCATAAATTTAATAATTTAATCTTTGTATTTACTGGCACAATGAAAAAATATGAAAGGGAAAGAGCTAAAGAATTAGTGCGTCAAAATGGGGGTGAAGTTGCAAATAGTATTTCTGAAGAGACGGATTATTTAGTAAAAGGTAAAGGCGGTGGTAAAAAATTTGAAGATGCAAAAAAAACTGGAATAAAAATAATATCAGAAAATCAATTTTTAAAAATGCTTGAATAGGCTTTATTTTATAATTTTAAAATGTTAAAATGAGATATTACATTTATGAAAAAATTATCTAAAAAACAAGTTATTCACATTGCTAAACTTTCGCGGATTGATTTGTCTAACCAAGAAATTAAAAAATTTCAAAATCAATTAAGCGATGTTTTGGAATATGTAAGTCAAATTCAAGAATTAAATTTGCCTGAAAGCCAGGAATATAGTGTTTTGGATTTAAAAAATATTTTTAGAGAAGATAAAATTACTGAAAATTGGCAAAGAGAAAAATTAATGGGAAATGCCCCAAAACAAAAAGATGGGTTTTTTGTTGTTCCTTCTGTTTTTAAGAAAAAATAAATATGACAGAAATAAATACAATTACAAATTTACAAAAAAAATTATCAAATAATAAAATTACATCAGTAGAAATTACTAAATATTATTTGGATAGAATTAAAAAATATGATGCAAAAATTAAAGCTTATTTAACAGTTCGTGAAGAAAATGCATTGCGCCAAGCTAAAGAAGCAGACAATCGTCGAGCAAAAAAGCAAATTTTGAGCAAACTTGACGGTATTCCAATTGCAGTTAAGGATTTATTTTGTACAAAAGGAATTAGAACCACGGCTGCTTCTAAAATTTTAGAAAACTTTATTCCTTTTTACGAATCAACAGTTACCCAAAAATTAATCGATGCTGGAGCAGTAATTTTGGGGAAAACAAATTTAGACGAATTTGCTTTTGGCTCATCAACAGAAAATTCGGCTTATCAAATTACAAAAAATCCTTGGGATCTTTCTCGAGTTCCCGGCGGTTCTTCTGGCGGATCAGCTGCTGCAGTGTCTGCTGATTTATGTGTTGCTGCAATTGGGACAGATACAGGTGGTTCTATTCGCCAGCCAGCTTCTTTATGTGGAATTGTTGGTTTTAAACCAACTTATGGGAGAGTAAGCAGGTATGGAATTATTGCAATGGCTTCTTCGCTTGATCAAGCTGGCCCAATGACAAAAAATATTGAAGATGCAGCAATAATTCTAGAAATTATTGCTGGCAAAGATAATTATGATTCTACTTCTTATAACAAACCAGTTTCAGAATATTCGAAAAATTTGAATATTGATTTATCAAAAATTACAATTGGCGTTCCAAAAGAATTTTTTGGTAAAGGTATTAACCCAGAAGTTGAAAGCCAAATTAAAAAATCAATTAACGAGTTTCAAAAATTAGGGGCTGAAATTAAAGAAGTTAGTATTCCAGAACTAAAATATGCGCTTGCCGTGTATTATATTATAATGCCGGCTGAAGTTTCTTCTAATTTAGCAAGGTATGACGGAATTCGATATGGATATTCAGAAATAGGAAAACAAAAAAATCTTGAAAAAGTTTATTCTGTTTCAAGAGCGAAAAAATTTGGAAGCGAGCCAAAAAGAAGAGCAATGCTTGGTAGCTATGTATTGTCTTCAGGTTATTATGACGCTTATTATAAAAAGGCCCAGCAAGCCAGATTAGTCTTGAAAAAATCTTTTGATCGAGTTTTCAAAGAATGTGATATTTTAATTTCTCCTGTTTCTCCAACAACAGCATTTAAAATTGGAGAAAAAACAAGCGACCCGCTTGAAATGTATATGTCTGATATTTGTACCGTTCCTATTAATCCAGCTGGGTTACCAGCAATTTCTGTTCCTTGCGGTTTTTCTAAAAAAGGACTTCCGATTGGAATGCAAATTATTGGACCACATTTTTCAGAAGAAAAAATTTTTCAAATTTCAAATTCTTTTGAAAAAAAGATTAATATTGTTAATCAACAACCAGAAATTAAATGAGCCAAAAATATTATAAAAAATCTTCTTATCAAAAAGCAGACCCAATTATTAAAATTATAGAATTATTTTTTTCAATAATTTTATTGCCTTTTAGAATATTTTTTAAAAATCATTATTCAAAAATCAATCGAGCAAAAATTAAAAATAGTTGGTATAAAATCAAGCTTGATTTAGGAGAAAAAACCGAAAATGGAAAAAGAAGCGCAATTATTGGCGCAGATAGATTATTAGATAACACAATGAAAGAAATAGGCTATGATGGAGACAAAATGGCTGAAAGATTAAAATCAGCTAAAGAAAAATTTTCTAATTATGACGCAATATGGAAAGCGCATATTGCACGCAACAAAATAGTTCATGAAGAAAATTATTATTTATCAAACCAAGACGCAATTAAACATATAAATAATTATCAAAAAGCTTTGAAAGATTTAGGTGCTTTATGAAATATAAAACAACAATTGGGTTAGAAATTCACATTGAATTAAACACAAAAAGTAAAATGTTTTGCGGTTGTATTAACCCAGCGAGTTTAGTTGATGATATCGCTGATCGAAAACCAAATAGTTTTTGTTGTCCAATTTGCATGGGGTTTCCTGGAACGTTGCCGGTAGTTAATAAACAAGCAATTGAATATTGCGTTATGGCTGGATTAGCACTTAATTGCAAAATCCAAAAAAAATCAAAATTTGATCGCAAACATTATTTTTATCCTGATTTGCCAAAAGGATATCAAATTTCTCAATATGATATGCCTTTTTGCAAAAACGGATATTTGAAAATTAATAACCAAAAAATTAGAATTAACAGAATTCATTTGGAAGAAGATGCAGGAAAATTAATTCATTTGCCCAATAGCAATGTTTCTTTAGTTGATTTTAATCGTTCTAGCGCCCCACTTATTGAAATTGTTACTGAGCCTGATATTACTTCTCCAAAAATGGCAAAGGATTTTGTTCAAGAGTTGCGTTCAATAATTAGAAATTTAAGAATTTCTGATGTAAATATGGAAAAGGGTCATTTGCGATGTGACGCAAATATTGATATTAGCAATAAAAATAAAAAATCACCGATCATTGAAATAAAAAATTTAAATTCCTTTCGATTTATTGAAAAAGCATTACTATACGAAGAAAAAAGATTGTTTGAAACTTGCAATCAGTGGCCAAGCAAAAAAACTAAAATAACTCGCGGCTTTGATTCTAAAAATAACCAAACATATCCGCAACGTGAAAAAGAAGAAGCATCGGATTACAGATATTTTCCAGAGCCAGATTTGCCAATGGTTGTTTTAAGCAACAAAGACATTAAAAAAATAAAAAACAAAATGCCAAAATCGCAAGCAGAAATTAGTTTGCAATATCAGAGAAACGGTTTGTCAGAAAATCAAATTAAACATTTGTTGTCTGATATAAAATTAAAAAATTATTTTGATAAAGTTGCAAAAAAAACAAAAAATTATCAAAAAATTTATTCTTTAGTAAGTGTTGAGCTTTTAGGAATTGCTAAAAAAACTCAGAAATCAATTGATGAATTAATAAACCCAGATGAAGTTGCTGATTTAATTATTTTATCTGAGAAAAAAACATTGTCTTCGTCAATGATTAAAAAAATACTGCTTGAAATTACAAAATCAAGCAAAAAACCATCAGAAATTTATCAGAATTTTTCATCAAAAACTTTTGATATTGAAAAAATAATTTCAGAAATTTTTTCTGAAAATAATAAAGCGATTCAGGATTACAAAAAAGGAAATAAAAATGTTTTAGGTTTTCTTGTTGGTCAAGTTATGAAAAAAACGCAAGGAAAAGTTGATCCAAATATCATTCGAATAAAAATTCAAGAAAGGATAAAAGATGTATAAACAAGTTACTGAAAAAATTAAAAACATTATGAAGAATTCCAAAATTTATATTGGGATGGTAATAATTACTGGTTTAATATTCGGTTTTTTGGGAGGGATGCTTGGTGTTTGGTGGATGATTCAATATGGAGGAATTGAAAATAATGTCATTGGTTCAGTAATTCAGAAAAAAGAAACTGTTAAACTTACAGAAGATTCAGCAATTATTGATACGGTTAAAAAAGTTCAATCAGCCGTAGTAAGCATTACTGTTAAATCAGAAGTTCAAAGTTTTTATGGCCCTTCGGAACAAGATTCTGAAGGCAGCGGGTTTATTATTGACAAAAATGGGTTAATTTTAACAAATAAACATGTTGCTTCAAGCAATACATCGTCTTATATTGTGACAACATATAAAGGTGAGACTTATGATGCAAAATTAAAGGCAACAGATCCACTTAATGACTTAGCAATTCTAAAAATTGAAGCAAAAGATTTACCTGTCTTAGAATTAGGCGATTCTGACGATATGCAAATTGGTCAGAGGGTGATTGCAATAGGAAATGCTTTGGGTGAATTTGACAATACGGTTACAACTGGAGTTTTGTCAGCTAAAGATAGGGATATTACTGCTTCTTCAGGAAATGGTAGTTCTTCCGAAGAACTTTCTGGATTGCTTCAAACAGATGCTGCGATTAACCAAGGAAATTCTGGCGGACCGCTTGTTAATATTTTAGGTCAAGTAATTGGTATAAATACTGCAGCTGCACAATCAGCAGAGAACTTGGGTTTTGCGATTCCTAGCAATATGGCAAAAAGCGCGATTGCTTCATACCAAAAATCTGGGAAAATATCTAGACCAATGATTGGAGTTCGTTATATTTCTAATTCAAAAGAAATCGCTGAGCAAAATAGCCTGCCGTCTTCAGAAGGAGTAATTGTTTATTCTGGAAATCAATATTTATCTGCAATTATTTCTGGAAGCCCAGCTGATAAAATTGGTCTAAAGCAATATGATATTATTATCCAAATTGATGATAAAAAAATTAATGCTGAGAATACTTTGCGTAAAATTTTATTAAATTATAAAGTTGGCGACAAAATAAAAATTAAATATTTAAGAGACGGAAAAGAAAAAACCGCTACTTTAAAATTAAGTGAAGCAAATTAAAATTTAATTTTATTATTTAAAATAATAATTCTACTTTTATTCATTAAATTTTTAAAAATTTTAATTTTATATTCAGATAAATATTTTTTAGCTAATTCAATTAATTCTTTTTTTTGCTTTGACTCGAATTCCAATAAAATATATTTTGGTTTATTTTTTATTTTACCAATTTGTTTTATAAGTTTTTGAATAATTTCCAAACCGTTTTTTCCCGCGTATAAAGCAATTTTTGGTTCAAACTTAATTAAATTATTTTTTTGTTTAAAATCCAGATATGGCAAATTTGCAATAATAATATCTGGGGTTTTAAAACTAAAATTTAATAAATCTGCATTAACAAACTTGATATTTTTAGTTTTATTTATTTTTGCATTTTTTTCAGCAATTTTTAAAGCTTTTTTCGAAATATCAGTGGCTATAATTTTTATCTTCGGAAAGAATTTTGCTAACGAAATCGAGATAGCGCCACTACCGGTTCCAATTTCTAAAATATTTTTATAATTTTCTTTTTTAATAATTTTGATTGTTTCCTCAATTAAGAGTTCAGTGTCAGGTCTTGGAATTAAAACATTTTTATCAATATAAAAATTTATACCAAAAAATTCTTTTTTTCTTACAAGATAAGCAATTGGTAAACCCTTGATTCTTTTTTTAATCAAATTAAAAAATTTTTTTTCAAGGCTCAATTCTATTTTTTTATTTGGGTTTAAATATAATTCCTCTCGGCTTTTTTGAGTTACAAACATAAAAATTAATTCAGCATCTAAAAAAGCGGAATCTATTTCCGCTTTTTTTAATAAATTTATGCCTTTTTTAATTAGCTTGTTGTTGGTCATATTTAATTAATAAATAAATAATTTCTTTTAATTCACCAGCTAAAATTTTTTGTATTCCATGCCAAGATTTTTTTATCCGATGATCTGTTATTCTGTCTTGAGGGAAATTATAAGTCCTAATTTTTTCGCTTCTGTCTCCAGAACCAATTTGTGATTGTCTTTGATTTTTTATTTCTTGTTGTTTTTTTTCTTGTTCTAATGCATATATGCGAGATCTTAAAATTTTTAAAGCTTTTTCTTTGTTTTTCAATTGTGATTTTTCGTCTTGGCAGGAAACAACAGTATTTGTTGGCAAATGAGTAATTCTTATTGCAGAATCAGTTGTATTTACACTTTGTCCACCTGGCCCAGATGATCTAAAAGTGTCAATTTTTATATCTTCTGATTTTATTTCAATATCAATATTTTCAATTTCTGGTAAAACCGCAACAGAAACTGCAGAGGTATGAAGCCGACCAGTTTTTTCAGTTTCCGGAACTCTTTGGACTCGGTGAACTCCACTTTCGTATTTTAAATTTTTCCAAACACTAGTTCCTGATACTGAAAAAATTATTTCCTTAAAACCACCTAATCCTGTTTTGTTTGAATTTAAAATTTCAACTTTCCAATTTTCTTTTTCTGAATATCGCGCATACATTCTATAAATTTCAGCGGCGAAAAGCTCTGCTTCATCACCGCCAGTTCCAGCTCGTATTTCCATTATTACATTTTTATTATTTAATGGATCGCTAGGATAAAAATATTCGTTTAAAAAACTTTCAATTTCTTTTTTTTCATTCAGCAAACTAGAATTCTCTTCTTCAGCGATTAAAGAAAATTCATTTTCTTCTTTGGCTAAAATTGTATTTTCTAAAATTATTCTTTCAATTATTTTAAGTCTTTCAATTTTTTCTAGGATTTTTTCAAATTCGTTTTTTTCTTTTGCTAATTTTCCTATTTCTTGACCATTAGAAAAATTATTTGAATTTATCAATTGCTTATCAATTTTTTCAATTTTTGTTTTGATCTCTTTGCTTTTTTCTTGAAAATTTGTCATTCGAAAATGATTTTTAATTATTTTAGAGATCTATTTAGATTTATTTTTTTTAGAACTATTTTTTAGTTGTTTTTGTTTTTCAAGTAAATTTTTAAATCTGTCAACACGACCAGCAGTGTCAACTAGTTTGGATTTTCCTGTATAATAAGGATGACAATTCGAACAAATTTCTGTATTTAAAAATTCTTTTGTTGATCCAACTTCAAAATTTGCTCCGCACGCGCAACTAAATTTTGCTTTTGAATAATATTTTGGATGAATTGATTTTTTCATAACATAATGATAATATCAAACATTATATCTTTTTGCAAGAGCGTCAGCCTTGCTAATTATATTTTTTTTTGCTATATTATGAAAGTAAATAATAAAAAAATATAGAAAGGCAAGTTAATGGCAATTTCTCTTAAAAAAATGATTGATGCTGGCGCGCATTATGGTCATCATAAATCAAAGAAAAATCCTCATTTTGAAAAATATGTTTTTGCGACTAAAAACAATGTTAGTATTATTAATCTTGAAATTACCCAGGATTTATTTGCAAAAGCAACAGAGTTTTTAAAAGAACAAATTAAACAAGGCAAAAAAATTTTATTTGTTGGCACTAAAAAACAAGCGCAAAACGTAATTGCGGATATTGCTGAATCTTTAAAAATGCCTTATTTGAATAATCGATGGCTGGGTGGTGCAATTACAAATTTTAAAACATTAAAAAACTCAATTGATAAATATAAAAAACTTAAAGAAGATCAAAAAGCTGGAAAATGGTCGGAAATAACAAAAAAAGAAAGATTAATTCTTGAGAGAAAATTAAAGAAAATGGAAGTGGATTTTCAGGGTCTTTCTGACCTAGATTCTTTACCAGAAATATTATTTGTTGTTGATCCAGCAAATGAAAAAATTGCAGTTTCAGAAGCGAAGAAAAAAAAGATTGTTATTGTTGCGCTTGTAGATACTAATTATAATCCTGATGAAATTGATTATCCGATTCCAATGAATGATGATTCTATAAAAGCTGTTAGACTTTTTATGGAAGAAATTGGGTCTGAATTAAAAAACATAAAAACAAAAAACATCTAAAATGGAAATTCAAATTAAAGACATTAAAAAATTAAGAGAACAAACAGAATGCTCAATTTCAGATTGCAAAAACGCGCTTATTGATTCTAAGGGAGATTTTGATAAGGCGATAAAATTTTTAGTTAAAAAAGGCGCTGAAATGTTGGAGAAAAAGAAAGATCGAGCCACAAATTCTGGAGTTGTTGAAGCGTATTCACATAATGGTCGCATTGGCGTCATTGTTGAAATTTTGTGCGAAACAGATTTTGTTGCTAGAAACGAAATTTTTAAAAATTTCGTTCATGATATTGCAATGCAAATTGCTGCTATGAATCCAAAAAATGTTGAAGAATTAATGAAGCAAGTTTATATAAAAGATGAAACAAAAACTATTAAAGAACTTTTTGATTATACAATTACCAAAATCGGTGAAAATATTCAAATTAACAGATTTGAAAGATTTGAATTAGGAAATTAATTTTTTCAAGGAGGCAAATGCAAGATAAAATTATTAAACAAGCAAGTGAAGATTTTGACAAAATTTTTAATAATTTTCAAATTGAGATCTCAAAAATTAATATTGGTAGAGCTAATTCTTCAATGGTTGAAAATATTTTAATTGAATCATACGGCTCTAAAATGCCAATTATAAAAATTGCTCAAATAAGTACACCAGATCCAAAATCAATTGCAATTCAACCTTGTGATAGTAACTTGTTAAAAGATATTGAGAAAGCAATTGAAGAATCAAACTTAAATCTTGTTCCTTCTAGCGATGGAAAAAAAATTATAATATCGTTGCCTGATATGACCCAAGAAAGACGGGTTGAACTTAGCAAAGTGATTAAAACTCGTTCAGAAGAAACTAAGATTGCCTTAAGAAATTCAAGACAAAAAATATGGGAGAGTATTCAAGAGCAAGAAAAAAAAGGAGAAATTACTGAAGATGATAAATTTAGATATGAGAACGAATTAAATAAATTGATCGAAGAAAATAATAAAAAAATAAACGAATTAACAGAACAAAAAATTAAAGAAATCAGCAATATCTAATGATTATTACTATTATTGTTTTTATTTTTATTTTAGGAATATTAGTTTTTGTCCATGAATTAGGACATTATTTAGTTGCAAAAAAAGTTGGAATAAAAGTTGAAGAATTTGCTTTTGGTTTTCCGCCAAAAATTTATAAAAAGAAAGTCGGTGAAACAGAATATGCTATAAATGCAATTCCGATTGGTGGCTATGTCAAATTATACGGCGAAGAAGGCGCTAACGAAAAAGATGAAAGATCTTTTGCTCACAAAACAATTTTTCAAAGATTTTTAGTAATTTTTGCTGGCGTATTATTTAATTTTATAACTGCTTGGATTCTTTTTGTAATTGGATATAATTTTGGGTTACCAGTGACAACCATAAATCCAGAAAATGTCCAAAATGCAAAAGTTGAAAATCAAATAATTATAAGTAATGTTCTCGAAAAATCAACAGCAGAAAAAGCTGGTATTGAATCCGGAGATACAATTATTGCAATCGACAATCAAGAAATAGAAGATAGCAACCAGTTGTCAAAAATCACAAAAGAAAAAAAAGGCGAAGAAGTTACAATAAAGATTAAAAGATTTGGTCAAGATAAAATTTTAACAACAACTTTAGCAAAAAATGATTTGCCTCTTGGCATTGAATTTATTGAAACCCAAACAATTAAAGTTGGTTTTTTCCAATCTTTTTGGCTTGCTCTGAAAGAGATTTTTAATATTTCTGTGGCAATTATTGTTGCTGTTTACGAAATTATCAAAGCCTTGTTCACCCCATCTAGTGTTCCTGAAGGAGTTGCTGGGCCAATTGGAATTTTATTTCTTTTCAAAAATGTTTTGCGTTTGGGAATGCCATACATCATTCAGTTTACAGCATTTATCAGTATTAACTTCGCGATTTTGAATTTTTTGCCATTTCCAGCCCTTGACGGAGGAAGATTCATCTTTCTTTTAATAGAATTTTTTCGCAAAGGAAAAAAAGTTGATCCAAAAACAGAGGCAATAGTTCATTCGATTGGTTTTATGATTTTAATTTTGCTTATGATTCTAATTACTTATCGAGATGTAGTTCAAAATTTGATAAAATAATAAGATGAAATATTCAACAAGTTTTATTAAAACTCAAAAAAGTGGTATTCGAGGCGCAGACACAATCGGTACTGAAAATTTAATACGGTCAGGTTTTATTTATAAATTATCTTCTGGTTTGTATTCTTTTTTACCACTTGGTTACAAAGTTTTAAAAAAGATTGAAAAGATTATTAATCAAGAATTAGCAAAAAAAGGTGTTCAAAATGTATTAACACCTGTTATCCAACCAGCAATTTTTTGGAAAGAATCAGGCAGATATAAAGAACTTGAAGAAGAACTTTGGAAAACGAAAAATCGTTTTGATGAAGAATATATTTTAGCAATGACAGCTGAAGAACTTTTTTCTGATATGGTTAGGAAAAATATAAATTCTTACCGCGATTTGCCAATAATTTTAAATCAATTCCAAACTAAAATTCGTGATGAAATTAGACCAAAAGGTGGACTAATGCGTGTTCGTGAATTTATTATGCAAGATGCATATTCATTTGATATAGATGAAAAATCGATGTCTGAAAGTCACAATAAAATTTTTGACGCATATAAAAAAATTTTTGCAAGAATTGGTATTAATGCTATGCCTGTGAAAGCTGATGTTGGAGCAATGGGCGGAAAAGAATCTTGGGAATTTGTGGCAATTAATAATTCAGGTGAAGATAAGATCGCAATTTGTGATAAATGCGATTATAAAGCAAATTTAGAAATTGCTGAATGTTTGGTTAAACCAGATACTGAAGGATCAATTAATAAAAAAGAAAAAGAAATTGTTAAAACTCCTTCTATGATTACAGTTTCTGAGGTTTCTGAATATTTAAACTTGCCAGAAAAAAAAGTTTTAAAAAGTGTTGTTTATAAACTCAAAAAA
>Ga0172382_10010111_pt1 | contig 12731 bp, 7 predicted proteins | sample Leawel138RmetaG_FD_122245 | JGI IMG/M metagenome (GOLD analysis project Ga0172382, IMG submission 122245) | Leachate microbial communities from a municipal landfill in Southern Ontario, Canada - Leachate well 138R metaG | ecosystem: Engineered > Solid waste > Landfill > Unclassified | place...
GACTTCTGGGATCAAGACTATGCAACAACACCATTTGCAAACAAACAAGTCGCATTTGCAATATCATCATCAGCAGGTGCAAGACATACACAAGTTGCAATTGATGGTTTAGCTGCGGCAGACAAATTTGAATTTGGCGTTGCACCAATACCTTACAATGAAGATATGCCGGAAAACCGTGCAGTTATTCAACAAGGTACAAATATCAGTTTAGTTGATAGCGGAACAGCAGAACAAAAATTAGTTGCATGGTTATTTATGAAACATTTAATGAGTACCGATGTTACAGTTGATTTTGCAATTCAAACAGGTTACTTACCAGTACGTGTAAGTGGTTATGAAACTGATCGTTATGAACAATTTATTAACCAAACGCTACCAGGTATGACAACTGTTCAAAAATCTAATGCATTATCAGCAAAAGCAGCTTACGCACAAAGTACATTCTTCTTCTATGATCCGGCATTTGTTGGTTCATCTAAAGCGCGTAATGAAGTAGGTATTGCATTCCAAAGAATCGTCACAGGTGATGGAAACATTTCAGCAGCCCTTCAAGCAGCTTATAATGAAGCAACCCTGGGACAATAACTCACTAGGTATTTAAATTTAATAAAACGGTATTTGGCTGTGGACTATCCACAGCCGAATACATAAGGGAATATTTATAAAATAAGGTACATAATATCTATGTACATATAAAAATTATCTTTATAGATAAAAAAGACGGAGGTCAAAATGAAAAGAAAAAACAGTGTACTGAAATTATTGTTTATGATGACATTAACTTTAGTTTCAGCATTAGTCATTGTTGCGTGTACGCCAACAGATACCGATGCAGCGGATGTAGCATCTGCTAAAACGGCATTAGAAGTTGGATTTACAGCGCCTGACACAAAAGATAGTGTTACGGGTAAACTAACATTACCAACATCAGGTGATAATGACGTAACAATTACATGGCAGTCTAGCCATCCATCAGTAGTTTCTACTGCAGGTGTGGTGACAAGGCCAGCAAATGATACAAGTGTTACTTTAACAGCAACATTAACCAAAGGTGAAGCAACAGATACTAAGAACTTTACAGTTAATGTCAAAGCAGTAGAAGTTACAACAACACCTCAAGAAGCAATTGACGCTTTAGCAATTACAGGTGATACACTTGAATTAGATGGTGCTATTTATACAACAACATCTGATGTTGTGTTACCTACAAGTTCTTTAGGTTTTACTGTAAACTGGGTATCTACATCAGAAGCTTTAACAGCATCAGGTGTGGTCACAAGACCTGCTTATGGTGAAGGTGATGAACGTGTTGTCTTAACAGCTTCTATTGGTGATGTTGAAAGAGACTTTATTATTGATGTTATTGCTATTCAAGATAAACCAGCTGAAGACATTTTAGATGATGCATATACAGCATTATTATTAACTTCTTTAGCAACAGCAGAAAGTTTAACACTTGCTACAGAAATCACTGTAGAGGGTGAAACTGTAGAAGAAACATACACAGTTACAGTAACTTGGGTTTCTGATTCAGTTCATATGAACAACAATGGTCAAGTAGATCGTCCAGTTGCTGGTTCAGAAGATGCAGTTGTTAATTTAACAGCTACATTATCATATGGCGGCGAAACTAGAGAAAAAGAATTCCAAGTTGTCGTTTATGCATACACTGAAGCATTTACAGTTGTATCAAACGTTGCAGAAGCACAAGCATTATACGCAGCAGCTGATTCAGAAGCGCAAGCTGATGGTGTTTATGTAAGAATCCAAGACTTATCATTAGTTATGAAAGTTTCAGACGGATTATTATTCACTGACAGTGAAGGCGATATCTTATTTGCTTTCGGTAGCCAATCAAATGCTTACCGTGATGCAGAAGTTGGTGTACTTTATGATGTTGTAGGTGCGCTTGATGTATACTTTGGTGCATTCCAAATTAGTGCAACTAAAAACTCACGTAAACCAACCGAATTATTAGTTCAAGAAGGCGATGCAATCGTTCCTGATTTTGGTGAAGAAATGTCAATCATGGACTTAGTGCCTGCTACACAACCTGCACCATACGGTTCATCAAATCTATTTGATTACACACCTGCACGTATTACTGCTAAAGTTATGGTTACAAGCCAAACTGACAACTATGGTGTTGTCTTAGTAGATACAAGTTATACAGGTGATGGTACAGACCTTAATATCGGTGGTGGATCTCCTTATGAAAATAGAGCAGTTATTGTTTACTACTCTTCAAATAAAGATGCATTCTTAGCACTTGATGGTCTAGAAGTTACAGTGGATGTCATTTTATATGCATTCCGTACAGATAGATTAGTTCACACAGTATTATTTGGTGGTACATTAGAAGATATTCAAGTAAATGTTACACCAGAAGAAGTTGTTGATCTTGTAGGCGCTGCATTACAAACTGACGTACCTCAAGTATTATCATTAGAAAAAGATTTTGAATTAAGAACAAGTTATTTAGGTGCAAGTATCCAATGGGCTAGTTCACATCCTGAACTTATCTCTGCTACAGGCGAAGTAACATTACCAGCAACTGGTAGTGCAGAAGTTACCTTAACAGCAACGATCACTATGGGTGATGCAACAAAAGTCGTTGAATTTGATATCACAGTCGGTCAATTAACTATTGCTGATGTATTAGCTGCAACACGTGGTGAAGTGCAAGTTACAGGTAAAGTTGTCGGATTTACTGCAAACAATACATTAGTATTACATGATGATACAGGTGCCATTGCATTATTCATCTCAGGTGATTTTAGAGATCAATTAATTGATGCAATTGGTGATGTTGTTACGATTACTGGTACAAGAACAGCATATAATGGACTACAACAAATTGGTTCAGTTACAGCAGTTGAAACATCAACTGATGCAATTGATACATTAACAGTTGATATTACTTCACTTAATTGGGATACAGAAACATTAATGCCACACCAAAATAAATTGGTATCTATTACTGGTGCTGAAGTTACAGCAGTAAGTACAGATTCAAATGGCAACATTTCTGCAACATTTAAAGTTGGAGAAAAAACAATTAATATGCGTTGGGATTCAAGAGTTGATATTACTGGTCAAAATGTATTAGCATTCATGGTTGTCGGTGATATCGTTGATATCGTTAATGCACCACTTGGTTGGAATAACAATCCACAACTTGGATATTATGTTGCTGATCAAATTGATTTAGCATTTGATACACATATGGTTACATTTATGGACGGTGAAACAACTTTAGGTACTTTAGAAGTTAGAGCTGGACAAGCTGTAGATGCATTCCCTCAAGCTAGCAAAGAAGGCTTTGCATTTGATGGTTGGTTCTCAGATGCAACATTTGATACAGCATGGTTAGAAGCAGACTTAGTTAATGATGATGTTACATTATATGCTAAATTCTCAGAATTAACTGGTTCATTAGTTGTTGAAACTTACGACTTTATTGGATTAGCAAATGCGACATCTTATGTCACTGTAGAAACATCTGAAGTAGTTAATGGCTTAACATTCACAAGAATGAATGCTAACATTAGTGCAAGTGGCGACTATAAAGGTATCGTTTTAGGTATTAGAACTGGTAATTCTTGGAACAGTCCATACTTACAAATTGATGAAAAAATAGAAGGCGCATTTAAAGTTGTATTTAACGTGACTAACTGGTCAGGTGACGCAGGATTTAACTTATCATTTGCAGATGGCATTTATATTCAAACATCAACTGACGGTGAAACATGGGTTAATAGTGCAAACTTTAAAGACACATGGAATACCGATACTTATGGTGTAAATAATATCGAGATGATGTTAGAAGGTGATGTATTTGTTAGATTGTTCGTTCAATCTGCAGGTACTCAAGAAGGTACTTTCCAATTAAGATTAATCGTCGGTTCAGTAGAAATTCATAAAATGGAAAACTTAGAAGCACCAGTTGATGTTACATTTGATCCAAATTACGGCGAAGAAACAGCAACTGTGATGACTATTGAAAGTGGCGAAACAGTTACACCTCCAGTTTTAGCTGAAAGAGTTGGATTTAATTTCTTAGGTTGGTTCCTAGCAGAAGCTGAAACAGCATTTGACTTTGAAACACCAATTACAGAAGATATGACTTTTGAAGCAAGATGGGAAGAACAAGTTGTTACATTACAAACAATTGCTGAAGTATTAGCAAGTGAAGATGGCGATTTAGTAAACTTCATCGGTACAATTACAGGATTCACACCGTATACATCATTTGGAAACTTTGATGCAGTATTTATGGAAGATGAAACAGGATCAATTTATATCCACAGATCATCATTACCAGAAACAATTGCAATCGGTGACAAGTATGAAGTTAATGGTGAGTTAGATATTTACAATGGATTAATCCAAATTGCACAAGCTGGTCAAGTTTATGAATTCATAAGCAGTGGTAATGCAGTAAGTGCACCAACTGTAGTAACTGATCTATCTACATTAGTAGTTGCTGATCAAGCATCTCAAATTAGCTTTAGCGCAGTTGTTAAGTCTGTTAACGCTAGTGGTCAAAGTTTAGTGGTTACAGTCGGTGAAGATGATATTACAATTCGTTCAATGTCAAACAGTGCAGAAGCACCAATTAACGCACACTTCTTAACAGCAGTGGTTGGTCAAACAGTTAATGTGACTGGCGTTCATGTTGGTTGGCATAATGGAGCACAATTAATTCCATCATTAGTCAGTCAATTTGAATTTGTTGAATTTACAGACTCAGAAAAATTAGCACAAGCAGAAGCAGATTTAGTTCTAGATTTTGATGGTAAAGAATTTAACATGGAATCAGATATCGTATTACCGCTTGAAGGTCTACACGGTGTTGAAGTTTCATGGGCAATGGATCCAGCTGGAGCGATTGCTGATGGTAAGTGGTTTGTTGTTACTGAAGATACATTAGTAACACTAACAGCAACATTAACATTAGGTACAGAGTTACCAGTTGATGTTGAACTACAAGTTACAGTGAAGTTTGTAGACACAAGTGAGCCTGTTGAAACAGTACTTTATGAAACAGGATTTGAATCATCAGAAGAATTCACTGCAGCAACTTCATATAATAATGATGTTGAAGCTCTAGTTGGTCCAGCAAATAATCAATGGGCAGTACGTTATGGAACTGTTTCTACTACTGCTGCAAAAATTGGCGCACAATCATTACAAATGAGATGGTATCAAGCATCTAGTGGTTCTCATACAACAGATCCAATTTACGCGTATACAGACTTTGCTACTACAAATGCAACAAAAGTTAGTTTCTTTGCAGCAAACAATGGTCAAGCAAGTAATGTAGAAGTTACAATCTCAATTGATGGTGGTGTAACTTGGATTGAAGCAGAAGTATTTACTTTAACCACTACAAGCACAGAGTTTACTTACATGGTACCTGAATTACATCAAAGCGAAGATGTTCAGTTTAAATTTACCATTGTAGTAACAGATCCAATACCAACAAGTGCTGATAGATTATATATTGATGGTGTTAAAATATTTGGATTTGCAGCATAATAGTAAATCAAAATTAGTAGGTATAGTAATAAATGATTAAACGAAAGACTTGGTTAATAGAGTCACTCTATAAACCAAGTCTTTTACTTTCACATGATTTACACAAAACATAACATATTAGCGTCTTAAAGATGTGATTATGTTATAATATTTACGTAATATACGAAGAAACGAGGTATTATTTATGCTGAAAAAAATATATAGTATTATGGCTGTACTATTAACTTCTACCGCACTTTTTGCATGTACACCCGAAGTTAAGAATGTACAGTTACCTGTACTAAATGGATTAAATCAAACAGAGATATCTACAAAGTTAGAGGATCTAGGTTTTGAGTTTGAATTTTTTGAAGAATTAAATTTTAATGTAGCACAAGGTACGTTCGTACGCTATGGCGATGATAAAGCACCAGGGCTAATGCTAAACCCTAGTGAAGTATCACTTATCATTTATTTATCGACACATGAAATGGTATTACCTGACTTAACGGGTATGACTGAAAGTGAAGTAACAAACGCACTTAAAGGTTTTCAAATTAATGTAACGTTTAGTTACAGAGAAACACATGATATTGAACCAGGATTATTCATAGAATATGCTGGAACATATGATGCAGGTAGTGTAGTTTATAAAAATACAAATGTACCAATAGTTATTTCAACCTATCCAGATAGCTACCAATCGCCTATATTTATATCTAAGTATGTTTCAGGATCAGGTAGTGATAAAGCACTTGAGATATATAACGGTTTAGACAATGAAGTAGACTTAAGTGGTTATACATTAGATTTTTACCTAAACGGTTCTCAAGAAGTGACACATACCTATGAATTTGAATCAAATACCACGCTTGCAGGTGGTGATACATTATTACTCGTACACTCAAATGCAAATGAAGCTTTGAAAGCAAAAGCAGATATATTAACAGACACATTGACATTTGATGGTAATGATTATATTGCTTTAAATGATTATCTTGGTGCACAAATTGATGAATTTGGTAACCAAGGTATGGAAATATTCTTCTTTAATAATCAAATTAGAGTTAGAAAATCAAATATTATAGAATCAAATACAGAATTTACTACAGATGAATGGGATATTTATCATAGAAACCATTATGAAATCTTAGATAACCATCCAACAGAGTTTCCAACTACTTTTACTTATCATGCAGAACATTTAGAACTAGATTTCTTTGATGATAAAAATGGTATGCTAGAAGTTACATTTATTAGTGCCAATGATGGTGATACTGCCAGATTTGTAGGTTTAGAGGAATCTGTTCGTTTTATGGGAATTAACTCACTAGAAGTTAGTGATCCAGATCCTGTGAGAAACGCCTTAGCACAAGCCGCTGGTGCATTTGTACGTCAGCGCCTACAAAATGCAACACAAATATATTTACATCATGATCCATACGGTGGTAACACTGAAACGTATGGTCGTTACCTAGCTTTTGTTTGGTATGATGGTATATTATTGAATTATGAAGTGGTCTTATATGGACACAGCCAAAATTTCTATAATGATCCAAATGAAACATTAATCTATGAAGGGGTTACTCTAAATGAGTGGTTTAGACGCGCTGAAAGTTATGCGCGTGCCAATCGTTTAGGCATATGGACGCTATCATAAATGAGATATATAAAAGCAATCCTATATACAGTACTCATGTCAATCTTATTTTTAACAGGGATTGTCGTCGTTGAAGGTATTGTTGGTGCAGGACAAATTGATGATTTAGTTGAAACTGCATTAAGTGAAGACAACTATCACTTTATGCTTAGTGGCAAGTATCAAAGTACAGAACCTATTATTGAGACGACATCATCAAATGATGACATCACCATAAGTATTCTTGGTTTTGAAACAATGTCTATTATTGATGATCAAGCAGTCTATTACTTAGAGTTTATTGTAGAGGCTACAAGCGGTCAGTTAGACACATTTTCTGATGTCTCATTTGAGTTAACAGATGCAGAGTTTCCTATTAAGTTTCTAAAGTTTTTAAATAGAGAACTTTACTTAGTCGTTAGTGATGCAAATGATACGAGATTAGATATTAATACGATGTTTCCTAATCAATCAACAACCTTAGATAAACTTGTTATTAAGTATGAAAAAGAAAGTGAAGAAGTGATATTAGAAACACCACTAAACATAACTTGGTCTGATTTAGTACTTGAGTCAAATATGCAAGCATACTTAGATGCTAATAATCAAGTCTATCCTTTAGATAATACCCAAGATATTCAATTATCAGTACCGGTGACATTAAATACAGGTCAAGCAGTTATCATAACAATTGTAGTTGAAGCAATACTTATTATTGCATTAACTGTCTATATTTATGTTATTCGACCAAAACGTAGACTTGGTAAAATTAAACCATCAACACACCTACAAAAAGACATCGAAAAGCTTAAAGAAACAAATACAGATTAACCAATTTTAAAGGGTGTTATACCGCGTGCTTTCAAGCATGTTTAATAACACCCTTTAATTATGTAAAAGTTACGGTTTATCTTTTAGTAAAGACATAAAAGTAAAAATAAATGTTAAAAAGGTTAAATCCTTTATTAAAAATAAAGGAACTGTGTTATACTAATATATTCTAGATAAGATAGGTAGTAATAATGGAATTTAAAATAATAGAAGCAATTAAAGCGCACAAAACAATTATCATACATAGGCATAAACAGCCAGACCTAGATGCTTATGGATCACAATTAGGTCTTAAAGCATTAATCAAAGAGAACTTTAAAGAAAAGTCGGTATATGTTGTAGGAGATGATCAATCTTATCCATTTGAACATGAGATGGACTTAATTGATGATTCCGTATACAAAGATGCACTCGTTTTTGTTTTAGATACTGCAGCAGACCATTTAATTGCTGATAAAAGGTTTAATTTAGGTGGCATGTTAATTAATATTGACCATCACCGCAATGACTCAAACATTAATCCAGATATTTTTTATCATAAACCAGAATTAATTTCTTGTAGCCAAATGATTGCTCAGATAGCTATTGAGGGTAACTTGAAGTTTAATGATATAGCAGCAACACATATTTATGCTGGTATTGTTGGTGATAGTGGTCGTTTTCAATTTATCACCAATAAGAATGCTAAACATACATTTGATATTGTTGCATATTTAATGAACTATGATATTGACATTCAAGCACTATATGATTTTCAACATTTAGAGTCATTAAGTAAACGTATCGCTAAAGATAAATTTAGAGATTTTAATTTAACGGAGTATAATGTTGCATATAGGTTTAATGATCTTGCAACAATTAAGTCATCTGGTTTATCATTTCAAGAGGTTTCACGTGGTACGGTGAATATGATGGCAGGTATTAAAGAGGTATTGATTTGGGCCAATTTTAGTGAAACTGAAAATGGTGAGATTATTGGTGAATTTAGAAGTAAGAATATTTCGATAGTTGATATTGCTAAACAGTTTGGTGGTGGTGGACATGCCAACGCATGTGGGGCAACACTTGAGAGTTGGGAAGCGGCTTTAGAAGTCATAAAATGTTTTAATGAAAGGATGAAGAATGAAAATGTTTAAAGATATATTAAAGAAAATTAAGAAGTATCAAAGAATTATTATATACGGTCATGTCAGACCAGACGGTGATTGTTATGGTGCTCAGTTTGGGCTTCAAAATATCATAAAGAATGCATTTCCAGAAAAAGATGTATTTGTTACAGGTGAAACATCAGATTTTGTTAGTTTTGTAGGTACACCTGATATTATTGTTGGTGAATCAACATTAGAAGATAGTTTTTATGAGGATAGTCTATCTATCGTTGTAGATACAGCAAATAAATTAAGAATTTCTAACCAAAAATATATGTTGGGTAAAGAAGTCATTAAAATTGATCATCATATTCCTGTGGATAGTTTTGGTGATATTGAATGGGTGGATACGAATTTTCCATCATGTGCACAAATGATTGCATACATGTCAACACAAGTTAAAGAATTTGAAATTACCAAACCTGGTGCTGTTGCAATGTACACAGGTATCTTAACGGATACTGGACGTTTTAAATACCGCGGTGTATCTGAGTTAACACATCAAATGGCAGGACTTTTACTATCTAAGGGTGCCGATGTTGTTGAAATTGATCAAGCAATGTCAAATGAAACATTAGATATGTTACGTTTTAAAGGCTTTGTTTATCAAAACTTTGTTACAACAGATAAAGGATTTATCTACTTAAAGATTACAGATGAGATTAGAAATAAATATAATTTAACATATGAAGAAGCAAGTTCAGTTGTTAATATGTTATCAGGTGTTGCAGGATACAAAGTTTGGGCAATCTTTATTGAAGATGGTGATCTTGTACGTATAAGGTTACGTTCAAGTGGACCAGATATTGATAAAGTAGCCAACCTGTTTAATGGTGGCGGACACGCTAAAGCAAGTGGTGCCGCATTAAATAGTTGGGATGAATTAGATCAATTCATTGAAGCAGTACACGCTGTATTATAGTTTAAAAGGGGGATTTATTTAAAATGAGATTATTTGTTGAAATGCCAGATGGCTTTAATATGATTGAATCATTTCTAACATGGGAACAATGGCTATATATGATTATCATACCAGCAGCTGTTATTATTACGGTGACATTTTTGATTGGCTTAGAACGTCAAAATGTCGGTAAGGCTGCAGGTATTTCAAGTCATGTATTGGTGGGACTATCCGCACTCATGGTGGCAGTGATGCAACGTTTAATATATTATCAAGAAATTATGAATGCGGTTGAATCACCACAGTCACAAAGAATTATTGCACAAGTTGTTGCAGGTATCGGGTTTATTGGTGCTGGTGTTATTATGAAGGACTCTAATAACATTATCCATGGTATTACAACGGCTTCAACCATTTGGTTTAGTGCACTCTTAGGTATTGTATTAGGCATGGGCTTTTTATATGAAGGTATCGCATTTGGTGTATTTGTTGCAGGATTTATCATTTTAAGAGATATTAGACGGGGTGTAAATCCGTTTGTACCTGTTATTGATGATATGAAACACGAACCCACACTTTTAAAGGATAGATCAAATCAAGAACAAAGGTGACGTATGCAATTTCAAACGATTGCTGCTATCGCAACCCCATTAGGTACCGCAGGTATATCAGTTATTCGCGTATCTGGGGCTCAGGCAATTGAAAAAATTAATCAAATATTTAAAGGAAAGAACTTAAATAAAGTTCCAAGTCATACCATTCATTATGGACACATCTTAAATACAGATGGGTCCATATTAGATGAAGTCATGGTATCTATTTTTATTGCGCCTAAATCTTTTACAAAAGAGAATGTTGTTGAAATATCGACACATGGTGGTATTTTGATTACTCAAAAAGTTCTAGAACGTATATTGGAAACTGGTATAGAACTTGCCCAACCTGGCGAGTTTTCTAAGCGTGCATTCTTAAACGGACGTATTGATTTGGTTCAGGCAGAAGCAATCATGGATTTAATTCACGCAACCAACGAAAATGCAATTAAAGTAGCCAATAAAGCTTTAAGTAAAAATACGTCTAGAATGATTGAAAACCTTAAAGCCAAAGTTTTAACGTTGATTGCACAAATTGAAGTCAACATTGATTATCCAGAATATGATGATGCAATCATTATGAGTAAAGAAATTATCTATCCTAGAATCGTTGAGTTGTTAGATGAAATCAACGATATCTTAAAATATTCTAAACGTACTCAGTACATTAGAGAGGGCGTTAAAACGGTTATTGTCGGGCGACCCAATGTTGGTAAGTCTAGCCTATTAAATGCGCTTTTAAACGAAGATAGAGCGATTGTATCAGATATTGAAGGTACTACAAGAGACACAATAGATGCATTTGTTAATTTAGAAGGTGTAACCTTACAATTAATAGATACAGCAGGTATTAGAGACACAGTAGACTTCATTGAAAAAATTGGTGTAGATCGTAGTAAAAAGGCTATTAATGAAGCAGAACTTGTTTTACTCGTATTAGATTTATCGCATAAATTAACAAGTGAAGATGAAACACTATTAGCATATACAAAACATAAAAATAGAATTATCATTGGTAATAAAAAAGATTTGCCTAAAAATTTAGAAGTTGAAACAAGTGTAGAGATATCAACACTTGAAAAGAAGGGTTTAAATGTATTAGAAGATGAAATACTTAAGGTATTAAAGTTAGATAATCTTGTAGATAAAGACTTTAATTACTTATCTAATGTCAGACATATACAAAAGTTAAAAGAGGCAAAAATATCTTTAGAAAGCGTTATAAACGCGATTTCATTGGATATGCCTGTGGATATTTATGCAGTGGATCTTACAACAGCGTGGAATCACTTAGGTGAAATTTTAGGTAACCATCAATATGGTGACTTATTAACGGAATTATTTTCTAAATTCTGTCTTGGAAAATAGTTAAAAAGACACATTATATATGATATAATGATTCAACCAAACAACTTATAGGGAGGCAAATTTAAAAATGAGCTATGTAGCACTTTACCGTACGTATAGACCAAAGTTTTTTAAAGATGTTTACGGACAAAAAGTCATTGTTCAAACCCTTCAAAACGCATTATTACATGAAAAGTTTGCGCATGCATACATTTTTTCTGGCCCTAGAGGTACTGGGAAGACGTCTGTTGCTAAAATTGTTGCTAAAGCACTTAATTGTTTAAAAGCACCAGTTAAAGAACCATGTGGCCAGTGTGATGTTTGTTTAGGTATTGATAAAGGTGATGTACCTGATATTATTGAAATCGATGCGGCATCCAACAATGGTGTTGATGAAATTAGAGATTTAAGAGATAAAGTAAAATATGCACCAAGTATCGGTAAGTATAAAGTATATATTATCGATGAGGTCCATATGCTCACGACTGCTGCATTTAATGCGCTCTTAAAAACGTTAGAAGAACCACCAAAATATGTCGTATTCATTCTGGCTACAACAGAACCGCATAAGGTACCTTCTACAATACTTTCGCGTTGTCAAAGATTTGATTTTAAAAACATTGAAGTTACTCAAATTGAAGAAAACTTAAAAACGATTATTGATAAAGAACATTTAAAGATAACAAGTGAAGCACTAACTGCCATCGCACGTACGGCTGAAGGTGGTATGCGTGATGCATTAAGTTTAC
>Ga0172382_10010112_pt1 | contig 12730 bp, 9 predicted proteins | sample Leawel138RmetaG_FD_122245 | JGI IMG/M metagenome (GOLD analysis project Ga0172382, IMG submission 122245) | Leachate microbial communities from a municipal landfill in Southern Ontario, Canada - Leachate well 138R metaG | ecosystem: Engineered > Solid waste > Landfill > Unclassified | place...
GGCGACTTCACCACCGCGCCCGAGATCAGCCAGATGTTCGGCGAGCTGCTCGGCCTCTGGCTGGCGCAGGTCTGGCGCGATCAGGGCGCCCCCGCGCCGGTGGTGCTGGCCGAGCTGGGGCCGGGGCGCGGCACGCTCATGGCCGACATCCTGCGCGCGACCCGCGGGGTCGACGGCTTCCACGCCGCCGCCCGGGTGCATCTGGTCGAGACCTCGGCCACCCTGCGCCGCGCGCAGGCCGGGCGGGTGCCGGGCGCGGTCTGGCACGACGGGATCGAGGGCCTGCCCGGCGGGCCGCTGCTGCTGGTCGCCAACGAATTTCTCGACGCGCTGCCGATCCGCCAGTTCCTGCGCAGCCCCGGCGGCTGGGCCGAGCGGGTGGTGACGCTGCGCAACGGGCGGCTGGCCTTCGCGCTGGCGGGCGCGGCGCCGCCCCGGGCGGTGGCGGCGCGCGAGGTGCCCCCCGGCACCGTGGTCGAACATTGCCCGGCCCTGCCCGGCATCATCGGCGCCATCGGCGCCCGGATCGCGCGCGACAGCGGCGCCGCGCTCTTCATCGACTATGGCGACAGCGGCGGCACCGGCGACACGTTGCAGGCGCTGCGGGCGCATCGCCCGGTCGATCCGCTGGCCGAGCCGGGCCTTGCCGACCTGACCGCCCATGTCGATTTCGCCGCCGTGGTGCGCGCCGCCGCCCCCGCCCGGGCCAGCGCGGCGGTGCCGCAGGGGGTGTTCCTCGAACGGCTGGGGATCACCGCCCGGGCCCGGGCGCTGGCGGCGGGCATGTCCGGCGCCGCGCTCGAGAGCCATGTGGCCGCGCATCGGCGCTTGACCCACCCCGCCGAGATGGGCCACCTCTTCAAGGTGATCGGGCTGGCGCCACCGGATGCGCCGGCCCTGCCGGGACTCGTGCCGTGACCCTCGACCGCATCACCCATCCCGCGCTCGCGCCGCTGCGCCACGGCTTCTTCGGCCGTGCCGGCGGCGCGTCCTCGGGGGTGTTCGCGGGGCTGAACTGCGGCTTCGCCTCGTCCGACCAGCAGGAGGCCGTGGCCCTGAACCGCGCCCGCGCCGCCGCCGCGCTCGACCTCGCCCCCGGGGCGCTGGCGGGGATGCGGCAGGTGCATTCGGCCCGCGTCGCGGTCGTGGACGACCCGGCCGCGCGGCCCGAGGCCGACGCGCTGGTGACCGACCGGCCCGGGATCGGGCTCGGGGTGCTGACCGCCGACTGCCAGCCGGTGCTGCTGGCCGATGCGCAGGCCGGGGTCGTCGGCGCCGCCCATGCCGGCTGGCGCGGCGCCCTTGCCGGGGTGCTCGAGGCCACGGTCACGGCGATGGAGCGCCTCGGCGCCCGCTCCGGGCGGATCGTGGCGGTGATCGGCCCGACCATCAGCCGCCCGGCCTATGAGGTCGGGCCGGAGTTCCATGCCCGCTTCCTTGACGACGATCCCGGATCGGCACGGTTCTTCGCCCCCGGCCCCGGCGGGCGGGCGCATTTCGACCTGCCGGGCTACGGGCTCGAACGGCTGCGCCGGGCCGGGGTCGGGCGGGCGGAATGGATCGGGCTGTGCACCTATGGCGATGCGGCGCGGTTCTACTCGTGCCGCCGCGCCGCCCATGCCGGCGAGGCCGATTTCGGCAGGCTGCTCTCGGCGATCCGGCTTTAGGGCATGTCGCGCAAGAGTGGGAGCCGATTTTGCGCTTCCCCGACATGCGAAATCAAGAGGTTGGAGTGGGGCGCGTGAATGCGGATGAACGCGACACGCTCAAGCCGCGCCGGCGCCACAGTTCCGCCCCCCGCCGCCGCCAGTCTGGTCGGCAAGCGAGGGAAAGGGGCGACAGATGCAGATCAAACGACGCTGGATGCGCGCGGCACTCGAGGCGGCCTCGGGCCGGACTCCGCGCCTGCCGTGGGAACGCGGGTTGCGCCGGCAGGCGATGATCGCCCGGCGCATGGCCGCAGAGCCCCGGCCGGTCCGCCGCCCGGCCTGAGGACCGCCACCCGTCAGCGCGCCAGCGCGAACAGGGCCTCCACATCGACATGCGCCTCGATATGGTCGGCAAGCGCGTCGAGCGTCGCCTCCACCAGGTCGTCATGCTCGCGCCCGTCCGATTCGGCCCCGAGCCGCGACAGGCTGGCGGCGCGGAAGGCCCCGGCCGAGAACAGGCCGTGCAGGTAGCTGCCCTCGACCCGGCCGCCCTGCGCGCGCGCTCCTTCGGGCCGGCCGTCCACGAAGGCGAAGGGCCGGGCGCGGTCGGGGCCCTCGGTGCGGCCGGAATGGATCTCGTAGCCCTCGAGCGCGAGCCCGCTTTCGGCATGGACCGCGGCCACCCGCCGCAGCTCCTTGGTGCCGGTGAGCACGGTCTCGACATCCAGCAGCCCGAGGCCGGCACTCTCGCCCGGCTCGCCCTCGATCCCCTCGGGGTCGCTGATGCGGCGGCCGAGCATCTGGTAGCCGCCGCAGATGCCGAGGACATGGCCGCCGCGCCGGACATGGGCGGCAAGGTCGATGTCCCAGCCCTGCTCGCGCAGATAGGCAAGGTCGCTGCGCGTGGCCTTGGAGCCCGGCAGGATCACCAGCGCCGCCTCGGGCGGGATGGTATGGCCGGCATAGACCATGACCAGATCGACCCCCGCCTCGGCGGCGAGCGGGCCCATGTCGTCGAAATTGGCGATCCGCGGAAAGGCGAGGCAGGCCACGGTCAGCGCCCCGCCACCCGGGCGGCGCGGCAGGGCGCGCAGGTCGAGCGCATCCTCGGCCGGCAGCAGATGCGCCGGCGCGAACCACGGCAGCACCCCGAAGCCGCGCCAGCCGGTCCGCCGGGCGATGAAGTCGTAGCCCTCGGCGAACAGCGCCGGATCGCCGCGGAAGCGGTTGACCAGAAAGCCCGCGACCTGCGCCGCATCCCCGGGCGGCAGCACCGCCCGGGTGCCGACGATCTGGGCGATGACCCCGCCGCGGTCGATATCGCCGACCAGCAGCACCGGCAGCCCGGCGGCGCGGGCAAAGCCCATGTTGGCGATGTCGTCCGCGCGCAGGTTGACCTCGGCGGGGCTGCCGGCGCCCTCGACCAGCACGAGGTCGTGGCGCGCGGCGAGATGGCGGTAGCTCTCGAGCACCGGCGCCATGAGCGCGGGCTTCAGCGCCCCGTAGTCGCGGGCGGCAAGGGTGGTGTGGTGGCGGCCGCGCAGGATCACCTGCGCGCCCCGTTCGGACTGCGGCTTCAGCAGCACCGGGTTCATGTGGACCGAGGGCTCGATCCCCGCCGCACGGGCCTGCAGCGCCTGGGCGCGGCCGATCTCGCCGCCGTCGAGGGCGACGGCGGCATTGTTCGACATGTTCTGCGGCTTGAACGGCGCGACCGAGATTCCCCGCCGCCGGGCCGCGCGGCACAGGCCGGCGGTGACCAGCGACTTGCCGACATTCGAGCCGGTGCCCTGGATCATCAGGCCCCGGCCCTGCCCCGCGATCCGCGCGCTCCTGTCCATGGCCCCTCCCCCGATCCCGGCGCCCAGCTAGCCCCGCCGCCGCACCGGCCGCAAGGCGGCGCGTGGGCTGGCCGGGGCAGCCGGAGGAACGATCGCGTCACCCGCGAGGCGGCTCACGCGCGGGAGAGGCGCGGCACCGGCGCCGCATCCCGGCGCAGCCCGGCCGGCTCGGGCCCGCCCGTGGCCCAGTCGAGCAGCTCGACCGTATGGACCACCGGCACCGCGGTGCCCTGGCCGATCTGCATCATGCAGCCCAGATTGCCGGCCGCGATCACCTCGGGCGCGGTGTCCTCGAGCGTGGCCACCTTGCGCGCGCCCAGTTCCGCCGCCAGCGCCGGTTGCAACAGGTTGTAGGTCCCGGCCGAGCCGCAGCACAGATGCGCATCGCGCGGGGTCACGACCCGGAACCCGGCGCGGGCCAGCAGGTCGCGCGGCAGCGCGGTGATGCGCTGGCCGTGCTGGAGCGAGCAGGCCGAATGATAGGCGACCCGCAGCCCGCCCTTGCCCTCGGGCAGGCCGAGATCGCGCACCACCTCGGTCACGTCGCGGGCGATGGCGCCGACACGCTGCGCATCGGCCTCGAGCGGGTGGCCGGCGAACAGATGCCCGTAATCCCTGACCGTGGTGCCGCAGCCCGAGGTATTGATGACCACCGCATCCAGCCCGCCCGCATCCATCTCGGCCACGAACGCCCGGATGTTGCGGGCGGCGAAGGCGCGGGCCTCGTCCTCGCGGCCCATGTGCTGGACCAGCGCCCCGCAACAGCCCTGCGGGACCACCACCACCTCGGCGCCCAGACGGGTCAGCAGGCGGATGGTCGCATCGTTGATATCGGTATCCAGCGCCCTTTGCGCGCAGCCGGTCATCAGCGCCACCCGCATCCGGCGCGGGCCGCCGGCGGCGAAGGTCTGCGGATCGTCGTTGCGGCTGACCGGCGGCAGCCGGCGCGGGGCCATGCGCAGCATCGCCCGCAGCCGCGCATCGGGGACCAGCCGCGCGAAGGGCCGCGCCAGCCGCGCGCCCAGCAGCGCCAGCCGGAAGCGCATCGGATAGGGCAGGATCCGCGCCAGCAGCCAGCGCAGGGCGCGTTCGTCCGGGGGGCGGCGGTAGTGTTCCTCCACATAGGCGCGCGCATGGTCGATCAGGTGGCGGTAATGCACCCCCGAGGGGCAGGTGGTCATGCAGGCGAGGCAGGACAGGCAGCGGTCGATATGGCCGACGGTTTTCGCATCCGGCACCCGTTCGTGCTCGAGCATGTCCTTGATGAGGTAGATGCGCCCGCGCGGCGAATCGAGCTCGTCATGCAGGAGCAGATAGGTCGGGCAGGTCGCGGTGCAGAAGCCGCAATGGACGCAGGAGCGGATGATCTCGTTCGAGCGCGCCGTGGCCGGGTCGCGCAACTGTTCGGGCGTGAAATGCGTCTGCATCAGTCGAACATCCCCGGATTGAACAGGCCGCGCGGGTCGAATTTCTCGCGCAGGGCGCGGGTCAGCGCCGCCACGCCCGGCGGCTCGGGGTGGAACCGCCCCGGACCCGCGCCGGTGATGCGGGTGGCATGGCCGGGGATCGGGCCCAGCGCCGCGCGCAGGTCGCTCCCCGGCGCCACCGCGACCCAGAGCCGGCCGCCGCCCCGGTCGAGGAACCAGCGCGCCCCGTCCGGCAGCCGGGCGACGACACCGGGGCTGGCGGTCGGGGTCAGCGACAGCCGCCAGATGTCGCCCGCCCCGGCAAGCGCCCGCGCATCGCGGATCGCGGCCCAGTCGCAGGCCGCCTCGGCCAGCGGGCCGATGAGCGCCGCCAGCTTGTCCGCCCGCGCCGGCAATGCCGCCTCGGGGCCCTCGAGCCGCAGCAGCGTCTCGCCCTCCCCGGGCAGGAACGCCGTGCCGGTCACGCCATGCGGGCTGCCCAGCGCCCGCGCCATCACCGCCACCGCCTGCGCCGCATCCAGCCCCGGCAGCGCCAGCGTCCGCACCGCCCCGGGGCGCGGCAGCACCTTGAAGCTGACCTCGGTCAGAATCCCGAGCGTGCCATGGGCGCCGGCCATGAGCCGGGTCAGGTCCATGCCGGTGACGTTCTTCATCACCCGGCCGCCGTTCTTCACCACCGCGCCGTGCCCGTCGACGATGCGCACCCCGAGCAGGAAATCCCGCGCCGCGCCCGCCGCCACCCGGCGCGGGCCGCTGGCGTTGGTGGCGAAGACCCCGCCGATGGTGGGCGCGCCGGTGGCACCGCTCAGCGCCCGCGGGTCGGGCGGCTCCCACGGCAGATACTGGCCTTCTGCGGCCAGCGCGGCCTCGACCTCGGCCAGCGGGGTCCCTGCCCGCGCCACCATGGTCAGCGCGCCGGGTTCGTAGAGCGTGATGCCGGACAGGCGCGCGAGCGACAGCGGCGCGCCCGGCCCGCCGATGCCGTGCGAGCCGCCGCCCCGCACCCGCACCGGGCCGTCCGCCGCCGCGACCAGCGCTGCCAGTTCGCCCTCGTCCGCGGGCGCGATCATGCCGCGCCCCGGCGCGCGGCGCTCAGATGCAGGGGAAACACCTTGGCCGGGTTCAGCTTCCAGCCCGGGTCGAACACGTCCTTGACCCGCATCTGCGCCTCGAGATCGGCGGGCGCGAACTGCACCTCCATCAGGTCGCGCTTCTCGATCCCCACCCCGTGCTCGCCGGTCAGGCAGCCGCCGGCCCCGACGCAGAGGCGCAGGATGTCGGCGCCCAGGGCCTCGGCGCGGCGCAGCTCGTCCGGGTCGTTGGCATCGAACAGGATCAGCGGATGCAGGTTGCCGTCGCCGGCGTGAAAGACATTGGCCACCTCCAGCCGGTATTCCGCCGCAAGCTGCGCGGTCCGGGCCAGCACCTGCGGCAGCGCCGAGACCGGGATCACCCCGTCGAGGCAGATATAGTCGTTGATCCGCCCCATCGCCCCGAAGGCGGCCTTGCGGCCCAGCCAGATGCGCGCGGCCTCGTCCTCGTCGCAGGCCTCGCGGAACTCGGCCGGGTCATGGGCCTGCGCGATCGCGCGGATCGCGGCGATCTGCGCGGCGATCTCGGGCTCGGGGCCCTCGACCTCGATGATGAGCATGGCCTCGCAATCGGGATAGCCGGCATGGGCATGGGCCTCGCAGGCGCGGATGCAGGGGCGGTCCATGTATTCGATGGCGACCGGCACCAGCCCGGCGCGGATGATGGCGCTGACCGTGGCGCCGGCGGCCTCGGCGGAATCGAAGGCGATCAGCACCGGCCGCGCGCCCTCGGGGCGAGGGACGATGCGCAGCACCGCCTCGGTGACGATGCCGAGCTGCCCCTCGCTGCCGCAGACCACCGGCAGCAGGTCGATGCCGGGCGCATCCATCCACGGGCCGCCGATCTCGACCACCTCGCCCGTCGCCAGCACCAGCGTCACCCCGAGCAGGTTGTTCACCGTCACCCCGTATTTCAGGCAATGTGCCCCGCCCGAATTCATGGCGATATTGCCGCCGATGGCGCAGGCAAGCTGGCTGGACGGGTCGGGGGCGTAGAAGAAGCCTTGCCCCTCGATCGCCTGCGTGACCGACAGATTGGTGCGCCCGGCCTCGACCCGGATGAAGCGGTTGTCGAGATCGGTCTCGAGCACCCTTGTCATGGCCCCCAGCCCGATCACCACCGAATCCGCCGTGGGCAGCGCCCCGCCGGCAAGCGAGGTGCCGGCCCCGCGCGGCACCACCGGCACGGACTGGGCATGGCAGACCGCCATGGCGGCGGCGACCTCGGCGGTGCTGCGCGGCAGGACCACCAGCATCGGCGCACAGGTCCGGGCGGTCAGCGCGTCGCATTCATAGGCCCGCAGCTCGCCGGGATCGTCGATCACCCGCGCGCCGGGCAGCGCCTGCCGCAGCCGCGCCGCCACCTGGGCCTTGCGGGCAAGAATGTCCGGATCGGGGGCAGGCAGGTCCATCGGCGCCTCGGGATGCGGCTGTTCGGCCGGCCCAGCATCGCCATGGCCGCGGCCGGACGCAAGACACGGCTGGAAAATCCCGCAGTCCCGGGCCAAGGATCGGCCGGGCAGCCGCGTCTCAGGGTCAGGATGCGCATGGTGACGAGCGACGAGGACCTGGCACTTGCGGCCGCCCGGGGCGACGGGGCGGCCTTTGCGGCGCTGGTCGGGCGGCATTACGACCGGCTGTTCGCGCTGGCCTGGCGGCTGACCGGCGAACGCGCCGAGGCCGAGGACCTGACGCAGGACATCTGCCTCGCCCTGCCGCGCAAGCTGGCGGGTTTCCGCGGCGAGGCGCGGGTCACGACCTGGCTCTACCGGGTTGCGGTGAACGCGGCCCACGACCGCCGCCGCCGCCGCGCCACCCATGCCCGGGCCGCGGATGGCTGGGGCGACTGGGAAATCGCCCGCACCGAAGCTGCGGCGGAGGACCGCGCCCGGCTCGACTGGCTGACCGCGGCGATGCGCGAGCTGCCGGACGATCTGCGCGACACGCTGGCGCTCACGCTCGACGATCTTACCCAGGCCGAGGTCGCGCAGGTGCTGGGCGTGGCCGAGGGCACCGTCGCCTGGCGGGTGAGCGAGGCGAAGAAGAAGCTCCGGGCGATCCGCGCCCGGGAGGAGGCATGATGGCCGATGACGACTTCGATCTCGAGGCGCTGAAGGCGTCGGTCGCGCGCGCCGCCCCGCGCCCCGACCCCGCCACCCGCGCCGCGCATCTGCGCGCCGCGCAGGAAAGTTTCGCCGCAAGCCAAGAATCGCCCGGCCGCGCCCGTCAAGGTTCCGAACGCCCGGGAACGGGCCTCTGGACAGGAGTGCGCGAGATGATCGACCGACTGACGGGACGGGGTGCCCTGACCCTGACCACCGCCCTTGTCGCCTGCGGGCTGCTGGTGCTGACCCCGGCCGGGCGCGGGCTCTGGCAGCCGGGCCCGCGCATCACCGCCCCCGCGACCGGGAGCGACATGCCCGCAACCGCCGCCGTGCCGGCCGGCGATACGGTCCTGCCGGCGCCCGAAGCCGCGCCCGCCAGCCCCGCCGCGGCGGCCCCGCCGGCGGATGCCATGCCCGAGATGGCGACCGGGGCTTTCGCGCGCATGACGGGTGCCGCGGGCCCGGCCGCGCCGGCGCCCTTCATCGCCGCGCCGGAAAACAGTCTCTGGATGCCGGAACAGAGCCGTGACTCCTTTGCCAACGCACCCGCAAATCCGTTGCAGGTGACGGCGGAGAACCCGGTCTCGACCTTCTCGATCGACGTGGACACCGCGAGCTGGTCGCTGGTGCGCCGCAGCCTGAACTTCGGCGCCCTGCCGCCGCCCGATGCGGTGCGCATCGAGGAGATGGTGAATTATTTCCCCTATGCCTATCCGGCGCCCGAAGGCGACGCCGCCTTCCGCCCGACGATCACCGTGATGCCCTCGCCGTGGAACCCGGGCACGCAGCTTGTCGAGATCGGCATCCAGGGCCGGATGCCCGCCACCGCCGACCGGCCGCCGCTGAACCTCGTGTTCCTGATCGACACTTCGGGGTCGATGGATGCGCCCGACCGGCTGCCGCTGCTCAAGGCGGCGTTCCGGCTGATGCTCACGCAACTGCGCCCCGAGGACCGGGTCGCCATCGTCACCTATGCCGGTTCCGCCGGGGTGGCGCTGGAGCCCACCCCGGCCGGCGAGGCCGCGACGATCACCGCCGCGCTCGACACGCTGGCGGCCTCGGGCTCGACCGCCGGACAGGCGGGGCTGTCGCAGGCCTACGCGGTCGCGCGGCAGATGGCCGGGGACGGCGACGTGACGCGGGTGATCCTCGCCACCGACGGCGATTTCAACGTGGGACCGTCCTCGACCGCCGAGCTCGAATCCTTCATCGCCCGCGCGCGCGATTCGGGGGTCTTCCTGTCGGTGCTGGGCTTCGGGCGCGGCAATCTGAACGATGCGCTCATGCAGGCGCTGGCCCAGAACGGCAACGGCACCGCCGCCTATATCGACACGCTGGCCGAGGCGCAGAAGGTGCTGGTCGACCAGTTGACCGGCACCCTGTTCCCGATCGCCTCCGACGTGAAGGTGCAGGTCGAGTGGAACCCGGCCACGGTCGCCGAATACCGCCTGATCGGCTACGAGACCCGGGCGCTCGAACGCGCGGATTTCAACAACGACCGGGTGGATGCCGGCGATCTGGGCGCGGGCCATACCGTGACCGCGATCTACGAGATCACGCCGGTCGGCAGCCCCGCGGTGCTGGTCGATCCCTTGCGCTACGGGCCCGGGGCGGCGCCCGGGGAGGAGAGCGACGAGCTCGGCTTCCTGCGCCTGCGCTGGAAGACCCCGGGCGAGGGCGAGAGCCGGCTGCTCGAGACCCCGATCCGCGCCGGTGACGCGGGCGCCCGCCCCGAGGACGCGGGTTTCGCCGCCGCCATCGCCGGTTTCGGCCAGCTCCTGCGCGGCCCGGACTGGACCGGCGACTGGTCCTGGGACGACGCGCTGGCGCTGGCGGCGGCATCGCGGGGCGATGATCCCTACGGCTACCGCAGCGAGGCGCTGGCGCTCATGCGCATCGCCGCGACGCTGGCGGACGGCGGACGGTAGGGGGGCAGCCCTCCGACATTGCGAAGCGGGGGGCGCGCAAACCCTCCCGTCATTGCGAGCCGCAGGCGAATCCATCCATGGGCCGGGGCCATGGATTGCCACGGCCGCTGCGCGGCCTCGCAATGACGGGTCTCCCCCCGCTCTAATGATCCAGAATCTGGCTCAGGAACAGCTTCGTGCGCTCCGACTGCGGGTTGGAGAAGAACTCGCGCGGCTCGTTCTCCTCGACGATCTGGCCCTGGTCCATGAAGATCACCCGGTTCGCCACCGCCTGGGCAAAGCCCATCTCGTGGGTGACGCAGAGCATGGTCATGCCCTCCTCGGCCAGCTCGATCATCGTGTCGAGCACCTCCTTGATCATCTCGGGGTCGAGCGCGCTCGTCGGTTCGTCGAACAGCATGATCCGCGGCCGCATGCACAGGGCCCGGGCGATGGCCACCCGCTGCTGCTGGCCGCCCGAGAGCTGGCCGGGATATTTCTGCGCCTGTTCGGGGATGCGCACCTTTTCGAGGAAATGCATCGCGGCCTCCTCGGCCTCGCGGCGGGGCACACCGCGCACCCAGATCGGGGCGAGGGTGCAGTTCTCGAGGATCGTCAGATGCGGGAACAGGTTGAAATGCTGGAACACCATCCCGACCTCGGAGCGGATGCGGTCGATGTTCTTGATGTCCGACGACAGTTCGGTGCCGTCGACGACGATCCGGCCGGACTGGTGCTCCTCGAGGCGGTTGATGCAGCGGATCAGCGTCGATTTCCCCGAGCCCGAGGGCCCGCAGATCACGATCCGCTCGCCGCGCCGCACCGTCAGGTTGATGTCGCGCAGGACGTGGAAGGCGCCATACCACTTGTTCATGCCGGTGATCTCGATGGCGATCTCGTCGCTCACCTGCATGCGGGACGGGGCGGGTGCCGTGGCGGTTGCGGTGTCGGTCATGGTGCCTCCCTACCGGCGGTCGCGGGCGAGCCGGTGCTCGAGATACATGGAATACCGGGACATGCCGAAGCAGACGATGAAGAACAGCGCCCCGATGAAGATGAACAGCTCCCAGTAGATGCCGTTCCAGCTCTGGTCGGCGCGGATCGAGTTGGACAGGCCGAGCGGATCGAGCAGGCCGATGAACATCACCAGCGTCGTGTCCTTGAACATGGCGATGAAGGTGTTGACGATCCCGGGGATCGAGATCTTCAGCGCCTGCGGCAGGATGATGAGCCGCATCGCCTTCCAGTAGTCCAGCCCCAGCGCATCCGCGGCCTCGTATTGCCCCTTCGGCAGCGCGGCAAGGCCGCCGCGGATCACCTCGGCCAGATAGGCGCCGGCAAAGATCGTCACCATGATCACCACCCGCAGCATCAGGTCGAAATTGGTCCCCGGCGGCAGGAAGTAGTTCAGCAGCAGCGAGGCCGTGAACAGCCAGACGATGAGCGGCACGCCACGGATGATCTCGATGAAGCTCACCGAGATCGCCCTCACCACCAGCAGATGCGACTGCCGCCCCAGCGCCAGCAGGATGCCGAGCGGCAGCGACAGGATGATCCCCGCCACCCCGATGATGAACGAGAGCTGGAAGCCGCCGAATTCGCGGGTGATGACGCTGCGGATCGAGGTCGGCACCGCCCGTTCGAGCACGCCGGCCAGCGCGGTGCTCAGCGGGAACACCGCGTCGAGCGGGTTGCCGTCGCTGCCGGTGACCAGGTCGACCAGCCGCCCCAGCGGCAGGAACACCAGCGCCAGCACCACCAGCCCGGCCACCGCGCCGGCGACCGCACCGCGCCGCCGGCCCACCGCCGCCCAGGCGAGGATCACCGCCGCAAGCCCGGCCATGACCATGAGCGGCGGCCAGGCCGAGCCGCCCCAGAGCAGCCAGTAGATGACGAAGGGCGCCACCGGCGCGAACCAGCCCAGCCGCCGCGGCAGCGCCGGGACCAGGAACGGCAGCACCGCGACCACGAAGATCGCCAGCGCCAGCACCGGCCGCCAGTAAAACGCGCGCGGGTAGAAACCTAACAGCAACTGCTCCCAGCGCTCGCCGATCACCGCCCAGCAGGCCACCGAAGCCCCGGGGCCGTACAGCTCGTCGCGGATCTCGCGGCAGCCGCTCAGCGAGCGCGCGTTCCAGATCCCGTCCACCGCCCAGGGGATCACCGCCGAGAGCACGCTCCACAGCACCCAGAGCGAGACCAGCGTCAGCGCGCCGTTGGTCCAGGAGGAGAACAGGTTCTCGCGCAGCCACAGCACCGGCCCGCCGGCCCGCAGCGGCGGCGGCTCGGGCGGCAGCATCTCGGAACGGACGAAGGGAGTGTGATGCTCGTCCATCTCAGCGCTCCCTCAGCCGCACATGGTTGTTGTAGAGATTCATCGCCCCCGAGATCACCAGGCTGATGACCAGGTAGAACAGCCCGAGCAGCAGCATCCCCTCGAGCTCGCGCCCGGTCTGGTTGATGGTGATGCCGCCCAGGGTCGAGCGCAGGTCCATGTAGCTGACCGCGAGGCCGAGCGAGGAATTCTTGATGATGTTGAGATATTGCGAGATCAGCGGCGGCACGATCACCCGCAGCGCCTGCGGCAGGATCACCAGCTGCATGGTCCGCCCCGGCCGCAGGCCCAGCGCATGCGCGGCCTCGGTCTGGCCGTGCGACACCGCAAGGATGCCGCCGCGCACGTTCTCGGCGATATGCGAGGCGGTGTAGA
>Ga0172382_10010114_pt1 | contig 12728 bp, 9 predicted proteins | sample Leawel138RmetaG_FD_122245 | JGI IMG/M metagenome (GOLD analysis project Ga0172382, IMG submission 122245) | Leachate microbial communities from a municipal landfill in Southern Ontario, Canada - Leachate well 138R metaG | ecosystem: Engineered > Solid waste > Landfill > Unclassified | place...
AATAACGCGCAAGGTATCTTGGGCTATGTTGTCCGTTGGATTGACCACAGTGTCGGTTGTTCAAAAGTACCGGATATCAACGATATTGGCCTGATGGAAGACCGTGCAACCCTACGTATTTCTAGCCAGCATATGGCCAACTGGTTGCGTCACGGTATTGTGACTGAAGAGCAAATTGTTGAAACCATGAAGCGTATGGCGTTGGTCGTTGACCGCCAGAATGCGCAAGATCCAATTTACAAGCCAATGGCACCGAACTTTGATAGCAACATCGCGTTCCAAGCATCACTGGAGTTGGTACTACAAGGTCGTGAGCAACCTAACGGTTACACTGAGCCTGTACTGCACCGTCGTCGTCGCGAATACAAAGCTAAAAATGGCTTATAATTTGTAAAGATGTACAGTGTTGATAAAAAACCGCCTTCGGGCGGTTTTTTATTGGCCATGATTTGTATAAGCGCTGTTCAATTGCCGTCAAGCCTGCAAAAATAGCCGCCGTTCAATAAAAATAACATGCCACCAAGTTTTAATTGATAGCACTAATTGTTTGACACTTACGTCCAATAGGAGCTGTTAGACAAAAACTTTAGGATGGCTTAACAGAGTAGGAGAGTGTTTCATGAGCAGAAGTGAAGCCTTTGCAAAAACAGGGCGTACAGCTGTGCAACAAAATATCCAAGGCACGCTGGAGTTTCTGCAAAAATATCCACCCTTTAACCAGATGGATCTTACCCACCTTGGTTTCTTAGTCGAAAACTGCCAATTACGCTTTTACCCTGAAGGTGAAAACATCATCATCCCAGAAGACGGGCCGGTGGAGTTTTTTTACATTGTTAAGCAGGGTCGTATTTATGGTGAGCGACGCCAAGGTCAAGATAGCAATCAGGAAACCACTTTTGAAATTACCACGGGTGAATGTTTTCCGATTGCCGCGTTATTAGGTGAGCGAGCCACACGTACTTCGCATATTGCCGCAGAAGATACTTTTTGCTTGCTGTTGGATAAAGCTTCCTTTATTAAGCTCTTTTCTCAGTGCAGTGCTTTTCGTGATTTCTCGGTACGCGGGATTAGTAGCTTGCTGGATCAATCTAATCAGCAAATACAGACCCGTGCCGCCGAAACTTTGGGTTCCCAATATTCAATGGAAACCCGCTTGTCGGTGCTATCAATGCGCCAACCTATCACCTGTGAAGGGCATTTTCCGCTGCATAAAGCCGTGCAGTTGATGCATGAGCAGCAAGTGGGAAGCTTGGTGATTACGGATGAAATGCAGCGTCCGCAAGGGATTTTCACCTTGCGTGACTTACGTCGAGTGATCGCTGATGCCAATGCTGATCTACGCCAGCCGATCAGTGAGTTGATGACGCTTAATCCCTTCCATTTACCTCCGCATGCGTCAGCTTTTGATGCGGCCTTGGCGATGACCGAGCGGCATATTGCCCATGTTTGTCTGGTGCAAGATGGTCGTTTGGTCGGGGTGATTTCTGAGCGAGATCTATTTTCATTGCAGCGCGTTGATCTAGTCCACCTTGCCCGTGCCGTACGACATGCTGGGTCGGTGGAAAAATTGGTGCAACTGCGTGAGGAAATTCGTTCGTTAGTCGACCGCATGATTGCCCACGGCGCCAGTTCTGAACAGGTCACCCGCTTAATTACCTTGCTCAATGATCATACCGTTTCGCGGGTTATCGAGCTGTGTATTGAAGAACATGGTGACCCTGGTGTGCCCTTTACCTGGCTGGTGTTTGGCAGTGAAGGGCGTAAAGAGCAAACCCTCTATACTGACCAAGATAACGGAATTTTATTTGAAGCCAGCAGCCAAGAAGAAGCCAATGCGATGCGGCAAAAGTTGTTGCCTCTCGCGCGAGAAATCAACTTGGCGCTGGATGACTGCGGCTTTATGTTATGCAAAGGCAACATCATGGCGGGTAATGCGGAACTGTGCTTATCACGCCAAGAATGGTCGCGCCGTTTCAGTAAAATTGTTCGAGAAGCCAGCCCAGAGAACTTGTTGTATTCCACTATTTTCTTTGACTTGCGTGCTATTTGGGGGCCGGTGGAAGGTTGCCAAGCCTTGCGTCGTGAGTTGCTCTCGATGATCCGCGGTAACGATATGTTCCAGCGCATGATGGCGCAAAGTGCCATGCAGAACCGACCGCCGTTGGGTGGGTTATTCCGCAACTTTTCGTTGGATAAAAAAGGCGTCGAAAAAGACACTCTGGATCTGAAGATTAAAGGCTTAGCGCCCTTTGTTGATGGTGTCCGCGTATTGGCCTTGAGTCATGGTGTGGAAAGTAGCAACACGTCAGAGCGTATTCGTCAGTTGGTCAGTAAAGGCGTGATTGAGCGTCTCGATGGCGATGCTTATGTTGAAGCCTATCATTTTATTCAGCAGATACGCATGCAGCAGCATCAACAGCAAGCACGTAATGAGTTGGCTTATAGCAATCGTATGTATCCGGATGAGCTGAATCATTTAGACCGTCGTATTTTGCGTGAGTCCTTTAGACAAGCGCAGCGTCTACAAGCCAGCTTGACCTTTCGGTACCAGCTGTGAAAATCCTTAAATGGTTTCGTAAAAGCCCCGCACTGCGTGAGTCTGACGCTCTGCGCTTAGCGGCATTAGCCGCTCCGATACCCGGTCAACAACCACTGGAGCAACAGCGTTTTGTCGTGGTTGATTTAGAAACCAGTGGTCTCAATACCCTTAAAGATAAGATTTTATCGATTGGTGCGGTCACCATTGAAAACTCAGCCATTGCTTTAGGTGACCAGTTTAGCTGTACGTTGCGGCGCGCCAATCATGCGGTGAGTGAAAGTGTTTTGATTCACCAAATACCACCCAGTGAGGTGGCGGCTGGGATGCGTCCCGAAAAGGCGTTGCTGAACTTCATGGAGTATGTGGGGAGCAGTCCGCTGTTAGCCTATCATGCGAGTTTTGATCAACGCATGCTGGTGCGTGAAATGAATGATGCCTTTGCTTATCACTTGCGCCATCCATTTTATGATGTGGCTGAGATTGTCCAGCTGCTCTATCCCGAGCACAATATGCGCAATCCCGGCTTAGATGATTGGGTAAGCTTTTTTGGCTTGCAGGTGTTGCAGCGTCACAATGCCAGTGCCGATGCCATGGTGACTGCTGAGTTAATGCTGATTTTGCTGAAGCGTGCTGAGCGCCAAGGTCTTAAAACCTTAGAAGATTTGGATATGAGTTTACAGAATTGGCGACGCCGTCAGCAGAATACGTTATAGCTGCAGTGTTCGCATTGAGTCGGAGTGTATAGCTGAGACTGATCGTGGTGGCTGCTTTCCTCAGTACTGCGGTGGTGCGCAGTACTGAGGATGCTAGTGTTACTCAACGCTGGCTAAGAACTCGGCGACATACTCATCAAAACTGCCTTGATCCTGCTGTTCAATCGCTTGCTGCGCGAGTTGTGATTGCTCGGCAAGCTGTTGATAGTGAGCGATTTTAGCCGGCTCAAGAGCAGGTGTGCTTAAACTTTGCGCGTGTTGCAAGCTGAGTTTCAAAGCGAACTGACTGAAGCTGCATTGTTGCTCACGCATGCTGGCCAGCACTTGCGCTGATGGTGTTAAATCAGAGTTGTGCAGTTTATCAACCTGTTTGCGTAAAGCTTCGGTGTGCTCGCTAATGCCGTAGCTCTTATCCAATAACTGTGCGCAGTCTTGTATTTGCTCAAGCAGTTCTAAACCCCAGTCCTGCATTGATACGGCTGCACCGTTGCGTTGCAGCTGCAAATGAGGTTTGCGTCCTTGTTTAACCACCGTTAAAAAGTTTTCCGTCGCGGCTGGGCAATCGGTATCACTCAGGAGTGAGCTGTCTTGTAAGGCGCAAAATAACAAAAAGGCGTCTAAGAAACGTGCTTGTGGTAAATCAATACCTAGCGGTAGGAACGGGTTGATATCAATACAACGCGCTTCGACATACTGCACGCCACGCGCAATCAGTGCTTCAACCGGACGCTCACCCTCTAGGGTGATACGTTTAGGACGCATGGTTGAATAGTATTCATTTTCGATTTGCAAAATATTGGTGTTGAGCTGCAGCCATTCATCGCCTTGCTTGGTGCCGATTTTTTGATAAGCAGGATAAGGCGTGCTGACCGCACACAACAAGCTGTCGGTATAGCTGCTTAGCTCGTTATAGCACGGCGTTAAACCGGCTTGGGCATTACTTTGGTAACCTAAGTCGCTCATACGCAAACTGGTGGCGTAGGGCAGGTACAAGGTGTCTTCATCAAAGCTATCCAGCTGATGCTCACGGCCGCGTAAAAAGCTAATGTCCAGCGCCGGTGAGGCACCAAAGAGGTACATCAGTAACCAGCTGTAACGGCGAAAATTACGGATCAAGCCAATATAACGTGCGGATTGATAATCAATGGCTGAGCGTGTGTCTTTTTCTGCATCATGCAGCAGCGTCCAAATAGACTCAGGCAAAGAAAAGTTATAGTGAATACCCGCAATACATTGCATGGTTTTGCCGTAGCGCACGGCTAAACCTTTACGGTAAACATATTTTAATTTGCCGATATTGGAGTTGCCATATTCAGCAATCGGGATCTGCTCTTCTTTCGGCAGATGTCCCGGCATGGATGGACTCCACAGCACTTCTTGGACCAGATGGGTCGCGGTAAAACGGTGAATATCTTCCAGCTCAGCCAAGGTTTGTGCTGAGTCAGGATGCGCCTCAGTAATAAACTCTAATAAGGCCTCTGAGTAATCAGTGGTGATACTGCTGTGAGTTAGAGCAGAACCAAGCACTTTAGGGTGCGCAGTCAGTGCCAAGCGGCCATTGCGCTCCACACGTAAACTTTCGCGCTCAATACCATGCAGACAGTGCTTGAGCTGTGCTAAAGCTTCGGGCTGGCTAAGCAGCGCCAGACGACGAGAATATGTATCGCTCAAGGGTAATTCCTCAATAGGGCATCGTGGCAATATGGGGGTGGTGATTGCCGAGTGCAAGGGTGCTAATCTACTTTTAGTAGGTTATACACCCTGTACGTATAAAAATGACGGTAGTCATCGGTTACTTTTTCTTAATTTGGCTTGCCTTGGCAAATAATGCTGCCATCGCTGTGTTGGTCGGAGCGGGCTTATCTTGCTGAGCATGACGTTCGCTACGCGGAGCATTGCGGGCTTGTTGCGTACGCGCCGGAGAGGCTGGTTTTTCACCAGGGATATCATTCATCCGCATTGATAAGGCAATACGCGCCCGGGGAATATCCACCTCCATCACCTTTACTTTAACAATGTCTCCGGCTTTTACCACTTGATAGGGGTCTTTAACAAAACTCTCCGACAGTGCCGAGATATGCACAAGGCCATCTTGATGCACGCCGATATCAACAAAGGCGCCGAAGTTGGTCACGTTGGTGATGACGCCTTCCAAAACCATCCCTAGGGTTAAGTCTTTGAGGCTTTCTACACCGTCTTGGAACTCCGCCGTTTTAAACTCAGGGCGTGGGTCGCGCGCAGGTTTATCCAACTCTTGCAGAATATCGGTGACGGTCGGTAAACCATAGGTTTCATCAGTAAAGCGCTTTGGATCCAGTTGTTTCAGAAACGCTGAGTCACCGATCAGTGAGCGAATATCGCGACTGGTATCTTGGGCAATACGGGTGACCAAAGGATAGGTTTCTGGGTGTACAGCAGACGCATCTAATGGGTTTTTGCCATTCATCACGCGTAAGAAACCCGCGGCCAACTCAAAGGTTTTGTCACCTAAACGTGGCACTTTTTTCAGTGCTGCACGGCTGATAAAAGCGCCATGTTCATCGCGAAAAGTGACAATATTTTTTGCCAGCGTGGCATTTAAACCAGACACACGTGCTAACAGCGCATAAGACGCCGTATTCACATCAACCCCAACGGCGTTGACACAATCTTCTACCACTGCATCCAACGAGCGTGCCAGTTGTGATTGTGAAACATCATGTTGGTATTGACCGACACCAATGGCTTTCGGGTCGATTTTGACCAGTTCGGCCAGTGGATCTTGTAAGCGTCGCGCAATGGAGACGGCGCCGCGCAGTGACACATCAAGGTCTGGAAATTCTTGTGCGGCCAGTTCTGAGGCTGAATACACCGACGCACCGGCTTCACTGACCATCACCTTACTCATGCGCAACTCAGGTAACAGTTTTACTAACTCAACGGCTAAGCGATCAGACTCACGGCTACCAGTACCATTACCGATGGCAATTAATTGCACCTGATGTTTTTTGCACAGCTTAGCCAAGATAGCGATAGTTTCATCCCACTTATTATGCGGTACATGTGGGTAGACAGTGGTGGTTTCAAGCACTTTACCGGTGGCATCCACTACGGCAATTTTGCTGCCAGTCCGTAAACCTGGATCGAGACCAAGCGTACAACGTGGGCCTGCCGGAGCGGCCAGTAATAAATCATGCAGATTGCGTGCGAAAACATTGATTGCTTCGGTTTCTGCCTGCTCACGCAACTGTCCGAACAGATCGGTTTCTAAGTGGCTGGAGAGTTTCACCCGCCACGTCCAGCGCACCACTTCAGCCAGCCATTTATCAGCAGGACGCTGTTGATTTTTAATCGCAAAGTGCTCAGCAATTATTATTTCGCAAGGGTGCATACTGCCTGGAGTCTCATCGCCTAGGCTTAAGCTGGCGGTGAGGAAGCCTTCATTGCGACCACGGAAAATAGCCAAAGCACGGTGCGAGGGAACTCTTTTAAACAGCTCATCATGTTCAAAGTAGTCACTGAATTTAGCCCCATCGTGTTCTTTACCTGCGATCACCCGAGCCCGTAACAGGGCGTCTTGCTGCAACACACGGCGCAGACGATCTAATAAAGTCGCATCTTCAGCAAAGCGCTCCATCAGGATATATTTAGCACCCTCCAAGACCGCTTTTTCATCAGCAAAACCGTTATCCGCATTAATAAAGCGCGCTGCTTCACGTTGCGGGTCATGGCTGGGGTGGTTAAATAAGACATCGGCCAGCTCGCCTAGACCGGCTTCCAAAGCAATTTGCCCTTTGGTACGGCGTTTCTTTTTATAAGGTAAATACAGGTCTTCTAGACGTGTTTTGGTATCCGCCAGTTGAATGGCCTGTTGCAGCTCTGGGGTTAATTTACCCTGCTCGTCAATCGATGCGAGGATCGAAGTGCGTCGCTCATCCAGTTCGCGCAGATAACGTAAGCGCTCTTCTAGATTACGCAGCTGCGTATCGTCTAAACTGCCGGTGATTTCTTTACGATAGCGTGCGATAAAAGGCACAGTGGCACCCTCATCGAGCAAGGCAATAGTGGCGGTCACTTGTTGTGAGCGAACACCCAATTCTGTGGCGATACGAGAACTTATGCTATCCATCAGGCTACCTAAATCAGTCAAAAGCAGGATAGGCCTGCCTCAAAAGGTCAATTATAGGGGAAATCACTCAGCAAACCAGCACCGCACAAGCTAAGAAAAATTTGTTAACAATGCTCGGCACACATGCAGGCGATGATTACGGCATACTAGCAACTATGAATATTAATTAAATAGGTAGATAAAGCATGAGCGTACCTGAAGGTGAAAAAATCCTCATTGTCGATGACGATGAACGCTTACGCCGCTTACTTGAGCGCTTTTTGACGGAGCAAGGCTTTCGTGTGCGTGGCGTTGAAAATGCTGAGCAAATGGACCGTGTCCTCGCGCGCGAGCTATTTAACTTGGTAGTGCTCGATTTAATGATGCCCGGTGAAGATGGCTTATCTGTTTGCCGTCGACTGCGTGACAGTAATAATCAAGTGCCGATTATAATGCTCACCGCTAAGGGTGATGAAGCGAGCCGTATCTACGGCTTAGAACTGGGTGCTGATGATTATCTCGCCAAACCTTTTAATCCGCGTGAATTACTCGCGCGAATCAAAGCGGTTCTACGCCGTCAAGCGACCAGCGTGCCGGGTGCACCCGGCAGCGAAGACTCGACCGTTACCTTTGGTGATTACAGTTTATCTTTGGCCACTCGTGAACTCAGTAAAGGTGATCAAGTACACATGCTGACCACCGGTGAGTTCGCGGTATTAAAGGCTTTAGTTGAGCATGCGCGCGAGCCGCTGACGCGCGATAAGCTGATGAATTTGGCTCGTGGTCGCGAATGGGATGCCTTAGAGCGTTCGATTGATGTGCAGGTCTCACGACTACGACGCATGATTGAACCGGATCCATCGAAACCACGCTATATCCAAACCGTATGGGGCGTCGGTTACGTGTTTGTACCAGATGGCAATACATGAAGGCACCACTATTCTATCCGCAGAGCTTTTTTGCTCGCACGCTATGGATGGTGTTGCTTGCTGTGCTTTTTTCCAAAGCGCTGACTCTAATCTATTTGATGCTCAATGAAGATGTGCTGGTTGATCGCCAGTACAGTCATGGTGCGGCACTAACGTTACGTGCCTATTGGGCGTCGCCTGCCAGCGAGCGTGCAGCTATTGCCAGAGCGGCAGGCTTACAGGTGGTTCAGGAGTATGAAGTCCCCTTAGGTGAGCAGCATTGGCCTTATAGCGATATCTTTACTGAGCAAATGCGTGCTGAGTTGGGCGAGGATACGCGAGTACGGATTCGTGCACAGTCACCGCCGTCGTTGTGGGTCAGTGCGCCCAGCTTAGGCCCGGATTGGATTCGTGTGCCGTTGTATCCGCATCCGCTGCGTGGCCAGCGCGTCTGGAACTTAGTCGCGTGGTTCTTAGGTATTGGTCTGCTATCCACGGCTGCGGCTTGGATCTTTGTCCGCCAGCTGAGTGCACCGTTAAAACGTCTAGTGATTGCCGCACGCCTGTTTGGTCAGGGGCGCCGTGTGCGTTTGCCCGTTGATATCGACACCGCTAGTGAAATGGCGGAAGTGTATCGAGCCTTTAATCAGATGACGGATGATGTTGAGCAAGCGGGGCGCGAGCGTGAATTGATGCTGGCTGGTGTCTCACATGATTTGCGTACCCCCTTGACGCGTTTACGTTTGTCTCTTGAGTTGCTGGATCATGACAACGAATTAACCGCTGATATGATTCGCGATATTGAAGATATGGACGCGATCTTAGACCAGTTCTTAGCCTTTATTCGTGATGGTCGCGATGAGCCGATGGAGATTTGCGATCTTAATGAGTTGATTAGTTCGGTGGTTGCCCCATATAACCAACAAGGGCATGACATCCGTGTCTGTTTAGAGGCCATGCCTGTATTGCCGTTACGACGAGTCTCTATCAAGCGCATGTTAGTCAACTTACTAGAAAACGCTTTGCGTTACGGCGGTAAAGGTATTGAAGTTGCTGCCTCAGTGGTTGCTGATGAACAGGCGCCTTATGTCGCGATTAGTGTGCTCGATCGTGGAGCAGGCATTGACCCTGATGACTTACAACGCATCTTTAATCCGTTTATTCGTGGTGATCAGGCGCGCGGCGGACAGGGTGCTGGTTTAGGTTTGGCGATTGTGAAGCGTATCGCCGCACAGCATGGTGGCAGTGTTGAACTGCACAATCGTGCCGGTGGCGGACTCGAAGCAAGCGTTTGCTTGCCAATTACTGCATATGAAGCGTTAGCAGAACAGCGCAGTGCTAAGTAAGAACACAGGTGAATCGAAGCAATGAGTAATGAAGTGCAAGAAAAAGTACGTCTCGATAAGTGGCTGTGGGCGGCGCGTTTTTACAAAACACGAGCGTTGGCCAAAGAAGCGATAGAAGGTGGCAAGGTGCATTGCCGTGGTGAGCGCTGCAAGCCGTCGAAAGAACCGAGAGTTGGCGATGAGCTAGTACTGCGTGCCGGCTACGATGAGCGTACGGTCGTGATTGAACAGCTCAGTGCCGTCCGCCGTGGCGCACCGCAAGCGCAGTTGCTTTATCGCGAAACGGAAGACAGTGTCACCGCCCGCGAACAAGCTGCCGCATTACGCAAGGCTGGAGCCTTAGGGATTCAGACTGACGGCCGTCCGACGAAAAAACAACGTCGGCAGATTCATCGTTTTAAAGATCAGTAATCTGGCGTTGATACGGGCCATCTAGATCTAAGCACGTTAATTTTTTAATCACGGTTTATGCTAAACCGATATTTTGTGAGTCTTGTATGGCCGATTTTGATTTTACTCAGCGTTTTATTTTCGAAAACAGTGATGTGCGTGGCGAGCTGGCCAGTTTAGAAGAAAGTTATGCGCATGTCTTAGCTAAACATACTTACCCTGAGCCGGTTGCTGCTCTGTTAGGTGAGTTGCTAGCGGCGGCGGCTTTATTGGTGAATACCCTAAAGTTTGATGGTTTATTGGTATTGCAAGCACGTTCCAGTGGTGCGGTGCCTTTGCTGATGGTCGAGTGCTCCAGTGACCGTGAGTTGCGTGCGATTGCCCGTTATGATGCTGATAAAATTAACAGTGATGCCACCTTCCAAGAGCTGATGCCTGAAGGTGTGCTGGCGCTGACTGTTGATCCACGTGAAGGTCAGCGTTATCAGGGTTTGGTCGCGTTAGATGGCGCAACTTTAGCGGAATGCTTTAGTAATTATTTTGTTAACTCGGCACAGTTACCGACACGCTTTTGGTTATATGCCGACGGTCAGCGCGCGCGCGGTATGTTATTGCAGCAGTTGCCTGCTGATCGTGTGCGCGACACTGATGAACGTGAAGAAAGCTGGCAGCATGTGATTGCTTTAGCGGCAACCTTGACCGCTGAAGAGCTACTGGGTCTCGATAACGAGACTATTTTGCACCGTTTGTATCATGAAGATCAGGTTCGCTTGTTTCCAGCGACTGACGTCAAGTTTCAATGCAGCTGTACCCGTGAGCGTTCAGTGCAGGCTTTGGTCAGTCTTGGCTTAGACGATCTGCAGTTGTTGCTGGCAGAAAAAGCAGGCACTATCGAGATTGATTGTCAGTTCTGCAATGAACGTTATTTATTTAATGAAGCCGATGTTCTGCAAATGTTCGCTGAACAAGATGCGACTGATGCCTCGAGTACAGTGCATTAATTGCATAACTCTGGCATAATCGCGGGCAACTTTTTAGTTGTAGTGCTTTTGCTTAAGTGCTACAAAATTTCTGGAGGACTCGGCTCGGGCCGTTGGGGATCTCATGACGCAAGCAAAAAACGCTGTGTATACTGATATTAGTGCTGCTCAATTGATTGAAGAAGCTATTCGCCGTGGCGAAGGCAAGTTGGCTGTGAATGGTTCATTAGTTGTTGAAACCGGTCACCGAACGGGACGTTCGCCGGCGGATCGTTTTATCGTACAAGAGCCCAGCACTGAAGCGCATATCGCTTGGGGAGCCATTAACCGCCCGATCGCACCCGCTATTTTTGATGCATTGTGGACTCGTGTAGAAGCCTACGTGGCAGAGCGTGAAAGCTTTGTTTCGCATGTACATGTTGGCTCTGATCCAGCGCATTATTTACCTGTTAAAATGACCACAACAACGGCTTGGCACAACCTGTTTGGCCGTTGCTTGTTCATTACTCCAGATGCGCTTAACCCATCGAGCAGAGACCAATGGCAAGTGATCAACGCGCCGTTCTTTGAGTGCGTACCAGAGCGTGACGGTACCAATTCAGATGGCTGCGTGATGATTAACTTCGCTGCGAAAAAAGTTTTGTTGGCAGGTATGCAATACGCTGGCGAAATGAAAAAAGCGATGTTCTCAGTACAAAACTTCCTCTTGCCAGCTAAAGATGTATTGCCAATGCACTGTGCTGCCAACGTCGGTGAAGACGGCGATACCACTTTATTCTTTGGTTTGTCCGGTACCGGTAAAACCACATTATCCGCTGATGAAAGCCGTTACCTGATTGGTGATGACGAGCACGGTTGGGGTGTGGGTACTGTGTTCAATATCGAAGGCGGTTGCTATGCAAAATGCATCGACTTGTCTGAGAAAAACGAGCCAGTGATTTGGAAAGCGATTAAGTTTGGCGCAGTACTGGAAAATGTTGTTCTGAATGAAGAACGCGTCCCTGATTACAGCGATGACAGCTTGACGCAAAACAGCCGTGCCGCCTATCCGCTAGAAAACGTTGAAAAGCGTGTGATTGCGAACCGTGCTGGCGAGCCTAATGCTGTGATTTTCTTGACCTGTGACCTGACTGGCGTATTGCCGCCAGTGTCCATCTTGAATAACGAACAAGCGGCGTACCACTTCTTGTCAGGCTACACCGCATTGGTGGGCTCGACTGAAATGGGTTCAGGTTCAGGTATCAAATCAACCTTCTCTACTTGCTTTGGTGCTCCGTTCTTCCCACGCCCTGCCGGCGAGTACGCTGATCTATTGATCAAACGTATCCAAGGTTTCGGTTCAAAAGTTTACCTAGTGAATACTGGTTGGACTGGCGGCGGTTATGGTGTTGGCCAGCGCTTTAATATCCCAACCACGCGTGCAGTGATTGCGGCGATTCAAGGTGGAACGCTAGTCGGTGCAGAAACTGAGCACTTACCGGTGATCAACTTGGACGTACCAAAATCAGTACCAGGTGTTGATAGCAACTTACTCAATCCACGTAACACATGGACAGACAAGGCTGCTTACGATGCAGCAGCAGAAGAGTTAGCTGCTAAGTTCGTTGATAACTTTAAGAAGTTTGACGTGACCGAAGCGATCAAAAATGCAGGTCCGCATCTGTAATTCATCAGACTATTTAAATAATCTAGAATTATAGTAAAAAATAAAGCTGAGTCTTGTTAATACAAGTCTCAGCTTTTTTATTACAATAAAATTAATTGT
>Ga0172382_10010115_pt1 | contig 12728 bp, 10 predicted proteins | sample Leawel138RmetaG_FD_122245 | JGI IMG/M metagenome (GOLD analysis project Ga0172382, IMG submission 122245) | Leachate microbial communities from a municipal landfill in Southern Ontario, Canada - Leachate well 138R metaG | ecosystem: Engineered > Solid waste > Landfill > Unclassified | place...
CGCCCCGCAGCGAATCCACCCTTCTCCCCGGAATGGCGGTCACCATCGAGCCCGGCATCTACATCCCCGGCTGGGGCGGTGTCCGTATCGAAGATAATGTCGTGGTTAAAGAAAAAGACTGCCGGAATCTGACCACGGCACCCAAAAACTTGTTGGAGCTCTAAACCTTCTGAATATACATGAATATCTGTAAATACTGCATCTCGGACCTGGTCTTTGATCTCGGGAATGTCCTCGTCGCTGTCGATTACCGGCGTTTTACGGATTTTATGGACTGGGACTACGATCAGTTCATGCGTTTTTTAGCTACGGATTTATTCCGGGATTTTGAATGCGGACGCAGAACAGAAGCGGAATGTTTTCGGGAGATGGCAAAATTCCTATCCCTGAAAGAAAGCGATATACCCCGCTACCGGGCAAATATCCACCGGGCTTTCCCGCTTTGGCGGGAGATCCTGGAGCTGCTGCCGGAACTGCGGAAAAAATATCGCCTGTATTTATTTTCCAATACCAACAGCCTGGATTTTAACGCCATTTCACGTCATATCCCTTTTCGGGAGCTTTTTGACGGTGTTTACACGTCCTTTGAACGGGGGTATTTAAAGCCAGGGCCTGAAGCCTATGAACATATCATGCGGCTTTTTTCCCCGGATCCCGGGGGCATCCTGTACTTTGACGACCGTCCCGAGAATATCGAGGCGGGGATCCGCGCCGGCTGGCAGTCCGTACGGATAGAAAACCGGGAAAGTATAGGAAAAATAATCCGGGACCTTTGCGAGGATCTCTGAATTCGGCTCCGGCTCAGTGCAAATCGTGAATCTTGAATCTTAAATTTTGAATCTTAAATCGAACCGTTCGCCAGGGCCATTCCCCGCAGAAAAGCCTTTTCGTTGAGCGTATAAAAAGCCTTGTTCTTGATAATGAGTGGCAGGGCTTTCAGAATGTAGTCTTCCGATAAAAAACCGCACATCCGGACATAGGCGCCCAGCATGATCATATTGGCGGCTTTGGTCGCCCCCAGTTTATCCGCTTCCGCAGTGGCCTGGAGACCCAGAATCCGCACATCTTTTCGATCCGGCTTTGTATTGATCAGTCCGCAGTCGTAAAGAATGATCCCGCCGGGCTGAACATCCGGCTCAAAGCGCTTCAGCGAAGGCTTGTTCATCGCGATAAGGACGGAGGGATTGTCGATAAGCGGAGAGGCTACGCGCTGATCGGAGATCTTGACACTGCAGTTGGCCGTTCCGCCGCGCATTTCGGGTCCGTAGCTGGGCAGCCAGCTGACCTGATATCCGTGTCCCATGGCAATATTCGCCAGCGCATATCCCAGACTCAAAACTCCCTGTCCGCCGAAGCCTGCGATCTTGATATCGTCACTGACCGGACGGATCTCCGGCAGAGGAATGCCCTGGAGATCGTCACTGAGACTTTTAATGTCCAGCAGTTCATGGTATTGGTTGAAATGCGGCTGTGGACGCATCTGAATCAGCGGCTGACGGTCTTCGGAGACATCTTTTTTAATGCCGGGTTCAAAATAGCGCGCGAGCACGTCCGTGATCCATTTTTTCGAATTTACGGGAGTCATTTTCCATCCTGTCGGGCAGGGGGAGAGGACCTCCACAAAGGAAAATCCTTTTTTCTCAACCTGAATGCTCAGGGCTTTGCGCACCGCTTTCCGGGTGCGGGCGATGTTCTTGGCATCGGTAAGCATCACGCGCTCCACATATACCGGCGCTTCCAGTGTGGCAATGATCTCGGACATGCGCAGCGGGAATCCCTCATTTTGCGAGGAGCGGCCGCGCGGCGTGGTTGTGCTCTTTTGCCCGATAAGAGTGGTGGGGGCCATCTGTCCGCCGGTCATTCCGTAAATGGCGTTGTTGACAAAAAATACCGTCATCTGCTCACCGCGGTTGGCCGCCTGCAGAATTTCATTGGCACCGATTGCCGCCAGATCGCCGTCACCCTGATAAGAGATCATGATCGAATCCGGATTGGCACGTTTGTAAGCGGTGGCCACTGCAGGTGCGCGGCCGTGTGCGGACTGGATATTACCGACATCAAAGTAGTAATAGGCAAAGACCGAACAGCCGACCGGCGAGATCAGTACGGTACGGTCCCGGATACCGAAATCGCTCAGCGCCTGGGCGATCAGTTTGTGCAGGATCCCGTGGCCGCAGCCCGGGCAATAATGCGTACTTTGCAGCTGCATTCCCCCCTTGCGGGTAAAAATATCGTAAAAGCTGTCGGATTTTTGCAAAATGCTGGTTTTCATAAGATCCTCTACTGACTTGCTTTAAAGGTTTCAACGATCTCTTTGACGGAGGGTACATTCCCGCCCATGCGGGTATGCAGATGTACCGGTTTTCTGCCGTTGACCGCCAGGCGCACGTCATCTACCATCTGTCCCGCACTCAGTTCACAGACAAAAAAGCTTTTGACGCGCTTTTCATCGGCAAATGCGGTGATTTGCGGAGACGGGAAGGGGAACAACGTGATCGGCCGCAGCAATCCCGCTTTAATGCCTTCCGCGCGCAGGGTTTCTATGACCGAATGCAGAATACGGCTGACTACGCCGTAGCCGATAAAGATATGTTCCGCATCTTCGCAATGGATGCATTCGCTGCGGGTCTCGTGTTCGCTGATTCGGGCATATTTTGCCTGCAGTTTCTGGTTGTGTTCCTCAAGTCGGTCCGGTTCCAGTTCGATGGAACAGACCAGATGATGCGAGTCCGCTGTTCCCTTCAAGGCCCAGGGCCGGTCGGGAATATGCTGCAGCGGCTCCGGGAATTCCACCGGTTCCATCATCTGGCCGATAATGCCGTCGGCGAGGACTACGGCGGGGTTTCGGTACTTATCGGACAATTCAAAAGCAAGCATGGTCAGATCGCACATTTCCTGGGCACTGTTCGGAGCCAGGGTGATCAGGCGGTAATTACCGTGCCCGCCTCCCTTAACAATCTGATTGTAGTCGGACTGTTCCGGCGCAATATTTCCCAGACCGGGACCGCCGCGCATGATATCAATGATGACACAGGGCAGTTCTGCGCCGGCAAGATAGGAAATACCCTCCATCTTCAGGCTGATTCCCGGACTGGAACTGGCGGTCATGCAGCGAAATGCCGAACTGGCCGCACCGTAGACCATATTAATGGCGCCGATCTCGCTTTCCGCCTGCAGGAAAGTTCCTCCCAGGAGCGGAAAATAATAAGCGGCGGCTTCGGCGATCTCACTTGCGGGAGTAATGGGATAGCCAAAGAAATTCTTACAACCTGCCAGCAGGGCGCCGCGCACGACGGCTTCATTTCCTTTTATGAGTACTTTCGACATAAGGACCTCTTTATGCTTTTTCTTTTAACAGCTGATGGCATGCAATGCAGCGCATCCGTGACGGATCCCGGTAATCGGGAAAGAGCAGGACCTCTCCGCCGCAGTGGGAACAGTGGCCTTTTTCCAGGCCCTCCACATTGCGGATCACCGTAATGGCCCCGGGTTCGGGACAGGTATAAAAACAGCTGCCGCAGGCACTGCATCCTTCGCCCTTGTAACGCGCAGGACGATAACCCATACTGTTCAATGCGTCGGCAAACTCAAGTACATTCAACGGACATGCGTCGATGCAAAGCCCGCAGCCCTTGCATTCGTCCGCAAGTACGATGACATGATTTCTGATCGCCATAAATTCTCCTTAAAAAACAAAAAGGTCGTGCAGTTAAAAATCCCAGGAATCTGACTATTTCCAACAAGAGGAATCTACAAAAAAGGCAGACTACAAAAAAGAAAATAAGTTTGAAAGACAAGGCCTGAGCGCCTTTGTACAAGTATCAATAAAGCATTTGACGCATCGAAGAAGTTTCAGAAAAAAAAGAGCTTCATTGCAGATACGATATTAAAAACCGCGAAGGTCCGACAATTTTTCAAATCAGCCGGAAAGAAAAAAAAGTGAAAACGGATTGTTTTTTGACCGGGCAGGTAAAAAAAGCACGGAACCCGTTTAGCGGAACAAACGGAGAATATCGTTGACGACAGCCAGAATGATCAGTCCAAAAAGAAGGAACATACCCGCCTGCTGAATGATCATCTTTGTCCTGACCTTCATTTCCCGGCGCAGGATGCCTTCGGTGATAGCAATAATAATATGCCCGCCGTCCAACCCGGGGATGGGGAGGATATTCAGCAGCGCCAGATTAACGCTCAATATGCCGATAAGTCCGATGAACGGCAGAATGCCCGCTTTGGCAGACTCGCCGGCAAGCTGTCCGATAAAGATCACGCCGCCGACGTTTTTAAAGCTTTCCTGGCCGGTTACCAGCAGCTTGAGAGAGACAAAGGTCATGTTAAACCAGTATCCGGTGGTTTTGAAACCTTGTCCGATCGCACGGAAAAACCCGGCTTTTTCGATCGTCACCGCCGGGGAAACCCCGATAACGCCCACCTCCCGGAGTTCGCCGTCGATAATGGTCTTTTGCAGCAGGGGTGTCAGCAGGACATCCCGTTCCTGCCCGTCCCGGATAAAATGGATACGGATCTCGCGTTCGCCGGCGGTACGGACATAAGCGGCCATTTCATCCCAGCTGTTAACGGCAGTATCGTCAATCCGGACAATACGATCACCGGCCTGGAGTCCCGCTTCGGCGGCCGGAGTGTTTTCATAAATGGTTTCGATCACGGATTCCGGACTAGTGACCGCAATGCCCTGGATGCCGCTCATCAGGGAAAAGATCAGAACGGCCAGAAGCAGATTCATCAGAATGCCGGCTATGGTAACAAAGATCTTTTGTCCCATGGGTTTTGCGCGGTATTCCCAGGGCTGGGGTTCGCTTCCTTCAAAAGATGCGTCCATGCTTTCGTCGATCATCCCCGAAAGGCGCACAAAACCGCCAAAAGGAATGGCGCCGATCGCATATTCGGTATCGCCGCGGCGGCGTTTGAAGATCGTCGGCGGGAAACCGATAGAAAAGGTTTCCACGCGAATGCCGACCGCCTTGGCGGCCAGAAAATGCCCCAGTTCATGGACAAAGACCAGGATGCTTAAAACAATGATTGTTGCGATCAAATATATCATTCCGTCTCCAATTCCGTATTAAGGGGTCAATGTCCGGTCCCAGACGACAGTTCCCGAAGAACTGATCTTTGTGATATAAAAGTAGTGTAAATAATCGTAATAGTAAGTGCCGCTGACCACGGAACTGAGGAAAAGGATCTCGCCGGAAGGCAGTTCGAGGATCCCGTTCGATATCCGGGAATCAAATTCGCGCATCCACAGCAGTTCGGCATCCGGGGAAATGGCGGCGACCCATGCAACGGGCTCATCGAAGAGATAGGCATAACTTTCGTCCCGGTTTCCCGCCAGTATATAATTCCCGCCGGAATGCCGGATCAGGGAATTAGAGGATTCGCGGAGCGTCTTGCCCACCGGAAGTGTCCAGATCTTCTGACCGCCGGATGAAACACGGACCAGATAGACCTGTTCTCCATAACTCAGGGACCAGTCAAAATTGCTGGAGTCGTACAGTGCAATTGTACCCATCAGCAGGCTGGATGCGTCCGGTAATTCCAGAGCGTGCCGCAGATAATCAACACGATCTCCGCCGTATCTGCCGGTCCACAGGGTATCACCGTCCGCTGTGATCCGAACGGCGAACATGTCGTTACTGCGGTCCTGCGTCCAGATATTTCCCAGAGCAATGCAGCCGTTGTCTGCTGTTGGCGTTCCGCTTTCAATATTGTGATAACGGGCGCCGACATCCAGGGAACGGGTCCAGAGGGTATCGCCGGCTAGATTTTTCTTCATGTAGAGAAAAGCATTGGGAAGGGTATCGCGGAGTTCGTATCCAAAATAGAACATATTGCCGTCATTTGCCGGGCAAACGCTCGAAATACGGTCCGGAAAGTTTTGCTGACGGATATCCAGGCCTTCGGGACTGATCTCCCTAAGCGTGTTGTAATAAGAATAGGAATCGTCGCTGATATTTCCCGAGAAGAGAAAATTCCCGTTCGGAAGCCGGTAGAGATTATTGATATTGGGACGGTATGCCAGCGGCTTTCCCGGGGCGCGCAGGATCCCGGCTTCACTGTCGGTACGGATAAAGAGCAGGGTGTCGGAATAGTTGTAATTCCGGGCATCGTAGACCGACTTGATCGCGGGAATGACGAATTCGCCTTCTTCAACGGCGGGATAAATACCCAAAACCTGAACCATGGCGTCCTCTTCAAGAGGCGGACGCGTGCAGGTGCCGGAACTCATCAGGATGAGGAAGGCCATCAGGATCCAGAACGATCGTTTCATAATTCCCTTCTTTGTTGCGCGATTTAAAATAATTAAAAAGCTTCCTTTTTACAACGTTTTCATTATATTACTTTCCAAGAATCACGGGGCCCTGTGTGAAAAAGATCACAATTATTCTATCGCTGATCCTTCTGCTGAATATTCCTCTGCTTGCCGCACCCGGCTCGGTTTCCGGATTTGTCAATAATGAAGCCGACGGTGAACCGATCCGTTATGTCAACGTGTTCCTCGATGATACGCGCATGGGTGCGGTCACCAATCAAGACGGCTACTATATCATTCTGAATGTCCCCGAAGGCGAATATACACTCACCGTTTCCATGATCGGCTACCGGCTGGAAAAACGCCCCATACGGGTGGGATCCGGCGAATATGTCAAGGAACATTTCAATCTGGTGCCGGAAGATATCCGGCTGGATGAGGTCGTTGTCACCGCCGAGCGCGAGAAATTCCGGCAGGAGATAAAGATCAGTACGGTCACCATGGACCAGAGCCAGCTGCGCACCGTGCCGGTTTTGGTGGAGGCGGACCTGTTCCGCGCCATCCAGATGCTGCCCAGTGTCAGTACGGGAAGTGATTTTTCCAGCGCCCTCTATGTGCGCGGTGGCTCACCCGATCAGAACCTGATTCTGCTGGATGGCATTACGGTCTATAATCCCTACCATTTTGGAGGACTGTTCTCAACCTTTAATACGGACGCCATCAAGGAGGCGGAGTTTATTGCCGGCGGCTTTTCCGCCGAATACGGCGGACGCATGAGTTCGGTTCTGGACATTCAAAACCGGGAGGGCAATGCCAGGGAATATCACGGCAGCGGCAATATTTCCCTGTTATCCAGCAAATTGCTTTTTGAAGGACCCATTCCCCGCGGGTCTTTCATGATTTCGGGAAGGCGCACCTATTTTGACGCTATCTGGGAGGCCGCCCGTACCGTCTACAATGGTATTGCCCAGGAAGATATTCCTTTTAGTTTCCCCTACTATTTCTACGACCTGCAAGCCAAGGTCAACGTCGATATTACCGATAAACACAGAACGACCCTCAGCGGTTTTTATGGAAACGATGTGCTATGGTTTAAGGAGGAATTCAAAGAAGGGACTCCCGGTCAGCCGGGGTACCGCTACGATTATTACGGTTTTGACTGGACCTGGGGAAACAACACTACCAGCCTGAAACACCGCTGGCTGATCCGGCCCGACCTGATCGCAAAATTCTTTGTGGCAAGAAGCCGCTTTAATTTTGACGTGGATTTCCTGATCAAGGAAGAATATTACAATGATCAGGATTCCATTGATGTCAAGAGCGGCATGCAGCTGAAGATCTATGACTATATTTCCGACTGGTCCGAAGGTCTTGACCTGATTTGGATGCTGAACCCGAAACATACCCTGGAATTCGGCGGCTTTCACAAACATATCAATTTTGAACTGGGCGCCGGCCTGAACGAATTGTCGCTGCTGGACAGCCTGAACCGAGCCCGCGAATGGGGTTTTTATATTCAGGAAAAATACCGCCCTTCACCACTGTTCATCTTTCAGCCCGGACTGCGCCTGACGCGCTATTCCATCAAATCGCGCTGGTACCCGGATATCCGCCTGAAGAGCAAGTATCTTGCTACCGAAAAACTGGCCCTTACACTGGCCGGCGGAACGGTGCATCAGTTTTTGCAGACCGCCAATTTCGAGAATGAAATGGTACGCTTTATTGATCTCTGGTTCCCGACCCTGAAAGATCAGGAACCCAGCAAAGCGACCCATTATAACGCCGGTATCGAATACTGGCATAACAACATCCAGTTTACGCTGGAAGGCTATTATAAAAAATACGACCATTTGCTGACCATGAGTGAAGATATCGGCGGGGAAAGATTGCTTTCATTCATTGAAGCCGAAGGGTACTCCTTCGGTATCGAATTGCTGGCGAAAAAAACCACCGGGGACCTGACCGGCTGGATCGGCTATTCTTTTATGCGTACCCTCAAACGGGAAAACGAGGCCGCCGGCTGGTATCCGCCCAAGTACGACCGCACCCATAACCTGAATGTGGTTGCCCAGTACGATATCAACAGGCAATGGTTTTTCAGCTCCTCGCTGGTCTGGAGCACCGGCAACCCCTATTCGCAGATCTACGGGAATTTCCATTATACCGATCCGCTGGACGCCTGGATCAACCGTATGGAGATCTACGGGGAACGCAACGGGGAACGTTACCCGGATTATTTCCGTTGGGATGCCGGCATTAACCGCCGGGGAAAACTCTTTAATCAGGACGTGATCTGGTATTTCCACGTGATCAACCTGACCAACCACCGGAATGTATTCCTTTATCTCTACGAAAACTATGACGCGCGTTTTGATCCGGAAACCAATTCCTCGGTGATCACCCGCCGCCCGATCAGCATGTTCCCCATTTTACCAACCTTTGGTGTGGAGTTCAAATTCTGATGAAACACGGAATAAAAATCCTGCTCTTCTTGAGCCTGCTTGCGCTGGCTTCATGCGATTATGTGGAGGAGGTGATCATATATCACGAACCCTACCTCAATATCTATGCGAATGTGACCGCCGCCGATAAAGACCTGAATTACGTGCATATCTTCCGGACTACGGGTTACGGGGAACCGGACCGCTACGAAACGGACAGCATCATTTACCACGAGTTCTACAATCCTTCCTCCGGGGACACCATCCGGTACGAAACACTGTATATCGATACCTCCTATGCCGTCAACGGTGCAGAGGTCTTTTTTATTCACGGCGGAGATACTCTGCATTTTTACGAGCGCTCCCAGGGTGTGTACGTCCCGCTGGACACTCATTTCAGCATCCTGACCGGTGAGGAATACCGGCTTTGGGTCAACACTTCGGAATTTGGAACCGCCAGTGCAACGGAGCTCGCCCTGGCACCTGTTCTTTGGCAGGAAAATACCCCTCTGGTCATTTCGCTGTCCAATCCGGACGATACGCTGAGATGGATTCCCGGCGCGGCGGCCTATAACTTGCTCTTCCGCTTCTTCTACCAGGATGAATACTGGGAATGGTCCTATGTTTTTTACGACACCGAAACCCGGGAGGCTTTCTGGGCCTACGATACCAGCGACTTTGACCCTCTTTTCAATCCGGATCCCTTTTATCAGTATCTGTACGGAGAATGGTCCGACAGCGATACCCTGGAACTGGATGTGGCCGTCGTCGCCTATTCGGATTCTTATCTGGACTACAAGAGCCTGGAGAACATGCAGATGACCACCGGGATCATCCGCTATCCCACTCTCAGTGATTTCCGGGTCAATATTGATAACGCGCTCGGAGCTTTTACCTCGATCTCAATATCGGACGAACGAAAAGTCTTCTTTATTCCCTGATCCCTATAGAACACATATCGGCTTTAGCGGTGCAGTTTTTTGACAAAGAAACTGCGGAGTTTCCGGATGTTCCGGAGCATAAAGGCGGTCAGGCTCAACGGCAGCAGGGCGGATATGACAATCAGAGACCAACTGAGGGAAAAACTGCCGTAAAGATAGCGTGTCAGGGTCAGTTCTACGGATACGGCACTCAGCGCTGCGGCACTGAGAACGATGGCCAGAAAATTGAAAATATCAAATACCAGGGATTTGATGATAAAATACGAAACGAGAATATAGAATAAAGTGCTCAGATAAATTGGCAGGACCATACGCATGATCACTTCCGAATTGGTCAGCAGGAAGGCGAACAGTGCGGTAAAGAGCAAAGAGGCGACGATATAGTAAAGGATCATGGGGATCCATTTTTTTCCGCGTTCGGAGATAAAGATCCCGTTCATGATGATCCAGACAAAGACAATACCGGAAGAAGCGAATTTTGCCCAGTGCAGATCGCCGGAAATGATAAAGTTCAAGACCAGCAGATAAGCCGCGGTCGCAAAAGAATTAAATGTATAGATGCGGAAAAAACTGGTTCTTACCCGGAAAAAATGCAGGGCAAGCGCAAACCAGAGATAAACCAGCGAAGCTACCGGAACCAGCGACCAGCTCAGCTCGCGGTTGACAATGAAATTCACCAGGATAAGAATGATAATGTACATTGAAAATACCGATGTCAGGATGATGCCGGTCAGCAGTTTCCGGATAGGATTGATCTCGGGATTCTTTAAATGCTGGCGGTACAGGGGATAGTCGGGTTCCTGTTCCTGCTGAAAGGAACTGCGGGCAGCGGGGTCCAGGACCAGCGTATTGCAGAGCGGACAGCGTTCATGATAATCGGCGAGTTTCACGCCGCAATGGACACAGTAAGCCATAATGGGACACCTCTAATTACTCGTTAACCGTACAGCCGCACCCAATTCGACAAGACGGCGGAACATGTGACGTTCTACCGGGGTATCCTTTGCTACCCGTCCGAAATTGATGCGGATCTCACCTTTATAGCCCAAAACCGCACAGGATGTCAGGGTCTGCGTGGGCGGTCCCAGCATAAATGCCATATCCTCCACATGCGCTTCCATTTCCGGAGGCAGCTGAACCGCACCCAGATTGGAGATGGTACCCGAGAATTGGGCGTGCCCCTGGGTCTGGGACAGATAACGGATCACCATGTCCTTGATGAATACCGGCGTATGCCGGATAAAGGGATTTTCACCCAGCGCACAGTTGTCAATGGACATACTTAACAGATGTTCTTTGCAAATATGCTGTTTCATGTAATTCTTCAGAATTTCACCGATATCGCTGAATTCAGTGATCATGCGCGGTTCGAAACGCGGAACGACAAAGAGGGAAAAATTCCCCATCGCAGGCAAGGGATACAGGCTGCGCATATTGACCGGGATCTCCATACCGACAGGACGGTATTTCCGCGGATTCCGCTGCTGGCGGAACTGGATATGCAAAAGAGCTTCGGTATAAAGTGCGGCGAGCAGTTCCGTAATGGTCAGTCCGAATTTTTTTGCGATCTTTTTCAGATCTTCCACCGAAGCCGTGCCCGTAACAATACGGAAAGCGCCCAGGGGAAGGAGTTTTCCGCGCATCTTGAATACCGGGTCCGGCTGAAAGAGCGTCCGTTGCCGGGGAATCTTGTTGATGCGGTCTTTCTCGATCTCCAGTACCCGCATAAAGGCATCCTCATATTCGCGGGGGTCTGCGGTATCGGCAGGATTGATGATCCCGTCGGGGAAAGCGGAAAGTTCGCCCTTCATCATAAGATATTGGGCGGTCAGGGTTTTCAGGAATTCCATGCCCCCGCTGCCGTCGGTCAGAATATGGGAAAATTCCACAGCGATACGCCGCCGGTATACGCGGACGCGGTATAGGAATCCGTTGTTGTAAACGGGATAAAGCCGTTCACAGGGATAGGGTGTTTCCGGCCAGAGCAAAAGGGGATTGTCATTCCGTTCGAGATAATGCCAGAAAAATCCGGTACGCAGGTGTACATGGAAGTAAGGGAAACGCGGACGGACAGCATTCATCGCTTCCAGCAGCAAGGCCTCATCCACGTCTTCCCGTAATGTCATGGAAAAACGGAATACATTGGTGTTTTCGGGGGATTCCAGCGCGGGATAGATCTTTGCCGATGTGTCCAGACGGTACCAGGAACGGCTTTGAGCCGGGATTTCACGCTTCGGGTCTTCCATGGGGCTCCTGTGTTACATGCACCGATAATGATACAATGAAAATCGCGGAAATTGAAGGAATTTTTATTGCGGTCACCTGAAAATATCCATGTATCCGCCGGCAATATTATTTATATTGGAGCATGAATACGATACGATCACAGGAATGTTCGCAGCGCATACGGAAAGAGGCTGCGCAGTTGCAGCAGAAAAAATTCCGCACGCAGCGCAAGATGCTGCTGATCGAAGGGCTCCTGCCCCTGCAGGAGGCAGCACAAAGCGCTTACCGGATCGCGGAGATCTTCTATGATCCCGGTTTACTGGAAAAGCCCGGTACCGCGGAATTCATCGCCGGGATCCAGTCGAAGGATAAGGCACGCTGTTATTCGGTCAGCAGCCGCGAACTGCGGGAGCTTTCATCCGAGGTCACACCGCAGGGCATTGTTGCCACAGCGGAACAAAGCGTTTATGAACCCGGCGATCTGAAGGGAAATCTGCTGCTGCTGGACGGGATCCGGGATCCCGGCAATGCGGGGACCCTTTTTCGCATTGCCCACTGGTTCGGGCTGGGCGGTCTGCTGCTGACAAGCGACAGCGTGGAAGCCTTCAATCCCAAAGTGGTCCGCGGGAGTATGGGATCCGTTTTTCATCTGCCTTTTTTAGAATGCGGAGAAATTCCGGAACCGCTGTTGCGGGAACATACGCTGATCTTGAGCAGGGTGCATGAAGGCAGCGATATCCGCGAAATCCCGCGCGAAGGGATACAGCCTTTTATCCTGGCAATCGGAAATGAAGCGCGCGGCGTCAGCGCGGTCTGGAACGATCTGCCGCACCGGGATCTTACACTGCCGGC
>Ga0172382_10010116_pt1 | contig 12728 bp, 10 predicted proteins | sample Leawel138RmetaG_FD_122245 | JGI IMG/M metagenome (GOLD analysis project Ga0172382, IMG submission 122245) | Leachate microbial communities from a municipal landfill in Southern Ontario, Canada - Leachate well 138R metaG | ecosystem: Engineered > Solid waste > Landfill > Unclassified | place...
CGCGGCCCGGCTGCTTGTCCGTGCCGCAGGTGATCAAGACCCATCCCGACGGCCGCGAGGACACCCGGATGCCGGTGCCCGAGGCGCTTGATCAGGTTGACGGGCTGGTCCGGCGTCGTCTGCTGTTGCGCTCGGTCCAAAGCGGCTGGGTTTATGGCCTGTTCGACCGGCGCGCCCGGCTGGCCGCCCAGGAGCCAACCCGCCGCTTTGGCCACACCTGGGGCAATGAGTTCATCACCATGCTGCCGATGCTGTTGAACGGCGCCGTCACCGGAAGCAACGAGGCCATTTATTACCAGCGCCAAACCGGCCTGTCCGAGGACCGCTATAAACCGAAGACCCTGGCCGAGCAAAAGGCCCTGTATGACGATTTCCTGCGTCAGGCCCGGTTCCTGCTGGGCGAGCAGCCACTGAGCGCCTTTGAGCGTCTTGTCCTGCACCTTGAATTGCTGCGGTACACCGACAGTCATGCCTGGAAACTGCGCCGGCTGATCCGCTCGTCCATCAAGCACGTCATCAGGATGCAGCCGTAACGCTCGCCGCAGCCTTAACCAGAGATTAAAGAGTGTCGCCTAAGGTTATGGTCCGGCTTTATTTTTCTGGACTGGACCCATGGACACGACGCTCAGCCTGATCCTCGGCCTTACCGTCATCCTCCTGCCCGCCGGGATGGCGGTGGCAGCAACGCCCCGCGTGCGGCGTCATGAACAGGTCCTGAAAGCCCTTCTGCATCGCAATCAGTGTCGAGTCATGCGCTCTCACAGTCGGCTCACCGATTCCTTGAACCGACCCTATCACCCCCGCTGACCACACCGGTCCCACTACCCAAACGGCGGGCGGTTCACGTCCTCGGGCGGCACGCCCTGGGGCGCGAAATCCCGATGGCCGCGTAGGGCGTGATGGGCTTTCAAGGCCCATTCCACGGTGGGGAAGGCCAAGTCGTGCCACGGCAGTTCTTCCCAGGTGAACAGTGCCGTCTCGATGCTTTCCGAACCGGCGCCGTGGGCAGCGGTGAGCATACGGGCGCGGTAGATCAGGTGGACCTGATTGATGCGGGGGATGTTGTAAAGGCCGAGCAGAGCATCGATCTCGACCCGCGCGCGGGCTTCCTCCCACACCTCGCGGGCGGCCCCGGCCTCGGTCGTTTCGTTGAGTTCCATATACCCGGCCGGCATGGTCCAGAAGCCGAGGCGCGGCTCGATGCCTCGTCGTGCCATGAGGTACAGTTCCGGCGCTGCGGGACTTTCCTGCCATGTGCACACCGCGCCGACGATGACCTTGGGGTTCTCGTAGTGAATGAACCCGCAGTCGAGGCAGGTCTTGCGAAGGCGGTCGTCGCCCTCGGGCGTCTTCAGAGTGTTGGGGCCGCGCGGCCGGGGTTCGGTCATGTGGCGTCCTGGAAGTCACAGTGGCCGCCAAGTGTGAACCCAGGCGGCGGTCCGGGCAAGGTCCTGCACGGAGGCGCTTGGTGCCTCCGTGAGTCCCGTTGGTCCTGGCCTACTCGGTCAGGTCTTCCCACAGTTCCTTGACGCGCTTGAAGAAGCTGGTGCTTTCGGGGCTTTGCTTTTCCTCGTGGCCCTTGCCGGCTTCCTCGAACTCGCGCAGCAATTCTTCCTGCTTCTTGGACAGGTTGGCGGGCGTTTCGACCGTCGCCTGGATATACATGTCGCCGCGCGCCGACGATCGCAGAACCGACATGCCTTTTTCCTTGAGGCGGAACTGGTGGCCGGTCTGGGTGCCCTTGGGGATGGTGACGCGGGCGCGGCTGCCGTCGATGGTGGGAACCTCGACGGTGCCGCCAAGGGCCGCCGTGGTCATCGGGATCGGCACCTTGCAGAAAATATTCGCACCATCGCGCTGGAAGATGCGGTGCGGCTTGAGATTAAGGAAGATGTACAGATCTCCGGCCGGTCCGCCGCGCAATCCGGCTTCGCCTTCACCGGACAGGCGGATGCGCGTGCCGTCCTCGACCCCCGCGGGGATGCGGACTTCGAGGGTCTTGTCCTTGCGCTGACGGCCCGAGCCGCCGCACGACGGGCATGGGTCCTTGATCACCCGACCCTGGCCCTGGCAACTTGGGCAGGTGCGTTCGATGGTGAAGAAGCCTTGCTGGACGCGCACCCGGCCCGCACCGCCGCAGGTCGCGCAGGTGGTCGGCGCCGCGCCGTCCTTGCCGCCGGTGCCCTTACAGGGTTCGCAGGGCGTGGACGTTGGGATGGTCACCGTCGCCGTCTTGCCGGCGAAAGCGTCCTCCAGGGTTATATCCATATCGAAACGAAGATCGGACCCGCGCAGGTTGGCGTTGCCGCCCGCGCCGCCGCCACGGCGCCCCCCGGCCATGCCGAACATTTCCTCGAAAATGTCGGCAAAACCGCCACCGAAGTCGAACCCCCCGGCCCCGGCTCCGGCATGGCCACCGCCCATGCCATTGGCGAAGGCATCATGGCCGAAGCGGTCGTAGGCGGACCGCTTCTGATCGTCCTTGAGAACCTCGTAAGCCTCGTTGACCTCCTTGAAGGCGGCCTCGGCGTCCTTGTCTCCGGGGTTGCGGTCGGGGTGGAACTGCATGGCCTTCTTGCGATAGGCCCGCTTCAGCTCATCCTTGTCGGCGCCCTTGGCGACCCCGAGAACCTCGTAGTAGTCCCGCTTGCTCATGTGTCAGGTCCAATAGAACGACCGCCCCGCCGGGTTTTTCATGCCCGTGGGGCGGTCCATGTCGTCGGGCCGGAAGGATTACTTACCCTTCTTGTCGTCAACTTCCTCGAAGTCGGCGTCGACCACGGTTTCATCCCCGGCAGCGCCGGCATCGGCACCGGCCGCACCGGCGTCGCCGCCAGCCGCTTCGCTGTCCTGCTGGGCCTTATACAGGGCCTCCCCGACCTTCATGGAAGACTGCATCAGGGCATCGGTCTTGGCCTTGATGACGTCGGCGTCGCCGCTGTCCATGACCTCGCGCAGGGCCTTGATGTCACCTTCGACCTCGGCCTTCACGTCGGGGGCGATCTTGCCCTCGGCCTCGGTCAAGGTCTTTTCGGTCTGGTGGATGAGACCATCGGCGTGGTTGCGGGCCTCAACCGCGGCGCGACGCTTCTTGTCACTCTCGGCGTTCTGCTCGGCTTCCTTGACCATGCGTTCGATGTCGTCATCGTGCAGGCCGCCCGAGGCCTGGATACGGATGGCCTGTTCCTTGCCGGTGGCCTTGTCCTTGGCCGACACGTTGACGATGCCGTTGGCGTCGATGTCGAACGTGACCTCGATCTGCGGCATGCCGCGCGGCGCCGCCGGAATGCCCACCAGATCGAACTGGCCGAGCATCTTGTTGTCGGCGGCCATTTCGCGTTCACCCTGGAACACGCGGATGGTCACCGCCGTCTGGCTGTCCTCGGCGGTCGAGAAGACCTGCGACTTGCGGGTCGGGATGGTGGTGTTGCGGTCGATCAGGCGGGTGAACACGCCGCCCAGGGTTTCGATGCCGAGGCTCAGCGGGGTGACGTCGAGCAGCAGGACGTCCTTGACCTCGCCCTTCAGCACGCCGCCCTGAATGGCCGCACCCAGCGCGACCACTTCGTCGGGGTTGACGCCCTTGTGCGGCTCGCGGCCGAAGAATTCCTTCACGCGGGCCTGGACCTTGGGCATGCGGGTCATGCCGCCGACCAGGATGACTTCATCGATCTCGCCCGCCGTCAGGCCGGCATCCTTGAGCGCCTTGGCGCAAGGCTGAATGGTGCGTTCGATCAGGTCGTCGACCAGGGCTTCCAGCTTGGCGCGGGTCAGCTTGACGTTGAGGTGCTTCGGACCGTTCTGGTCGGCCGTAATGAACGGCAGGTTGACGTCGGTTTCCTTGGCCGAGGACAGCTCGATCTTGGCCTTTTCAGCGGCTTCCTTGAGGCGCTGCAGAGCCAGCCGGTCGCTGCGCAGGTTGATGCCCTGCTCCTTTTTGAACTCGTCGGCAAGGTAGTCGATGATGCGGGCGTCGAAGTCTTCACCACCGAGGAAGGTATCGCCGTTGGTGGACTTCACCTCGAACACGCCGTCGCCGATCTCCAGGATCGACACGTCGAAGGTGCCGCCGCCAAGGTCGTACACCGCGATGGTGCCGGTGTTCTTCTTGTCGAGGCCATAGGCGAGCGCGGCCGCGGTCGGCTCGTTGATGATGCGCAGCACTTCCAGGCCGGCGATCTTGCCGGCGTCCTTGGTGGCCTGACGCTGACTGTCGTTGAAGTAGGCGGGAACCGTGATCACCGCCTGAGTGACCGGCTCACCGAGATAGGCTTCGGCGGTTTCCTTCATCTTCTGAAGGATCATGGCCGAGATCTGGCTGGGGGCGTACTTGTCGCCGCGCGCCTGCACCCAGGCATCGCCATTGTCGCCCTCGACGATCTTGTAGGCCACCAGGTCCTGGTCCTTCTTGGCCGTGGGATCGGAGAAGCGGCGCCCGATCAGGCGCTTGATGGCGAACAGGGTGTTTTCCGGGTTGGTGACCGCCTGGCGCTTGGCCGGCTGGCCGACCAGCTTCTCGCCGTTGTCGGCGAATGCCACCATGGAGGGGGTGGTCCGCGTCCCTTCGGAGTTCTCGATGACGCGGGCTTCCTTGCCCTCCATCACCGCAACGCACGAGTTGGTCGTGCCCAGGTCGATGCCGATGACCTTGCTCATGTCCCTTACCTCTTGTTACGGCAGATTTCCAAGACCCGTTCAGGCACCCAGGAAATCCCCTTCAGGTTGTCATGAAAATAACCGGTTGATGCCGACCCGCACCGGCGGACGGCACGAGCGTTGGCGACGTATATAGGGCAGCGTGCGAAAGCCCGCAACAGGCTGTAAACGCGGGACCGTATCACTGCGGACTGCCGAGGACAACCCACCGGCATCGGCCACATCTTGGCGAACAATGCCCGGCGCGCTATACACAGATCCGGTTTATAAGCCTCCCATGATGTGAGACAGGAACTCCGCACGATGATCCGCTACAGCCTTGTCTGCACCTGTGACCACGAATTCGACGAGTGGTTCGACTCCATGGCCGACTACGACACCAAAAAGGATGCCAGATCGCTGGCCTGCCCCAAGTGCGGCGGGTCCGACGTGTCCAAGGCCATCATGGCCCCGCGCCTGTCGGGCAGCGGCGGCACCGTTGGCACCTCGGCCGATCCGGCGCCTGCCTGCGGCATGGGCGGCTGCGGCGGCGGTATGTGCCCGGCGATGCAGTAAGAGGATTGGGAGGAAGGTCTGGGCTCTGCCCAGGCCCACAAAGGGCCATTGGCCCTTTGATCCCGTGAAGGGTTCCTTCACTTCTCTTGCGCCGCAGGCATTCTTCCGAGCGTCATAAAATGCGCTGCGCGCGGCAGACCGAGTACCCTTCCCGAGGTCAAGGAGGCTGGCCTCCTTGCGGGTGCGGGCAGAGCCCGCCCTACCCCACCACCACCCCGACCCCATCCGCCGCCGCCATGGTGGCGAATCCGAAGTCGGCCGCCCGGCAGGCGTGGATGCGGTACAGCGGGTCGCCTTTACGAACCCTGTCGCCGACGCGATGAAGCAGGTCAATGCCCGCGCCTTTGTCCATGGGGCACCCGGCCAGTCGCGCGATGTGGTTGAGCCGGGCGCAGTCCATGTTGACCACCACGCCATCGGCCGGCGCGACCACCTCATGGACGAGCGGCCCCGGTTGCAGCCCCAGCACGGGCGCCGGTCCCTGGGCAGCCATGATGCGCTCCATCTTGCCGAGGGCACGGCCTGACTCCAGGATCTCACGGGCGAGTTTCGCCCCCTGCCCGCCCCGGACTTTGGGGTCGAACTCCAGCACCCGCCCGGCCAGCAGGATGGACTTTTCGCGCAGGTCGGCGGGAGCATCGGGGTCATTGCGCAGCACGGCCATGACGTCGCGGGCCTCCAGAACCGGGCCGATGCCCCGGCCGATGGGCTGGCGGCCATCGGTGATGGCGACCTCAAGATGCAGCCCAAGGGCATCGCCGACATACTCGAAAATCTTGCGCAGGCGCACGGCCTCCACTTGGCTCCGCACCTTGGCCTGCGGTCCCATGGGGATGTCGATCAGCAGGTGGGTCGATCCGGCCGACACCTTCTTGGACAGGATGGAGGCCACCATCTGTTCCTGGGTGTCGATGCCCAAGGGCCGTTCGACCGAGATCAGGATGTCATCGGCGGGAGCCAGCCGCATGTGGCCGCCCCACACCAGACACCCCTTTTCCTCGGCGATGATGCGGCGCATGTGGTCGAGGTTCACCGTGACGTTGCACAACACCTCCATGGTGTCGGCGGTCCCGGCCGGGGACGTGATGGCGCGCGAGCTGGTCTTGGGGATGGCCATGCCGTGCGCAGCGACAATGGGAACCACGATCATGGTCGTGCGGTTGCCTGGAATGCCGCCGATGCAGTGCTTATCGACCACGAGATCGGTCGACCAGGACAGCCGCTGGCCCACTTCGATCATGGCCTGGGTCAGGGCGAGGACTTCCTCGGTGGTCATGAACCCGGCGGAAGCGACGAGAAACGCCGCCAGTTCCATGCGCGAATAGCGGTGGTCGGAGATATCCTCGATGATGGCGCGGTAGTTGTCCGGGGTCAGGACCGCGCCGTTGATCTTGCGGCGCACCGACTCCAGGCTGACCGGCGGAGGAGCAGGTTCGATGGACACCTCGGTTCCCGACGCCAACCCAAGGCGCGTGAAAGCCTGGGTCGATAGGCCGAGTTCATCCACCCCCAACAGGCCGTTCGCCCCATTGCCGTTGGCCTCCACCAGATTGAGCGTGGCGAGCAGATAGCGCCGACCGCCGCGCACCTCGATCTTGGCCAGCGCGCGCAGGCCCTCGACGGCGTACTGGGTGCAGTCGCGGCGCAAATAAGCGACGTTTTCATCATGGGTGTCGATGGGCACCCGACGGATCTTGAGCACGATGGTCCCCCCACCCATTTGAGCTTCACCCCCTGACAGTAGCGCGCCCGGCCGTGAGCGCCCAGGGCTTTCAGAGGACCCCCACGTGATCGTCTCGGCCAGCTACCGCACCGATATTCCAGCGTTTTACGCCCCGTGGTTCCTCAACCGGCTGCGCGCGGGGTTCGCCGAAGTCCGCAATCCCTATGGCGGCCCCCCGAGCCGTGTGGACCTGCGGCCGGACACCGTGAATGGCTTCGTTCTGTGGACCCGCAATCTGGCCCCGTTGCTGCCGCACCTCGACACCGTGCAGGCGGTGGCGCCGTTCATGGTGCAGTATACGGTGCTTGGATATCCCACGGCGCTGGATCGGTCCGTGGTCCCGGCGGAGCGGTCGGTGGAGGTGCTCCACCGGCTGGCCGCCGCGCATGGGCCGAGGGTCGGAGTATGGCGCTATGACCCCATCATATTCAGCAGCCTCACCCCGCCTGCGTGGCACATCGACACCTTCGGCCGATTGTCCGAAGCGTTGCGGGGTGCGGTGGACGAAGTGGTGGTCAGCTTCGCCCAGATCTACCGCAAGACCCGCTGCAACCTGGACAGTGCGGCGGCCAAGGAGTGTTTCACGTGGAACAATCCGCGCGACGAGGACAAGCGGGCTTTACTCACCGCATTGGCCCCCCTCGCCGGCGCCAACGGCCAGCGCCTAACGCTGTGCGCGCAAGGAGAGTTGCTGGTGCCGGGCGTGGCAGAGGCTGCCTGCATCGACCCGCACCGCCTGTCAGACCTCGCCGGACGGGCTTTGACCGTGGCCGCCAAGCCCCACCGTAAGACCTGCCGCTGCGCCCAGTCCCGCGACATCGGCGCCTATGACACCTGCCCCCACGGCTGCGCGTACTGCTATGCCGTCCAAAGCCGCGACCGTGCCAAGGCGCTGTACCAGACACACGACCCAGATGCACAGCGTTTGGGGCGCTGAACCTGGATAAAAAAGGCGGCCCCGGTTCGGAGGGCCGCCTTTCCTTCGGGCTCGCTCAGCCCCTTGGCAACACAGTAATTCAGCGTCCGCCGGAACCACTCTGCGGCCAATCTTCGCCGTCTTCGTCCTCGTCGCTGACAGCGAGCAAGTCGGAGACGTAATCCGTATCGGCGGCCAGAGCGGCCACCGCATCGGCCATCGACGAGCCGTCCGGGTCTTCAACAATGTCTGACACATCGGGAATTTCCGACAGGTCGGGAAAGGCCGGACTCTCAGGCCCCTCGCCTTCGTCGGCGAAGTCGAGGCCGGACTCGGACTCCTCCACCGGAGGTGCGGTCAGGCCAGCATCATCGTCACCGTCTTCGTCTTCGTCTTCGTCGTCGACCTCGTGCCCGACGATGGCGCTGGCAAAGGTGCGGTCGGCGATGTCTTCGCCGTCCTCGGCCCCGCGCCGGCGGGCATCGGCGGCATTGTCGGTGGGGTTGTTGAGGCGATAGAGAATGTCATCAAGCTGTTCGAGCGTCTCGTAATGCAGTACCACGGCACCGCCGCGTCCCCGGAAGTCGATCTGCACGCGCAGGCCCAGCAGGTTCGACAGGTCGCGTTCCAGGGCCACGGTGTCGGCGTCCTTATCCACCGCCGATGTCGCCGGACGCGGCTTGCGGGCCTTGACGCCGCCGCGTTCGGTGGCGAGCTTTTCGGTCTGGCGGACGTTGAGGCCCTTCTTGACCACCACTTCGGCCAAATGCACCGGGTCTTCGGCGTTCAGCAGGGCGCGGGCGTGGCCGGTGGACAGGCTGCCGGACCGCAGCATCCCCTTCACCGGATCAGGCAACGCGAGCAGGCGGACCATGTTGGCGACATGGCTGCGGCTTTTGCCGAGCGCCTTGGACAGGTCGTCCTGAGTGCGCGAGAACTCGTCCATCAGGCGCTTGTAGCCCTCCGCCTCCTCCAGCGCCGAGAGATCGCGGCGTTGCAGGTTTTCGATCAGGGCAACCTCGGCCGCTTCCTGGTCGGAGAAGGCGCGGATGAGCACTGGGACGCTGTGCAACTGGGCCATCTGCGAGGCCCGCCAGCGGCGTTCACCGGCGATGATCTCAAAGCGGTTGGAGTCTTCGGGCAGACGCCGCACCAGGATGGGCTGGAGGACGCCCTTCTCGCGGATGCTGTCGCACAGATCCTGAAGCGCCTCCGGCTCGAACTCCATGCGCGGCTGGAAACGCCCGGACTCAAGATGGCCGATCGGCACCTCGACGGGAGAGCGCGGATCGGCGCCCTCGCCCACATCGGGAACATCCTCGCCGAGCAGGGACGACAAGCCCCGGCCCAGACCCTTGCGCTGCTTCATGCCGGTCAACTCCTCGCTCATGACGCCGCCCTCATTGCCTTGTCGCGGCGCAGGACTTCTCCGGCCAAGTGAACATAGGCCTGTGCCCCGGTCGACCGCAGGTCGTACAACAGCACCGGCTTGCCATGTGACGGTGCCTCGGAAACCCGCACGTTGCGGGGAATTACGGTCTTGAACACCTTGGCCCCGAAGTAGCCGCGCACGTCGCTCTCGACCATGGTTGAGAGGTTGTTCCGGCGGTCGAACATGGTCAGCACGATGCCCTGGATTTCAAGGCCGGGGTTAAACGCCTTGCGCACGCGCTCGATGGTCTTCACCAGATGCGACACGCCTTCCAGAGCGAAGAACTCGCACTGCAACGGCACCAAGACCTCGTCGGCGGCGACCAACGCGTTCAAAGTCAGCAAGCCGAGCGCCGGCGGGCAGTCGATGAGCACGTAATCGTACCCGGCAAGACAGCCCTCGACGGCGTCCTTGAGGCGGAATTCGCGGCGTTGAACGTTGACCAGCTCCAGCTCCGCCCCGGCCAGATCGACGCCCGAGGGAATAACCGACAGGTTCGGCACGCCGGTCTTGACCATGGCCTGCTCCACCGTCGCCTCCCCGGTCAGCACGTCATAGCTCGACACAAGGCGCTGATCGTGGGCGATACCCAGGCCGGTGGAGGCGTTGCCCTGCGGGTCCATGTCGATAATCAGGACGCGCTTTTTCACCGCCGCCATGGCGGTCGCCAGATTGATCGCCGTGGTGGTCTTGCCCACCCCGCCCTTCTGGTTGGCGATGGCAATGACCTTGGGAACGGACAGCGGCAGGGTCGGCTGGAGGTCACTTTGGCTCACGGCGCACCTCTGTAAGTCGCAGAATTGTTGCGGCAGGCTCGGTCCGGCTGGAGTGCCTTTCTACCGACATATCCCATATTTTGTGGGCTTCGGTCAACTCACCCTCAACATTCTGTCCCTTGAGGAACAGGCACTGGGTGTGTGGCGCCAGGAACGGGCGAGCGAATTCAAGCAGTTGAGCCACTGGCGCCAAGGCGCGAGCAGTAATCACCTCGGCCGGAAAGGGCGCCAGGGCCTCGATCCGCACGCTGTGCACGGTGACTTTGACGCCAACGATTCGGGCCACCTCACGCAGGAATGCCCCTTTGCGGACGTCCGATTCGATCATGTGCACGTCAGCCACGCCCATGATGGCCAGCACCAAGGCCGGGAACCCCGCCCCGGACCCGAAGTCCACCAAGGTCCGCGTGTCGGCGGGCAGCAGTGGATAAAGCTGCGCGGAGTCGAGCATGTGGCGGCGCCACAGGTCGGCGAGCGTGGACTTTCCGACCAGATTGATGCTGCCCTGCCACTTGACCAGCAAGTCGGCATAGGTCTGGAGGCGGTCCAGTGTTTCACGTGAAACACCAGTCTCGCGCTGGACGTCCTCCGGCGTCAGCGGCCGGAAAGCCCCGTGGTTCGGGCGCGCCGGAACGGGCACCGCAATCCCCTTTGTTTCACGTGAAACACGAACGGAGTGCCCGCAGGCCCCTCACCCGCTCTCTATAGCGCGTTCAGTACGTCCCGCCAAGGGGTGGGCATCATACGCATGACAATTAGGCAGCGGACTCTTCGCGTCGCCGCCGCCGTACATGACCCAAGAGAGCCGTCAGCGCCGCAGGCGTGATGCCAGGAATTCGCGCCGCGGCCCCCAACGTGGCCGGTTGCGCCGCGATCAGCTTGAGGCGAATTTCAGCCGACAGACCGCCCACGACCGCGTAGTCCATGGTGGGCGGCAGCTCCAGGTCCTCGTCGCGGCGGAAAGCGTCGATGTCGGCCCGCTGGCGGTCGATGTAGCCGGCATAGCGGCCCTCGATCTCCAGTTGCTCGGCCACGTCGGGGCGGAGGCCGTTCAATTCGGGCCACAGGGCGCAGAGCTTCTCGAAGGTGGTTTCCGGGTGCCCGAACAGGGTCAGGGCGGAGCGCCGCACACCGTCCTGGTTGATCTTGATGCCCACCGTCTCGGCCTGACGCGGCGTGGCGGCGAGCGACTCCATCAGGGCTTTGCCAGCGGCCAGCGCCTCGGCCTTGGCGGTCCACGAGGCGGCGCGCGCACTGCCTACCACACCGGCGGCCAACCCAAGCGGCGTCAGGCGCTGGTCGGCGTTGTCGGCCCGCAGCAGCAAGCGATATTCAGCCCGGCTGGTGAACATGCGGTAAGGCTCTCGGGTGCCCAACGTCACCAAGTCGTCGATCATGACGCCAATGTAGCCATCGGCGCGGTCGGGTACGAACGTCTCCTCCCCACCCCCTGCGGCCAGTGCCGCGTTCAGCCCGGCGATCAGCCCTTGCGCCCCTGCTTCCTCATAGCCTGTCGTGCCGTTGATCTGCCCGGCCAGGAACAGGCGCGGCACGCGGCGCGTCTCCAGGGTCGGGCGCAGTTCGCGCGGGTCGACGAAGTCGTACTCGATGGCGTAGCCGGGACGGATGATCTCCACCCGCTCCAGTCCGGGAATCGTGCGGATCATCTCGGCCTGCACGGACGCGGGCAGCGAGGTCGAAATGCCGTTGGGATAGACGGTGTGGTCGTCCAGGCCCTCCGGCTCCAGGAAAATCTGGTGCCGCTCGCGGTCGGCAAAGCGCACCACCTTATCCTCGATGGAGGGGCAATAGCGCGGGCCGATGCTCTGAATCTGCCCCGAATACATCGGCGCGCGGTGTAGGTTGGCGCGGATGATGGCGTGGGTTTCAGGCTGCGTATAGGTGATGCCGCAGGGAATCTGCGGCGTGGTGATCGTCTCGGTCAGGAACGAGAACGGCAGCGGCGGGTCGTCGCCCGGCTGCATGTCGAGGGTTTCCCACGCAATCGTCCGGCCATCCAGCCGCGCCGGAGTGCCGGTCTTGAGACGCCCGAGGGTGAAGCCCACCCGCTCCAGGGTGTTCGACAGCCCCAGAGCCGGAGCCTCGTCCACCCGCCCGGCCGGGATCTGCTCCTCGCCCATGTGGATGATGCCGCGCAGGAACGTGCCGGTGGTCAGCACCACGGCCCCCACCCGGATCTCGGTCCCGTCGGCCGTGACGATCCCAGCGCAGCGCCCCTCCGCGTCGATCAGCAAGTCCTCGACGGCGTGCGCGGCGATGGTCAGGTTGGCGGTTTCGGCCAGCAGCTCCTGCACGGCCAGCCGGTACAGCTTGCGATCCGCCTGGGCGCGCGGGCCGCGCACCGCCGGTCCCTTGGACCGATTGAGCATGCGGAACTGTATCCCGCCCCGGTCGATCGCCCGGCCCATGACGCCGTCCAGGGCGTCGATCTCGCGCACCAGATGCCCCTTGGCCAGCCCCCCAATGGCCGGATTGCACGACATCTCGCCCACCGTTTCCACCCGGTGCGTGGCCAGCAACGTCCGCGCCCCCAGGCGCGCCGCCGCCGCCGCCGCCTCCGTCCCGGCATGCCCGCCGCCGACAACGATCACGTCATAGGTCATTTCGACTGTCCCAACCACCCAGCATGAAAACCACAGAGGCACAGAG
>Ga0172382_10010117_pt1 | contig 12726 bp, 10 predicted proteins | sample Leawel138RmetaG_FD_122245 | JGI IMG/M metagenome (GOLD analysis project Ga0172382, IMG submission 122245) | Leachate microbial communities from a municipal landfill in Southern Ontario, Canada - Leachate well 138R metaG | ecosystem: Engineered > Solid waste > Landfill > Unclassified | place...
GATCCGGCAGGAGCTTCCGAGCGATTCCAACGCCAAGAAATGGGTGTCGAGCCTCCTGAATCCGATGACATCCCCTCCTGGAGGAGGTAGCTGCACGGAACCAACCCGTGCGACGAGCGGGCCAGCGAGCAGGATGGAGGCGCGGATGGCATCCACCAAGTGTGGAGGGAGCAGGTCGTTCTTGCGCTGGGAAATACCTGAGGAGACAATCCTCAGGCTGTTCGAATCGATCCACGTCGCCTCGGAACCAAGGAAGCGCAACAGATCGAGCATGACCGAGACATCCTCGATCATGGGGACGTTGTGAAGAATCACCGGATCATCGGTGAGCAGACTCGCGGCGATACAGGGAAGCGCGGCATTCTTGTTGCCGCTGATCGTGATGTGTCCCTCGAGCGGTCTTGCACCGTCCACTATATAGGATCCCATGTCACCATGGTACAGGGGAATGTCCCAATTTACAATCCAGTTGAAGCAATGGGGAAAGACGGGTAACATAGGTGCATGGAAGAGAAGCGCCCAAAGGTCCACGGTATCGGCAATCCGCTGATCGACATCATCGTGCAGGTCACCGAGCACGACCTCGATGTCCTGGGAATCCACAAGGGAGCGATGCACCTGATCGATGAGCACAGGAGGAAACAGCTTCTCGGGCACATCAAGGGGAAACCCGCCTCATTTTCTTGCGGAGGATCGTGTCCGAATACCATCATCACCCTTGCCGGCTTGGGAGTGGATGCAACCCTCGCGGGAAAGGTCGGTGAGGACGAATACGGGCATATCTATCGGAAACGTCTGAGCGAGCTTGGCGTGCACGACGAACTGGTCACCTGTTCCGAACCGACAGGGTCCTCCATCATCCTGATCACGCCCGACTCCGAAAGGACCATGAACACCTATCTCGGGGCGAACCGCATGTACGGAAGCGAGGATGTCATCGAGCAATCCATACGGAACGCCGACTACTTCCACTTCACAGGATATATGTGGGATACCCCTGCACAGAAATCCTCGGTGAAGCTTGCGCTCGAGATAGCCAAGTCCACGGGAGTACAGGTCACCTTCGATATCGCGGATCCGTTCGCAGTGGGAAGGAACAGGGATGAGTTCTTGCGATTGGTGTCGGACCACGCCGATGTCGTGTTCGCCAACAGCGAAGAAGCCCGGATACTGTTCGAGAATTACGATGCGTACGAGTGCTGCAAATCGATGGGAAAGCTCTGCGAGACTGCGATCGTGAAGAACGGAAAGTTGGGTTCGTTCATCTCTCACCGAGGGACGGTGATGAAGATTCCGGTCCAAGGACCGGTGACGCCGACCGACACCACGGGTGCGGGAGACATCTATGCAGCGGGGTTCATCTACGGACTGTGCAAAGGTCTTGCGGTCGCGGAGGCGGGATACGCCGCCTCCTACCTTGCAGGGATGATCATCCGACAGAGGGGGGCTCAGTTCTCGAAGGAGAAGGCGATGGAGGTCCGTTCACATCTGGAACGGACATTCACCTTAGCATAGGGAGGGTTTCGGAAGCACCTGCTCCCAAGGGACTCCCGATTTCCCGAAATGTCCATAGTTCATGTGGGCACGATAGATGGGCCTGAGCAGGTCGAGCTGCTCGATGATGCCCGCGGGAGAGAGATCGAACTCACGCATGACCAGACTCTCAAGATCCTGATCCCCGACAGTCCCGGTCCCGAACGTGTCGACCAGGATGGAGACCGGCTCCGGGACTCCGATCGCATAGGAGAACTGTACCTCGCATCGGCTGCACAAGCCCCATGCCACCAGGTTCTTGGCCACGAACCGTGCCATATAGGCTGCCGAGCGGTCGACTTTCGAAGGATCCTTGCCGCTGAATGCTCCGCCTCCGTGACGACCCATGCCTCCATAGGTATCGACGATGATCTTCCTTCCGGTCAATCCGGTATCGCCGGTAGGTCCTCCGATGACGAATCGGCCGGTCGGATTTATATGGTACTTGGTTCGCTCCGAAAGCAGTCCCGATGCACCGAGTGAGGGTTGGATCACCTGTTCCCTGATGTAGGTCTCAAGCTCTTTCCTGGAGACGTGCTCGTCGTGCTGGTGCGATACGACCACAGTGTCGATTCCGATCGGCTTTCCCGCTTCGTATGCGACGGTCACCTGCGCTTTCGCATCAGGTCTCAACCAGGTGACATCATGACTTTTGCGCAAGAATGCCGCACGTTGGAGGATACGATGGCTGAACATGACAGGAGCGGGCATCAACTCCGGGGTTTCGGTACAAGCGTACCCGAACATCATCCCCTGGTCTCCCGCACCTTGCATGCCGAATGCACTGCTGGAGGCATCGACGCCCATCGCGATATCCGAGGATTGCTGGTGGAGGAACTGCAGGACGTTCAGTGTTTTGTAATCGAATCCGGTACCTTCGTACACATATCCGATCTCCTTGACCACCTCCCGAACGAGAAGCTCGATATCTATCTTCGCACCCGTGGTGATCTCTCCGCTGACCACGACCGTATCGGTGGTGGCGAGCGTCTCGCACGCGACACGCGACAAGGCATCCTGGGCAAGACACGTATCAAGGACCGCATCCGAGATCTGGTCGCATACCTTGTCCGGGTGTCCTTCGCTTACCGATTCACTGGTGAACAGCTGCCTGCCATGTCTCAACATACACTCACTCCAACCTTAATGTTCCTTGCGCAAGGGAGGCAGATCCTCATCGATCGTGATGCGGACCTGCTTGAAGAGGCCCTCTCCCTCGCTCTTGGTGGTGACGCCCTCGATTCCGTTCAGAGCGGTATGGATCAATCTGCGTTCGAACGGGTTCATCGGCTCGAGCAATTTCGAACGCCCGCTCCTCTTCACCTGCTCTGCTGCCCGATAGGCAAGCTTCACCAGCTGCTCCTCATGCCGCATCCGATAATTCTCACTGTCTATGATGACCTTCACGGAAGGGTTCAACTGACCCGCATAGACGTTCACGATCAACTGGATCGCATCGAGGTTCTTGCCCTTCTTCCCAATGATGATGGAGGAGTGATCCGAGACCACATCCAGCGCAAGCTTGCCCTCTTTCCGATGGGTGATCTTCACGAATCCCGGATACCCCATCTTGTCGAGCAAGACCGTCAGGAAATCGATGACCTGTTGCTCATACTCATCGAGACCCTCCTGGGCAACGCTCGATTCGCTCTCTTGCAGGTCGTCGGCAAGATAGACCCGGATCCGGACGTTGCTCTTCTTGAACAACCCTCTCTTGCCGGCATCCACGATCTCTATATCCAATTCGTCCTGTTCGAGCTGGAGCTCAGTCATCGCCATCGCGATGGCCTCCTGTTCCGTCTTTCCTTCGAATTCTCTTACCATTATCAATTTCTCCTGGAGGATGCTTATTTCTTCTTTCCTTTCAGCGGGGTGAAGACCACAGCTGCTGCAGCTTGCTTCTCTTGTTTCCGCTTCCGACGCTTGTTGACGAAAATCTGCTGTCCGATCGATATGAAGTTCATGACCATCCAGTAGAGGAGCAATCCGGAGGGAGCGTTGTAGAGGATGAAGAAGAACATGATGGGCATTCCATACATCATGAATTTTCCGGTCATGCCGCTCTGCTGCGTACCGGCTTGGCTGATCTTGAACGAGAAGATCATCGAAGCTCCGTAGAGAATCGGCAACAGCCTGATGTCACTTCCGATCAACGGCAGCGATACGGGAGCGAAGTGAAGGATCGACTCGGGCAGCGAAAGGTCCTCGATCCAGCCGGGGATGAACATGGCTCCCCGCAACTCAAAGTGCTTGTTCAGCAATCCGTAGAGTGCAATGAAGATCGGGAACTGGAACAGCATCGGCAAGCATCCGCCGAGAGGATTGATCTTCTCGCGCTTGTAGAGTTCTCCCATCTCCTGGTTCAGTTTGGTGGGATTGTCCTTGTAGCGGGCCTTCAGTTCCTCCATCTGCGGTCCGAGCGCCTGCATCTTCGAAGTCGATTCCATGCTCTTCTTGCTGAATGGCTGGAGCACGACCTTGATCAGGATCGTAAGGAGGATGATGGCGACTCCGTAGTTGGGAATGAGTCCGTAGAAGAACTGGAGCAACCATTTGAGGATAGCCTCCAGCCACCCGAGCCACGAACTGCTGTCGAGTGCCTTCTCAAGGTGCAAGTCGGAGAGTCCGAACCCATTCTGGCTGGCCTCGTTGTAGATTGCCATGTGATGTTTCAGCTGGGGTCCGATGTAGAACCGGAATACATCCTTTCCGCTTGAGGTCTTGTATGCAGGGCGTGAGAAATAGATTCTCGATTCGAGGGGAATCGCATCGGACTTCGCCTCGGCAAGACGTACGGTGTAGCGCGTGGCATCGGGAATTCCTATGATCGAGAAGTACTTGCTTGCGATCGCCGTCCATGTGATGTAGTCGCTGGTCTCATAGATACCGTCGCGGAGCTTGGGGGTACTCTTCTTCCCGTTCGACTCGACATAGAACTTGCGATAGGTATAGTTGCCATCGGGAGTCTCATGGAAGGAGGGACCGAGCTGCGGTTCGAACGCGAGGGTGTACGCGAACCCGTTGTAGTTGAGGGGAACCGCCTTGTTCTGGGAGTTCTTGAACTCGACGGAAATCTCGAACAGATAGTCTTCCGGCGCGAACCGGTAGGTCTTCACCAAGGTGAACTGCTCGTCGGTCGGATTGCCGTCCTCGCCGATCGCCGCGAATACTTGGGAGAACTCAACTGCATTGGAAAGGATGCGGTAATTGAATGTGGCGTTGATCGGATTCTCCACGTCGTTGCCTGCGTAGAGGGAGAATGCCGCGGGATAGGAACCATCATTGAAGATCAGTTCGACAGGAGATCCCTTGTCGAGGTGTTGCTTCAGGCGGAGGCTGGATACTCCGGCTCCCACAGGATCAAACTCCACGATGAACACGTCAGTCTCAAAGGTGAACCGTTGTGTCGTACCCGCAGGACCTACCTGGGTGAAAGAACCCGGAACTCCACTGTCCCAAGCCTGCGAAGGCTTTGCCAAGGCAACGGGAGCTCCTGCGGCAAGCTGACCATCCGTATCTGCGGACTGCAGGGCAACAGGATCCTGTTGCGTCGGAGCAACCGGTTCCGGGGCGAAAAACGTAGTCTGGATGGTCAAACCCACAGATATTACGATTACGGAGAGTACGATTGCGAGGATGGTGTTTCTATCCATATCCACTCCTGATTGTGTAACGGCGAAGAGGTGTGAACAGGAAAGGAATATGGAACTAGTCGTTCAGATAGACTTTTGCCTGGGAAAACAAATCGGTCAACTGCTTCCTCTGTGTTTCATGATCCAAAACCTTCCCTGGGTACACCACGAATGCAAAATCGAAGCCAGGCCGAAAACTCGGCTTTTCATTTCTCCAGATTTCCTTGATCTGCCGCCTTATGCGGTTTCTCTCGACGGAATTGCCGTAGTGCCTGACAGGAATGACGACGATCCTGTCCACACTGCGGCCGTTAGGTGCGACCATGAGTCGCACCCCTGGGCAGGAGAATTTCTTACCTTTGCGGAATATCGCATCGATTTCTGGCTTCTTTTTTACAATTTCTTGCTTAGTAAGGCTTTTTCTCATCGCAGACGGTAAGCTTCTTCCTGCCCTTTGCCCTTCTTCTGGCAAGGACAAGACGCCCACCCTTTGTTGCCATGCGCGCACGGAAACCGAATTTTCTATTTCTCTTGGTCCTGCTGGGTTGGTACGTTCTCTTCATGGGGAAATCTCCAAATATGTATCGCTTTACGCGGATTTTATCTGTTTTGCGGGAATACTCTCCCGAAGGGGCAGTATATAGGTCACACCGAGTGCATGTCAAGCCAAGCATCACAAGAAAGGTCAGGACATTTGGTCCGTATCGAAAGAAAATCCATCATCCGGCGGCATCCGATGCAGAATGACCGAAAAATACGATCGGCATGTTTTCCTGCAATCGATGCTAATCTTTCCGTACCCGAACCTGGATTTGTGAAATACCCAACTCCGGGAATTGGCGGGCGATCCTTCCTATGATCTGCTTCTTCCGCATGTGGATCATCGAGGACCACGTGGGGTGGTCCGATTCGATGATCAGCACCTTCCCCCGGATATCCAGGATTTTCGCGTGCACGGCGATGTCGGGACCGACAATCTCCATCCATTCGCGATGTACTGTCGCGAGGGGTCCCTGCTCATCAATATTGAGACGGGAGAGAAGCATGTCCAACAGTTCCTTGGTCGATTTCTCTTTCATGGTACTTGGAATGTGCCATCCTCAACCGCATAGGTCAATCCATCCTGTCCCGAGACCTTGGAAAAATAGGTTTCTTCGGGAAGGAATGTGAAGAATGCCTGGCTGTAGCCTTCGAGAAGCGAGAGGAACAAGCCTCGTTTCCGGATATCCAGCTCAAGAAGGACATCATCCACCAGGAGGATTGGTTCCTTGCCCGTATTCTTGCGATAGGAGTGGACCTGGGCGATCCTGAATATCAGGGACGCCAGTCTCATCTGCCCTGTCGATCCGCTCGAGGCGAAGTTGGCAGTATCCTGCATCACGATGAATTGGTCCCGGTGTATGCCGCTTGCAGTGGTCTGCATGCGCAAGTCCCGCTCGAGTGTCCTGGAGAGCTTGTCCCTGGCCTCTTCCTCGGTGGTACAGTCGCCCCAGGATGGCTTGTAGGCTATGTACATCCTCTCATCTGTCTGGGATACCGCTTGATACAACTTGACGAACAATTCATTGAACTTCACGACCTCTTCGGCCCTCCGCTTCTGGATAGCCATGCCAAGCTTCGCAAGCTGCACATCGTAGACAGGAATCAACGAGGCATAGCCGTCCTTGATCGCTGCGTTCCGCTGTCTGAGCACACTGCGATATCTTCTCAGGTCATCGAAGAACAGGGGATCATACATCGACATCGTCTGGTCGAAAAATTTGCGCTTGCTCTCGGGAGTCCCGCGGATGAACTCGATGTCATCATGTGAGAAGACAATGCAGGGAACATTGTAGATCAGGTCCCTTCTGTCCCGAATTTCCTTGCCATCGATCCGTATCTCCCGCTTTCCCTCACCGAATCGGAACAGTATCTGCTGGTTGGTACCATCATCCAAGGCGACGATCGCTGACAGAGAGAATTCACGTTTCCCATGTCTGCACATGTCCTTTGCATTGCTGGCACGAAATGAAGAACCGTAACACAGGACGTAGAGTGCCTCGAGGAAATTGGTCTTGCCCTGTCCATTGTTGCCGACCAACACCACATGTTCGGCATCGGTCGGGACCATCGAATCTGCCAGATTCCTGAAATAGTGGAACCCGAGCGAACGGAATCGCATCAGTCTATCTGCATGGGCATGATGATGTGGAAGTAATCCTTTTCAGGATCGGGCTTCACGGTCACCGCCTTGTTCGATTCGGTGAAACAGATGGCGCAACTATCTCCCTCCATCACACGGAGCGGACTGACCAGGTAGGAATAGTTCATCGCAAGCCTGCACGGATCTCCGGCATAGTCGCACCGGATGATTTCCTTCGCCTGACCAAAGTCGCTCTCCTCCGAGCTGATCGTGATGCCGCCTGCTTCGATATCGAGATACATCCTCTTTGCCTTGTTCTCCACCAACAGCGAAACGCGCTTCAATGCTTCGTTCATCTCCGCTATCGAAAGCTTGCATGTATTGCTCTGGGATGCGGGAATGACTCGCCTGTAATTGGGGAACTGCCCTTTGATAAGGGTGGAGTACATGAATTGGCTGCCAAACTTCGCAAAGATGACCGATTCACTTACCGACAGGAATATCTGTCCCTCCCCGGTACCCGCCTTCTTCAGCAACGTGAGGAATTTCGCAGGGATGATCACCGGGGTGAACGAAGGAACCGCTTGGTCGAGTTTTCGCTTGATGTAGGAGAGCCGTCTTCCGTCGGTAGCGACCATCACCAATCCATCCGATTCCTGTTCCAAGTAGACTCCGTTCATGAAATATCTGGTCTCATCATCACTGATGGCGAAGATGGTCTGATCGATCATGTCGAACAGGTCTTTCTGGGACAGGGCGAAGTACTCATGTTTCGCTGCATCCTCGAGTGCAGGATATTTGTCAGCGGCGATGGTACGCAACTCGAAGTCGATCGATTTCTTCTCAGGGTGGATGAAGAGCTTGTCACCCAGTTCCTCGAAGATGATGTTCTCGTCGGGAAGCGTACGGAGGATACCGAGGAATTTGTCGCAGAAGACCGTGGTGGAACCCTCTTCGATCGTCTCTACGGGAATCGTGGAGCTGAAGCCGACTTTCTGGTCGGTAGCCTTGATGACCAACGTGTTCCCATAGGTTTCCAACAAGACGTTCGAGACGATGGAAAGGGTGTTTCTCTGGCTGGTGAAATCAAGGGCAAGAACGATCTCCCTGAGCAATGTATTTTTCTGGCAGGCAAACTTCATCTGATTACTCCTATTGGTTCATATACATTCAGCAGTCGTAGTAATAGTATCATGTATACTGTGGAAAACGACAATAATTCTTTTGCAGTACGCTTCATAAAAATCTTGATCCTGTGGATGGAACAACCTGTTTGTCCACTATCCTTCCACACTCATCCACAGGCAAAAAAACTTATCCACACCCGTCAACAAGTTTTCCCGAACTTATCCCCGACTTGTCTCATCACTTTTCGCGCTTGAAATTCTGTGCCTGGCGGATAAGATTCTGGATCGAATTGCTCACCGCGATATCGCTCTGGATCATCCCCTCTACCCTCTGTACCGAGTGCATCACCGTGGTGTGATCTCTCCCGCCGAATTCGTAGCCGATCTCGGTGGTGGAATAATCGGTGATGGTCCTTGCGATATACATGGCGATCTGCCGGGGAAGAACGACCGATTTGGTCCTCTTCTTTCCCTTGATCTCGTACGGCGATATGTTGAAGTAGTCGGCGACCACCCTGATGATGGAATCGATCGACATGGATTGGTCCTTGGACATCGAGTAGGTGCTTTTCAACTGCTCACGGGCGATGTCGAGGGTGATTTCCTTGTTGAGAAGATTGCTGTAGGCAATCAGCTTCGTGAGGCTTGCCTCGAGGTCCCTGACATTGGTATTCACGCTCCTGCCGATATACTCGAGCACCTCTGAGGAGATGTGGCAGGCTTTTCCGTCACATTTTCGCCTGAGGATCGCCAACCGGGTCTCAAAGTCGGGTGGTTGCAGATCGACATTGATGCCCCTGGTAAAGCGATTCTTCAGTCTGTCGGCAATATCCTGCAACTCATTGATCGGGCGGTCGCACGTGAAGACCAGCTGCTTGCTTGCCTCGAACAGGTTGTTGAATACATGGAACATCTCTTCCTGGGTCGAGGCCTTTTTCTGGAGAAAGTGGATGTCGTCTATGAGCAAGACATCGGCCTTGCGATACTTGTTCCTGAACTGAGGGGTCTTTTCCTCTCCGATGGCCTGGATGAACTCATTGGTGAACATTTCAGCGGTCACGTAGACGACCTGGAGCTCCGGAGTGTTCTCCTGGATATAGTTTCCGATCGATTGTATCAGGTGGGTCTTGCCCAATCCTACACCTCCGTAGATGAGGCACGGGTTATAGCTGACCCCGGGATTCTTTGCAATCGCCATGCTTACGTTGTAGGCGAACGCACTGTTGTCGCCAACGACGAAGGAGTCGAACTGGTAGCCGGAGTTGATGTTCGGATCCTTCGGTTTCTCTTGGGGTTTCGGCATCTGGGCAGCACTGTGATGTGCTCTTGCCGGTTTATCCAGTGTGTGGTCCTTCGTGCCTTCCGTAGGGTGTGCAGACGCCTGGGCAACCTTCTTCACGACGATATCGACGACGACCGGCTCACCGGTCAACTCGTTGAGCATCGTCTGGATCGTCGGCTTGTATTGGGTCATCACATAGTCCCGGATGAAGAGGGACGGAACGGCCAGGACCAGCTTGTGATCCTCCGATCCGGCATAGGAAATACGGTTCAACCAGGTGATGAACTCCTGTTCCGAAATCGAGGATTGCATGCGTGAGACGACCTCGTCCCAGAAGGGATTGTAGTTCCACTTTTCTTGCGGCATACATGCTATCTTATCTCAGCCAAGGGTGATTGGCAAGTGTCCGTGAAAAAGGGAACGGGGATCTCGGGAAATAATTGATAAACCATTATATTGAAAAGAGATGATATTCAATCAAATTCGGTGTGAACCCTTTACATAAACGATGAAAAATGGTACCATATCAGGTGATTTCATTTTTATATCTTATAAGGACATAGTAATATGGTTGAAAGCGTTTTCGAGGGAGTGCCTGCAGACACTGCGGTTCATCATGACACTGCGCATGGAAGAGCCGGGGCACGGTCATACACTGCAAACAACATACAAGTGCTCAAGGGGCTCGAGGCAGTCAGGAAGCGGCCGGGAATGTACATAGGATCCACTGGTCCCGACGGCCTTCACCACCTGGTCTATGAGGTGGTTGACAACAGCATCGATGAGGCCATGGCAGGGTACTGCGACATCATCTCGGTCACGATCGAGAAGGATAATATCATCCGCGTGGAAGACAACGGGCGTGGAATCCCCGTCGAGCTCCACCCGGTGGAGAAGATCAGCTCTCTCGAGGTCGTCCTCACGCAGCTTCATGCCGGCGGAAAGTTCGACAACGACACTTACAAGGTCTCGGGAGGATTGCACGGAGTCGGCGTCTCGGTCGTCAACGCTCTTTCCGAGTGGCTTGAAGTGACCGTGCATCGCGATCCTTCAATCCATTATCAACGTTACAGAAGGGGCATCCCGGACAAACCGGTCGAAATCATCGGAGAGACCGACAAGACCGGTACGGTAGTCCGGTTCAAGGCCGACACCACGATCCTGGAGACCGATCAGTACAGCTATGGCGTCCTGACGGAACGGTTCAGGGAGCTGGCATTCCTGAACAAGGGGATCGTGATCTCGATCGCCGATGAGCGTGGGGAGACCCTCCGTCAGCAGACATTCCACTTCGAAGGGGGGATCAAGTCCTTCATCCAGCACCTGAACAGTTCGAAGCGGGCTGTCCACGAGGAGCCCATCTACTTCGACGGCCAGAAGGATGATGTGAAGGTGGAGATTGCCCTGCAGTACAACGACCGTTACGACGAGGTGCTCTTCACATTCGTGAACAACATCAACACCCGCGAGGGAGGCACGCACCTCGCCGGTTTCAGGAGCGGTCTGACGCGTGTCATGAACGAACAGCTGAAGAAATCGAAGCTTGCCAAGAAGTTCGACGACTCGTTGACCGGCGACGACCTGAAGGAGGGCATGACCGCGGTGGTTTCCGTCAAGATTCCCGACCCCCAGTTCGAAGGCCAGACGAAGATGAAGCTTGGCAATCCCCGGGTACAAGGCATCGTCGCCTCCATGGTCTATGAGAAGTTCAACGACTTCTTCGACGAGTATCCTGCGGTCATCGAGGCGATCCTCGACAAAGCGATTCTCGCCGCGAAGGCCCGTTTTGCCGCTCGGGATGCACGCATGCGCATCCGCAAGAGCAGCGAGGGTGCCGGGCTTCCCGGAAAGCTTGCGGACTGTTCCGAAAAGGATCCCGCGAAGTGCGAGATCTTCATCGTCGAGGGCGACTCGGCAGGAGGAAGTGCCAAGCAGGGACGCGATCGTTCCACGCAGGCCATCCTCCCGCTTTGGGGAAAGATGCTCAATGTGGAGAAAGCGCGGGAAGAGAAGGTGCTCGGGAACGACAAGCTCCAGCCCGTCATCGCCTCTCTCGGTGCAGGACTGGGAGCACACTTCGAAACCGACAAGGTCAGATACCACAAGGTGATCATCATGGCTGATGCCGATGTCGACGGATCACATATCAGGACCTTGCTCCTCACCTTCTTCTTCCGATACATGCGACCGCTGATCGAAGCGGGATACGTGTACTTCGCCATGCCTCCCCTGTACAAGATCACCATCGGCAAGAAGACCTACTATGCGTACGACGAGGATGCACGGAAGCGGATCCTCGAGGAGAACGCGAAGGAAGGTGATGTCAGCAAGATTCCCATCCAGCGGTACAAGGGTCTCGGAGAGATGAATCCCGATCAGCTGTGGGAAACCACGATGAATCCCGATACGCGGAGCCTGACACAGGTGACGCTGGAGGATGCAGTCGAGGCTGACGAGATTTTCACCATGTTGATGGGTGAGGAAGTCGAACCCAGGAAGAACTTCATCGAAGAGAACGCAATGTACGTTTCGAACCTGGATGTATAAGGTCGGTTGATGAGTATGATGGAAGAACAAACAGGAAAGATATTTCGGGCAAACATCGGGGATGAGATGAAGACCTCATACCTCAATTATGCCATGTCGGTCATAGTGAGCAGGGCCCTGCCTGATGTCAGGGACGGATTGAAGCCGGTCCACCGGAGAATCCTCTACGGCATGTTCGAGATGGGACTGAAGTACAACACCTCGTTCAAGAAGGCTGCAAGGATCGTCGGAGACGTCCTCGGCAAGTACCACCCGCATGGAGACGGCTCTGTCTACGATGCCCTGGTCCGCTTGGCACAGGACTTCTCCCTTCGGTATCCGGTAGTGCACCCGCAGGGAAACTTCGGATCGATCGACGGAGATCCGGCAGCCGCCATGCGGTATACCGAGGCGAAGATGAGTCGTCTCGGCGAGGAGATGCTGAACGACATCCAGAAGGAGACAGTCGATTTCGGTCCGAACTACGACGACTCGCTTCAGGAA
>Ga0172382_10010119_pt1 | contig 12723 bp, 12 predicted proteins | sample Leawel138RmetaG_FD_122245 | JGI IMG/M metagenome (GOLD analysis project Ga0172382, IMG submission 122245) | Leachate microbial communities from a municipal landfill in Southern Ontario, Canada - Leachate well 138R metaG | ecosystem: Engineered > Solid waste > Landfill > Unclassified | place...
CTCCCATACCTTACTTTTTATGTTCCACAATCTAGTTTGGCCATGATTTGCTTTCTGGCGTACATTTCTTTACCCACTAATCAATTGCCAGACTGCAGAACCAAGCACATCGCAAATAGCTCAGCCCATCATCGACTTGACAACACCCCGCTTATTGCGCATAATGGTTAATAAACTGAGGAAACGGGAGAAAGGGTCTTTGTGTTGTTATTCTTCCGATATATGGAAACCCAATGAAAGGAAAAGTAGCCCGGTTATTGGTACCAGCGAGTTGGGAAGTGGTGGAAGCCCGACGATCAAGGCCGAGGTGAAGATCAGCCCGGAGGGGTCCGACTGAAGTGTCAGTAGGTCGGAACGTTGGAAAACGTTAAGATTCACCGAGTTGCACAGATTGTGCTAATCGGGGTGGTACCGCGGGATTAACTCGCCCCCAGTGATGGGGGCTTTTTTTATGTCAAAGTTAGGGAGGATTAGCATGAATTACCGAAATACGCTACAGCTGCTCAAAACAGACTTCCCCATGCGAGCAAATCTGCCGGTGCGGGAGGTACAGATACAAGGGAAATGGAACGAAGAGCGGCTTTATGAGAAGCTGCAAGAAAAGGGTGAAAAGGAAGGGCGGCCAAAGTTCATTCTGCACGATGGACCGCCTTATGCCAATGGGCACATTCACATTGGTACAGCCCTAAACAAGGTACTAAAGGATATTGTAATCCGTTCTAAATCCATGGATGGGTTCCGGGCACCCTTCGTACCGGGGTGGGATACCCATGGCTTACCTGTGGAACATGCGGTGGTAAAACTTGAAGGGGGCAAGGAGCTAGAACCCCTGAAACTACGTCGAAAGTGTAAGGACTATGCATTGAAGTTCCTAGATATTCAAAGGGATGAATTTAAACGACTAGGGGGCTGGGGTGCATGGGAAGATCCCTACATCACTTTGGATCCAAAGTACGAAGCGGAACAGATCCGGGTGTTTGGGGAGATGTTTACGAAGGGGTATATCTACAAAGGGCTAAAGCCTGTGTATTGGTGTATGTCCTGTCATACTGCCTTAGCTGAGGCAGAGATTGAGTACAAAGATGCCCAGTCGGACTCAATCTATGTCAAGTTCCCTGTGGTAGACGGGAAAGGCTTACTGCCTGAAGATACCTCGGTGGTCATTTGGACTACCACACCTTGGACACTGCCGGCCAATATGGCTGTCTGCCTCCATCCAGCCTACAAGTATGCACTTCTTGAGACTGAGCAAGGCAAATTCGTTGTGGCCGAGGAGTTAGGGAGTACCTTTGCCCAAGAGATAGGTCTTGCGGATGTGTCTACGACGAAACTGTACAGCGGAGAGGAACTAGAGGGTATTCTGTGCCAACATCCCTTGGAGGATCGTACTGTGCCTATTATCCTGGGCATGCATGTTGGCTTGGATCAAGGTACCGGTTGCGTCCATACAGCTCCGGGCCATGGCGTTGAGGACTACGAAGTAGGGATGAAGTACAAGCTGCCTGTCTATGCTCCGGTAGATGCCCGGGGTGCCTTTACCAAAGAGGCGGGTAAGTATGCAGGAATGAATGTGTACAAAGCCAATCCCGTGATTGTAGAGGACTTGAAAGCGGCGCAGGTTTTGCTGCAGGCGGGCAAAATCGTACACCAATATCCTCATTGTTGGCGCTGTAAGGAGCCTGTGATCTTCCGGGCCACTGAGCAGTGGTTTGCATCCATTGACGACTTCCGAGAGGAAGCCCTAAAGGCCATTGGCGAGGTCAAGTGGATTCCTGGCTGGGGAATCGACCGGATTAGCAACATGGTCAAGGATCGCCATGATTGGTGCATTTCCCGCCAGCGATATTGGGGAGTGCCAATTCCTATCTTCTATTGTAAAGAATGTGGCAAGACGATTATAGATGAGAAGACGATAGAGTCGGTCAGCGCTGTCTTCGCCGAAGAAGGCTCCGATGCATGGTTCATCAAACCGGCTACGGATTTTCTGCCCCCAGGTTATGTTTGTGAGCAATGTGGCAGTGCGGATTTTACCAAGGAAATGAACATCATGGATGTCTGGTTTGACTCGGGCAGCAGTCATCGTTGTGTATTAGAGCAAAGACCCGAACTAGACGCACCGGCGGATCTGTATCTTGAGGGTAGCGATCAGCACCGGGGCTGGTTCCAGTCCTCATTGCTGACGGCAGTGGCCACGAAGGGCAAGGCGCCGTATAAGGCGGTGTTAACCCATGGCTTTATTGTTGATGCCGAGGGGAACAAGATGTCTAAGTCCATCGGAAATGTATTGGCCCCCGAGCAGGTGATTAAGAAGTACGGTGCCGATGTCTTCCGCCTGTGGGTGGCATCCTCGGACTACCGGAACGATGTGCGTATCTCAGATACGATCCTAGGACAAATGGCAGAAGCTTACCGCAGGATTCGGAATACCGCCCGTTTTCTTCTGGGCAACCTGCACGATTTTTCGTTGGAGAAAGATCAGGTGCCATTGGCAGAATTGGCTTCCTTGGATAACTGGGCCGTCATGCGGGTAAACGAAGTGGCGGAGAGGGTAACCCAGGCCTATCGCACCTATGACTTTCATTTGGTGTACCACGCGTTGTATAACTTTTGTGTGGTGGATATGGGCGGGTTCTACCTTGATGTGCTCAAGGATACTCTGTATTGTGATGCAGAAGACTCCTTTGTCCGCAGATCAGCTCAGACAGCGATGTATCAGATCTTGGTTAAACTAGCTCAGCTAATTGCCCCACTGCTGCCCCATACTGCCGATGAGATCTGGCAGTATATAAGGGAGATAGATAGCAGTCTCGAGGAAAGTGTGCATTTAAGCACTTGGTCTGTCTCAGCGGTAGACGAAGAATACTTGGGTAAGTGGGAGGAGTTCCTACGGATCCGCCGGGTGGCAATGAAGGCCCTAGAGGAGATGCGAGCCTCTAAGGAGATTGGTTCCTCTAACGAAGCAGCCATTGATGTGTACGTAGATGATGAAGCCTACGCAGCCTTGGTTCCTTTCTTGAATGATCTAGAACGGTTGCTCATGGTCTCTAAGGCAAGCGTGCATCGGGCAGAAGGTAGCCTACCGGATACCGGTGTATCCCTAGACGAATGCCCTGGGGTAAAGGTGCAAGTTAATGTGGCCGATGAGGCAAAATGTGAAAGGTGTTGGCGGTATCTACCTAGCGTAGGCACCGATGAGGAGTACAAGGATCTGTGTGCTCGGTGTGCTACCGTCGTGAAATCATAGCGAAACAGGTTAGACCTAACCACGCATGAGGAATAAGGGTGACCAGGAGCTGATCAGGGTCGCCCTTATCGCGTCCTGGGGTGGATTCACATAGAGCTCCTTTGGCTCTTTGGTATCAGCACAGGTTCCTTCTTAGTAGCCAGCGATAGATTATTCCACCCAGTCTTCAAGCATGATCCGAAAGAGCCGCCAGGAATCTCCTATGCCTTTAGACGTGGGGAGAGGCAGGTGACGCCGGCTGGAGATGTACTATCGCCAAGTCTGTAGGGGATCCAGTTGCGTTTTGATGCCAAGCCCCCTCTGCCTGTTCTTAGAGTCTTCTGCTTCCTAGGTATGATTTTCCCATGAGTGTAGGATAGAACTATAATATCAGTCTCCAGCATTCCTCGTTTCTGCTCCAATTCCCTTTGCAGAAAGCCCATGATGCTATTCTCTGTGTGCGGGCAAAACATCCAAGCAGGAGAAACCTCATCTCGTGGAGAACAGAAATCTGGACTAAGTTTCTGAAATGATTAGGTGTTTCTCACTATGGTGTTCAAGGTGCGAGACCTTCATTTTGAGAGGAGTCTGGGGTGTGCGAGAACGTATTCTCATTGTTGAAGACGATCCAGATATTAACCGGTTGCTGACGACCTTCTTGCAGAAGGAAGGCTATGAGACGATCGCGGCTTTTTCGGGGACCGAGGCGCTCTTCGTCCTCAAAGAGCGGATCGATTTGATACTGCTAGACCTAATGATCCCTGGACTTAGTGGGGAGAGGGTTCTCGAGCACATCCGTGAAAGCTCATCGGTACCGGTGATTGTTATTTCCGGGAAGATCTCATTAGATGATAAGGTGACAGCACTAGAGCTTGGTGCCGATGACTATATTACTAAACCCTTTGAAAAAAGAGAAGTACTCGCCCGGGTTAAAGCCGCGCTACGGCGTGCGCAACCAACAGCTGAAAAAGATCAAAAGCAAGTGCTATCTCATCAGGGCCTGGTAGTGGACGTCGAGTGCTTCCGTGTCACCTATCAAAATCAGAAGATTGATCTTACCCAGACGGAGTTTGTGATCCTTAAGACATTAATGGAAGAGCCGCAGGTCGTCTTCAGTCGGGATAAGCTCTACCGAAGGATCTGGGATGAGGACTATGTGGGTGATGATAACGCCATTACCGTACACATTAGTCATTTGCGGCAGAAGCTACGGCAAGCGTCAGGACAAGAGCATATTGAAACCGTCTGGGGTATTGGTTATCGGATGAGCGATGCGAGCAGGCTTTAGACTTTCTTAAGGTTTTGTTTACTTTTGGTACAGGTACTAAAGCTGCCCCTCCTCTAGAATAGAGGCAGGAGGTGCAAAGACATGAATGTATTTGTGAGGACCGATAATCTTTGTAAGAAGTACGGTCATACCTATGCTCTAAGGGATGCCAGTATTGAGATCCACCAGGGAGACATTTATGGGATTGTGGGCCGAAACGGTGCCGGGAAGAGCACCCTGATGAAACTAATCACTGGCCTGACCGAAAGAACTGCTGGTGAACTGGAACTCTTCGGGCAAACAGAAGACTTGTTTAAGCAAAGACGGCGGATTGGTGCCATCGTGGAGACTCCGGAGTTTTTCCCCTATTTCTCTGGTGAGCAAAACTTAGAGTATTTCCGCCGGCAACGAGGGATCGTTGACCCAGGGGTAGTCGAGCGTGCCCTTCGGCAAGTGGGTTTGGCAGATGCAGGAAGGAAGAAGTTCAAAGCCTATTCCTTAGGTATGAAACAACGTTTAGGGTTAGCCCTAGCTTTGATGGGAGAACCTGATGTGCTGGTGCTTGATGAGCCGGTCAATGGTATTGATCCAGCCGGGATTGTAGAAATGCGTCATTTGCTGTTGCGGCTTAACCAGGAAAAACACATCACCATTTTGATCAGTAGTCATATCTTGGCGGAACTGTCTAATTTGGCGACGCGCTTTGCTATTATCGATCAGGGGGTTATTCTCGAGGAGCTTTCTGCTGAGGAATTAGCCCTTAAGTCCCGAGCGTATATTGAATTGCGAACAGAGCAGCCCAGACGTGCTGTGGCAATTTTGGAGCGGGATCTTGGCTTTACCCAGTTTTTGGTGGACGCGCATGGTCAGATCCGGCTTTTTGAAGGGTTTGATCAGCTTGGTGCCATCAGCCAGAAACTCGTTCAGGAAAACGTGGGATTGCTCGGGATGGAGCAAAGACATGACTCCTTGGAAGATTACTTCCTAAATCTGATCGGAGGTGGTCGTCATGCTCAACTATCTTAGATCAGAGTGTTACCGTCATCTGCGGCAGCGCAGCCTGTGGCTCTTCTTTTTGTTCTGTCTTGCTGTGATTGTCATGTGCGCTTGGTCCTTCAAAAAAGCAGGTACGGCTCCCATCACCACGGAGAGATTCCTTAACTTCGGATTAACATCGATTTTATTGCTAGGGGCGATTATTTTCTCCGCGGTCTTTTCTGCCTTTGTCCACAAGGAAAGAGGGATTCATGTGCAGATGATTTCCTCCGGCATGACCCGCGGAAGGATCTTCTTTGGTGATTATGTTTCCCTCATGCTGATGACTGTGGTGTTTGCAGCAGTATTGAGTGGCATTTCCATTGCGGTAGGGGCTATCGTCTTCCCCAAAAGCGCGGGAGGGAACCTTAGCTTGGTCGCACTAGATTTCCTGAAAACCATTGGTGGGGTCTGCTTAGTGCTTGTTCCCTGGAATGCGATGGCTTTAGGGTTAAATTACCTGGTGCCTAATAAGGGAGCGGCGATCACCATTTTCTTTGCAGTGGGTTTGATTTCCTACCCCATTGTCGGAGCGTTGTCTTTAAGGCATGAGTTTCTTACGGTATTGTTGGAGTTTTACCCCATGACTCACCTGGAAATGCTTCTACGGCACAGCCTTCAGGCCAAAGAGTTTACTGTTTGCGTTGTAGGTAACTTGGCTGTTTGGTTTGGGTTGGGCACCATAGCATACTTCAGACGGGAGTTGTAGGACTTATACAGGGCTGGACCATTTTTGTAGAGGGGAGAAGATGCAAGGATATGAAACTGGCCATACTTGTGCTTACTGTGCTCTGCTTGCTTCTTCTTGGATTGTTAGTGATTATGCTAAGACAAATCCGTTCCATTCTCGGCCAGCTTAAGACCATTGAGCCGAATCAGCTAAGTAACATGCAGCTTCGTCTTGACGAAGCTGCCCCGGGGTTTGACAAGCTGTTGGTTGGCATCAATAGGTTGCTCAATCACAGTCGCAAAGTGAACCGGGACCTGGAGCGACAGAAACGGAACCTGCAATCGCAAATCACTAGCATCTCCCATGACCTGCGCACGCCACTTACCTCGATCCTCGGCTATCTTGAGCTGGCGGAAAGCTCCGAGAGCGCCGAGGAGCGAGGGCTGTACATAGACGTGGTAAAGCGCAAGGCCATCATTTTGCAGAACCTAATCACCGATTTTTATGAGCTGTCCCAGCTAGAAGAGGAGGAGTATCCCCTGGAACTGGAGACGGTCTCCTGCGTCCCGCTCCTGGAAGATACGGTATTAACCTTTTACCAGGATTTTATCAGACGTGGTCTGAAATTGGAGCTGGATATTCAAGAAACACCCCCCATACGGCTGTCCCGCAAAGAACTTGTCCGTGTCTATACGAATCTGATTCAAAACATCATTAAGCATGCCAAGATCCACGCACGTATTTTCCACGGGCAACTGAACGGTCAGATTGTCACCATCCTGGAAAACGACCTTGATAGTCAGGTCGTCTTGGAGCCCCAGCGTTTGTTTGAACGCTTCTACACTGTGGATCCGAGCCGACATGGTAGTGGTACTGGCTTGGGGCTATATATTGCGCGGATCCTGCTTGGTAAAATGGGTCATCAGATTAAGGCCGCGCAGTCGGGTCAACTTATTCGGTTCGTGATTACCTACGGAACTTCTGCTCCACCTTCGCGGTCTGTGCTAGACTGATCATCATCACCTGTCATCAGGGCATCTGTGCCTTCCCCATGTACATGCCGCTCGCGTTACTTCCCTGTTGTTTGTTTGAGGTAGGTTACTCCCTTCCATGACTTATCCTTGACAGTGTATAGCCGTTATGGTACTATATATACACTACGTACAGTATGTACAGGTTTATCTCTGGATGAAGGGGGGAGAGAGCCTCGGAAATCGTCATCCGTAACTCAAGTGAAAAACCGCTCTATGAGCAGATCAAGGATCAGATCAAGGCCCAGATTATTCGTGGAGAACTAGCGGCGGGCGATCAACTACCGTCTATGCGCTATCTAGCAAAGGAGCTGCGGATCAGTGTGATTACCACCAAAAGGGCCTACGACGATCTAGAACAAGAGGGCTTTATCGTATCAGTGCAGGGCAAGGGCAGCTTTGTGGCCGCTCAGAACCCTGAATTCTTAAGAGAGGAACACCTGCGAAACATCGAGGCGCATCTGGCTAAAGCACTTGATCTTGCTCGCCTATCCGGGATACCGGTTAGTGAACTAAAGGAGCTACTGGATGTACTCAACACAGAAGGTGAGGATAACCATGAATAGCAATATTATTGAAATTAGGGGGTTGCAGAAGACTTACCCAGGATTTCAACTGGGTCCTTGGGACTTGGATATTCCCCAGGGCGCCATCGTCGGTTTGATCGGTGAGAATGGTGCCGGCAAAAGTGTCACGATTAAGTTGATCCTGGAGCTAATCTACCCTGAACAGGGTGAGATCCGGATTTTCGGTCGACGGATGGGTGAAGACCCGGTGGGCATACGCGACCAACTAGGGGTAGTGTTTGATGAGTTACATCTATCCTCTGTCTTGACGGTGGCTCAGATTCAGAAAATATGCAGGAGAATGTATCGTCAATGGCAGGATGCTACCTTCGACCGGTATGTCAGACAGTTCGATCTGATGCCGGATAAGGCAGTTGGGGACCTCTCCCGGGGCATGAAAATGAAGTTGTCTTTGGCGATTGCGTTGTCCCATGGGGCTAGACTACTACTCCTTGATGAGGCGACCAGCGGCCTTGATCCGGTGGTGCGGGAGGAAATCCTGGATATTTTACTAGAGTTTATCCAAGATGAACGGCGGGGCGTCTTAATCTCCTCCCATATCCTTTCCGATCTGGAGAAAGCAGCCGACTACATTGCCTTCATTCATGAAGGAAGACTTATTTTCATGGAGAGCAAAGATCTCCTACAAGATGAATACGTGCTTTGCTCCTGCAATTCCCAGACCGCTCAGACCATTGACCCAGCGGCAATCGTGGGCCACCGCAAAAATGAGTTCGGGGAGAGGCTCCTGCTAAGAAAGACACTAGCGCCCCGGAGTCTAGAGCTAGAAAGACCGTCAATCGAGGATATCATGTTGTTCTTCATTAAAGGGGGCCAGTCACAATGAAAGCACTGATCTACAAGGACCTTTTGGTAATCAGAAAACAGATCCTCTTGATGCTTGTGGCGATGATGGTGTTGAGTTGTGCGTCCTGACGGTTCAAGGGCAACATCAGGCTCTACCTGCAGGTTTTCTGATCATGAATTTCATCATTCCTTTGTTTAGCCTTAGCTATGATGAACACTGCCAGTTTCCGAAGTTTGCCATCTCCGGTCCAATTACCCGGACACAGTATGTCCTAAGCAAATATGTCCCAGCGTTAGTTCTTGCGGTGGCTGGAGGGATAGTCTCATTTTTGATGCAGTTCTATTTATCCAAGACCTCTTTCCAGTGGGCGCTGTTTTCTGCAGTGTTAACAATTGGGACGCCACTCATACTGGTCTCGATTCTGTTTCCACTTATCTTTAAGTTAGGTGTAGAACGAGCTCGAGTAGCGATGTTTGTCTGTTATGTATTAGTATTCACCACCATTTCAGGGCAGAGGACAGGGCTAAAGCAATTCTTAAAGATGGCAGAGACTTTTTCGTTGGTCTTCAGTACGCTACTCAGTGTTGTGGTGATCATCCTTGTTTACCTTGTTTCCATTACGGTTTCCAAGCAGATCCTATTTCACAAAGAGTACTAGTGGATCTGATCTTAAGGGCTTGGTATTTCTGCACGTAAGGCTACTCTCATCTTAGTTAAGGGGGCGGTCCCTTCTATCCCCAATGCAATGGCGCCGTGTCTTTTTGCCTTTGTTCAGGTAAGATACGGTGCCATTGATCTCTTCCTCTTTTTCAAATTGAGCCCGCTTTCAGGCATTCTGCATAGTCGGACCGGCAGGACTTGCGGAATGAGTATCGAATAAAACAAAGTAATGAATAAAGTGCACGGTTCTCGTTCCGTTTATCTTAAGCGAAGCAACTCCTGGGATTTACTGGCGCTGCAAAAGCTAGCCCTATCCGTTCACGGATATGACGGTACATAACACACCTAGGGGATATCGTGGAGATGAGGTAGAAGTGTCGAAGGAATCAGTCAGTCTATTGTGGCCGTCCGGATTTGGATCTGATGGCAGGGACGCTAAGTTGCCCACGCAGTTTATTGTCGATCTCGATTTGGATAAGATCGTCTCGGCTATGAGTGTGGATCTGCGGAACAAAGAGCAGATACGTCGTATTCTATACCATCCTTGTTCGGATGCACAGGTTATTGCCTATCGTCTTGCGGTCCTCGATGATTTCCTGAATTTGCCTAGATTGGTCTCCAAGCTGAAGGAAATGTCTCCGTCGATTCGCCGTTTTGTGTCGCTCAAAAACCCTCGACATACCAAGGGAGATCACCCTCTTAAGCAGATCGGTTGGCGATTTGAGGTGCTCGACCAGTATGTTCTCTGTATGCAGAGGCTGCAGACGGTGTTAGCGATGTTCCGTGATGATATGCAGTCGGAAGGACTGAAACGGCTGTCTGACTATGCTACCAAGACGGTCTGCGGGGAAGAGTTCCAGGCACTAAAGCAAGAACTACCGGTTCTACGAGCAAGGTTTCAGAGTATATCTAGTGTCACCATTGGTCTGAACCTAAACTCCGAACTCCGTCCGGTGGAAGCAACACTACTTGCTATCAACTCAGAGCCCTTTGAGCCCAAGTCCTTTATGGCCAGGTTTCGGGGATTGGTGGATGGCAACACGTGTCCGTCAGTGTTTTATAGTCTGCTAAGAAAACCAGATTTGGAGCACGCCTTGTTTCGGGATCTTGATAGTGTGTTCAAGGATGCGTTAATGCCGGTTAACAGCATTTTGTCCCGGTTTACCAGCATCAATTCGGAGTTCTTCCGCCATTTGGAGATTGAGCTTGATTTCTACATCGGAGCCACTAAACTCATAGACTACCTTCGGGCGGCTGGTATGCCGATGTGTAGGCCGGAGGTTGCGCCTAAAGAAAGTCGAGTTACTGACATAAAGGAAAACTATAACATCAATTTGGCTTTGGACCTACTGTCAGCAAATCCTGTGCGGAATGTGGATCAGGAGATCGTTAAGAATGAAGTGAGCATGGGCCCTCGTGGACGGATTCTGATTATCACCGGTCCGAATCAGGGCGGCAAGACCACCTATCTTCGTAGCATCGGATTATCACATGTCTTGTTTCAAGCGGGGATTTTCGTCCCGGGTACAAGGGCTAGGATTAGTCCTGTTGACTGGATCTATACCCATTTTGCTGAGCCTGAGACGACAGATAACAAGGAGGGCCGATTGAGTGCAGAATCAAGACGCTTAGCACAAATATTCCAAACGGCTACCCGGTACAGTCTCATCCTGCTTAACGAATCTCTAGCCAGTACTAGCCCAGGGGAAAGCCTGTATATGACTTTAGACATCATGGGTGCCATCAGATTTTTGGGTGCCCGGGCGGCTTTCGCTACGCATCTCCATGAACTGGCAGCGCGGGTTGATGAGATTAATGTACAGGTGCCAGGGGATAGCCGTCTGGTGAGCCTGGTGGCCGGATTAGCCTTTGATGGACATAGTGTGGCCAAGCGTACATATCGTATTGTGGCAGCACCCCCAGCTGGCATGAGCTTTGCTAAGGACATTGCTGAAGCATACGGCATAAGTTTCGAACAGTTATGTGACGTACTTAGGGCGAGGAAAGTGGTGGATGCTGAGTTTCCGGCAAAGGAAGTACCGCGCAATACCCCCAAAGGAAGATTCTAAAAGGCGCTAGTGTGTGGCCTGGAAAGAATAAAGCGATGAAGCGTTACTGTTCCTTAATGCTTGAGGTCTTGAGATTAGGGGGATTTCCCGCAGTAGCTTTGGCCCTGGTGATGCTCGTAAATGGAGCCATGGCACCGCTTACCATTTGGCTTACTCAAAACGTAATTGATATTGGTATTAGACAGTCTGAACAAGGTCAAACCCTTACTCCGGTTATTCCCTGGTTGATTGGCTTGGTTTTGGCATTGGTATGTTTGAATCTGCGGGAACTAACGGAAATGGTGACGATGATCCGTCTCAAACATCGTTTGCGGGACTGGTTCAATCCTAGGGTATTAGCTAAGCTGTCCAGATTGGAATACCAGTGTTTTGAAGATACCAACACCGTGGATCTTATCTCCTGGGTAGGTGCGGCTCCTGAGGAAGGACTCAGTCAATCATTTCATAGTATCCTGTTTTTGCCAAACTACGTAGTGAACCTAGCGGGAACTGCACTTTTGTTACATGGGGTGGCTTGGTGGACACTAGTTGGCGCAGCCTGTTTGTTTGTGCCAGCGGTTTTGATACAAATGCGGATGGGCGTTGAAGGATATCGGCTTAGCAGAGAGCAAACACTGACAAGACGTAAAACAGACTACATCTCCGCGCTGATTACCGGCAGGACTTCTGTAAAGGAAGTAAGACTCTTTCAGCTGTCTGATCATCTACAAAGCAAATGGTCTTACCTGCATCGACAAGTGATCGACGAGCAATTTGCCCTAGAGGCCAGACACGTGCAGGAAGGACACGCGCTCTCCCTAGTTAAGATCGCTTTCATGATTGGCAGCCTCATTGCTTTTAGTATTCCCCTTTATTATCAAAAGGTTACCACCGGACAGTTCATCGCACTATCATCGGCTCTTAGTGAAGTGATGACCTTGGCGGTGTGGTCTATCCCCTATTCCCTGTCCATGGTGAAAAAAGACATTCTTTACTGGAATAATTTTGATAAATTCATGCATCTTCCCGAGATCCCGCCTGAGACCCGGTGGGAGCATATTGACAATCTGACTAGAGGTATTAGCTTCAATGATGTGTACTTTAAGTACCCAAATACAACCAAAGAGGTCCTACGGGGCGTTAGCTTTCGCCTGCGTCCTGGAGAACGGGTGGCGATTGTTGGCAAGAATGGGGCAGGTAAGCCCACGTTGATTAAGCTATTGCTGGGGTTATATCAACCCGATCAGGGAAGTATTACGTTGGATGGCGTTAATGTAAACCTGATTCATCCCAGAGCCTGTTTTAATGGCAATTCAACGCTGTCTAGCTGCCGGAGTCCATAGTGCAGAGGCAGTTAGATTTGAACTGCTCCAAATACTGGATAACACACCTACTAAGACTTCTCCCGTCTCCTA
>Ga0172382_10010126_pt1 | contig 12720 bp, 12 predicted proteins | sample Leawel138RmetaG_FD_122245 | JGI IMG/M metagenome (GOLD analysis project Ga0172382, IMG submission 122245) | Leachate microbial communities from a municipal landfill in Southern Ontario, Canada - Leachate well 138R metaG | ecosystem: Engineered > Solid waste > Landfill > Unclassified | place...
AGATCGCGCCAGAATCGCTTGGCCCGTATAGCTTGTGCCCGGTGATGACGTAGAAATCGCAGCCGACGTCCTGCACGTCCACCGGCAGATGCACCGCGCCCTGCGAGCCGTCGACCAGCACCGGCACGCCCTTCTCGCGGGCGCCGGCGCAGATCGCCTTCACGTCGACCACGGTGCCGGTGACATTCGAGAGCTGCGTGACCGCGACCAGCCGGGTTTTCGGGCCGATCGCATCCACCACCGCCTGCGGATCGAGGCTGCCGTCGGGCCCGGGCTCGACCCAGCGCAGCACCACGCCCTGCCGTTCGCGCAGGAAATGCCAGGGCACGATATTGGCGTGATGCTCCAGCACCGAGAGCACGATCTCGTCGCCGGGCTGGAGGCGCGGCGCGGCCCAGGCGTAGGAAACGAGGTTCACCCCCTCGGTCGCGCCGGTGGTGAACACGATCTCGTCCTCGTGCCCTGCATGAAGAAAGCGCTGCACCACCTTGCGAACATTCTCGTATTTCTCGGTCGCGACATTCGACAGATAGTGCAGGCCGCGATGGACATTGGCATATTCATGCGCATAGGCATCGGTGATCGCGTCGATCACCACCTGCGGCTTCTGGGCCGAGGCGCCGTTGTCGAGATAGACCAGCGGCCGGCCGTTCACCTCGCGCGCGAGGATCGGGAACTCGGCCCGCAGGGCCGTCACGTCAAGCGGTTGGTCGAGCATTGCGCCCCTCCTCGCCTGCCACGCGCAGGCCGATGGTCCAGAACGTCAGGAATGCGGCCAGCCAGACGATCCCCACCGCCTGCGCCGCCGGCCCCGGGCCGACAAGGCCGAGCGTGAGCCCGTAGAGCAGCACCGCCGGCGCGGCCGCAAGCCAGGCCCAGAACAGCGCGAGGCGCGACCCGTGGCCCGAGGGGCGCAGGCCGAATGCCCGCGCCGCCAGCCGCCCCAGCGCCGCCAGCCCGTAGAACAGCAGCGGCGCGAGGATCATCAGCCCGAGGAAGGCATAGCTCGCGTCGCGCAGGAAATCGCCGCCGCCCTCGCCCCCGGCGGCAAGGGCCGCGCGCTGGAGCGCCGGCAGCCGGCTTGCGAAGGCCAGCAGGCAGCCGGCGAGCAGCACCGCGAGCGCCCGCGCCTCGTCGGGGCCGTGCGCCAGTTGCCGGGCGACGACCGCTGCCGGCCGACGCCACATCGCGAACATGTCGCGCGAGACCGCCATCAGGGCGGCCCGCCGTCAGTCCGTTCCACCAGCACCGCCCGGACTCCTTGTCATATCGCATTGTCGCGGCCGTCGGATGTTGCCATCCGACTGCGAAATACCTGGTCCTCGTCGCATTGTCGCGGCCGTCGGATGTTGCCATCCGACTGCGAAATGCTTGTCAGCCCCGGTGGCGCCTGAGCCACCCTTCCAGCCGGCCGTGCAGATCCGCGGCCAGCCGCTCGTCGGCGATCTCCTCGAGTGCCTCGGCCACGAAGGCCAGCACCAGCAGATCCTGCGCCTCGACCAGCGGGATGCCGCGCGAGCGCAGGTAGTAGAGCGCATGGTCGTCGATCGCGCCCGAGGTCGAGCCGTGGCTGCATTTCACGTCATCGGCGTAGATCTCGAGCTCGGGCTTGGCGAGGAAGCTCGAATCGCCGTCCAGCAGCAGCGACTGGCTGATCTGGTAGCCATCGGTCTGCTGCGCCCCCGGCTGCACGAGGATCTTGCCCTGAAAGACCCCGGTGGCGCCGTTCCTGAGCACCTTCTTGAACACCTGCCGGCTTTCGCCGGCCAGCGCGCCATGGGTGATGAACACGGTGTCGTCATGGTGGAACCCGGGCCCGTCGCCCAGCGCCACGCCGGCGACATGGGCATTGGCATCGTCGCCGGTGATGTCCATCACCACCTCGTTGCGGGTCAGGCGCCCGTTGAAGGTGAGGGTGAAGCTCTTGAACACCGCGCGCGCGGCGATGCGGGCAAAGAGCCCGGTGACCGCGCGGCGTTCGTGGTCGCGGCCCTGCACCCGGATGTGATGGAACTGCGCATCCGCGGCCACATCGACCTCGGCCACGGTGTTCAGCCGCGCAGCGCCCGGCCCGGTCTCGAGCAGGGTGAGCGCGGCCCCTTCCTCGACCCGGATCACATGGTGGAGCGCGGCATCGGCGCGCGAATCGCGATGCAGCAGCACCAGCTCGACCGGCCGCGTCACCGGGGCGGTGGCGCGGATCACCACGCCGTCGGCGGCGGTGGCGGTATTGAGCGCCGCCAGCGGGCGCGGCACCGGGTGCTGGCCCGCGGCCTCGAGCACGCCGTAAAGCTCGCGCGCCCAGTGGATGTCATGGGCGGCGACCTCGGCGAGGCGCGCGATCTCGAGCCCCTCGCCGGCCAGCGGGTCGGACTGCGCGGCATCGAAGACCCCGTCGACAAAGACGATCCGCAGCCGTTCGACATCGGCGAAGGGCGGGGCTTCATCGCCCGCGTCGAAGGCGGGGGCCTCGGGCGCCTCGGGGGCGTTCAGGGTCTCGGGATTGGTGAAGCGCCAGTATTCGTCCCGCCGTCCCGGCAGGCCCATGGCTTCGACCCGCGCCAGCGCCGCGCGCCGCGCGCCCGTGGCCCAGGCGCCGCCGGCCGGCAGCGCCACGGCGGCAAGCCGCGCCTCGGTCGCCTCCTGCTTGAGCTTCGGCAGCGCCATCACGCCACCTCGCGCAGGATGTCGGCATAGCCGTGGTTCTCGACCTCGAGCGCAAGCTCCGGCCCGCCGCTGCGCACGATCCGGCCATCGGCCATGATATGCACCACATCGGGGCGGATATGGTCGAGCAGCCGCTGGTAATGGGTGATGACCAGGAACGACCGCCCGGCGCCGCGCAGCGCGTTCACGCCTTCGGCCACCAGCTTCATCGCATCGACATCGAGGCCGGAATCGGTCTCGTCGAGAATGCACATCTTCGGCTCGAGCACCGCCATCTGGAGGATCTCGTTGCGCTTCTTCTCGCCACCCGAAAAGCCCACGTTCACCGGACGCTTCAGCATCTCGGCGTCGATGTCGAGCATCTTCGCCTTCTCGCGGATCAGCTTGAGGAACTCGGCCGAGCTCAGCCCCGGCTCGCCGCGCGCCTTCTTCTGGGCGTTGAGCGCGGTGCGCAGGAAGGTCATGTTGCCGACCCCGGGGATCTCGACCGGATACTGGAAGGCGAGGAACAGCCCCGCCGCCGCCCGCGCCTCGGGGTCGATGGCGAGCAGGTCGGTATCGCCCATCAGCGCGGTGCCCGAGGTGACCTCATAGCCGTCGCGGCCCGAGAGCGTGTAGGACAGCGTCGACTTGCCCGAGCCGTTCGGGCCCATGACGGCATGCACCTCGCCGTCGCCCACCTCGAGGTTCAGGCCCTTGAGGATTTCCTTGCCGCCCTCTTCGAGGCGGACATGCAGGTTTTCGATCTTCAGCATTTGCACTCCTTTCCCGCCGCCGGGGCGGGCAGATCCTGTGAACGGGGGCGGGCCTCAGCCCACGCTTCCCTCGAGCGAGATGGCGACCAGCTGCTGCGCCTCGACCGCGAATTCCATCGGCAGCGCCTGGAGCACCTCCTTGCAGAAGCCGTTGACGACCAGCGCCACCGCCTCCTCCTCGCTCATCCCGCGCGAGCGGCAGTAGAAGAGCTGGTCCTCGGCGATCTTCGAGGCGGTGGCCTCATGCTCGGCCTTGGAGGAATTGTTCTTCACCTCGATATAGGGGACGGTATGCGCCCCGCAGGTATCGCCGATCAGCAGGCTGTCGCACTGGGTGTAGTTGTGGCTGCCCTGCGCCTTGGGATGGATCGAGACCTGCCCGCGGTAGATGTTCTGCGACTTGCCCGCCGAAATCCCCTTGGACACGATGCGCGAGCGGGTGCGCTTGCCCAGATGCTGCATCTTGGTGCCGGTATCGGCCTGCTGGAAGTGGTTGGTGATCGCGACCGAGTAGAACTCGCCCTGGCTGTCGTCGCCCTTGAGGATGCAGGACGGATATTTCCAGGTGATCGCCGAGCCGGTTTCCACCTGCGTCCACATCATATGCGCCCGGTCGCCCGCGCAGAGCGCGCGCTTGGTGACGAAGTTGTAGATGCCGCCGCGGCCTTGCTCGTCGCCGGGATACCAGTTCTGGACCGTGGAATATTTCACCTCGGCATCTTCCTCGACCACGATCTCGACCACCGCGGCGTGAAGCTGGGCCACGTCGCGCTTGGGCGCCGTGCAGCCCTCGAGATAGCTGACATGGGCGCCCTTGTCGGCGATGATCAGCGTGCGCTCGAACTGGCCGGTATTCTCGGCGTTGATGCGGAAATAGGTCGACAGCTCCATCGGGCAGCGCACGCCGGGCGGGACGTAGACGAAGCTGCCGTCCGAGAACACGGCGCTGTTGAGCGCCGAGAAGTAGTTGTCGCTCACCGGCACCACCGAGCCGAGGTATTTCTTCACCAGCTCGGGATGTTCGCGGATCGCCTCGGACATCGGGCAGAAGATCACCCCGGCCTTGCGCAGCTCTTCCTGGAAGGTGGTCTTGACCGAGACCGAATCGAACACCGCATCGACCGCGACCTTGCGCGCCTCGGCCGGCGTGCCCTCGGCACCCTCGACCCCGGCGAGGATCATCTGCTCCTGAAGCGGAATCCCGAGCTTCTCGTAGGTGGCCAGAAGCTGCGGGTCGACCTCGTCGATCGACTTGGGCCGGGTGGTCATGCTTTTCGGGCGGGCGTAGTAATACTGGTCCTGATAGTCGATCTCGGGGATCTTCAGCATCGACCATTCCGGCATCTTCATCTTCAGCCAGCGCTCGTAGGCGGCCAGCCGCCAGTCGGTCATCCACTCCGGCTCGCCGTTCTTCTCCGAGATCAGCCGCACGATGTCGGCATTCAGGCCCTTGGGCGCGAATTCGGTCTCGATCTCGGTTTCCCAGCCGTGCTTGTAGGTGCCCGAAAGCTCCTTCACGGCGGCGACGGTGGCTTCGTCCACGCCGTCGCGGACCTCGATCGTCTCGCTCATGTTCATCGTCATTCCTTCCGTCAGGCCGCGCGTCCGCGCAGCGTCTTGCGCTTGCCGAGCCAGGCTTCGGCAAAGCGCAGCACCTCGTCTTCCGTCGTTCCGAGCCCCAGCGACACCCGGATCGCCGAGCCCGCCGCCACCTCGTCAAAGCCCATGGCGCGCAGCACCCGGCTGGCCTTCACCTTGCCGCTCGAACAGGCCGAGCCCGCCGATACGGCAAAGCCGGCAAGGTCCATCGCCATCACCTGCGTCTCGCCCTTCCAGCCCGGGGTGACGATCAGCGAGGTGTTGGGCAGGCGCGGGCCGTCAATCCCGAGAAAAATACTCGACTTTTCGCCGGCCGAAATAACCTGTTCCAGCAGATCGCGCAAGGCCGCGACCCGCTCCCACTCGCCGGCGGCAAGGTCATGGAGCGCCGCCTCGGCGGCCGCCCCGAACCCGGCGATGCCGATCACGTTCTCGGTGCCCGAACGGCGCCCGAGCTCCTGCCCGCCGCCCGGCTGCAACGTGCCGATATCGAGCCCGTCGCGCAGCACCAGCGCCCCCACGCCCTTGGGCCCGCCGAGCTTGTGCGCCGAGACCACCGCCATCTGCGCCCCGGTCCAGCCGAAGGCGAAGGGCAGCCGGCCGATGGCCTGGGTGGCGTCGAGCAGCAGTTCGCGCCCGGACAGCACCCCGGCGGGGCCGTCATGGCGCCAGAGCCCGCCCTCGTGCCGGGGCAGCGGATTGACCACCCCGGTCTCGCCGCAGGCAAGGCCCACCGCAAGGATTTCCTCGCCGCCGCGGTGCCAGGACCAGAGCGCGTCATGCGCCGTGGGCTCGACCGAAACCCCGTCGCCGTAGCGGCGCAGCACCGAGGCCGCCTCGGTCGCGCCCGAGGTGAAGACCACCTCGGCCGGCGTGCAGCCCAGTGCCGCCGCCACCTGCGCCCGCGCCCGCTCGACCACCGCGCGGGCGGCGCGGCCCTCGCCATGGACCGAGGACGGGTTGCCCGTCACCTCCATGGCCGCGATCATCGCCGCCCGCGCCTCGGGGCGCAGCGGCATGGTCGCGTTGTGATCGAGATAGACCCGTTCAGCCATTTCCGCCGCCTTCCCCAGCCCGGGCGCGGCCGGAACGGGCCGGCGCCGCGCCATCATGTCGCACGCTCAATCCACCACCTCGAACAGTTGGGGAACCGCCGGACAGGGGGCAAGCTGGTTGCGGACCACATCGGCGAGACTCAGCCGGTGCAGATAGACGTAGATCTGCGCCGAGAGCCCCTCCCACAGCCGGTTGGCCAGCGACTGCGCCCGGGTCCCCGAACTCGCCCCCTCGGCACCGGCGCCGCGCGCCAGGGCCGAGATGGTCTCGTCCACCGCGACGAGGACATCGGCGATCGAGATCTCCTCGGCCGGATGCGCCAGCTCGTAGCCGCCGCCGGGGCCGCGGGTGGCCTCGACCAGCCCGGCCCGGCGCAGCTTCACGAACAACTGCTCGAGATAGGACAGCGAGATATCCTCGCGCCGGGCGATCTCGGCAAGGTTGACCCGGGTTCCCGGCGGCTCGAGCGCGAGCCCCGCCAGTGCCACCACCGCGTAACGTCCCTTCGTCGAAAGTTTCATCGCCCCAGCCCCTTCCCCCGACCAGCCACACCGGGCCATCCATTGACGCGCAACAATGCCGCGATTAACTCGGCTGCGGCCGCCTGCACCACCCCGGCCGGGGTCGGCGTCCAGTTTGGAAGCGTTCTAAAGTCCGAAAGCATTTCTGTCAAGAATGCCCGGCAGGTGAAGGGGAGCCATCCACCATGCCCGAAGTGATCTTTCCCGGCCCCGAGGGCCGGCTCGAGGGCCGCTATCATCCCCAGAAGGGCCGCGACGCGCCGATCGCCATCATCCTGCATCCCCATCCGCAGTTCGGCGGCACGATGAACAACCGTGTCGTCTACAACCTGCACTATGCCTTCCACGAGATGGGCTTCACGGTGCTGCGCTTCAACTTCCGCGGGGTCGGGCGCAGCCAGGGCGAATACGACCAGGGCGTGGGCGAGCTGTCGGACGCGGCCTCGGCGCTCGACTACCTCCAGTCGATGAACACCAACTCCAAGCATTGCTGGATCGCCGGCTTCTCGTTCGGGGCCTGGATCGGGATGCAGCTGCTCATGCGCCGCCCCGAGGTCACCGGCTTCATCTCGGTGGCGCCGCCGGCCAACATGTATGATTTCTCGTTCCTCGCGCCCTGCCCGTCCTCGGGGCTGATCATCAACGGCTCGGCCGACCGGGTGGCGCCGCCGGCCGACACGCTGGCGCTGGTCAACAAGCTGCACGAGCAGAAGGGCATCACCATCACCCACGAGGTGCTCGAGGGCGCCGGGCATTTCTTCGAGGATCCGCATATGGAGGTGATGATCGACACGGTGAAGGCCTATGTCCGCCGCCGCCTGACCGAGACCACCCGATGAGCGAGATCGTCGCCCGGATCGCCGACGACCTCGCGCGCGAGGCGCTGGAACTGGCGGCGGACCTGCAGGACGACGATCTGGTGGGCGAACTCGCCAGGGTGATCGGCGCCGGCTCGACCACCACCCAGGAAGCCTTCATGACCGCGGTGCGCATCCGCATGGCCGAGACCCGCGCCCGCGACTGGCTGGCGGCGCGGCGCGCCCGGGGCGCGGAGGGGCGCTAGGGCCAGCGGCCGCCCGTTCCGGTATGCGGCGGCATACCGGCCTTCCCCCCCGGCGCGCTTTGGGCTATCGGGGCGCCGCAAGCCACAAGCCAGAGCCACAAGCCAGAGTTACTGGCCAAAACCACTGGCCAAAACCACTGGCCATCGCGGGGGACAGTTCATGTCGAAGATCAAGGTCGCCAATCCGGTCGTCGAACTCGACGGCGACGAAATGACGCGGATCATCTGGGACTTCATCAAGAAGAAGCTGATCCTGCCCTATCTCGACATCGACCTGAAATATTACGACCTCGGCATCGAGGAACGCGACCGCACCGACGACCGGATCACCGTCGACGCCGCCGAGGCGATCAGGCAATACGGGGTCGGCGTGAAATGCGCCACCATCACCCCCGACGAGGCGCGGGTCGAGGAATTCGGCCTCAAGAAGATGTGGCGTTCGCCCAACGGCACGATCCGCAACATCCTCGGCGGGGTGATCTTCCGCGAGCCGATCATCTGCCAGAACGTGCCGCGGCTGGTGCCCGGCTGGACCCGGCCGATCGTCGTGGGCCGCCACGCCTATGGCGACCAGTATCGCGCCACCGACTTCCGCTTTCCCGGGCCCGGCCGGCTCACGCTGAAATTCACCGGCGCCGACGGCGAGGTGATCGAGCGCGAGGTCTTCGACGCCCCGGGCGCCGGGGTGGTGATGGGGATGTATAACCTCGACCAGTCGATCATCGACTTTGCCCGTTCGTCGCTGAACTACGGGCTGATGAAGGGCTGGCCGGTCTACCTGTCGACCAAGAACACCATCCTCAAGGCCTATGACGGCCGCTTCAAGGACCTGTTCGCCAGGGTCTACGAGGAGGAATTCGAGGACCGCTTCAAGGCCGCCGGCATCACCTACGAGCACCGGCTGATCGACGACATGGTGGCGTCCTCGCTGAAATGGTCGGGCGGCTATGTCTGGGCCTGCAAGAACTACGACGGCGACGTGCAGTCCGACACCGTGGCGCAGGGCTTCGGCAGCCTCGGGCTCATGACCTCGGTGTTGATGACCCCCGACGGCGGCATCGTCGAGGCCGAGGCGGCGCATGGCACCGTCACCCGCCACTACCGCCAGCATCAGGCCGGGAAGGAGACCTCGACCAACTCGATCGCCTCGATCTACGCCTGGACCGGCGGGCTGAAGCACCGCGCCAAGCTCGACGGCAACGAGGCCCTGATGCGCTTCGCCACCACGCTCGAACAGGTCACGGTGCAGGCGGTCGAGGACGGGTTCATGACCAAGGACCTCGCGCTGCTGGTCGGGCCGGACCAGAAATGGCTGACCACGATGGGCTATCTGGAAAAGGTCGACGAATATCTGGGCCGCGCGCTGGCGGGGTAGGACGGGCGGGCGGTTGCCGGGCCGCAGCGCCGCGACCGCCCGACCCGTGGCCCGGGCCGGGGACGCCCCCGGCCCGTCCCCCGGTCCGCGCCTCACCTCAGCCCGTTCACCTTGTCCATGAAGCGCTTCACCCGCGCCGGGTCGACCGGGTTCCAGGTGATGCCGTCGACCTTGAAATGGGTGCCGATCACGCAGCCGTCGGCGAATTTCAGGATCCCCTCGACCGAATCGATGTTCACCCCGGTATTGGCGAACAGCGGCACCTCGGGCAGCGCCTCGCGCACCGTCTTCAGGTTCGAGACATCCGCCGCCTGCCCGGTGAGCGGCCCCGACACCAGGATCGCATCGGCGAGCGACGAGAACAGCGCGCTCTTCGCGCGCAGCTCGATCGGGCGCTGGTCGAGCGAATGGGCGAATTCGGCGTTGATGTTGAAGAGCAGCTTCAGGTCCGGCCGCCCGAGGTCGCGGCGCAGCTTCACCGCCTCGGCGCATTTCGGCGCCCACACCCCCATGTCCGAGGCAAACACCCCGGTGAAGATCTCGCGCACGAAGCTCGCGCCGGTGGCGACCCCGATCGCGACCGAGGCCGCCGGATCCCACAGGTAGTTCACCCCGAACGGCACCTTCAGCATCGGCTTCACCGCCATGACCACCGCGGTCATCGCCGCGACATTGGCCTTGGGCCCGTCGAAGACATAGGGGCGGTCGTTCTCGTTGCCGAACATGATCGCATCGACGCCGCCGGCCTGCAGCGCCTCGACATCGCGGGCCACGCCCTCGATCAGCCGCTCCATGCCGCCGTCGGCATCGTAGAGCGGCGTCCCCGGCAGCGCCCCGATATGGGCCATGGAAATGATCGCCTTCTTGCGGCCACCGAAGAAATCAAACGGCATCGCGGGTGTCCTCCCTGTCACAGCAACCCTCCCGATAGGCCGCCGCGCCGGCGACTGCAACCACGGCGGCGGGATCGCGCGCCCGACACGGATTGCCGCGGCAGGCCGCCGCGCGGGTGCGGGGGGAGAGAGGCGACGGGGGGTTCCGAATCCACCCTGCGCCCGTCATTGCGAGCCGCAGGCGAAGCAATCCATGGCCCGGGCGCAGGGTCCGGTGGATTGCCGCGTCGCCTTCGGCTCCTCGCAATGACGGAAGGCAGCGGCCAGCGCCCGCCCCCCCGGCCGGGCGGTCGTGCCAGAGTCCTCCCCCGTCATTGCGAGCCGCAGGCGAAGCAATCCACAGCCCGGGCGCAGGGTCCGGGGGATTGCCACGGCGGCTGCGCCGCCCCGCACCGACGGGAGAGAGGGGCCCGCGGTCGCGGCCGGGGCGGGCCGCCCTTGACTTCCGCGGCGGGCGGCAATGATCTTCGCCGCAACCGGCGCCCGGGCGGGGGCCATCAGGGGGCCATCAGGAGGATTGCGTGACCACGGAAAACCGCCTGCGCCGGGTCTGGCGCGAGGGGAGGCCGGCGCTCGACGGCTGGCTCTCGATCGGCGATGCCTTCAGCGCCGAGATCATGGCCGCGCAGGGTTTCGACACCCTGACCGTGGACCTGCAGCACGGCGCGCTCGATGCCTCGGCGCTGCTGCCGATGCTGCAGGCGATGCGCGCGGCCCCGGTGGCGCCGCTGGTGCGGGTGCCGTGGCGCGAGCCGGGGATCGTGATGCGGGCGCTCGATGCCGGGGCGATGGGGATCATCTGCCCGATGGTGAACACCGCCCGCGAGGCGGCGGAGCTGGTCGGCTTCCTGCGCTATCCGCCCGAGGGCCAGCGCAGCTACGGCCCGACCCGCGCCGCCATCGCCCATGGCGGCTACGGCCTCGCCATGGGGCGCGAGGTGGTCGGCCTCGCCATGATCGAGACCGCCGCGGCGGTCAAGAATCTCGACGCGATCCTCGCCACGCCGGGGCTCGACGGGGTCTATGTCGGGCCGACCGACCTCGCGATCGGGGTCTCGCAGGGCCGGCTCGGCCCGGGATTCGACCGCGAGGAGCCCGAGATGATCGACCTGATCCGCGACATCGCCGCCCGGGCAAGGGCGCGCGGCCTGCATGCCGGGCTGCATTGCGGCTCGGCCGATTACGCCGCCCGCGCCGCCGGCTGGGGCTACGACCTGCTCACGCTCGGCGGCGACGCCCGCTTCCTCGCCGGCGCCGCGGCGGCAAGCCTCGGGCGGTTCCGCGCGCTGGCCGGGGACGCCGCCGCCGGCTGAGCGGCGGGGCGGAGATACCGGCGGTGGCCGGCCTGCACCGACGGGAGAGCGCGGCCGGGCACCCCGCCCCCGGGCCGGACCAGCGGGGCGCAGCCCCGCCCGGCCCGCCGCCCGGAGCGGGAGCGGAGGGCGGGGAAGGCCCGGGGACAGAGTGACGCTCAGGGCGCGGACAGGGCCCGCCCGGCGGGCGCGAGTAGCGCCCGCCCCCCGCAGGGCGGGCGCTGGCCGTGCGCATGGCGCACGGCCGGTTCTGGCGGATAGCTTGGTGAGCGGCGCGAGGCGATGGCCTCGCGCCGGCCGCGCTCCCTGCCCCCGCGATTGCCCATTGTGCCCGGCGGCCCGGCTCCCTAATGTAGGTGGATGGAGCGGGGGTCACGGCCCGGCGCTTCGCAGGAATTTCCCCGGGATGGCGCGGGCCCGCAGGCCGGCGCCGCCCGACGGATCGAGAACGCCCCGCGGGGCGCCACCATGGCCCTCTGGCGCGGCCTGCCGCAGCCGGGGTCGAGAAACGGGTGCCACGCCTCGCGCGGCGCCGGAGAAGAACCGCGATGCCTCGCGCGCTGGACAAGACCGGACCGACGCCTGCACCGACAGGTGCAGCACCGTCATTCGCGCGGCTCGCCTCAATCAGACATGCCCGCCCCCGCGCCGCCCCTCACAGGGGACGGACGGGATCCGCGCATGCCCAAGGAACACATGTCACGGAAAATGCTCATCGACGCCACCCACCCGGAGGAAACCCGTGTGGTGGTGGCGGACGGAAACCGGGTCGAGGACTTCGACTTTGAATCCGCAGCCCGCCGGCAACTGGCCGGCAACATCTATCTCGCCAAGGTAACCCGGGTCGAGCCGTCGCTGCAGGCGGCCTTCGTCGATTACGGCGGCAACCGGCACGGCTTCCTCGCCTTCTCGGAAATCCATCCGAGCTACTACCAGATCCCGGTCGCCGACCGCGAGGCGCTGCTGGCCGAGGAACATGCGCTCGGCGGCGAGGATCACGACGAGGCCGAGGAATCCGGCAACGGCAACGGCGATGGCCGCTCGCGCGGCCGTGGCGGGCGCTCGCGCTCGCGCAGCCGGCCCGCCGCCGCGCGCGGCGATGCGGTGGTCTCGGCCGATCCGGCCGGCACCGGCGACGGCGGCGATGCCGCCCCGACCATCGCCGGGATGGAGATGATCGACCTCGACGAGGATGCCGATGCCGGGGATCCGGCGGCCGAGGGGCTCTCGCCGATGCTCACCGTCGCCGAGACTCCGGTCGACACCCCCGCCGCCGGCGAGGACGACAGCGACGGCTCGGGCGAGGACGACGGCGCCGGCAACGGCAACGGCACCGCCGACGAGGCGCCCGAGCCCGGCCAGGGCTCGGTCGACGAGGTCGAGAAGGACGACACCATCGAGGTGGTGGCCGAGGAGGATGACGACGCCTCGGACCATCGCCCCCGCGCCCGCCCGCGCGCGCGGCACTACAAGATCCA
>Ga0172382_10010129_pt1 | contig 12719 bp, 12 predicted proteins | sample Leawel138RmetaG_FD_122245 | JGI IMG/M metagenome (GOLD analysis project Ga0172382, IMG submission 122245) | Leachate microbial communities from a municipal landfill in Southern Ontario, Canada - Leachate well 138R metaG | ecosystem: Engineered > Solid waste > Landfill > Unclassified | place...
GTGTTAGGCGCTAACCATTCACTTGTCGAATCACTGCTCATCTCATCCTTAATATCTCTTTTTCTTTTCATTTTAATCTGCGTGATCGGTGAGATCTGCGTGCAGCTTATTAAAACGGGCGGAGCAAGCCGCCGCCCCTACGAATGGATGACTTCACAACTCCGAACCCCTTCTTGCTTCTCCCTCCTTATTACTGGATCGAATTCTACTTCCCATATAAAATGCAATACGTTCGATAACTCCCCTGTCCTCATATTGATTGCATAATAATGCTCTTCTACTCTCCCTTCGTATTCAAAGACGATTTCACGTTTGGGTCCGTATTTCTTTTCGGTTATAATTGTGTCAGTTACGGGGTTAGGGTTGTTAGGGTCAGCGGCACGGTATACGATTAACTCATCGTCTTTTACGACTTCCCTATCGAAATAAAAGTTCTTCATTCTTAGCTTTATCGGCTCGTCTTGTTTGAGACGGTATGGCGTATTACGATACAGCTCTCTGATTAGCTCTTTACGCCCCTCTTGAGGATGTTGCATCACTTCTTGCATTATGAGGCGTGCTCGTTTACGGAGCGGCGTATTTTCACTATTAGTCTTGTAAGATTCAGAGTTGTATTCTTTGATCTGTTGGGTTCCGTGCGACATCTGAAACACATAACCACCCTTCTGACCAACCTTTGCCCCATACTTTCCCTGTATCGAGTACGACCATTGTACCGCTAATTGCACCCCTAAAGGTAGTTGCAAGTAGTTATGAATAGTATTGGTAGCAAGGTGCTTAAGTTCTTGTTTAACCGGCAGGTTAACATGCAATTTTCCACCACTACGAAATTCAAGCTCATCTCTGAGCTGTGATATTATACTCTGTTTACTCATTTAAGCCTCCAAATAAATTATTGCTCCCTCTACTATATATAGGCGGATAATTCGTCACTTTTCAGAAACTATTTTTCATAGAGGCGTGTAATCAACTGATACGTATGCAAATAAAATCTTTCATCTTACTGTTAAGTAAGGGGTAGCTCCGTAGGCGGGTGGGAGCCGGCTACGGCTTTACCCCTTATTTTTCAATAGGGTGGTGGGGTTAAATAGACGAAGCAGGTGTTGTTGATAAAGATAATTAGTTTTCTAAAAAAGCAGTTCTTGACATATAAAGACTGAAAGGTTAAAATGGTTCCGTTAGATATAGGGTGGTTCGGTCAGAATCAAGTAGGTGTTAATTTTTATACTCAAGGTGGTTAAATGAGATTGAAAATTCACTGTCACTTAGAAAACCCGTCAAGGGTTCCGTTCAATTATGCTTATGAAATGCAGGCAGCTATTTATAAATTGATAGCTAATTCGCTAATCATTGTCATAAGGGAGTTATAGGAGTTAGGATGATTAACGTGGACTATGTAACTATAACATTTCCTGATATTGATATAAAACCGTCTGACATACCAAAGCTCAGAGGATATTTTGCTCGGAAATTTCCACAAGAACACCTGTTTCATAACCATCTCCCTGATAACACATTTTCGTATAAATATCCCTCAATACAATATCGAGTTCTGGGAAATAAACCGACTTTATTAGGCATAAACGAAGGGATCGATCTTATATTTAAGACATTTCTCAAAGTGGATTCGATAGATATTAATGGGAAAATCTTGGAAACTGAAGGCGAAATGCACAGTCATAAATCCAAATTAGGGGTGTCAGATCAGATTTATAGCTATCGGTTTGTTTCTCCATGGATGGGGTTAAACGAAAAAAATCATAGGGAATATATAAAGCTGAGCGATATTCAAAAAATGAACCGATTACGTCAAATATTGCGTAATAACTTAAAGACATTGTCGAAGGGATTTGGATATTGGATTAAAGACTTTAATAACGTTGAGGTTGATGGATGGTTTGAGCCAGTACAAGTGAACTTTAAAAATCTTAAAATGATTTGTTTTAAGGGAGATTTTAAAACAAACTTTGCTATACCTAATTATTTAGGCATTGGGAAACAATGCGCCAGGGGGTTTGGGGCAGTTAAAAGAATAGGAGGGAATAATGATTCATAGAATGCATTCTTTATATAAATACGTCAAGGATAACCCGATAGTAGCCAGAGAGAATACTTACGGTTTATATGTAAAATCTTTGGAAAATGATGTAATAGTTGTTAAAGTTAATATGGACGAATCTGGAGTAGAATTCGATGGCATCATGATCGAAGAGTATTCAGTAGATAATAACCTTGATAGATATTTTTATCAGCAAGTAAGCGCAAATGGTACACCCCTTGTACCTACACTTACTATTAAAGATAAAGATTTAAAGGTTAAAGATAAATATACCGTTAAATCTAAGAAGTTCGGTAAACTTATAAGTGCTTTTAAAGACAACGCTAGTGACGAAGAACAGATAAAGAGATTGCTGGATTTTGTGGAAAACAGTGATTTAATAGATAGGTTGTCCGATGTTACGAAAGAGACTAAAGATTGTTTTCTGCTAACTTTTATGATCAATAGGGAATATATTGGTCAATCCCCACTGTATGCAAAAATACGAGAAAAAATGGCAAGTCAAAGAGATAGCGCATACTATCAACTAGGCAAGAAAAAAATCACTGGTAAAAATATGTCTTGTTCTATTTGTTATGAAAAGAAGAGTGAAGTTTGGGGGTACGTATCTACTTATAATTTTTATACTTCAAAGACAGAATTTGCATCGATAGCAGGTGGATTTAAAAAAGATAAGGCTCATAAAAACTATCCTGTATGTCCAACTTGTGCTATAGAATTGAACAAAGTTAAAGAGTTGGTAGACGATTTCTTTGAATTCAAATTCAGCGGCCTTAGATATATACTTATTCCAGAGTTCATATCAGTTAATCCTGATGATGAAACTGTTAAGGAAATACTGGATATCATTGTAGATTCACGTAATATTGATGACCCTCGCCTTGGAGGGTTTACCCTTGGTAAAGATAAATATCTCCTGGAAGACGACAAGGGGTTTATTTTTAATCTGTTAGCCGAGAAAAAGAGTATTGTGAGTTATTCTATGCTTTTTTATGAAGAGAATAACGCTGAGTTTAAGATAATGATGATGATAGATGACGTTTTCCCAGCGCAGTTTGATGCTATTCTTAAGGCTAAAGAAAAGGTAGACAGTAAAAAAGTTTTTCAAGAAATAGTTTATAAAGGGGAGAGGCTAAACTTTAAGTTTGATTTACTCAAGGAGATATTTCCAATAAAAAGCAAGAAGTACGGTGATTTTACTAAGGCGTTTTTAGAGGTGCTGAGAAATGTTTTTTTGAGTCAAAAGATTGAGTATGATTTTATTTTACAACGTATTGTGCAGGTCATGAGACAACGATTTAGCAGAGAAGAGTATTATGAAATATTCACAGAGAAGTCATTCTTATCGCTCTCATTTCTGGTCTATTTAAGTGTATTAGATATCAATAAATATAAGAGTAGTAAGGAGGTTAAAGTGAATGAGCGTTATGAAGCGTTTTTTGAAGAGCATAGTGCATTTTTCCAGCATAATGCAATAAAAGCCGTCTTTTTGATTGGAGTGCTGTGTCAAAACTTACTGAGTATCCAGTATGTACAACGTAAAGCCACTCCCTTTAGAAAGAAGCTGAATGGTTTAAAGCTTAGTCCGGGGATGATTATTAAGTTATATCCCCAGATTATTGAAAAGTTGGAGCAGTATGATTCAAATTACTATAAGTCTTTGCAAGAAGACATCTCAAAACTATTAGTTAGCGATTCATTAGAGTCTTTGTCCAATGATGAGATAAGTTATTATTTCGTACTTGGAATGACCCTTAGGAAAACCTTTAAAGAAGTTAAAGATGAACAAACCGAGGAGGAATAATGTCGGACTTAAAGAGAACTGAAATATTGTTTTTGTATGATGTACAGAATGCAAACCCTAATGGTGATCCTACAGATGAAAACAAACCAAGGATTGATGAAGAGACAGGTTTAAATATTGTTACTGATGTGAGGTTAAAGCGTACTATCAGAGACTATTTATTCAAATACAAGGGTTATGATGGTACTAACGGAAAAGATATTTTTATAAGGCAAACTTTTGTAGACGGTAAGGAAGAAAAAGGGTTAAACGATGCCAAGAAAAGAGCTGAAGCTTTCAAAAAGAATGCCGAAGAAGTGTTGAAAAGATGTATTGATATAAGAATGTTTGGTGGGGTAATACCGATTACTACTGGCAAAAATAAAGACGCTTCTATTATCTTTACTGGTCCAGTCCAGTTTAAAATGGGCAGGTCTTTACACAAAGTGAAACTTCAGCATTTACAAGGGACCGGAGCTTTTGCTTCAAAAGCAGGGGCTGCACAAAATACATTTAGAGAAGAATATATACTTCCTTACTCTTTAATAGTATTTTATGGGATTATTAACGAAAATTCTGCTACTGAAACTAAGCTGACTAATGATGATGTTGAATTATTATATGAAGCTATGTGGGATGGCACAAAAAACCTAATAACACGTTCGAAGTTTGAGCATACACCCCGTCTTCTTCTTACGGTAACACATAGCAAAACAGGATTTTTTATTGGAGAGTTAGACCGATATGTTGAATTAAAGCGTAACGAAAATATTAAAAGTGATGAAGAGATTAGAAATACTGATGACTATGTGCTCGACTTTACTGGTCTGCAAGCCAAGATAAAAAAATATGAACAAAGTGGATCGAAAGCTAAGGTGCATAAAAAATGCGGGAACTTACATATCGAAGGGTTGGATTAATAAAGTAATTCTACCTTAATTCAGCAAGAAGGAGGTATTATGGAGCCTGATAAGGTCCTCGTATTTAAACTAAGGGGGGAATATGCCCAGTTTAGGAAGTTTTTTACAAATATGTCCCCACTCTCTTTCTCCATTCCTCCAAGAACAGCTTTGACTGGCATACTTGGTGCTATAATTGGAATACCAAAAGAGGAAAATCCTGAAACCTATTCACTAAGTGATTGTTTTATTGGGTTAAAGTTGTTAAAAGAGGTGAAGAAAATGAAAATAGCCATAAACTATCTAAAGACAACTTCTAAGTCGCACTTTCATAGCTTTGAGGATCATAAGCCAACGAACGTCGAGTTTCTCAAAGATGTGGAATATCGGTTATATTTTGCTCACAACAACAGGGATATTTATGAGCGAACGAAAACTATGCTTGAAAATCATTCGTCTTATTATACCGTCTCACTCGGTATAAGTGGCTGTTTAGCCAATATAAGGTACGAAGGGGAATACGAGTTAGTAAAGACTAAGGCAAAAGATAAAATACTGATGGATTCAATTGTGCCTTACGAACAAATAGAAGAGATTGAGTATGATCCCAAGCTTAATATGCAGAAAGTCACTATACCATGTGAAATGAAGAACGATCGTGAAGTTACTTCTTATAAAGCTGTTTTATATGAAATGAAAGGTAAACCAATAGAGGTTAAGCTTAAAGAATCATATTTTTTCGTGGGAGGGCTTAATGAACACATCCTACCCTTATAAGCTTTATTCACATCCGGAGGTTTTACTAAAGGACCATTTGGAATGGGTAAAGAGTTATGGTTTAGGGACGTTTGATAGGAACGGTTATTTCCCTGACTATAGGCTTTGTTTAAAGATAATATTGTTTTTCCACGATTTGGGCAAAGCCTCATCTTTTTTTCAGGAATACTTGAGAGGTGATAGAGGACCGTCCTCCAATACATCTCATAGCGAGATTTCGGCTATTTGGGCGTTTTCTTATCTTAGTAAATATAAGCAGGTTGGGGTTGAACAAGCCTTACTTGCTTATATAGCAATAAGGCATCATCACGACGACTTGAAAAATTATTCACGTATGTTTATACCAACGCTTGAATCTAATAGTTTAAAAGAAATAAGTGAAATGATTGATTACAAGGAACTGAACGAGATCTATCAATTAGATGAAAAGCTTAGCCATGAGATGTTTCTTGAAAATTTAAAAGCCTTAGAGACACGTTCGCTTCATCGAATCTCAAGAAGAAACTTGCAAGGGGATATGAAAAAATGGATGATATTGAATTATCTCTTTTCATTGTTAGTGTGGGCTGACAAACAAGCCGCTATTTTCGGTTTTGACGAAAGCATAGCAAATAAGGATAAAAATTGGAAGCCGATATATGTTGATTCGTTTAAGGAAACACTACCTGTAACCAATCTTAGCGATCAAAGAAATGTTTTTTATGATACATTGAGCAAAATTAAGTATGTAGATGAAAAGATACATGGTATAACCCTTCCTACAGGGTACGGCAAAACGATCTCGTCACTGAAATATGCTCTCAGTCTTCGAGAAAAGTTGCCAGCCCATTATCGTATCATATATTGTTTACCATTTATATCAGTTATTGATCAGAACTATGAAGTATTTCGCAAGGTACTTAATGCCAATCTGAGTGATATAGATTCGACGATGCTTCTACCTCACCACTCTTTGTCTGATGGTAGCTATCGTGACAGCAAATACACTTATGAACAGGATAAAGGAGAGTTCTTTATTGAGTCTTGGAATAGTGAGATAGTCGTGACTACGTTTGTACAGCTACTCAACACTTTTTTATCGAATAAAAACAAGCATCTGAAGCGATTTAACGTATTGGCAAACTCTATTATCATTCTTGACGAAGTGCAAAGTATACCGCATAAATATTGGTTATTAATCAAAGATTGCTTAAACTTATTAGCGGAGGAGTTGAATCTCTATGTGCTCTTGGTAACTGCTACAATGCCTTTGATATTCGATGTCTCAAAAAATGAGATTGTGAACGTAGTTGATTCTAATAGCCTTGTGAATGAGCTCCCTAATAGAACAGAGATGAACTTGAAGTATTTTACAAAAACAATGACAGTGGAAGAATTGGCAGAAGTAGTAAAAAACGACTACAAGGAAAATCCAAACCTCAACAGGCTTGTAATTGTTAATACAATCCGATCATCGGTTGAGCTATACAATAGCCTTGCCTGCGTAATCCCCAAGAATAAAATCATATACTTGTCTGCTGGGATCGTACCAAAAACCAGGTTAGAGCGTATCAACTTCATTAAGGAGAATAAAGATAAAGGGCTCTTAATTGTTTCTACACAAGTAGTGGAAGCAGGAGTTGATATTGACGTGGATGTTGTATATAGAGATATTGCTCCTTTAGATTCGCTAATTCAAGCGGCTGGTAGATGCAATAGAAGCAACAATCTTCCCCATAAAGGGGTCTTGTTTGTTGTAAATCTCCATAGTGGGAGAAATTCATTCTGGTCTTACATATACGATCGGGTTTTGATTCACGCAACCTTCGATATACTTAAGAAGTCTCAATCGCCTATAGTTGAAGAGAGTTATAGTGAGTTAATTACGCGATACTATAAAACTTTAAGTAATGTTGTCGCTGATGAAGCCTCAAAGAATATATTGAATGAAATAAGTAACCTAAACTATGAAAAGGCATTTTGCTATTCACGTCAGGAACAAGATGCTTTTCATCTGTTTGATGATATAGAACGTATCACTGCTTTTATTGAAATAGATTCTGAAGCATCAAAACTCTTAAAAGAATATAGAAGTTTCGATAATGAACAATACAAAGATATCTTTCAAAGAAGAGCTCACTTAAAGAGTTTACTTGTTCGAATGAGTCAGTATATGATAAATGTTCCAAGAAGTATCATAAAAGATGAAACTAAGCTGTTCCTTATCGATAAAGATATGTTACATACTATGTATAGCATGGAAACAGGGTTCATAAGAGACCCACAAATAAAGGATTTTGTATTTTAAGATATGGAATTACATCTTAATACTTATGGCTCTTATATCAGAAAAAAAGATGGGCTGTTTGAAGTATCTGTTGAGAATAAAAAAGTAAAGATTAGCCCTGAAAAAATCTCTTCCATAATAATATCTAATGCCGTGAGTATCACTTCTGATGTTATTCACTTAGCAATGAATTACAACATTGATATCGTTTTTTTGGATGACTTTGGCGATCCATACGGAAGAGTCTGGTACCCTAAATTGGGTAGCACGACTTTAATTCGGAGAAAGCAGCTTGAGATGATTGAAACATATGTCGGACTCAAATTTATAAAAAATTACTTACTTATTAAGAATATGAATCAGTATAGATTCCTTAAGCAGCTAATATCGAAAAGAGAAGGCTTGATAGGTGAGTTCGATAACAATCTAAGCCAAATGAAGAAACATTCCCTTTCTATATATAACTCTGAAGGCACAATTAACTCGATATCAGGATCCTTGATGGGGTGGGAAGGGGCGGTCTCCAAAAATTATTTCAATACACTTTCAAAGTTACTTCCTTCTAAACATCGATTCCATGGAAGAAGCTCGAGGCCTGCAAAAGATCCTTTTAATGCCTTTTTAAATTATGGGTATGGCCTACTTTATAGTCGTGTGGAGAAAGCGCTTATAATAGCAGGATTAGACCCATACTTAGGATTACTACACACAGATAATTACAACAAAAAATCTTTTGTGTTCGACTTTATTGAGCCGTATAGAATTTTTGTCGAAGAGCCTACCATTTATGTGTTTTCTAGAAGCAAGTTTAAAGCGGAATATGTTGAGGAAGTACATCAAGGAGTAACTTTGTCGGAAAACGGTAAAAAATTCTTTGTACCGTTGCTATTGGAACATTTTGACGTTAAAATACGGTATCAAAATAAGAATAGAAAAAGAATCGATCAAATACAGATTGATGCACACTCCTTTGCAAACTTCCTTATCAATAAAAAAGCTAACTATCTGGAGGCTACAGTTGAACGAAAACTTAAATACTTCTTAATGACTGAAGAAAACGAGTCAGTTGAGTAGGGGGAATATGCTCACTTGGATTCTATACGATATTAGTAAAACGAAAATAAGAAATAAAGTCTCTAAATACTGTGAGAAAGCAGGCATCTATCGAGTGCAATATTCAGTTTTCTTGGGTGATCTAAACAAGACTAAACGCAAGGAGTTACGTTGCCAAATTGAAGAAATAATCGATCCGAAAACAGATAAAGTATATATGTTCCCTATGTGTTCTGATGATTTCAGGCAGTGTGTGTTGCTTGGACAAGCTTTTGATAAAGAATTGATAACAGATGAAATAAAAGCTTTCTTCCTGTGAAAAATGGCAGACTATACTTTTATTACGCCTTCAGAAGTAATTGAATACCTGTTTTGCCCACGATTTACGTATTTTCTCAATGTCTTAAAAATAGAGCAATATGAGGATAGAAGAGCACTGGTACTTAAAGGGAGACATATACACGATCAGAAAAAAGTCCAAAATAAAGATTACTTAAGGAAAAAAATTGGAGCTGTCGATAAAAAAATTGAAGTGTATATGACTTCACAAAACCTTAGGTTAGTTGGAAAAGTCGATGAAGTCCTGTTTCTTAATGATGGCACTGCAGCACCTCTCGATTATAAATACACTTTTTGGGAGGATAAAGTATACAGCACATATGAGATGCAACAAACACTTTATGCACTGCTTATGATGGAGAATTTCAATGTGGATGTAAACAAAGGATTTATAGTCTACACTCGAAGTAGTAATTATATTAAGGAAATCAATATTACGAAAAAAATGAAAGAAGACGCCATTATATTGCTTGACAATATTTTTGAAATAATAGACTTATCTGTGTATCCAGAGGTCAAAGCTTCGAAAAATAAGTGTAGCGACTGTACATATAGAAATATTTGTGTCAGCTGAGAGCAATTTGTCGAGAATAATGGTACTACAATGATCTTTTACAGGTATATGTAGTGAAAAAAGATATCTGACGCACAGAAAAGAGGTAAAATTATGAAGATATTTTTGGAAAGTGCTTTGTTTTCATTAACTGAGATTAAGCCTAAAGTGTTTGACGTACAAGTGTTTGTAAGGAAATATAGGTTCTAAAGTATGATCCAGCATAACAAGGATTGAAACGGCTTAAAAGTTTCGATGCCCTTTGACACAGCTCGGGTTCTAAAGTATGAACCAGCATAACAAGGATTGAAACTAATAGGTGGAGAAACAACGGCTTCAGACTGCTTGTGTTCTAAAGTATGATCCAGCATAACAAGGATTGAAACTAAACCTTATCACGTGCAAGCTGGTGGGTCGATTGCGGTTCTAAAGTATGATCCAGCATAACAAGGATTGAAACTACATAAATATCGACGCACCGTATCCTGTGTTGAAAGTTCTAAAGTATGATCCAGCATAACAAGGATTGAAACTAGCAACGACTGCAGTTTGTGTAAAATTCGGTTGGGTTCTAAAGTATGATCCAGCATAACAAGGATTGAAACAATGATGATATGCAAGGCGAGATCGATATCGCCGAAGTTCTAAAGTATGATCCAGCATAACAAGGATTGAAACATAAACTACTTGAGATTGATACAGCTAAACTGTTGAGTTCTAAAGTATGATCCAGCATAACAAGGATTGAAACCTAACCTGAAGGGAACCGATAAGGAGCACTATATGCAGTTCTAAAGTATGATCCAGCATAACAAGGATTGAAACCGTCCAACTTGCTTCCGATATACAAAAAATCTATGGTTCTAAAGTATGATCCAGCATAACAAGGATTGAAACTAACCAAGACCAAGCGGAGAAGAAATGAAATTCAAGTTCTAAAGTATGATCCAGCATAACAAGGATTGAAACATCCTCACGGTGTATCGTATGACTTCCAGCCTAACGTTCTAAAGTATGATCCAGCATAACAAGGATTGAAACGTAGTATAGCCGTCCTTAGTGATCTTAATACCACGTGTTCTAAAGTATGATCCAGCATAACAAGGATTGAAACACAGATCTATACAGGAGACTAAGTGCAACTCAGGACTGTTCTAAAGTATGATCCAGCATAACAAGGATTGAAACCTTAAGCGTAAGATTGACTATAACAAGCTTAAGCCGTTCTAAAGTATGATCCAGCATAACAAGGATTGAAACCGGCTGGTGAGCTCAACAAAATAGCCGGAGAATTACAGTTCTAAAGTATGATCCAGCATAACAAGGATTGAAACTTAAGATCGGTTATTTTAGTTAGCGCCATTTTCTCTGTTCTAAAGTATGATCCAGCATAACAAGGATTGAAACATCCTGTTGATTGTATCTGATATACGTGTGTCTGACAGTTCTAAAGTATGATCCAGCATAACAAGGATTGAAACATATACTACACATCTTCTCTAATTTGATTAAGTATTGTTCTAAAGTATGATCCAGCATAACAAGGATTGAAACTACCCCCACGGGAAAACACAAGAAATTGTGAGGAGAAGTTCTAAAGTATGATCCAGCATAACAAGGATTGAAACTATATTCAACATCTTCCTTAATCTCAGCTAAGGTCTGTTCTAAAGTATGATCCAGCATAACAAGGATTGAAACCGACCAACGGTGGTTCTGGATATATTGAAATAAAGTTCTAAAGTATGATCCAGCATAACAAGGATTGAAACTTCTCCTACAGAGCTTCTTTGGACTGTTTTTTTCTCGTTCTAAAGTATGATCCAGCATAACAAGGATTGAAACTCGTTAGCTTCGTTAAGCGTTACTATGTCTGATGTGTTCTAAAGTATGATCCAGCATAACAAGGATTGAAACCAGCAAAATAGAGGTGTCTTAACAACCAGGTTTTCGGTTCTAAAGTATGATCCAGCATAACAAGGATTGAAACTCGAAGAAAGACTTTCGGAACCGACGAAGTGCCTGCAGGTTCTAAAGTATGATCCAGCATAACAAGGATTGAAACTCACAAGATTCGGGAAACAAACAAGGTTTGGGTGGGTTCTAAAGTATGATCCAGCATAACAAGGATTGAAACTAGTCTCTTGCGCGGACTGATTCGACCCGGACGTCGTTCTAAAGTATGATCCAGCATAACAAGGATTGAAACTTTCCCTGTACTGATGCACCTTTCAGCCGTTTCTCTGTTCTAAAGTATGATCCAGCATAACAAGGATTGAAACTTAAAGCCCGCAAGCTTGTTAATCAGCTGTTCAATGTTCTAAAGTATGATCCAGCATAACAAGGATTGAAACTCCCGTCATACAAATAAACCTTTAGCCGACCTGGAAGTTCTAAAGTATGATCCAGCATAACAAGGATTGAAACACAGGATAGAGATGGCTTATAGGCAATCGCTGTATTGTTCTAAAGTATGATCCAGCATAACAAGGATTGAAACTCTATTAGATTGTCACAATTATACAAAGAGCCATGTTCTAAAGTATGATCCAGCATAACAAGGATTGAAACTTTGATTACCATTCTTCAGTCCAATCGTTGCTATTCGTTCTAAAGTATGATCCAGCATAACAAGGATTGAAACAAGACTTATTGTTTACTAACGTTATTGAATCTAACTGTTCTAAAGTATGATCCAGCATAACAAGGATTGAAACACATCTTTAGATGGGCTGCCGCACAATTTAAAGTGTTCTAAAGTATGATCCAGCATAACAAGGATTGAAACATAAACTAACTTATCGCACGTAGTATGTGAGGCTTCAGTTCTAAAGTATGATCCAGCATAACAAGGATTGAAACTGGACATGACCCTGTCCCATTTTTCACACCACTTGTAAAGTGACACGTTTGTTATCGACATTATTCTCATATAGTTCTCGGTATTTTACGGGTGACATATAGTTTAATGAACTGTGTGGACGATTAAC
>Ga0172382_10010130_pt1 | contig 12718 bp, 13 predicted proteins | sample Leawel138RmetaG_FD_122245 | JGI IMG/M metagenome (GOLD analysis project Ga0172382, IMG submission 122245) | Leachate microbial communities from a municipal landfill in Southern Ontario, Canada - Leachate well 138R metaG | ecosystem: Engineered > Solid waste > Landfill > Unclassified | place...
CCCTGGCTACCGAGCCGGTTCTCAGCGAGGGGCGGGTCCTGGTTCCGCTGCGAGCGGTGTTTCAGGCCCTGGAGGCCAAAGTGGACTACAAGGACTCCACCATCACCGCGACCCGTGAGGGGCGCACCATCCAGCTGAAACCGAACTCCTCCAGTGCCCTGGTAGACGGCAAGACCGTCTCTCTCGACGCCCCGGCCCGTTTGATGGCGGGAACCACCTACGTTCCACTGCGTTTTGTGGCCCAGGCGCTGGGTGAAGAAGTGGCCTGGCACGGTTCGACTCAGACGGTGGTGATCGGAGAGGGCGTGGCCCAGGCTCCGGCTCCGGCTGGAAACCGGGTTGCTCTCGACCCCATCCTGAAGAGGCTGGTCGTGGGGAATCAGGGCGGGGTGCTCAAGGTGTGGGACGAAAATGTCTCTCAGGTGGCCTACTACCGGGGCCTGGACGATCGCTCGGTGGCTCCCCTCTCCACTCAGGACCAGGACCAGATCCTGGGCACCCTCAAGCTGGCTGGAAAGGTCGATGACGTGGCCCGCCAATTGATGACCGAGTATCAGACCCTGCCCCTCAAGAAAGAGGCGCTGGCTCTGCTGGGGGTGATCAACTCCCTGCCTGCCGACAAGGTTAGCACCGGCGACGAAGTCCGAGACTTCCTGACCGACCGGATGCTGTCCGACTCCTCCGTCTACAACCGCCGTCAGGCCACCCTGGCCCTGGCTGTGGGTTCGACCGTGGACCCGGACACCGCCGGTGCGGTGGTGGACTTTTACCAGGGCAGCGAAAACCTGTGGGAGACCTTCCCGGTCCAGCAGTTCTTCGAGTACCAGGCCGACCGGTTGCGCATCCTTCCCAACTACCAGCAAGTACGCGACGAAGCCCTCTCGGTGAACTCCCTCTATCGGGAAAATATCGCGGCTTTCCTCGGGCATTAGAAGCCCGACCGGGCTCAGCTTCAGATTTTTTTCAGAACAGTGGGATAGGATAGCAATATGACCACGAACACACTCACCCTTCGTCCCCAGTTTGCTGCTTATACTATCGAGAGGCCTGAACGCTCCGATCTCGGCCGAACCGACCTGCACCACTTGCTTCCCCCTGCCGACGAAGTCAGTTTCAGTCAGCAAGGATTAGACGGGGTCGACCTCAATCGCCAGTTCCGAGAGCACCAGTGGCCGGTTCAGCAACCGTCTAGTCCAACCGTGAGCGACGAGCACGCCGCCCCCGACTTCAGCCTGGTGTACCAACCTGACCTTCTCGCCTTGGGTGGACAGGGTTGGCTTCTGGCCTAATCGGCTGGCCGGACACACACCTGCAAGCTCAGAATCCAAAGAGTTCTCGGGGGCTGGCACGAAAGGGACTAATCACCGTCACTCCATCGAAGACCAATCCCTCATGAAGGTCCTCGGTTAGTAAGTAGTCGCACCCCGCAATTTGGGCAGCGGCCGCTACCAGGGCGTCCCACCAGGATAGGTGAAAACGCCCTTCTAGAGACCAGGCACCGTGGAAGACTTTAAAATCGATCAACACAGGATGCCAATGCTGCAGTTCGGCAATGTCTTTCTGGGCCTGTTCCGCCTCGCCGCCCAGTTCTCTGGTGTAGACGTTATAATACTCCTTAAGAACCTGGAAGCTGGTTCGGCCTACCCGATGGGTCCAGAGGAAAGCCAGCCATTCTTGGGCTTGCGCCTGCTTGTCCGCTTCAGCAGCGTCTCTAGAATAAAGGAAAACATAAGATTTTATGATTTTCGTGTCAATGAATGTCACGCTCTGACCAGCGTCAACAAGATCTACGACCAAAGGGAATATCGAGGGTCTAACCGCGACCAATCGGAAATGTTCAAAAAACCTCTCACTCACCTGTTTATCATCCTCGGAGTGCTCGCGCTCTGGTACAGCGTCAAGGTCTCGAAGTCCGAAACGATGGCTAAATCCCAATCGCCAATCAAACGGACTGAGCCTGTTCAGGATCGACCGACGGGCACGGTCCAACTCGACCTGCCCGATGAGGCGGTCGAGGTGACAGACAGCCAGGGCAACACCGCGCTTGTCCACATCGATATGCAAAACCACAAGCGACTCGTCCTGGAACTCGAATTTTCTGGCCCCTCGGTCGAGTGGTCGTTCAACTTGGGAGACTCCAACACCAACAACGGTTGGGGCGGAGATAGCAGCACAGCCATCCACGACGCTGAGATCCAGATCTTAAACGGAAACCTCGAGATCTACGGCTCGGATCTGCTCGATGACTATCCGGAATACCCGCCGAAGAAGCGCTTTATGAAAGCTTGGGAGAATGTGGTCGACGACGGCGGAGGGACCGTGCAGATAGAGATCGCCGACGGAGAAGTGACCTACATCGACCCGGAAGGTCGCCGCGATAGCTACCTTCATCCCGCGCTGTTTGCGCTCGCCGGCCAGGACGATCGCGAAGCTGGAGTCAACTACGATCTGTACCTGGGTGTCAATCGTGTGGTTACCGGAGGTCGGGTAGGCAGCGGTCTCAGCCGCGTGCAGGTGGAGCTTCTTCCCTAAGGACCAAGTCCTAAAGACTCCGACACGCTCAGTCGTAAGGGTTCCAGCAGACCCGAAACCCGCAGCTTAGTTCATCCAGGGATCGGACATCTTCCGGGCTGAGGGCAAAGTCGAAGACTTCGAGATTTTCCTTCATCCGATCCGGTCTGGTGGTCTTGGGGATGACCGGAATACCGTGCTCCAAATTCCAGCGGAGCAAGAGTTGGGCCACGCTCTTGCCATATTTGCGGGCCGTTTCCACCAAGCTTGGGTGGTTCATCCGTTCGGCACGTACCAGGGGGGCGTAGGCCTGCAGGCAGATATCCGCCGAGCGACATCGCTCCAGTAGTGAGGACCGATACACGAAGGGGTGAAACTCCACCTGGTTGACTGCGGGAGTCACCGGAGAGTGGGCGGCCAGTTGATCGAGATGGTTTTCCGTGTAGTTGCTCACCCCGATGGCTCGGCACCGCCCTTCCTCCCAAAGTCTTACCAGAGCTCGCCAGCTTTCCAGGTGGAGCCTCTCGACCGGCCAGTGGATGAGATAGAGGTCGAGCGTTTCCACCCCCAGTAGCTTCGCGCTCCGGTCAAACGCCCGAAGCGTCTGATCGTAGCCCTGATCATCCAGCCAGACCTTGCTGGTCAGAAACACCTCCGAACGGTCCACTCCCGAACGCTCCAGGCCGATCTTGACATCGGCTTCGTTGCCGTAGTAGGCGGCCGTATCGATCAGGCGGTACCCGAGGGCCAGGGCTGTAGCCACGGCGGCTCGCGTAGCCTCTCCGGGAGAAACCTGAAACACCCCCAGGCCCAGCAGGGGCATGGATACGCCACCTTTCAGGCTTACGGTATTCGTCTCAGAAGACGATGGTGGCTCTTTCATTTCGGGTCCTCAAATCTTTTTCGAACTGTCGGAAGGGTATTGACAATCTTTTGATAATAGAATATCACTATCAACCATGCAGGGACATTTACCACAAAAAACCGCTGACATTACCGGCGCCGTGCTTTCCCAGCTCTGTCTGGTCCACTGCTTGCTCCTGCCTGTCCTGATGGGCGTGCTGCCCTCCCTCAGCTGCGAGTTTCTGGGCGAGACATTTCACGTCCTGGTCCTGTCACTGGCAACCCCGGTTGCTGCGTTTGCTCTCCAGCAAGGTTATCGCAAGCACGGCTCCACTCGCCCCGCGGCCTTTGGCCTGGCAGCTCTGGCGGTGCTGTGGGCGGTCTTCGGTCTGGAAGAGACCTTGAACCACGACCTGGTGGAAGGCTTCAATGTGATGGGTGGGCTTATGATGGCCTATGCCCACTGGATGAACTGGTCACTGTCTTCCCACCGTTGCGACTGCTAACCTGAATTAGCTCACGAACTGGTCGCGTCGAACCGGGTCTATCAGATGGCTGTTTTCATCGACCAGTTTCACCACTTCCGCGAAATAGTCCACGGTTTTCTTCAGCCCTTCGTCCAGCGGAACGACCGGTTCCCAGTTCAGCTTTTCCCTGGCCAGAGTGATGTCCGGTTTGCGCCGTCGGGGGTCGTCTTCGGGCAGAGGTAGATAGCTGATCTTGGAACTAGAGTTGGTCAGCCCGATGACCTTCTCGGCCAACTCCCGAATGGTAAACTCCCCTGGATTGCCCAGATTCACCGGGCCGAAAAAATCCCGTTCGGAGTGGTTCATCATGGCGATTAGGCCACCCACCAGATCATCGACGTAACAGAAAGAGCGGGTCTGCTGGCCTTCCCCGTAAATGGTGAGATCTTGATTCAGGAGTGCCTGGCGGGCAAAATTGCTAACCACTCGTCCGTCGTTGAGGGCCATTCGGGGTCCGTAGGTATTAAAAACCCGGACGATCTTGACGTCCACATCGAACTGTCGACGATAGTCCACGCACAAAGTTTCTGCGACTCTTTTACCCTCGTCGTAGCAAGCTCGGGGGCCGAGCGGATTCACGTTGCCCCAATAAGATTCCACCTGGGGGTGGACCTCGGGATCTCCGTAGACCTCGGAGGTGGAGACCTGGAGCATCTTGGCCCCAACTTTTGCGCACAACTCCAGCATATTGGTGGTGCCCAGTACGTTGGTTCGCACGGTCTTCACCGCGTTGACCTGATAGTGAACCGGAGAGGCTGGACAGGCCAGGTGATAAACCTGGTCCACTTCAAACACGATGGGGTTTTCCACGTCGTGGCGGTAGTACTCGAAGTTTCGAAAGTCTCGCAAAGCCGAGATATTGGTCTTGCAGCCGGTAAAGAAATTGTCGAGGCAGATGACCTCGTTGCCCTCCCGGGTCAGCCGGGCGCAAAGATGAGAGCCGATAAATCCAGCCCCCCCCGTAATGAGGATACGTTTAGGTCGCACTTGCACTTGGTAGGTCATAGCGTGCTAGCTTTGAGTTCCGGTTTTAAAGAGCCTTCTGCGGAAGGCTTATTTCCTGGCGTAGATATGGATCGCTTCGGTGGCGACCAGCTGCGCCTGGGCCTCTTCCACTTGCCTCAGGCTTCGCTGGTACCACCACTCCCGTTCGGTAGGTAGGGAGCTGTCCAGCGATATCTGGATGGAGTCGAGCGCTCGGAAGGCCGAGCGGAGCGCCATCTTGACCACCTCATGTTTCTGCTGATGCTCCGGTAAAACCATCAACTCTTCGGAGCGAACTCTGAGTTGTTGAAGTTGGGCGCGAATCCGCTCTGACTCTTCAACGAGTCCGTCAGTTTCGTTTCGACTACGATCGGTGGAAAGGATTACGATCTTCAGTTCTTCTACCCGCTCGAGGGCTGAGTCTCGTAGGGCTTCAAAGACCGGGGTGGCTGGTTCGGGTGCTGTTTCCAACCCGCAACTCCGGATCTGCTGGTCTAGCCGTGGCCAGTCGCAGTGCTGAAGTCGCTGCCACCCCAGCAAGGCGCTCGGGACCACCACCCAGAGTAAGAGGATGATCCTGGCCGTCGACTGCCGTTTTGGGGGTTTTTGTTCGTGCCAATCTGGTCGCGCGGGTGGATGAACACTAGCGCTCATAGGCCAAACCCAGCGATGCTTCCATTTGCCGGCCGGAATCCAGGCTTCCTCACTTGTCGGGTGGTCGTATTCGCTCATCATGAGAGCTTATTCCCAGATTAGGGAATTTTGGTCAGGAAAGGGAAAAGGAGTCGCCAGATCATGGAGATTTATCAAGCTTGTGAAGCTGAGTTGCACCGAATTGAGTGGGTAGAGCGCTTGAGGAACGGCCAGGTGGCGGTATTTCCCACCGATACCATCTACGGTTTCACCGCCGATGCCACGAACCAGCAGGCGGTGGAACGGATCTTGACCTTGAAAGAGCGGAGGACTCCCCTGAGTTGCATCCCCCACGATCTGAACTGGGCCCGGTCGTTGGTAGCGGAGAGTTCGCGCCTTCTCTTCGATCAGCACATCCGGAGCTATTTCGGCCGCTACACGACTCTCTGGCCCACTCAGGACGGCGAGCGAACGTTGCATCCTCTGGTGCAAACCAAAGACCTGGTAGGCTTGCGCTTCCCTGATCACTGGATCCGGGGGTTTGCCGCAGAGGCAGCGTTCCCCCTGGTCACCACCTCGGTCAACCGAACCGGAAAGGAGCCCATGCGATGCCTGGAGACTCTGGACCCGAAGTTGCGCGAGGAGATCGACTTTCTGGTCTACGAAGGCCCCCTGGATAACCCACCCTCGGTCATCGTGCGCTGCGACACCCCGGAGTTCGAGCAGCAGAGCAGAAGGTAGCAAGCAAACATCTAATCTCTTAAAAACAGATTGTTTCTATGGACCACCATGCCCGATTTTCTCCCGGCCCGGGTTCTCAGCTCGGTGCTGCTCTTATCGGTCAGTCCCCGCCCGAGTTCTACTCCGTCCGGCCCGGTGATGCTGACGATATCGCCGATGCCAAAGTCGCCTTCTATTCGGGCTAACCCGACCTCGAGCAAGCTAGAGCCTTTACTCCTCAGGGCCTTCACTGCACCTTCGTCGATGACCAGAGTTCCGCTCACCATGGTGCTGCTGGCCAGCCACCGTTTACGACCGCGCAGTGGGTGGTCAGCGGGCCAGAACAGGGTGCCGACTTCCTGACCGTCGAGGATCTTAAGCAAGATGTCCGGCTCCTCGGAGCTTGCGATCACGGTGGAGGCGCCGTAGCGTGCGGCCTCCCGCGCGGCGTGGAGCTTACTGGCCATCCCTCCGGTGCCCCCTGCGCTTATCTCCGGGGCCACCAGGGCAAAGAGCTCGCTATCGACCTGCTGAACATCCGAAATGACGACCGCTTCGTCGGTGCCCTGGGACAGGTCCATCAGCCCCCGGGCCCGAGTGAGGTTAACCACTAGATCGGCTTCAACCAGCGAGCCCACGGTGGCAGAAAGGATATCGTTGTCACCGAAACGGATCTCTTCGGTTGCTACCGAGTCGTTCTCATTGACCACGGGCAAGATGCCGGCATTGAGAAGAGTGGATAGGGTGTTGCGGGCGTTGAGATAACGCTCCCGCCGGGAGAGTTCCTGGCGGGTTAGCAGAACCTGAGCCACCCCGATCCCCATCAGTTCAAAGAGCCGACTCCACATATTCATCAACTCCACCTGACCGAGGGCCGCCAGGGCTTGTTTCGAGGAAAGATGCTTGGGTTCGATGCGGCAACCCGCGGGGGTCATTCTTCCCATCCCCACGGCTCCGGAAGAAACCAGCACGATCTCCAATCCCTGTTTCTGGAGTTGGCCGATCTGACGGGCCAGGGGGAGCAAAACTTCCCCCTGGGGGCGACTTTTTGAGTGTAGGATAGAAGAAGTGCCCAGTTTCACGATCACGCGCTTGGATTGAGTCAGGGCCTGGCGCTGTGCTTTTTTCATGGGATTGAGTTTGGCGAGATTGCGCTCATCGCCTTTCAAATTGCCAGGCTTGGCGCCACAGCCGGACGAACTCCCAGAGCAGGAGGTAACGCCGTGAAGGAGTTTTTTCTGCTCCTCAAGTTAGGTTGGGAGAATAAGGCGTATCGCCGAAAGCTGGACCGGATAGAGAAGGAGCGCTTGGGAGGCTTTGGCTGGTACCGCAGTCTGAAGCGCGCCGTGGAGAAGGTCTACCGTTACCAGAACCCTTATCTTCTGGCTCGCTCGGCGCGGCGTAAGATCAAGCTGCCGGAGGCTGACTTGATCTTCGGGGAGACTCCCTATCTCACGGCCTTTGATTTGCTCACGGAATTAGGGGTGGACCAGGCTGATCACGTGGTCGAGTGCGGCGGTGGAACTTCCACCTTTTCGTTGGTGGCAACCACGGCTTTCGGGGCTAACGCCACGGTCCTGGAGATCGTACCCGGATTCGTCAAGAAGACCCGGGCTGTGGCATCTCTACTCGGTTTGGAGCGAGTCCAGGTCAAGCAAACCGATATCCTGGAAGAGCCCCTTCCGGAAGGCACGGTGTACTACCTCACAGGTACCACTTTCTCGAAAGAATCCTGGCAGAAGCTACAGAGGCAGATGGCTCAAGCCCCCGAAGGATCCCGGGCGATCTCTTTATCGGTGGCTCTGGACTCTAAGGCCTGGCGTTTAGATCAGACCCTCACTCTGCCGTTTTCCTGGGGAGAGAATACGGTCTATCTACAGACTCGAAAGTAGCTCCAGGGATTTTCGACCCTCATGGCGCAAGAGGGACGAACTAAGGAGATGCCATGCTAGAGATCAAAAAGATTCTTTGCCCGATCGCCGGGACCGGAGAGACCGACATGGTCTTGGACGCAGCGGTGACCATGTGCAAGAGATTCGACGCCGAGTTGACGGTACTGTACGTCTATCCGATCAGCGTGTTGGAACTCTTGAAAACGCGCCCTCACCTGGTTGAGGAAGACGCCCTGTCCGACCAGGTGTCCGAACGTCTCGAGTCTCACGCCGAAGAGGTCCTGGATCGAGCCCGTACCAAGGTGGACGTCAAGGCTGAATTTAAGGCGGTCGTTGGCCAACCCGGACCACTTATCTGTACGGCCGCGTCAGAAGGAGAGTTCGATCTGGTGGTCATGGGTAGCCGCCGGCACGACGCTCTTCAGCGGATCTTATTGGGGACGGTGAGTGAACACGTGTTACGGCACAGTTGCCGACCTGTTCTGGTGGTAAGAAATCCGGAGCAGGAGCAAAAGTGAGTCGGATCAGGTACGTGGCTCAATGAAGATCCTGGTACCCCTGGACGGGTCGGACGCTAGCGAAAGCTCTCTCGATTATGTCCGAATCATGGCATCCAAAGTGCCGGTAGCCGAGGTGTGCTTGTTGCGGTGCTTCGAGAATCCGGCCGCTCTCTACAACCTACCTGCTCTGGAGCAGGTGGCAGACCTTTTACCTGCTGAAGAGTTTTTGCGGGAAAGGATGCAGACCTATCTGGAGCAGAAAGCTGCCGAGTTAGGCTCGGTAGAGTGTGAGACCAGAGTAGAATGCGGCCCTACCGCGGAATGGATCCTTTCTCACGCAGCCTCGGTGGATCTGGTTGTGATCTCCCGGCATGGTCGTCGTGGGCCGAGTCGATGGAAGCTTGGAGATGTGACCGCCAAGGTGGCCAGAGCTTGCCCCAGACCGGTCTTGATAGTGCCGGGCAAGGATGGAGAGCCCCCGCCTTTGCAGACCATGATGGTCTGTCTGGACGGATCGGAGTACGCCGAACGAGCCCTGGACGAAGCCGCTAAACTAGCCCGAGCGGTGGGGGCCAAACTCACCCTTTATCGCTTTGTGCCCCTGCTTTCAGCAGCCGATCCCGAGGGGCAGGTTTTGGAGGCAAGGGACTATCTTCAGTCTCGTCGAGAGGCTTTTGCCGATGTCGTAAGTGAGGTCGTAGCTCAACCGGGTGCGGTGACCACTCGGATCGCAGACATGGCTGAAGAGCTACAGGTGGATCTGGTGGTGATTGGGAGTCGCCGGAAGCGTGCAGGATTGGTGGATTGGTTGCTCGGCACCGTTGCCGAACAGACCCTTCATCACCTTACTCGCCCTCTGCTGATTGTGCCCTCGTAGTAAGAGGAGCGTTACTCCATAGCCCCGCGCAGATTCACCAGCACTTCTCGCCAGGCCGGGGGCGCTCCCTGGCGCTCTGATTCGCCACTGGCCATGTAGGTGTAGCGCCCCGCTCGTACGTTGCACCTGATGCTATCCCCGGTCACGGGATTGGGCACGTCGGTTTCGCCGAACTGCTGCCGAATTTTGTCGAGGGCGATATCCGCACCATCGGCGGGGGTCTCCGGCAAGATATAAAGGACTCCGCTGCCACAGCGGATCCCTTTGTCCACCGAGCGCATAATCTGTTTGCAGGTGAGGGCCAGTCTTCTCAGTGCGGGATAGTTCATGTCGGCGCCGGCGCCATCTGGGATGACCGGTTCTGTGAGGATAAAGCTCAGATCCCAGGCGTAACGCCGGGCTCGTTGCAGCTCGTAGTCGATCTGAGACTCGAGTTCCGTTTCGTGGACCAGGTTGGTCAGTTTGTCGGTTGGAAGTGGCACGGGCGTCTCCTTGATGGTCTAACTTTCTGCAGTTTCAGCTTTTTCTGCAGTTCCGCTTTCGGCGGCCACTTTTGTCTCTTCGAGTTCCGCTGCTAGACGTTCGAGGATCTTGTCTCGCTCATTGGTCTGGGAGGGAAAGACGAAATAAGCCGAGCGAAAGCGTCCATGGAACGACTCGCCGGTGGCCGAGTCCACGAATTCTTGCTGGGAGAACTTCTCCGAGATCTTGCTACGGGCGACCTCGACGCCGTCCTGTGAGGTTTCAGGAAGCAGCCACAGAAGACGATTCTTGATCCGGACACCTACATCGACGATGCGGGTGACCTCCTTGGATACATTGCCCAGTTTCTTGAGGACCGGATAGCTGAGGTCGCGGACCAATTCTTCAGGAATCAGCGGCTCTAGCATCAAAAGGCCCAAATCACGGCCGAACCGCTCCGCCCGGTTCAATTCGTCGTCCAACCCTTGCTTCAACCAATCTTCCTTGAGCAAGCCGGTTAACGAGTCCATTTCCCTTGCCATATCTTCCTCCGTTATCTCTAGGCATTTTTTACCATCGCAGGGGGTTCACGTATCTCCCAGTCTTTTCCTGTCAGTCCGCCCACATGGCTTCTCGACCTAATAACGAGGCCACATCTTGCTGTAGATCGTCGCAAATCTTTACACTGAAGGTGTTGCCCAGGTCCAGCACGGTGACTCCCTTGGGGCTGGAGAGGTGGAGGTAGACCGTGTTGTCTCCTCGATGCCGCAGAAGCAAGCTCCGGAGTTTGGGTAGCGAGTCACTCTGGAAGAGTTGGATCTTGATGTGCACACCCGGACGAGGTTTGAAGGCGCCCGAATCTTCTCCGGCGCTCAAGACGTCGAGACTGGCAAAATCTTCGCCCTGGACCTTCACTTCTTCATCCGGTAGATCACCGTCTTCTTCCTCGTCGGTGGTTCGACGCTGCTTGAGATCGACCCGGCCGCCCACCAACAAGAGAGAGCCCACCTGCAAAAGGGCGGCCGCCTTTTCGTAATGAGCAGGTCTGACCACGACCTCGACACTCCCGGTAAAGTCTTCGACCTCCAGGAAGGCCATAGGAGTATTAAAACGGGTCATAATTTTGCGCATATTCGTCACCATGCCGGCGATCTTGACCTGATTTCTTACCATGTCCGCGGTCAGCGCCGAAATCTTGTGGGTCCGGTGTTTCTCCATGACCTCCTTGACTTCGCTCAAAGGAGAATCGGACAGATAGATCCCCAGCATTTCTCGCTCCATCTCCAGCATTTCTCGCTTGGGTAGGGGAGGCAATCGACGGGGATCGAGATCGTTGAAGCTCGCATTGGTGGGCTCCAGGGCTTCGAATAGGGAAAACTGGCCGGTCTCTTGCTCTTTCTGGGCCCGAGTGCCGTGTTCGTGGCAAAGCTCGAAGTTGGCCAGTAAGGTGGCCCGGGTCTCCCCGAAGCAATCCATACCTCCAGCCTTGATGAGCCCTTCCATCACCCGCTTGTTGACCGTTTTTAGATCGACTCGATTACAGAAATCCGCCAGATCGGTATACGGACCGTCTTTCTGTCGCACTTCGAGGATGTTTTCCACGGCGTTTCGCCCTACGTTGCGCACGGCCGCCATGCCCCAACGGATGCGCCCCCCCGAAACCGCTACGAAATCGACCTCCGATTCATTGACACAAGGGGGGAGGACCTCGATCCCTGAGTTGGTGCACTCTTTCACGAAGAACGAGACCTTTTCCAAGCTGGAAAGCACCGAGGTCATGACCGCGGCCATGTACTCTTCGCGGAAATTGGCTTTGAGGTAGGCGGTGTGATAACTGACGATGGCGTAGGCCGCGGAGTGGGATTTGTTGAACCCGTAGGCCGCGAATTTTTCCATGGTCTCGAAGATGTCGGCCGCGACTTTGGCGTTGACCCCACGCTCCACGGCTCCATCGGTGAAGATCTGGCGATGCTTGGCCATCACATCCATCTTCTTTTTACCCATGGCCTTGCGGAGCCCGTCGGCCATCGCCATGGTGTAGCCGGCCAGGATGTTGGCGGTGAGCATCACCTGCTCCTGATAGAGGAAGAACCCGTAGGTTTCTTCCAGGATCCCCTTGAGCTTTTCGTGGGGATACTCCACCGGTCCACCCTTGCCGTGCCGCCGCCGGATGTATTCATCCACCACGCCGCCCTGCAGGGGGCCTGGCCGATAAAGGGCCAGAAAGGCTACGATGTCGCTGAATTTATCGGGCTGGAGCTGCTTGAGGTAGCGCTTCATTCCGTCGGACTCCAACTGGAACACACCGTTGGTGTCGGCGTTGCAGAGGAGTTGGTAGGTGGCAGGGTCGATGAACCCCTCCTCCTCTAAGACCGGGCGCTCTCCCCGGGTCTTCTCGATCATCTGCAGGCAGTTTTCGATCACCGTCAGGTTGCGTAGACCCAGAAAGTCCATCTTCACCAGACCTACGTCGGCGCAATCGTTCATGTCAAACTGGGCCACGGCCTCGCCGCTCATACTGGACAGAGGCACGATCTCATAGATGGGCATGGAACTCATGACCACCCCGGCCGCGTGCACCCCGGCGTTTCGCGCCATCCCCTCGACTTTGAGGGCCAGTTCCACCATCTCCCGAGTTTCGGGGTCGGTCTCTACCATGGTCTTGAATTCGGGAGAGTCCAGGGCGTCTTTGAGCTTCACCCCTGGACCTTCGGGCACGGTCTTGGCGATCTTGTCCACCTTGGAGAGGGGGATGTCCATCACCCGACC
>Ga0172382_10010133_pt1 | contig 12716 bp, 10 predicted proteins | sample Leawel138RmetaG_FD_122245 | JGI IMG/M metagenome (GOLD analysis project Ga0172382, IMG submission 122245) | Leachate microbial communities from a municipal landfill in Southern Ontario, Canada - Leachate well 138R metaG | ecosystem: Engineered > Solid waste > Landfill > Unclassified | place...
GAATGCTGCCATCTCTTCCAGGCCAGATCCTGTACCACACGTCCCATGAAGATATCCGTCGTCCTGCCCGCGAAAAATGAGGCGGCTGCCATTGGCATAACCGTTTCGGCCATCCGCCAGCATTTTCCAGAGGCCGAAGTACTGGTAGTCAACGACGGTTCCGACGACGACACAGCGCACGTGGCTGAACAGGCTGGGGCGAAGGTACTTACTCATCCTTACAGCAAGGGAAACGGTGCCGCCATCAAGACCGGCGCCCGCGCAGCAAACGGTGAGGTGATCGTGTTCATGGATGCCGACGGGCAACACGACCCGGCCGACATTCCCCGTCTGCTAGCGCGGTTGGTCGAAGGCTATGACATGGTGGTGGGTGCGCGCCAGAAAGGCTCGCAGGCCAGTGTGGGGCGAGGGGTGGCCAACCGCTTCTACAACTGGTTGGCGAGCTACATGACCGGCCACAGGGTGCAGGACCTGACCTCGGGTTTCCGGGTTGTCCGGGCTAGCAAGTTTCGCGAGTTTCTGTATCTGCTGCCCAACGGGTTTTCCTACCCCACCACCAGCACCATGGCGTTCTTCCGGGCAGGGTATTCGGTGGCCTACGAACCCATCCATGCGGCCAAGCGCATTGGCAAGAGCCATATCCGCCTGCTGCGCGATGGAGCAAGGTTCCTATTGATCATTTTCAAGATCGGATCGCTGTATTCACCACTGAAGCTGTTCGCGCCGATTGCCTTGGCCATGTTCTTTCTGGCTTCGGGTTGGTATGGCTATACCTACACGTACATGAATCGCTTCACCAACATGAGCATGTTGCTGTATGTAGGCAGCGTGATGGTGTTTCTGATGGGGCTGATCTCGGAGCAGATTACGTCGCTTATGTACCGTGAAAAGGATTGATTCATCCATGATTCACATCTTGATTGGAACCAGGGCACAGCTGATAAAAATGGCGCCCGTGATTACGGAGGTTGAGCGTCGGAAGATGCCCGTGAAGCTGATCATGACGGGGCAACACCAGGAGACGATGAGGGAAATTCTGAATGACTTCGGTGTCGATTCTTCTCCTATCTGGCTTCACGCAGGACAGGAAATCAATGGGTTGGGGCAGGTCTTGCCTTGGTTCTATAAATGCTTGAAAGCGCTCACTTCGAGCAATACTCTGCTGTCTTCCGGCAGAGAAAATGTGATTCTTGTGCACGGAGATACTTTCTCCACATTGCTCGGTGCAGTTGCGGGGCGAATGCGAGGGTTATGTGTTGCTCATGTCGAATCAGGGCTGCGTTCATTCAGGATTTTTCATCCATTCCCAGAAGAGCTCACTCGGCTAGCTGTCTTTCGCTTTTCAAAAATTGCGTTCTGTCCTGATGACTGGTCTTTCAATAACTTGCGGAAGTACAGTCTCGATAAAATCAATACGAAGGGAAATACGCTGCTTGATGCACTTCGAATGGCATTGATACTTCAAAAAAACCCCCCTTTTCCTATGCCAGATGGGAAATTTGGGGTCGTTTCCTTGCACAGGTTTGAGAATATCTTCTTCCGCAAGCGGTTTGAAATGATTCTTGAGTTGCTGGATGCGGTTGCGGATAGATATCAACTTGTATTCGTCATGCATCCCCCAACGCGGAAAAACCTCGAGCGATTCGGGTTCCTCAATAGACTGATGAATAATCCCCGATTTCACCTTTTTTCGCGAATGGGGTATTTTGAATTTGTTACATTGCTGGATCGATGCGCTTTCGTCGTAACCGATGGAGGAAGCAACCAAGAAGAGCTTTCCTATCTTGGGAAACCGACGCTTTTGATGCGTCAGGCTACGGAGCGGCAGGATGGCTTGGGGCGCAATGCGGTTCTCTCCAACTATGATGTAAAGGTAGTAGAGAAATTCATTGAGAACCTGGATGTTACGGGCGACAGCCAGCGTTCGATTAACTTGCCCGAAACATCACCTTCTGCAATGATTGTTGACTATTTGCAGGAAATGAAAGGCCGTACGGCTCTCCGAAAGCGCGAATAGACACTCGGTTTTCTTGTGAAATAGGTGATCTTTGCTGGTTTGTTCTAGCCCTGCATTTGCTCTGCACAGCCATCCAGTCGGTCCGGCAGCTCCTTAGAGCTGATTGATTTTGTTGGCTAGCGTAGATTTACATGAATTTCCAGCAAGCTGACCAATGTAGGTTCGACCTGTTCAATCAGTGCGTGCCAATCCCGGATGGACACTGTACTTTGTACGGGGCTGTTGAGCTGGTGGGCAACGGCAGTGACCATTCCGGTCACATCTCCCGGTTTGAAAAGAAGCTGCGGCATGTCTCTGAACAGAGTAGACATTTCGCCAATGTCGGTCACAGCCACATGCAGATTGCAGGCGAGCATCTCGTAAGCTTTTTGCGGAAAGCAGTACCGCCCGAAGGGCGTGTCCAGGATGGAAATGATGCCGACATCCAGCGCCCTGAACAGGTCTGCCACCTGTTGGTGTGAGAGCTGCCCGAGGTAGTGCACCCGTTCCCCGGATGGGGGCGGCAGTTCGGGCCGGTAGGGGCCTGCCAGCACCAGATGCAGATCGGGGTATCGGTCTGCCAGATGGGGCCAGGTCTGATAGATGGGCTCCACGCCCTTGTCGCGGTACAGGCCGCCGGCGGTGCCGATCAGCCGGGCATTGGCGGGCAGTCCTAGGCGCTGACGGGCCTCGGACTTGTCACCCGGATGGAATACCCGCAGGTCGACACTGCTGGGCATGGAAATGACTTCGCCCCGGGCTTTGTACTCATGTAACACCAGTTGTCGCAACGGCTCGCTGGTGGTGGTGACCAGCCCGGCATGGCGGGTGGCGTTGCGAAGCAGTTTCACAAAGCCCGGTATCCGTGCCTGGCCAAACCCTTCGAAGTTGTCGTACAGATCCACCGCATAGGGAATGCCCATGCGCCGAGCCAGCCATGCGGTCAGTGCGACATGGGGAATGTCGGATGCGCCAATCAGCACATCAGGCTGAAACTGACGCAGCTGGCGGAGCATGTGGGTGGGGTATGACAGCAAGCGCGGCAGTTTCAGCTTGCCGATGGACTGCGATTCCCATACCAGCGCACCAGGCTGGCCATCGTGTGTCCAGCTTCGCGACGAGTCTGCCGAGTGGTAGTCCAGGCAATAGCCACGAACTTCGTGACCCAGGCGGGCGAGCTGGTGCGGGATTTCATAGAGCCTGGCGTAGCGGTCAAGGATCACGTCCTTGCTCATGTAGCGACGCTTGCACAGAAAGGCGATGCGCATCGGGTGGCCGGGTTTCATTTTTGAAGCTTTTTGCACACCTGTTGCGCAGCGCTCAGCGCCGCCGCCACGACCTGATCCATGTTGTAGTAGCGGTACTGGGCCAGGCGGCCAACGAAGGTCACATCCTGCTCGGCATCTGCCAGCGCCTGGTAGCGCTTGAACAGTGCTTCGTTCTCATCGCTGGGAATCGGGTAGTACGGATCGCCATTGGCCTGCGGGTACTCGCGCATGATCGAGGTGCCGGTATGCGACTGGCCCGTCAGGTGCTTGAACTCCGTCACGCGGGTATAGGCGTGCTCATTGGGGTAGTTCACGGTGCCCACCGGCTGGTGCTGGCTCACGCCGGGCAGGTGTTCATGCTCGAAGCGCAACGAACGGTATGGCAGCTGCCCGAAGCGGTAGCCGTAGAACGCGTCGATGGGTCCGGTATAGATCATGTGAGCGTAGGCGTTGCGGTCCAATTTTTCATCAAACTCGACGCCCGTTTCAACGCGGATGTTCGGGTGATCCAGCATGTTCTGGAACATGCGCGTGTACCCGTGCAGTGGCATCGCCTGGAAGGCGTCTGTGAAGTAGCGGTCGTCGGTGTTGGTGCGGGTGGGAATGCGCGCCGCCACGCCGGCCTTCAGCTGACTGGGTTCCATGCCCCATTGCTTGCGCGTGTAGTTCAGGAAGAACTTTTCGTACAAATCACGGCCAACCGAATTGAGCACCACGTCTTCACTGGTGTGCACCGGATCGCGCGGCTCGCGCACACGCTCAAAGAAGGCCGCAGCGCCAGCCTCGTCCAGATCCAGCCCGTACAGCATGTTCAGCGTGTCGCGGTTGATCGGGAACGGGTACATCTTGCCCTCAACCTGGCTCAGCACGCGGTGTTCATAAGGGCGCCATTCGGTGAAGCGGGACAGGAACTGCCAGACCTTTTCACTGTTGGTGTGAAAGATGTGCGGCCCGTAGCGATGCACCAGCACGCCGTGAGCGTCCGACTCGTCAAAGGCATTGCCGCCGATGTGCGGGCGCCGGTCTATCAGATGGACAAGATGACCAGCATCGGCCAGCTCGCGGGCAATGGTGCTGCCGGCGAAACCGGCTCCGACGATGAGGGTAGTGGAGTTCATGCACGTGTTTGAAGCAGGAGAGGCCACAGGCAGGTTACCTTGAATAGTCAAGCGAGCATCTTTCGCGATGGCGAAAGCCTGAAATCGAATCGTTCGGCTGAATCCTATCCACTCAGACCAAGGCGCCTGAGCCAGTTGAATGCAGGTGATTGGTAGTCCAGCCGGACGGTTGCCAGAAGTGCCAGATCAATACCTTCGGCCCAGCGGTGAGGCATCATGCCTCGTAAGGGAGACTGGGCATAGCGCCGCAACATGGCATGCCCAAGAGGTGCGGCTCGAACGGCTGCGCGGGTCCACTGCGATGCCACCACGGCACGGGCCTGGGCATCGTCGAATTGCGCGGCCAGTTTGAGTAGCCATCCTTCAATGTCGTCCATTTCCTGTAGCGAAGTGATGGACTCTGGTGCACGGATGATGTTATGGATGCGTTGCTCTTCTGCCGAGGCAAAGATGCCGCGTGCCTCTAGCGCCTGCAAGCGAATCCTTTTGGTCACCTGTTCCATTAGGCTGCGCTTGGCTTGAGTCGCTTGCTGGGGATGGCGTCTGTAGCGCAACAAAACTTGGGGCACATTGGCAAGACGAAACTGCTGACCGGCGCGAACAAACAGGTCGTAGTCTTCGGCCAGGATGTTGGCGTCGCGGTAGGCAACAGCCTCGAAAACTTCCCGCCGTGCCATGATGGTGGGGTGGCAGATCGTGTTCTGAAACAGCATGGCTGCTTCCAGCTCTTCAGAACGATGAGGCCAGCGCACCCTGCGCGGCAGGCCGCCACCAAACTCTTGAAACCAGCTGCCGCACAAATCAATCTTTTGCTGATCCAGAAAGGCCAATTGCTGTTCAAAGCGCATCGGCAGGCAGATGTCGTCTGCATCCATGCGTGCAATGAAACGACCGCGTGCGCGATTCAGCATGGTGGTCAGCGCATGGACAATGCCCCTGTTGGGCGTGCCCCGAATCGGAATCACGCGCCTGTCGCTTGCTGCCAGACGCTCGATGAGAGGCCAGGACGCATCCGTCGATCCGTCGTCATAGATTAGCAGTTCGATATCGGAAAAGGTTTGCGTGAGTACGCTCCTGACGGCATCCACAAGCCACACGGAACCGTTGTGGCAAGGCAATAGCACAGACACGTTCGGTGGTGAAGAACCCGTCATTTACAGTCCCCACATCTCATGCCGGCGTCCGCCTCTTCCGAGTACACCGTCCCACAGTCCGGCAAGGTAGGCCTTGCTTTGAGCGAGTCTGTCGGGCTCATGAAGCATAGTCGCCAACCACCGTACACCTGTCGCAGGAACGGTCTTCGCCATAGCGGAAATCCTGCCATCGTGGCGCATGGCTGAGATGATCCGGTTGCGAACGTCGTAATAACGCTTCCAGGGCTGAATGTAAAAGCACGTGGGCTGAAACGGCCCCAACCCAAACCGGTAGTGACTTGATGCTGGGTGGCTGATCCGACTTTTGCCGCAGGCGATGATGGGAATGCCATTGGCACTCGCGCGAAGACAGTATTCGTGATCATCACCGGCGATGAAATATCCTTCGTCCGGATAACCAATACGAGCCACTGTTCTAGCCGACACCAAGAATCCTAGGAAGGGTAATGAAGTCACATGAAGGGTGTCAGGGATTCTCGTGACCTCGGAAAATTCAGCTCCATCTTTGGAACATAGCGGCCAGGAAGTTTGGATGCCCGCGACGGCAATGGATCCATAAATGCGGTTGGGATCACTGGCGACACGCATCAGTTGTTCCAGCGCATCGTAGTGAGGTTCGGCATCGTCGTCCATCATCCACACCCACTGCGCACCATTCTCAAAGGCGTGCTTCATACCTGCAGAAAATCCGCCAGCGCCGCCTGTGTTTTCTGGCAATGCCAACAATTCCACGCCAGGCCTATCCAGCCAGCCTTCGGCCTTGAGCATTTCGCGGGTGCCGTCGGTGGAGGCGTTGTCAACGATCAGCAGGCGGGTGGGTTGAAGCGTTTGGGCGGTGTGCGCGGCCAGGGCCTTGCATAGCAGTGACTTGCGGTTGTAGGTGACGACAACGCTTGTGATGGCGAGTTGACGAGTTTCATGCTTTGGCATCGTGCTCACAATGTACGTCGGTAGTCATGCCCTTTGAGCAGGCCTTTGGCGCTGGTCCAGCCCAGTGTGGCCCAGCGCTTGGGTAGCAATAGCCAGAGCATTAAGCGTGGATCAATGTGGCGCAGGCCGGGATAGCCATAGACGGGTTGAGCAGGGCGAGCGGTGTGGTCCATCAGGCGGGCTTGGGCACCAATGCTAGACCAGTACCGGGGACGAAAGGGAAATGCCTTGTGCACCAAATCCCACAGCGCTTCGGCGGTGATATGGGCAAGGTGGTCATTCCAGCGCCCCTGCTGCGCCAGCGTGGCTCTCGCTTCAAGCAGTGCCTGTGCCGTTGCTTCATGCACGAAGCCTGATGGGCGGTCAAGCGATTGGCGCACGGCCGCATGTTGATACCACACCCCGACGGCCTGATCAAATCTTTGCCAGCGTCGAGGGGCTGCGGTGACATAGCGAATCAGCCAGACGATGTCTTCAGACTGACGAAGTCCAACTGGCCATTCCATCTCCTTCAACGAGGACCTACGGTAGACGTGGGTGAAGGTCAGCTGTAGCCGTTTGCGAGAAAGGACGGTCGCACAAGCAGTCGCTTCATCGGGCTGAGAAAAAGATGAAATCAATGAGTTATCGCTATCACGAACTTCTGCATTTCCCGAGCAAAAATCCAAATCTGTGCGTAGCATCAGATGATATTGATCTCTAGAGGCGTCTTGAATTAAATAGTCATCATCATCAAGAAATCGCACCAATTCCCCAGTGGCGTGCTTGATGCCAAGGTTTCTGGCATGGTTTGCATCAGCCTTTTCGGTGCGTACTACCCGTATCATCGCATTTGGTGGTGGCTCGGTGTTGCATGGAAGGCTGAAATAATTTGCTTTGGAGCCGTTGATAACAACGATGATTTCTGAAAAAAATGATCCGTCTTCTATGAATGCACTGATTATGGCTCTCTGAAGTAGTTTTTGGCGATCTCCGATGGTTGGTATAATGATGGAGATTTTTGCTGTTTTGTGGTCAATCATTTGATAGTATGGATTTTCTTCATTACACTTTCAATTCTCCTTTTTCTAATGGATGATATGGCGTTTTTGTTGAGGATTTTTGCTTTTCGTTTTGCGAAATAGTCGAGGGCTCTAAATAGGAGGGGTGTCGAGTTATATCCCTCCTTTTGGTATTCGTTGGGTGTGCTGCCGAATTTTTGTATTGCGTAGATTGGTCCATCCCCTTCGTAGCAAATCCCTGTATAGTGGATGGGGATCATGTAGTGAGATGGGAATATGGTGATTTCTGGATTTTCGGATTTTATCATTTGCGCGGTAAATAAGTTGCCCGTCGAAATCCAGGGTTCATCAAGTTCTGAGATATTTGTTTCGCTGAGTTTGTCTATTAGTTTTTTGACGAATTTGTTCCCGGGTTCGCAGGCTTGAATGGGGGAGACGAGGTCCCCTCTCACGGCTTCGTTTTCGTATATCGTGTATGCATGCGCTCTTGAAAATAGAGCTGTCATGTTTCTGATGCAGATGGAGTCGGCGCCTGGCATGAATCCGCCATGTTCATATAGTATTTCAAGTCGCATCAGATCGGCGACGCCAGCGTATTGTCTGCGCTTTAGGTATTCATTAATCTGAGATTGAGTCTGAAATTTTCTATTGAATAAAAAATCATTGTCATAGAGCGTATACTCCCAGTCAGGATGCAGTTGTCTCCAAGTGTTCATCCACTCAATAGGTGGTTTTTTGGGGCCGATCCAAATATGAGATAGCTTCTTTGGTATAGCGCAGGTCATGTGGCTGTGGGGATATCTAGATGAACTAAGTTCGTGCAAGTCTTTAGGCTCGTCTCTCGATGCGCGATAATCACAATGGTCTTGCGACCTGCTAGCCTGCGAATCGCTTCATTCACGGCGGCTTCTGTCTCGCCATCCAGCGCACTCGTTGCCTCATCCATGAAAAGTACTGGCGGGTCACGGTACAACGCACGGGCGATGCCGATGCGCTGGCGCTGCCCGCCGGAAAGGCGAATGCCGCGGTCCCCTACTGGTGTGTCGTAGCCTTGGGGTAATTCGCTCATCACAAAGTCGTGAATCTGTGCGGCGCGGGCAGCACGTTGAACGGCCTGCATGTCGATCTGCTCAAGGGGAATGCCGAACGCAATGTTGGACGCCACACTGGCGTCGGCAATGTAGATGTGCTGAGGCACGTAGCCAATGCTTGCCTGCCAGGCGGGCAGATTTTGGGTAGTGATGGGCTGACCGTCCACGCTGAGCATGCCAGCTTGGGGAGTCAGCAACCCAAGCAAAATGTCCATGACCGTACTCTTGCCCGCGCCACTGGGGCCCTTGAGGCCCACGCTGGAATTGACGGGGATGATCAGGTCGAAGCCGTCGAGTACCCGCTTGTTGGGCGTGGAGGGGTAGGCGTAGCGGATGCCGCTCAGGCGGATTTCCTGCTGCGGCACGATGGGGGGCTGGCCTGTCGGCGTGGCTAGAGTACGTGGCAGCGATAGGTCGCGATGGAGATTGTCGAGCGTGGCGCTGGCGAACTTGAGACGTGCAAATCCGCGATACATGACTTGCGCGGCAGGCAGCATGCGATAGGCGGCAAAGCCATAGAGGCCTAGCGCCGGGAGTACTTCGGCAATGTCGCCGCTTTTTAACAGCAGGGTCAGCGAAATGAGGATAAGCCCGGTGTAGCCGGTGGCTTCCACCAGGTACAAGGGGGTCTGGCTCAGGGTCTCACTGGCGGCCACATGACGCGCCTGGGTGCGCGATGCTTGCTCGTAGCGCTGCTGGTAGGACAATTCTGCATGGGTGATCTTGATGTCGCGAATGCCTTGCAGTGCCTCGTTGCAGGTCTGGTAGCGCTGGCGGTTGGCTTCTACCATTTCGCTGCCGATGCGCTTGAGGCGGCGGCGCACCAGCAGGTAGATGCACCCGTACAGGCTGCCCACCACCGCGACAATGGCCAAGGCGGTGACCGGGTTGTACGCAAACACCAGTGTCAGCATGGTCAGCACCACGATGCCCTGCACGATGACCTGCGAGAACGGCTGGATGAGATTGACCATGACCATGTCCACCTCGGCCAGGATGGTCTTGGACAGCTCTGCCGTGTTGCGTTGAATGAAAAACTCGTAGGGCTGGGCCAGGTAGCGGGCCAGCAGCCGGCTGCTGATGGAATGGCGCAGCAGGTGAACGAAGCGGTTGAGCAGGTGCTGGGTGATGGTCTTGAAGACTGAGGACGTGATGACGATGGCGATGGATGCCGTACCCAGCGCGATGATGAAACTGGCGGTGTCGGTAAAGCCGAAGGCGTTGTACGCGCTTTCCAGCCACGGGTTTTCATGCACCACCCCTGGCCTGGCCAGCACGGACAGGAAGGGCATGATGGAGATCACGCCCAGCATTTCGGCCAGCGCCATCAGTAATGCAAGCAGCAGCATCACCACGGCGCGCCGCTGCTCGCTCGGCAGAAACAGTTGCCAGGTTTTCTTGAGCGTTTGAAGCATTCGGTGGATGGGTTGGTTTCAGGTGGCTGTCATTGCGGTTGCGGCGCGGTCTTTCGGTGCCACTGCCACGCATGCCGGATGATGTCCTGCAGGTCGCCATATTGCGGCGTCCAGCCCAGGGTTTGGCGCGCCAGCGTGCTGTCGGCCACCAGCACGGCCGGGTCACCAGGGCGTCGGGGCAGATGTTTGACCGGCACCTGCAGACCGGTGGCCTGCTCCACCGTCTGGATGACTTCGTGCACGGAAAACCCGCACCCGTTGCCCAGGTTGAAGGCGGCAGAGCCCTTGCCTGCCATCAGGTGGTCCAGCGCCAGCAGGTGTGCATCGGCCAGGTCCTGCACGTGGATGTAGTCGCGGATGCAGGTGCCGTCTGGCGTGTCGTAGTCGGTGCCGAACACGCCCACCTCGGGCCGTTGTCCAAGGGCGGCCTGGATGACCAGGGGGATCAGGTGGGTTTCTGGTTCATGGCGTTCGCCCAGCAGGCCATCGGGGTGGGCGCCTGCGGCGTTGAAGTAGCGCAGCGCAACGTATTGCAGCCCGTTGGCACGGTCGCAGTCGGCCAGGATCTGCTCCACCATCCACTTGCTCGTGCCGTAGGGGTTGACGGGCTGGCGAGGATGCTGCTCGTCGATGGGCGTATAGGCCGGGTTGCCGAAGATGGCAGCGGTGGACGAGAAGATGAGCCGCTGCACGTCATGGGCCAGCATGGCTTCAATCAGGTGGATGGTGTTGCCGACGTTGTTGGCGTAATAGCGCGCAGGCTTCACCATGGATTCGCCCACCTGAATGGACGAGGCAAAGTGCATGACCGCGTCGAAGCGGTGCGCGCTGAACAACTGCCACAGCGCTGCGCGGTCAGCCAGATCGCCCACCACCAGCTGGCCCGCCAGTACGGCGTCGCGGTGCCCGCTGCCAAGGTTGTCGTACACCACCACGTCGTGCCCTGCCTGTGCCAGGCGCAACACCATGTGCGATCCGATGTAGCCTGCGCCACCGACGACAAGAATCTTTTGCGTCATGAAAGGAGAGGATGCTGTTGCGTGTCAGTGGGGGCGGCCGTTCAATGTCAGGCAGCCACGATGTTGGCCGCAGCCGCGAATCTCCCTCGCGTGTCCACGATGACCTGCGCGTGCTGCTGCAGCAGCGCATAGTCGAAGCCATCATGATCGGTCGCCAGCACCAGACAGTCGTAGGCGGCAATGGACTCGGGGGTGAGCGGGACCGACTGCAGGTTGAAGTGGTAGTCGCGCTTGCGCGGAAAGGTCGGCACGTGAGGGTCGCTGTAGGCCACCTCGGCGCCCTTGTCCTGCAGCAGGTCCATGATCTCGACCGCGGGTGACTCCCGGGTGTCGTCAATGTTTTTCTTGTAGGCCAACCCCAGCACCAGGATGCGGCTGCCCTTGATGGCCTTTCCGCGGTCGTTGAGGGCGTCGCCGACTTTGCCCACCACCCAGTGCGGCATGTGGTGGTTGATTTCACCGGCCAGCTCGATGAAGCGGGTGTTGACACCGTACTCGCGCGCCTTCCAGGTGAGGTAGTACGGGTCGATGGGGATGCAGTGGCCGCCCAGGCCGGGGCCGGGCTTGTAGGGCACGAAGCCGAACGGCTTGGTGGCCGCGGCTTCGATCACCTCATGGATGTTGATGCCCATACGGTCGGCCACGATCTTCATTTCGTTGACCAGGCCGATGTTGACGCTGCGGTGGATGTTTTCCAGCAGCTTGGACATCTCGGCCGCCTTGGTGCTGCTGACGGGCACAAGGGTCTGGATGGCGAGCTGGTACACGGCCTGGCCGAGCGCCAGGCAGGAAGACGTCATGCCGCCGATGACCTTGGGGATGTCCTTGGTGCCGAAGTGCGGGTTGCCGGGGTCTTCGCGCTCGGGGCTGAAGACGAGGGCGCAGTTGCGGCCGGGCTCCAGGCCCCTGCCGCGCAGGCGCGGGGCGAGTACCTCTTCGGTGGTGCCGGGCCAGGTGGTGCTTTCCAGGCTCACGAGTTGTCCCTCTCGCATGTGGGGCAGCATGGCCTCGACCGTGTTGACGATGAAGCTCAGGTCGGGCTCTCGATGACGGGTGAGTGGTGTGGGCACGCAGATGATGAGGGCGTCGGCCTCGGCGGTGCGTGCGAAATCGGTGGTGGCTTCGAAACCCTGTTGCCGGGCCTGCTGGATCAGCTCCGGGGTCAGGCGTTCGATATAGCTTTCGCCGTTGTTGAGCTTGTCGACCTTGGTGGCATCGATGTCGAACCCCAGTACGCGAATGCCCACTTCGGCAAAACGCAGCGCCAGCGGCAGGCCGACGTAGCCCAGGCCGTAGATGCCAACGCAAAGGGATTGGCGTTCGATGCGCTCATGGAGTGCCTGCAGGGCGGCAGGAAGGTGTGAGGGTAATTCGGACATGTCTTCATTGTCCTGCACAGAACGGGCAACGGAAGGGGGCGAGGTCGCGAGGATGGGTTGACGCGCTTTGAAGCCATGCTGCGCCCGTCACCTGGTGCGCGAGGTGGACCGCTTCCGCGTGGCCGCTCGGCCCGACCCCGGCGGTATGATCCGGCGGTGTTTTCATCGCCTGGGGGCTGAGGGTTTGCGCGCATCCTGGCACATGCTGGCCGCGTTCACGGCCGGGCTGATCTTTTTCCGCTGGGCCGGTGCCCACGGCCTGGCCGACACGGCGCTGGCGGCGCGGCTCGTGATCGCGCTGTCGGTGGCGGCGGGGGTGGGCGCGGCCTGGCGCGAGGCGCGGCC
>Ga0172382_10010135_pt1 | contig 12716 bp, 13 predicted proteins | sample Leawel138RmetaG_FD_122245 | JGI IMG/M metagenome (GOLD analysis project Ga0172382, IMG submission 122245) | Leachate microbial communities from a municipal landfill in Southern Ontario, Canada - Leachate well 138R metaG | ecosystem: Engineered > Solid waste > Landfill > Unclassified | place...
CCAAAAAACAGGGCACAAAAAATGTGCCCTGTTTTTAACTAATCTCCAGAAGATTTACGCTTTTCTTTTTTCTCGTTACGTTTTTCTTTTAACGTGCGCTTAGGTTTTTTCTTTACTTCTTTAGTCATAATGATTTCCTCTTGATTTTTAAAGTCAAAGAACAAAAAACACTACATACGAATAGTTAATCACCCCCTTTAGTATCGCTGAACATTACCGATGCCAGCACCTTAATATAGCCGCTCTTCCTGGCACATCAACGCTGACATGCAGCCCATTTACTCTACCCAACAACGCAAACCCTAACAGCGACAAATACAAATATTTCAATTTAAATACTTAAAGAAAACTGAAAATGGGTGATCTAAACACACTAAATAGTAGGGAGAAAGGAGATCTCCCCCAGTTAAAATATCGATAAATTTTGTTCATAATAAAAAACTCATCAAATAACCGAACACTACAGCTGAGGATACCCGAACCAATAATATTAGCAAGCCACGTAAATTCCTGTAACCGTCATTTATCACCCACCATATTAATCGGCAGATCAAAAGGTGCCAAAGTCAAAAATCATTCGATATAACTATGGCACGAATTAATGAAAATTATTTTTCGATTTTTTGTCGGTTGGTTCGCAGCAACTGATATATCATTTGCACACACAAACCTTAATACTTGTTATAACTCACCTATACATTTATTCTTAGCTGAATTTTTAAACCGGCGCTTGCCAGCTAATGATAAAAACTCTATCCCTAACATTTTATTGTATTTTTCTATTAGGCTGCAGTGAAGATAGCGCAGCCAATAAAAACCAAGTCAAGGAGGATCAGGCTATGTTTGCAAAGCGCTCTACTGAAAATTTCGTTATCTTCTCTCCTCTCGAAGGTACTCTTGTGCAAAACGGCAGGCCATTGGTCGACACCAAAATCATAAGGCGCCTAAGCTGGAATGGTAATGAAGAAGGACTTATCCACGAATTCACCACTGACAAGAATGGCTATTTTAAACTTCCTATATATGAAGAAGCACTGTCACTTGGAATACTCAACCAATTTGTAGGCAAAGCCGATTTAGAAATAAACACCGGTAGCGAGAATATCTATCTCTGGACAAGCAGCAAGTTTTTCCCAGAAATATTTACCGAAACGAACGGGCAAATCACTGATTTAGTTTGTGATATAAATGCCGAAGAAATCGCTGTCCCCATGGGCCCAACATCAATATTAACGCGCTGTAGATGGAAAAACATGCCTAAATAGTTAACGCCTATTTATATTAATCGACAAGGATGCCCATCATGACCACGGAACTCACTCCAACCATTGCCTCTCAGCTCGCGCTAGGCGTCTATGAAATTAATAGCGGTGATCAACGTCGGCTGACCGCATTTTTGGCTAACAAGGTATTCGCGAAATCTAGCAGCGATAAAACCACGCTAAATGCCGCTACTGGAGGCAGACTTTTGAAAGCATCCGAAGATGGGTTTGGCTTATGTTCGAAAGGTGCCGGCACTCATAAAAATGATCTTTTTCTTATATTTCGAGGAACTACAACTGCCAATAAAAAAGCCGACTTTGTAACCGACGCTCGCATTGGCATTGAAAGATCCAGCGCAGGCCTACCTGTACATATCGGCTTTAATCACACATTTAACAGTATGCTAAATGATATTCGTTCATTTATAGCTGGAGCAAACATTTCAGGCTCAGTCCATTGCATTGGCCATAGCCTAGGCGGTGCCGTTGCATCTCTAGCTGCAGACTGGATCAGCCGAAATACTAGTCATTGCGTTAAACTCTATACTTTTGGCGCCCCTAGAGTGGGTACTGAGTGGTTTACTAAAAGCACCACCTCATCTCTTGGTCACGCTAACATGCACAGAGTTTATCATCGAACAGACCCGGTACCGATGGTCGCTCTCTATCCATTTATGCAAGCCCCGCACTCCCAAGCAGGACATTTTATTTATTCCTCACAACCACTCACGTCTGGTGCTGCACACCGAATGACAAACTATATTAAATCTGTCTCCAGTAAAACTTGGTTACAGTTATCAGGCATGTCTGATCAGCCCTACAATCTGGAGACCGCGATCCAATCTTGGTTAAAATCAAAATCACCGGTAAATGTATATAGCTCCGACTTCTGGCGCTGGGTAGATTCAGCACTCATTTATGTGATTAAAAAAGTTACCATGACCACTATTGTGGGCTTACAGAGCACCTTTATTGGCATATTCACTCTCGCCGATAAAATAGCCTACATTCTGGCCAAAGGAATAGACCTCGCCGAGAATGTCAGCATTTGGGTAGAACATTTAATGAGGAGACTCATGCAGGCCTTGAATATGAAAGTCGCCGCCACCAAAAAAGAATTGACTGCTCAGCTCATCAAGCAGGTTTTGATTCGTATCAGGGATAAGGCTGGGCGCGACGCGAGCAACGCTTTAAAAAAACTATAGCCTGCAGTCATTTAGTATTATCAAGATTAACCCATAGCCTGTAGCAGCTGTTTACACAACAATGCCCGGCTTATTTTCTGCCATTTCTAGTCCAGCAAGCTTCGCTGTATATGTTATCCTTAGCGCCTCGTTTTAGACTCGCAGCTGAGAGGTTCACATGCCACAATATCGCTCCAAAACATCCACCGCCGGCCGTAATATGGCAGGCGCACGCGCCCTGTGGCGTGCCACAGGGATGAAAGATGGTGATTTTCAAAAACCCATAATCGCCGTTGCTAACTCCTTTACTCAGTTCGTGCCCGGGCATGTACATCTAAAGGATATGGGGCAATTGGTTGCCAGGGAGATTGAACGCGCGGGCGGTGTAGCTAAAGAGTTCAATACGATTGCGGTCGATGACGGTATTGCCATGGGTCACGACGGTATGCTCTACAGCCTACCCTCTCGGGATATTATCGCTGATTCAGTTGAGTATATGGTAAATGCTCACTGCGCCGACGCCATTGTCTGTATCTCCAACTGCGATAAGATAACTCCCGGAATGCTCAATGCTGCAATGCGCTTGAATATTCCTGTTATCTTTGTCTCCGGCGGCCCTATGGAGGCCGGTAAAACCAAGCTGGCTGACCGCAAGCTTGACCTTGTTGATGCTATTGTCATAGCCACCGATGACTCTGCTTCCGATGAATTAGTTGAAGAATACGAACGCTCAGCCTGCCCTACTTGTGGCTCATGCTCTGGCATGTTCACCGCCAACTCCATGAACTGCCTTACTGAGGCTTTGGGTTTATCACTGCCAGGTAACGGCTCGCTGCTGGCCACCCATGCTGATCGTGAGGAACTGTTCCTGCAAGCGGGTCGTACCATCGTCGATATTACCCGTCGCTATTATGAACAGGACGATCACTCCTTGTTGCCACGCTCTATTGCCAACCGAAAAGCGTTTGAGAATGCAATGAGCCTCGATATCGCTATGGGCGGCTCTACCAATACCATCCTCCATTTACTCGCTGCAGCACAGGAAGGTGAAATTGATTTCACCATGGCTGACATTGATCATTTATCGCGAGGTGTTCCTCAGCTTTGTAAAGTTGCCCCCAATACACCGCTCTATCATATGGAAGATGTTCACCGCGCTGGTGGAGTAATGGGCATATTGGGCGAGCTTGATCGCGCAGGCCTTCTACACAATGAATGCCCCACGGTACACAGCGCCACCATGAAGGATGCCTTAGCCAAATGGGATATCTGCCAAACGCAGGACGATAGCGTTAAATCCTTTTATATGGCCGGCCCTGCGGGCATCCCTACGCAAACTGCATTTAGCCAAAACACTCGCTGGCCCAGCCTTGATAACGACCGTGAAGGTGGCTGTATCCGTGCTATTGACCATGCTTTTTCTTTAGAAGGCGGCCTTGCAGTTCTATTTGGTAATATTGCCATCAATGGCTGCGTCGTAAAAACCTCGGGGGTTGATGACAGCATTCTAGTATTTGAGGGGCCTGCGCATATATGCGAAAGCCAAGAAGATGCCGTTGCTGATATTCTCGAAGGACGTGTTAAAGCAGGGGATGTAGTAATTATCCGCTACGAGGGCCCCAGAGGCGGCCCCGGTATGCAGGAAATGCTCTACCCAACCAGCTATCTAAAATCTAAAGACCTTGGTAAATCTTGTGCCTTATTAACCGACGGGCGCTTTTCGGGCGGCACCTCCGGCCTCTCTATCGGCCACGCATCACCCGAAGCTGCTGCTGGCGGCGCTATCGGCTTAGTTGAGCAAGGCGATATTATTAAAATCGATATACCCAACCGCAGTATCAATGTTGCAATCACTGATCAGGAGCTGCAAGCTCGTCGCACAGCTATGGATGCTAAAGGCATTGCAGGCTGGAAACCGGTTAAACAACGCCCAAGAAAAGTCTCTTCAGCACTCAAAGCCTATGCATTACTGGTCACCAGCGCTGATAAGGGTGCCATCCGTGATGTGAGCTTACTGGATTAGGCTTGCTGGCTCACGGATGAGCCTCATTCCCCACCTTTTTGACACGCTAATTTGCAATTACAATCAGTAACCACAAACCGGTTTTTCATCCATAAAAAAGGCGCCTAAAAGGCGCCTTTTTTATGGATGTTTGAACACTAGCAAGCTCTTATGATTGCTCCAAGCTCTGCTGGCGCTCTAACTCAGTCTTCATATACTTCATCCATTGGTCAGCATATTCTTTACTGCGCTTATCTTTAGCCGCTTTCTCAAACGCTGACTGCGCTGATTTATACTGCTTCAGATTATAATGCGCCATACCTTTGACTAGATAAGCGGTGTCTGGACGTTTTACACCACCTTTCTGCAAAGCTTTATCACAAGACTCTACTGCCTGCTTAAACTCATCATTATCCAGATAGACATTACATAGGCGCGCCCAAAGGTCACCACTATCCGACTTAGATGCCGCTTTCGCCATCTCAGGAATCGCTTTTTTGATTTCCTGTGCAGCACGCCATGAATTACCCAGCAACTCAAGATTTTTGCTGGTTGGCTCAATAACTTTCTCTTTAATACCCTTATCGAGAACTTTACCAGCCTTATACGGTACTTCGTTTAATAAAAACAAAGACGCCATATTGATCAGCTCTTTCTCTTGATCGAGCATTCCTTGAACATAAGCAGTTTCCATTGCATTTAACTGCTGACGCTCATCTTTTAACTCAGAGTACATACCCGATAGTTGCAACCAATATTGCTTTTTCGGATAGTGAGTTAGCAACTCATTTAGAATCTCTACTACCTTGCGGTAATTCTCTTTTTCGTAATACAAGAAGCGCTGCAGGCCATACCAGTTTTCTTTAGGTACCTTGCCTTTTTCCTTGTACATGTTGATAGCGATCTCAACATTTTTTAATGCCTGATCATAATCTTTCAGCTGGTACTGGCCCTGACTCAACAACATATAAGCACTTGCAGTTGGTGCATCTGTGACTTTAAACCAATCTAAAAGTGATTCCACACCCTTTTTATAATCTTCAGTCACAAAGTACAACTGAGCCAAGCTGTATCTAGCTTGAATTACCGTACCCTCTGGTGCCTCAGGCAATTTAATAATGCTGGCATAGGCCTTTATCGCATTAGGGTAATCTTCTTTACCGTAATAAATGAAGGCATCCATGTTCAGTACGTTTGCCATTTCGGCATCGTTCAACTTACGCCGGCCATTTTTTAGATCATTTAAGATTTCCAGTGCGCCAGCAACATCCTTGGCCTCTACCGCCTCTTGCGCCGCCTGCAATTGCTCATAAACTTTATTGTTCATGGCCTGCGTACGTTTAGTTTTGCGCTCAGGCTCTGCAGACTCGCCATCCTGCGCAAAGGCAATGCCTACTTGCAGCTGATCGACATAAGTATGCAAAAGCCCAGGAACAACTGCCTGTGCCGCTAGTAATGGAGCGCCAAGCAACAGTGCTCGGCTCCAGCGTTTTATTGATATAAGCGATAAAACATTCATAATCATTCAGATAATCCGAAATTTTAGAGACTGCCCTGTATCAAGCCCGACTACTTTTCTAACTCAAAAGTAAACTTGTTTTGAACACCAAGCACATCTATCCCCTCGCCATCAATGACGCGCGGCTTATATTTAAACTTCTCTGCAGCCTTAATAGATGCTCGTTCAAAGTAACCCGAAGGCTGACAATCAACAGCTACTGGATCTTTGATAGAACCGTTCTTAGTTACGGTGTACTCAACGATACAGTACCCTTCAACACCACGACTATTTGCCCGGCGCGGATACATAGGAGCCACTTTAACGATAGGTAAGTATTCACCATCAGCACCACCTAAACCGTTGCCCATCCCAATGTTAACGTCCGCAGATATCTGTGGCGACATATTTACCGCATCTGGATTAACGTCAACATCATCCAGGTCTGGCTGGTCCAAATCAGGTGGCGGCTCTTCAGGATCGTCTGGCTTCTCAGGCTTTACTTCCTTGAGCTTTGTTTCAATTTCACGATCAGGCATAGTGATGTCGGCAATTTTAGTTGCCGGTTTATCATCAAAAGTTTTATCCGCCATTTCGATCAACAAAGGCATCAGATAGAACAGTCCGACAGTAACAAGCGCAGCCAAAGCAGCTGCGAATAAAGCGCGTAGATAATTCATAATAACTTAGTCTTTATCCGTGGCCAGAGATACGTCATAAACACCTGCCGCACGAGCAGAGTCGATCACCCCAGCAACTGTTTCTGTATTGGATTCATTGTCTGCCTGAATCACAACAGCACCCTTTGGATTCTCCGCATGCATACGTTCGATAACTGAACGAACCGCACGTTTATCGACACGACGCTTGTCCATCCAAATTTCATTGGTGGCGCTAACCGCGATTAAAATATTGACATTTTCCTTCTTACTTGAAGTAGATGCCTCAGGACGATTAACCTCGATACCGGCCTCTTTGATAAAAGACGCTGTAACGATAAAAAAGATCAACATGATAAAGACCACGTCAAGCATGGGCGTCAGGTCAATCTCAGAGCCTTCGTCTGCACCTGCATTTCTCTTAGCATTTCTGCGCATGATAATTCTCTTAATGATCAGTTGTCAGGTGGTCTTCTAGCAATACGCTTTCACGCTCTGCTATTCGAGTTACATAGGTATTGGCAAATACGCCAGATAGTGCAGCTACCATTCCAGCCATAGTTGGAATTGTCGCTTTTGATACACCACCTGCCATAGATTTAGCATCACCACCGCCCGTTACTGCCATAATATTAAATACTTCTATCATGCCAGTTACCGTCCCCAAAAGACCAAACAAAGGTGCCAGGGCAACCAGTGTCTGGATCATTGCCAGGTTCGCATTGATTTTCAAGTGTGCTTGAGAAATCAACTGCCGACGGATCTGTAGGGCGTTCCAAGACCTGCGTTCGCGACGTGTTTCCCATTGATTAATAACGGAGTCAACATCGTGGCGCAAGCCTGTTTTGAAATACCAAAAACGTTCGAAGACCAGTGTCCACATCACGAAGGTAAGTAAGGCAATAAACCATAAAACGGTACCACCTTGCTCCATGAAGCGAAAAATAATGTCTAGTACGTCATTGAGATACATTGATTATTTTCCCAGTTGGGCCTCAGTATGCTTGGCGATAATACCAGTAGACTGCTCATCCAACACATGGATAACCTTCTTGGCTTGACCGTTAGTAACGGTGTGCAGCAACACAGTAGGTATAGCAACCAACAGACCCAGTACAGTTGTTACCAGTGCACCAGAGATACCGCCAGCCATTGCCTTAGGATCACCCGCACCAAAGATTGTGATCGCCTGGAAGGTGATGATCATACCGGTTACCGTACCAAGTAGCCCCATAAGCGGTGCAACAGCGGCGATAATTTTCAACAAGTTTAAGCCAAACTCGATGTTTGGAACTTCTTTCATCACAGCTTCAGACAGTTTCAGTTCAAGAGTTTCAGGATCCATAGAAGGATGCTCTTCATGAACCATCAGCACACGACCCAGTGGGTTGTTAGCATTAGCCTTAGTAGACTTCAACTGCGACTTCACTTTGGCATTAACAATACTCAACACAATCAAGCGCCAGATAGCTAAAGCAAAGGCAAAGATACCAACTGCTGCAATTGCCTTACCGATAGTGCCACCCTGTTCAAAGCGCTCACCCATTGTTGGTGAATTAATCAATGCCGCCAAGAATGAACCACCACTTGGACCAGTAGGATCGACACCGAACGCTACTTTACCACTGCTGGCACTAACTAGATCTTCAGCCCAACCAAGGTAAGGACCATCTGGCTGACGAGCAAGCTCGGCCAAAGTGTGAGTCTCTGGAATATACTGTAGGTATTTACCTTCTTCACTCACGATATTGAAAGAACCAATACGCACAACAGTAAGATCTTCTTTCTGACCGCCAGGCTTGGCAACTTTAGCCGCAAAGCTAACCACCTTGCCAGATTCAGTCATTTCACGCTGCAATTCAAACCACAGACGCTCGATCTCTTCGATGCTAGGCAATTTTTCAGCGCCACTCATTTTTGCGATCAACTCATCAAGAAAAGCTTCACGACCCGGGTACTGGGCGCTAATCAATGAAGTAGAGAAGTTTGAGCGCAAATCGCCAGCGGTTGAAGTCAGGTGACCGAACAACTCAGTCAAAGTACCCAAGCGATCTTTCAACTGACGCTGCTTTTCAGCAACTTTTAATTCGTTCTGTTCAAAGTCACTTTCCAGCGTAGCTGAACGTTTCTCTTCGTTGGTGCGCATCTGCTTCGCTTCAGCAAGCAAACGAGCCTGGTCATTTTTAGCGCTTTTAAAGCGTGCTTCGCGCGCCTTATTCTCTTTAGCCTCGCCAAGAGCGCCTTGCTTAACAAAGTTAAGCAGCTGATCCAGTGACTTAGCTTCTTGAGCTATTACTACACTAGACGTTAAGGCGAGAACACCTGCAATTACTGCAGATTTCATTAGTTTCATATTCATTACTGTGCTGCCTCCGGTGCGGAAATCGGCAATTTAAGAATTTCGATAGTGGCTTCTTTTCTAGCGATACGAATCCCTTTAAGGATCGCATTGCGGTACTCGCCTTTATCCAACTGAACATACTCTCCCGCAGCAGCATCCCAAGCACCCGAAATTTCTGTATCAGTTGTTTGGTAAAGTAAAGCTACTCGGCCTACTTGGAAGAAATTAACATCGCGCTCAACCCCATCCAAGGACAAAGAACCTTTATACGAAGTAATTTTACGACCAAATTCGTTTTCAATTTTGTAAGCTTCCAGTACTTGACGGAATTTCTCTGCAACCGACAAATCTGAACGATCAAGACTGCTGCGCAAGAAAGCAACTCGCTGCTTACGTTCATCCAACAAGAATGGAATATCCAAGTTTACAAACTCTTCTAATCCATCAATCATCCGAATAACCAGCGGCGTAACCTGACGCTGAATTACAGTGACTTGATCGATTGAATTTTCGATATCGCCAATTCGCGTCATCTGGTTAGCTATTTGCTTCTCCAGACGCGAGTTATATACGCGAAGACCGTCAACTTGCTTCATGACAGTTTTGTAGTCCTGCAATAAGTCACCAGCTTCGCTAGCCAACTTATCGACAGTTTTTTGTGAGTTTTGGGCGGCCGTAGTTTTTGCTTGGCCTACTTTCAATACAGCGTCAACTGTATTGGCTTGGGCTGGTGAGCCCAATAGCGCGCCAAATGACACTGTCATGGCGAACGCGATCGTTTTGAATCGATGCATATTCATTGGGATTGCATTTCCTTCGGAATGTTTGAAAAAAGTAGGTTGTTTGATTTCTGACCTTTTATAAACTTATATTTGCAGAGATGCCTTGTCACGGCTCAATAACAGGTGCGCATTTTAATATTAAGCTTTCTCAAGAATCAATGTTGTTTAGGACTTTATTCATTATTTGTTTTTCCCTGTTAAATATGGGTAAAGAGGTGACGCTTATCGGGTATATGGGTATCACTCAGCCTCGCTTGGTAACACAAAACGCCTGTGTTATTGCTTTCTTCTAATAAGAATCTCTCAATATATTCAGATTACTTATTTTAAAAAAACCATTTCAAGTGCTTTTTTTACTGAATTCGATCAAAAACTACAAAACTATAATCGAATGGATTTGGCTTTACTGCCTGAAAATTCTCTCTACTGACTTCTCGCCACTGGCGATTATCCAGCTCAGGGAAAAGCGCATCGCCCTCAATTTCAGCATGAACCTGAGTAAAATATAACCGACTTGTTTTCGGCAGCATCTCTTTATACAACTGAGCGCCACCAATCACCATAACCTCATCAACACCGTCGACAAGGGCAATACTTCGTGCCAGATTAATGGCCTCCTCGACACTATGCACTACCTCAACTCCCGTCGCAATAAACCCAGGGTTGTTAGTCACAACGATATTGCTACGTCCTGGCAATGGCCGACCAATAGACTCAAAGGTTTTTCGCCCCATAACCACCGGCTTACCCATGGTTGTCGCCTTAAAATATTTAAGGTCATTAGGAAGATACCAGGGCAACTGGTTGTTGCGACCAATCACTCGGTTCTCAGCCATTGCCACAATCATGGCAATAGCAACATCATGCTTTGCTGTCATTTCAACACCCTAAAATATGTCTAATTAAATAGCGATGGGGGCTTTAATAAGAGGATATGGGTCATAACCTTCAAACCCAAAATCCTCGTAGCCGTAATCGAAAATCGAGGCCGGCTTGCGCTTTATTACCAGCTTTGGCAGCGCTCTCGGCTCACGCTGTAGCTGTTTAAACGCTATCTCCTCGGTCAGGTGATTGCTGTACAAATGACAATCGCCAAAGGTATGAACAAAATCACCTACCGCCAAATCACATTGCTGGGCGATCATGTGCGTTAGCAGCGCATAGCTGGCGATATTAAAGGGCACCCCCAAAAATAAATCTGCGCTGCGCTGATAAAGCTGGCAGGATAATTTGCCATTGGCCACATAAAACTGAAACAGGGTGTGACAAGGCGGCAGCGCCGCACGTCCCTGCCTGACATTGCTGAGCGGATCGATAGATTCATCCGGTAGATCAGCGGGATTCCAGCCACTGACAATTAAACGGCGAGAGTCGGGCTTAGTCTTGATCATCCGGATCAATTCGGCAATTTGATCGATAGTCGAACCATCGGGACACTCCCAGCTGCGCCACTGCTTGCCATAGATGGGACCAAGGTCACCGTCAGGTAGCGCCCACTCATTCCAGATACTCACACCGCGATCGGTCAACCAGCTGTTATCTGTACTGCCATTCAAGAACCAAATGAGTTCATAAATAATGCTTTTAAGATGTATTTTTTTAGTAGTGACCAACGGAAATCCCGCGCTCAGATCAAAGCGCAACTGCCGACCAAAAACTGAACGCGTACCAACACCAGTGCGATCACCTTTATCCGTGCCGTTATCGATAACGTCCTGGATTAAATCAAGATACTGCTTCATTCGGAAAACCTATAATCATTACGTGCCACGCTTTTGGCGAAATTAAACGTTATTATTTAGCCTGTTGCTGCCGGCGATAAGCGTAAACCAGCAAACAAAGGCCAGCTACAATCATCGGTAGCGACAATAACTGCCCACGGGTAAGCCAGCCAAACGCATCAAAACCAATTTGCTGATCTGGTTCACGGAAGAACTCAGCAAAACACCTAAAGCCGCCATAACAGATTAAAAATAAACCTGTTACCGACCAAGCCGGTCTTGGTTTTGCGGAGAAGATATAGACAATCACAAATAATACCAAACCCTCAAGTGTTGCCTGATAAAGCTGGGAGGGATGCCGTGCCAAACCCAGTGGGTCAGCAGGAAAAACCATCGCCCAAGGGACAGTATCAGGATCAGCTGCACGCCCCCACAGCTCTTGACCGATAAAGTTACCAATGCGCCCCATACCAAGGCCAATCGGCACCAACGGCACTACAAAGTCGAGTAATTGCCCCACAGAAACCTTGAGACGACGAGCATAGAGCAACATCGCTATCGCCACCCCCAACATACCTCCATGGAATGACATTCCTCCCTGCCAGACCTTGAACAACCACAACGGATCCAGCAAGAATTTATCAAAATTGTAAAACAGCACATAACCAAAGCGCCCACCTAACACCACCCCCAGCGCGCTGTAGAAGATCAAATCATCTATATGTTTGCGCCCGACAGGGCTGTAATCCATTTTCGAGCGCCTGACCGCGATCCCCCAAGCAGCGGCGAAACCAATCAGGTACATCAAACCATACCAATGGATGGCAATAGGGCCGAGCGCAACGGCAACGGGGTCTATATTGGGGTGTGTCAACATAAAATAGGTCTAGGTTATTATAGCCAGAGGGTCAATGCGTTATTATGCAGCAAGCGACCTATCAAGTAACTACATCTATCACCACTTGATACGAGGGACCTAGTTATCAGCCACGATGCGATAATGATACTTACTGCTCCAGAGTGAATGCTTATCCAGGGCCAACAACATGTGTTTAGTGCTATTTTCGTTACAACAACATGCGGATTATCCATTAATTGTTGCCGCCAATCGTGACGAACTCTATGAGCGGCCAACTCAGGCTGCGCATTTTTGGGAGCAATATCCAGGGCTATTTGCAGGCCGAGACCTTCGAGCTGGGGGCACTTGGATGGGCATCACCAACACAGGTCGCTTTGCCGCAGTAACCAATTTTCGCGAAATAGCCGA
>Ga0172382_10010137_pt1 | contig 12715 bp, 12 predicted proteins | sample Leawel138RmetaG_FD_122245 | JGI IMG/M metagenome (GOLD analysis project Ga0172382, IMG submission 122245) | Leachate microbial communities from a municipal landfill in Southern Ontario, Canada - Leachate well 138R metaG | ecosystem: Engineered > Solid waste > Landfill > Unclassified | place...
CTTTTGGCTCCGCTAACAAAGACTCAAAGGGAAATCTTGTCCGCTTTTCAGATTGAACCACAAGCATTTAGGAATTGGATACTTCAGAAACAAGGTAGCCTATAAAAACAAGGGAAATTTGGGGTACAAAGGAGCTTGAGGCCAGTATTAGCTAAGATCTAGCGGAGAGCGCCTACTTATATTGCGAATCGAAGGCTAGTTAAAAGACGATTTACTACAGTGCACTCTTTTAGCCTAACCTAGCTATTATCTCCATTATCCCTGCGCTAACTAGAAATATGGCTGACAGAGCCAAAAAAACGACACCTGTCCCAGACATCCGCTCGCCTTCTCGACTGATATTCTGATCGTCTTCTGATCGGCTTCCGACTGTGAGACTTCGCAAAAACACCACAGTCAAACCGAGTCCTCCAAAAGCGATAATGTGTAACCACGCCGGAACTGCTAGTAGAGTGCTTGCTGCAAAGACCCCTCCTAGGGCTATAGCACATGTATTTGCTGCGGCATGGAAAATCATTGATGTTGCAATTGAATCTGTTTTATATACCAGATAGCCCATGGCAAGGCCGAGAATGCAGGCCGAAAATACCTCACTGATTCCATTGAGAACATGATAGGACCCAAAAATGGTACCAGTTACCACAAACCCGTATCTCTTGCTGTGGCCTTCATACGCCCTCTGCATAAATCCTCTGAAAAAGGTTTCCTCGCAAATTGGTGCTAGAACAATCATACCTATCAGCAGAAGAATACTCTGGTAGATGGAAAGATCGGTTTGTTGGTCAGGAATAATGAGAAGGCCGATTCTGTTATCTAGAAACATGCGGCTGATTCTCGAGACGTAGAAGGCAAAAAACCACAGGTTTAGACCCGCTAAAACACTGATGACCATGTTCCTTATGGAGGTTTTCCGGAACCTGTACACATCTTCAACAGACCATCCATTGATCCATACCAGCAAAAGCGGTGGAAAAAGAATGTAGACAAATTCATTGATCCACAAATTCGTGCCCACGCCCAGACGTGGCTGAAAGAATGCACTGCCTACAAGTGTTATCACGGCTGTTATGAAAAACGCAATATTGGCTTGGGTGATTGTGGGAGATTGTCGCTTAATCATGGTGCCCTCCTTGCTACTTATTGCTTGAGAAATACATATAGCTGCCCATCTGCATTTTCGCAGGTCACTTTGAACTGGTACTCGCCTGGGGTTAGTCTAGTTTCTAGTTGGTCACATATTCTGTTACGGGCAGGGTTGCCTAGCCCAATAAGGCTTGAAGTATTGCCAATGAGATCAACAGAAACAGTTCCCTGCTGTGCAGAAGTGTAAACGGATAAACCAATGTCCTTGGTTGTAGCAAGTGATAGGGTATAGATTACCTTGGTCTGCCAACTTCGCCCAAGGAGATCAGCTGAGAAAATCTCTTCATACCCTGCAGGGGGGTTGTCGAGATCGCCCTCATGTATTCTATATAGCCGTTCAAACTCTGATGACTCCTTAGGCGACTCCTGATAGCCAATGGCGATCTGGCCATCAGTTTGCGGGCTAGTGAGGTATACAGAATACTTACCTGCATCCATGACAAAAGTAGCGGATGTCGCTGAGTTCCCCGTATACTGACCGACGTTGAAGTCAATCTTCCGACGATTCAGACCGAGAATTTCCGATTCACTGATGACCTCCACAGTCTTTTCACCTGCAGCATTTGACTGCATGAACAACTCAATGCTGGAGGGTACTTCCAAGTGGTTTTCGAAAAGCAGTTCATTTGATCTAGCTCTGTCACTCAAGTCAACAACAACTTTTTTAAACCTCGCTGGTATCCTAAAGCCATCGCTACTTCTGTCCATTATGTCGAACACCATCAGGGAGACGCCAATAACAATGCTCAATATGAGGATGGTATACACAGTCTTTTTCATTGAAGGACCTCACTTAATATTTCCATAGTCACCATAATACTACAACAAACTGGGGCTTCCGAGCAAGTAAGATTTTACGAGACTTTTAATATAGAATTCACATAACACCGAGGAATGGCAGAACTGGTAGCCAAGCAAGCGACATATTTGTTTGCACCACGCGTATGCGGTAAACACTAGTTCATCCCAAGAGGAAAAGTGCATCTGTACTCATCAACGCACCCGCTAACTCCTTGAACTTGGCCTAAAAAGTTATTTGGCTTTATACTCAAAACATGATTTTAAGGTAGGATCTGCTTAAAATAGCAGCTATGCTCCGACCCAGCTGGGGATGCCCGCCTATGCAGAAAGACTTATCAAGCTGTTTGAAATACCGACGAAGAAAACGATGGGAGACTCAAGTCACGGTAAACGTTCGGCAGTACATGTGATTATCGGTCTAGCCGGACAAACGCGAATTACCTTATATGACGGAGCATATCTTGGCATGGATGCAGCTGTACGCAAGCTGTTTATCAACGAACATTTATCAGACTATACACCCCATATTCAGTGATCGAAATGACCGGAATACACGACGAAAAAGGGAGTCAACGAGGATACAAGTTAGCTACCGAGGAATCGTAGAGGATACCGGAATGTTAGAAGACATCAGATTAGGATCTATTAATAAGCATGGTCTGGAACTAAGTCGCGAAATGGTTCTAACGAGCAAAATACCAAAACCTGGTGATATCCTTATCAAGGACCGAGGTTTTATCTCTAGAGAACTACTAAATGAGCTAAAGTCCGAGCGGGGATACTACTCAACAAGAACATGGAGGCCTATGAACAGGCTGTGTCTATAGCAAAGGAACAAAGTTATTGGCGTGATCACCCAAACAAAAAACGTAAGCAGCAGAAAATTGCCTTAGTGAAGACTTTAGGTTGCCATTGGCGTAGCGATGCCCCCGAAGAAGATGTCGAGCTCAATGCTTGTGTCGTTCACGACACAAAAAAGGACGAATACTCTGTGTTTGTCACGACAAACCTTAGCAGAACGACCCGGCAAATCGTAATGACCTATGAGTTAAAGGCCTGAAATAGAAGATGATTATCGCCAAATAAAGGACTTTGGAACACCGAAGATTTCAAGAGTACTCAAGTACAATTTTGTGGTGTTCCATGTCTTTATGGTACCTCTTTCCAGTTGCACAAAGGAGCCGAGAATGGCAGGCCACCACGCAGGCAAAATCCTCGCGGTGGCACTGAAGAAGTTTACCGGTAAGGGCCCTAAGAGCGTGATTATCTACTCGGGATGCCACTTTGCTATGTACGGATTTCTAGAGTCCATTGTTCTGTATGCGTCATGTAACGATGACGTACAAAGGAGCTGGGGTCTAAGAAGAGGTTTGACCACGACCAATGAAAGCAGTACAATAGGGCTAATGGACACAGCAAATGTTTGGCGCGACTACGGAGGGTCATACATGAAGAATGCTCTAGGATACGCGGTTTTGACGGGTCTTGCTATTGGGTTCTTGGTTTTTTCCTTCGCCCAGCAACGGGATTTTGTCAAGAGGATACATAACCTTGAAGAACAGCTAAACCTCCTTGTCGCGACGATGCAGAACCTGAAAAAAGAGAATCAGGCCCTGAAAACTGAACTAGAAGCGGTGGGCTATAGTCCCCTTACGGTGTACTTCATCCGGGCCACTTCCACGGATTTCCTACTGGAACCCGTAGTCAAACAGGTCCCACGGCAGAAGTGTACCCCCCAGACAGCCATGGAAGAGCTGTTAAAGGGACCAGGGTCTAGTAAGGACCTGATGCCCGGGGTGCCAAAGGGGACCAAACTTCGTCGTTTATATATAGAGGGCGATACCGCCTTTGTGGACCTAAGTGAGGAGATTATTAGGAACTTTGAAGGGGGAGCACGGCTGGAACAGATGACCCTGATGTCCATTGTCAATACGCTGACGGAGTTTGAGCAGATCAAGCGGGTCCAACTACTAGTTGAGGGCAATGTAGTGGAAACCATTGGTGGGCACATGGGCGTGTTTGAACCAGTGCGCCGTGATGCCAACATTATTATGCAGTGATTGGTATTTCGCAGGAGGATTTCAGATGGACGCCACAAAAAGACAAGAAGCACAGATAATTGGGTGTATCGAAAATGCCCTGGAGCGTTTAGATATTTCCACGGATGATGTTGAAATAGCATTGGAGGTACCAGCCGATAAGCAGTTCGGTGACTACGCGACCAATGTTGCGATGCTACTAGCAAGGGTAGTGAAGGATAAGCCCCGTCATCTTGCCGAGACCATCTGTCAACACATGGAAACAGATGGGACAAATATTCAGCGGGTGGAGGTGGCAGGTCCGGGTTTTATCAACTTCTACCTAAAAAACAGCTGGCTTCATCAGGTGTTACGGGACATCATTACCCAAGGATCAGCGTATGGTGACAGTAATATCGGATCTGGACAGCGGGTCTTACTGGAGTTTGTGAGTGCCAATCCAACGGGACCAATGAATATTGTTAATGCCCGGGCGGCGGCCGTTGGTGATTGTTTAGCGAGTATCCTCAGCAAAGCCGGATATGAGGTGGCCCGTGAGTATTATGTCAATGATGCGGGAAACCAGGCTGATCGATTCGCCCAATCCTTAGAGGTTAGGTTTCGACAGATTCTCGGAGAGGATATCCCCTTTATCGAAGATGGTTATCCCGGAGAGTATGTTACTGAACTTGCCCAAAGGGCCCTGGATGAACATTCAGAGTTGACCGAGCTGGCCGAAACGGAACGAACGGTATGGTTTAAGGTACATGGGTTAGACTACATGGTGGAGTCCCAAAGGCACGACTTAGCCGAGTTTGGGGTTAAGTTCGACTGTTGGTTTAGGGAAAGGGACCTACATGCGGCGAACAAGGTGATCGCAGTGATTGCTGCCATGGAGGAGCGCGGCCTTACCTACCGGGCCGATGATGCCCTCTGGTTTCGTTCCACCGATTTCGGTGATGACAAGGATCGGGTACTGGTTCGGGCGGACGGCACACCGACTTACTTAGCCGCGGATATTGCCTATCATTTGGATAAGTTAGAACGGGGCTATACGAGACTGATCGATATCTGGGGTCCTGATCACCATGGATACATCGCGCGGACCAAGGCGGCAATTCAGGCCCTGGGCTATGGTGATGATACACTAGAGATCATTATTTTGCAGTTAGTCCGCCTGCTACGAGGTGGGCAACAGGTGAGAATGTCAAAGCGTGCCGGGGAGTTTGTCACCATGGAGGAATTACTTGAGGAAGTCGGTAAGGATGCGGCCCGCTACTTCTTTATCATGCGTAGTCCTACAAGTCACCTGGACTTCGATCTTGACTTAGCCAAGGAGCAAAGTCAGAACAACCCTGTTTACTATATTCAGTATGCCCATGCGCGTATTTGTAGTCTCTTGAAAGAGGTAACCGCTCTTCCGGACTGTAGTCTGGCTTTGGGAGAAGATGAGCTCTCCAGTGAGTATGAAGTGGAGTTGCTGAAGAAACTTTCCCAATATCCTATGGAGGTAGAGATGGCAGCCCTAAGACGGGAACCCCATCGGATACCGCGGTATGCCCATGAGGTTGCAGCACTGTTCCACAGCTTCTATAGTCACTGCCGGGTCTTAGGTGATTCACAGCAAGAAGCCCGGTTACTTTTGGTAATGGCAGTCAAAGAGGTATTGGCAAATACACTGAAGCTTATGGGTATCTCAGCTCCTACATCGATGTAGGATGTGCGTGAAGGGGGGGCACAATGTCTGGAGTGTCACTGAAACTGTCTTGGGCGATTTTCCGTGGAGGCCTTCGCCTCATCTATGAATACTTTGGGACGGTGATTATCACCAGTTTTCTTTGGTTTGCAATCGGGTTAGCACCACTGATTGTGATCACCCTTACCAAGACGGCCACGATACCGGCTGTATTCGTAATTGCCATAGTGGCCACACTTTTTACCCTAGGACCAGCCACTGCTGCAGCCTATGACACGATCGCTCGGGTGATTAATCGTGAGATATTTAGTCTCGGTGATTTTTTCCGGGGCTTTCGTAAGTATTTTGGACGGGCTACGGGATTAATGACCATTATTGCTGTGGTATGGGCTATTTTAATCCTAGATGTTTATTTCTATCTTTATGTTTTCCAAGGACCAGCAATAATCACCATGGCTGTGCTGATACTGACTTTCTATATTGTCGTTTTTTGGCTTTTGATGTCCAACTGGCTATTTCCGGTCTTGGTGCAAAGGCCAAGGAAGATTAAGATGATCCTCAAGCAGGCAGCTTTACTTGCTTTGGATAATCTGGTTGTTAGTCTGATGATTACGTTAATGGTCCTATTGGTTTTTCTAGTTAGTCTTTTGTTACAAGTAGGTCTGATTCTGCTACTGATTGGCTCTATCGCGATCTTCCAAAACTTTGGCTTCTTGAAGGTGCTAGAGAAGTACCAAAAGAAGGAGGAAGCCGAGGCAGAAAACAGTGGACAATAGAGCAGTATGCCCTTGTTCAGACTGCGGTTAATCTGATATAATTGCACAGGGCACGTATGCTCATTGCTCCGAAAGTTTTGGCGCGTTGTGGGAGGAGCACTAATGGCAAAGTATATTTTCGTGACTGGCGGTGTGGTTTCTAGCTTAGGAAAGGGGATTACCGTTGCATCCCTCGGGAGATTATTGGAAAGCCGCGGTGTCAAAGTCAATGTCTTAAAACTTGACCCGTATATAAATGTGGACCCGGGGACGATGAGCCCTTTCCAGCATGGTGAAGTATTTGTGACCGAAGATGGGGCAGAAAGCGATCTTGATTTAGGTCACTATGAACGTTTTATGGACAAGAATCTGACCCGGCAATCCAATATAACAACTGGTCGGATCTACTGGTCCATCATCAACAAAGAGCGTAACGGCGAGTTTCTTGGTAAGACAGTCCAGGTTATCCCCCATGTTACCAATGAGATCAAGAGCCAAATTACCTCATTGGCCACCGATGATGTGGATGTGGTTATGGTGGAAATTGGTGGCACTGTTGGAGATATCGAGAGCTTGCCATTCTTGGAGTCTATTCGGCAGTTTAAAAACGATGTGGGGAAAGACTCGTGCCTATACATCCATGTTACTCTGCTGCCCTATCTGGAGGCGGCCCAGGAGCTTAAGACGAAGCCAACCCAACATAGTGTAAAGGAATTACGAAGTATAGGAATTCAACCGGATGTTATTGTCTGTCGGTCTGAGCACGCTATTGACAAGGACGTAAAGGAAAAAATCGCTCTATTTTGTGACATACAAGTGGACGGGGTTATATCAAATCCTAATGTCAGAAGTATTTACGAAGTGCCTCTCATCTTTCAAGAGCAGGGCCTCGATGAACTGGTAGTGAGGATGTTGAACCTGCCGGCACAAGCTAGTGACCTGAGTGAGTGGCAACAGATGGTCCATAGCCTGAACAACCCCAAAGGCCAGATCAAGATCGGCATTGTGGGCAAGTATGTCTCATTGCCTGATGCATATCTAAGTGTAGTCGAAGCCTTGCGACATGCGGGTGTGGCCCATCAACAAGAGGTGCTAGTTGAATGGATTAATGCAGAATCGGTAACCAAAGAGTCCTCCGATGAACTGCTCGGTGGTCTTGACGGTATAATTGTGCCCGGAGGCTTTGGATGTCGGGGCGTGGAGGGTAAGATCGAAGCGGCTTGGTATGCCCGCACGAGGCAAATTCCGTTCTTGGGTATTTGTCTTGGTATGCACTGTGCTGTGGTTGAGTTTGCACGCAACGTCTGCAATCTTGATGATGCTAACAGTCGTGAGTACAACAATGCAACGAGCCATCCGGTGGTAGATAAGTCACCTGACCAAAGGAAAGTCCGGCAGATTGGTGGTACCATGTGTCTTGGCAATTGGACGTATGATCTTTACCCAGGGTCTTTGGCCATGGCTGCCTATCAGTCGGCGCAGACCAGTGAACGGCACCGGTATCGGTATCAGGTAAACTGGCAGTACAAGGACGTGTTAGAACACCATGGAATGCGCATTGCTGCAGTTAATCAAGAAAGGAATCTAATTGAGATTGTGGAGCTTGAAGAACATCCCTGGTTTGTTGCCTGTCAGTTCCATCCGGAGTTCAAATCCAGGCCCAATAGACCCCATCCCTTGTTTAAAGGCCTAGTTGAGGCAGCTTTACAGCGTAGGATGGGGACATCGAACGTTAGGCTATAGGGCAACCTAGATAGGACTTGTTACCAATGGGGTAAAGGACTTCACCTCACTGGTAACAGTCTTTTGTCTAAGGGTATCACATCCAGATTGCTAGGGCATAGTGTATATTGGTTGGACGCTGAGGCTGGAAGGATTAAAAAGTCATCCCAGTACTGAGGTGAAATATGCCGTAGAGCCCTTTGGTTCAGCCCTATTACAAGTTTCTTGAAGAAAAGAACGGCTTTCGGAAATGCAAATCTTAGCAAGATCCCAACTAAAGCTCTACTGAACCAATGCCAATAACTGAAGGCACTACCAAAATTAGGTTGGGCTAAGAGTCAATGGTTTGAAAAACATAGGATAAACCGAACGCAGCGAGTTTTATCCTGGTACATGTTTCTAAGTTTCGCCCCATTGGGGGGCGAATTCGCCGCATTGGCCTGTCTTTCGCTGGTTTGCAGCTGTGCCGTTTGGTGGAAGGCCAATCTGATATCTGCTATAATGATGATACCGGTAGTGAGAGGGAACCGGCTACAATCGAACCGAGGGGTGAGGGCAGATGATCAGGATGAAGGTCAAAGTTGTGGGAGTTGATCAAAGGTCGATGTTACCGGTCGTAGTGATCACTGATACCCAGGAGCGGGGTTTTATTCCCATAGTCATTGGACCGGCCGAAGCAAATGCTATCACGATCCAGTTAGAAGGAATCCAACCCCCAAGGCCGATTACCCATGACCTAATAACATCGATTATTGAAGCATTTGGTGCAAAGATTGTCAAAATTGCGATCACTGACCTACGTGATGAAACCTATTATGCTAGGATATACATTGAAACAGCTAAGGGCCAACTTGATATCGATGCACGGCCAAGTGATGCGATTGCTTTGGCGCTAAGAACTAATTGCCCAATTTATATTACTGAGCAAGTTGCGGCGAAGGCGATGGTCAACAATAAGCCTATCGACGATGAGGAAATCGAGCAGTTTAAGCAGATGCTCGATAACTTGACTCCCGACGATTTTAAGAAAAATCTTCATTGATTTGATCGAAAAATCTCAAGACTATGAAAAAACCAGGCCACGATGTGGACCTGGTTTTTTCATAGCGACTTCATTCCAAGGCTTCTGGAAAAACCCACTCTAGCTACCGAGCCTTTTCTCCCAAATGTATCTGGACTCTATGCCCTTGTTACCGAAGAGTGAATTCCAGGATGTTGCCAGTGACCTTCTACAATGAGGGGCAAACTGACGGGCATAAAATAGGACTCATCTGGACAGACTCTGGAAGTATAAATCTTGGTGAATCGGTTGATAATGGAGGTGAGATGAGAAACAAGAGGTGAGTCCCCAATGAAAAGAAGTCGCCTTATCCTGACTATGGCAGCGGCAATCATCAGTTTATGTTATACTAGCATAGACGCATGGTATCCTGTTGATTTGTGTTATGAGTTTACAGATCCCCTTCATCTTGTCCACAGTTCATCCATAAGCAGAGTATTATACGGCGCCATTACTAGGGTTGATTTAGATACCGGTCTTATCCAGTTTGTCACCGATACAGAGGTAATTTGGGGTAAGCTTAATGATGACACATTTATTTTGCAGAATGGTCGACCATGTAGTATTGACGCCCTTTCACCTGTGCCTGGCGGGTTCGAACAGTGGGGACTTGTTTGTTTAGATCAGACGGGGAAAGTGATTTACATTGAGGGTATTTACCCTTTGTTTACCGTGGAAATGCTTTTCTATGATCGACAATGTCATACCGTGTCTATCGCATTGGTTGATGAACCGACTGTGACAGCGGAATTACCCGTTTCCGCTCTCTTATTTGAGGCAATGCTCGAGATCTGGTCCGCTTCAGCTGTAGTCGATGTTTACCTAGATTGGAACGGTGAGATAAGATGGATCTCTAGCTGTGAATATTCTTCCTACTGAAGTGAGAAACACTTGGCGCGTGTTTGCAGTAAGGATTAGGGGTGACTGCAATTGGCTGCCTTTGGTAAGGTAAAGCTGTTCTATGGGAGTGGGTTGAGAGGAGGTTCGTGGGTAGAACGATAAATTGTGCTCTAAGAAAGGAATTTGCCGATTGATGGCGAAGAACTATAGCGATAGCATAAGCCTCCGCCCTATTACTAATTCCTGGTCAGTAAGATATGATCGTCTCTGTTTCCAGAATCAAGACGCGAAAAGATGTGACACGGTATTAAGCGACAAGGATGTTGTGCGTATGTTCTGAGTCAACCTACCTGTGCCGATCGGATCTCCCCTACGGTCGGTGTTAATAAGTACTGTCGAAGAATATCCGATTTGTACTCATTTCGAATTGTCTAAGGGCAGTATATAAAACCAAGGCGGGAAAGCATCTAGGTCTATTCAGTTTTTCTGTTCTTTTCAAGGGTTTTGGGCTATGATGCTAGTGTACTTTTGATATGCGAATTCGAAAGGATGATAATTGTGGGACTTGTAACCGTAGGAGAATTGGTAAAGGATGCTCAATTGAGAGGATACGCAGTTGGCGCATTTAATCTGAACAACCTAGAGATTTTACATGCAATAGTTCAGGCTGCCGAAGAGGAGAAGGCACCTGTGATTCTGCAAGCAAGTCAAGGCGGTCTGAAATATGCTGGGCTAGACTACATCGTTGCTATGGCGAAGGTAGCCGCAAAGCAGGCCAGTGTTCCTGTTGCTCTTAACCTTGATCATGGTACTAGTTTTGAACAGGCGGTCAAGTGTATTCGGGCTGGGTTCTCCGCGGTCATGATTGATGGCTCCCATTGGTCCTTTAAGGAGAACATCGAACTGACGCGCAAAGTGGTGGAAGTTGCGCATCCTTCTGGTGTCTCCGTGGAGGGTGAATTGGGCCGCATCGGTGGTACTGAAGACGATATATCTGTTAGTGATAAAGATGCCATCTACACCGATCCCGATGAAGCGGTCACATTCGTGGAAATTACTGGGGTAGATGCTCTTGCTGTAGCTGTGGGTACCGCCCACGGAGTCTACAAAGGTGTTCCGAAGTTGGACTTTGAAAGGCTAGCAGACATTAGAGCACGGGTTGAAGTGCCGTTGGTACTTCATGGCGCCTCGGGTGTACCCGATGAGAGTATCCAAAGAGCAGTGCAAATTGGTATTACCAAGATCAATATCGATACTGAACTCCGGGTTGCCTTTAGTCAGACCTTAAAGAAGTACCTTGAGGAAAACCCCGATGTCATTGATCCCCGGAAGATTATCGGGCCTAGTAGGGATAGTATGCGGGAAGTAGTGCGTTCTAAGATGAAATTATTTGGTTGTAGCGGTAAGGCGTAGAACAATTAAAAGGAGGGAAGATCTGTTTACCCATGTTGTGGGAGTAAACAGTAATATGTCTATGAATGTAGCTGAGTTGGCAGCAAAGACCAACGAAGAACTTTATCAGATTGCTAAGGGTCTGGAAGTCCAAGGATACCGAAAGCTTCGGAAACGAAAACTTATCTTTGAGATCCTACGTGCAGAAACGGAGAATGAGGGTTTGTATTTTAAGGACGGGATCTTAGAGATCTTGCCTGATGGCTATGGGTTCCTTCGGGTGAATGATATGAGTCCGTCCTCGGATGACGTCTATGTTTCTCCGTCCCAGATCCGCCGATTTAATCTTCGAACGGGAGATGTGGTTTTAGGGCAAGTGCGGACGCCCAAGGAGGGTGAACGCTATTTCGCCCTGCTGAAGGTTTTGGCCGTTAATTTAAAAGATCCAGAAGCGGCTGTACGAAGACCAAACTTTGACGATTTAATCCCCATTTACCCCGATGAAAGGATCCATTTGGAGGCAGATCCCGACGATATTGCCATGCGACTAATGGATATTATTGCTCCAATTGGTAAAGGGCAGCGGGGACTGATTGTAGCGCCACCGAAGGCGGGAAAAACGACGATTCTAAAGAAGATCGCCAATAGTGTGACCGCCAATCATCCAGAGATTGAGCTGATGGTTCTTCTGATTGACGAACGTCCCGAGGAAGTTACCGATATGGAACGATCTGTGGAAGGGGAAGTGATTAGTTCCACCTTTGACCAGCCCCCGGAAAACCATGTCCGGGTTGCCGATTTGGCCTTGGAGCGGGCACGGAGAATGGTTGAAAGCGGACAGGATGTAATTATCCTTCTGGATTCGATTACCCGCCTAGCCCGGGCGCATAACTTGGTTGTACCACCCAGTGGCAGAACGTTATCCGGTGGTGTTGATCCTGCGGCCTTGCATCGTCCAAAGCGGTTCTTTGGGGCGGCGCGCAACTTCGAGGGTGGCGGAAGCCTCACTATTTTGGCAACCACACTGATTGAAACGGGCAGTCGGATGGATGATGTGATCTACGAGGAATTCAAGGGTACTGGTAACATGGAGATCCATTTAGACCGGAAGCTTGCTGAGCAGCGGATCTTCCCCGCCATTGATATTTATAAGTCGGGTACCCGTAAGGAAGAATTACTCTTGAATAATAGTGAACTGCAGATGATGTGGATCCTTAGAAAGGCATTGAGTTCCTTAGGTACTGCTGACACAACGGACCTATTGATTGAACGGCTGACCAAGACCGAA
>Ga0172382_10010139_pt1 | contig 12711 bp, 13 predicted proteins | sample Leawel138RmetaG_FD_122245 | JGI IMG/M metagenome (GOLD analysis project Ga0172382, IMG submission 122245) | Leachate microbial communities from a municipal landfill in Southern Ontario, Canada - Leachate well 138R metaG | ecosystem: Engineered > Solid waste > Landfill > Unclassified | place...
GAGAGGTGCTTTGGAAAGATGTGAAACGGGCGCAAACCCTTTAGAAACAAGGGGAAAAAGAAAACCCGTCACCCCGGAGAATGACCCCAGAGAGACGGGTTTGTCTTTTCTAAATGGTGGAGGTGGCGGGAATCGAACCCGCGTCCGAACGTCTTTCACGTAAGGCTTCTACATGCGTATTCTGCGATTTAAGTTTAACCCGGCGGAGCTCCCACAGACAGGATAGCCGACGGGCGATTCTGCTTTAGTTCGCTCCGGCACCACAGACCTTGCCGGAACTAGCCCACTAAATTGACATCGCTTGGTCTACGCAGGCACTCGATCAAGCGATGTGACGGCAATTAAGCCGCCAGTGCGTAACGAACGTCGTTGTCGGCGTTTGTGTGTGTGCCAGTTTTTTAACGAGGCCAACTGGCGTCCCCGGCATGCAACCTTCGCTTCCAACCTCCGTCGAAACCAGGTCACCCCCATAATTCGGTTGTCTTAAAGAGCTAAATGCAACTTATTTTATAAACTATTTTCATCGGAAAATCAAGGGATTATATTTCAATCCCGGCCCCGGATCGCCCGCGCCATCTCGCGGCTGGCTTCTTTGTCTTTCAACGTCTCGCGCTTGTCGTGCAGCTTTTTGCCGCGAGCCAGGCCGATCTCCAGCTTGGCGCGGTTATCCTTGAAATAGATTTTGGTCGGAACGAGGGAGAAGCCGCGCTCGTCGACCTTGCGGGTCAATTTGACGATCTCGCTGCCGTGCAGCAGGAGCTTGCGCATACGAGTGGGATCGACGGGATTCTCCCGGTTGCCCTGCTCGTAGGGGCTGATGTTCATGTTGTTGATGAACACTTCGCCGCCTTTGATGCGACAGAACGCCTCCTTCAGATTGACCTTGCCGTCGCGTATCGATTTGACTTCGGTGCCGGTCAACACGATGCCCGCCTCAAACACCTCGTCCACGAAATACTCGTGGTAAGCTTTCTTATTGGTGGCGACTATTTTAATTCCCATGTTGCAGGTCCGTGGCAAAGGTTTCTTCTTCGGGGAGGACTTCGGTAATTCGCGGCATGTAGTTCTCCCGCGGCAAGGCCCGGGTGCCGACACGGATGACCAGAAACGCTCCGACCAGAAACGCGCTGCCGAAAATGGCGGAGAGCAGATCGGGGTTGATGCCGAGTTGCACCCCCTCCCCCAGCAGTTGACCGACAATGCCGCCGACGATGAGGGCGATCAGCGGGACGATGTAGAGCAGAAAGGACGATTGCAGAAAGCTCTTGGAACTGGTCACCACCCGAACTTTTTCCCCCACCCGGGCGCCGATGACATTATGCGCTTCAACCAGCATGGTGCGGTTGTCGTCACCCACATGGCAACTTCCCATGGAGGCGCAATTGCGGCAGAAACTGCTTTTTTGGCAGATAACGACGGCAACGTGCTTCCCCTTCAGTTCAACGATGCTGCCGATTTCAGAAATCATGGCGCACTTCCTTGTTTGCAATCATCGGTTCATGATGGTCACGATTATAACAGATGTCCTTCCCCATCTAAATGGTAAAGATTCGGGTCCGTCCAGGTCAGCAAGCGACTTTTCGCCCGCCCAGGTAGAGATGTTCGACTTCGCCGGAGCGCCCCGGCGCACAGAGAAACTCCTCCAATTCCCGCAACGGCGGAAGAGCGGCCGGGGTCAGGACCTGGAAATGGGCGCCGGCGTTGACCGCCAGAGTCCCCATCTCATCGTCGATGGCGAGAGCCCTGGCGCCGCCGAGGGTTGCCACCGACAACCATTCGGCCGGGCCGAGAGCGCCGGCAAACCAGGTGCGGGCGAAGGCGAGTTCATCCCATAGCGAAAGAGAATCACAGCTGGCCCGGCTATCGGTGCCGAGGGCGAGGGAAACGCCGGCTTGGCGGTACAGCTCGACCGGCGCGCGCCCGACGCCCAAACGGGCGTTGGAGCGGGGACAAAGGGCGACCGCCGCCCCGGCTTTGGCGATGCGTTCGATATCCGCAGCGGAGACCTGCACACCATGCGCCAGCAGGACACCCGCATGCAATCCGCCATTCTCCGCCAGAAATTCCACCGGAGTAAGCCCGGAAGGCGGCGGCGTCTTGTCGCTCCAGCCGATGTAAGGATAGAGTTCCTGCGCGATCGCACCGGAAGAGGTGGCGATAAATTCGGTTTCCGCCGGCGATTCGGCCAGATGAATGGTGAGGGGCCGGTGCCGCCGCCCAGCGGCGGCGATGACCTCCCGCAGATGCTGCCTGGAAAGGGTATAGAGGGAATGCGGCGCAAAACCGAAAACGCTCGCGCCGATGCGGCCGCCAACGATGATCTCTTCGATGGCTCGAAGCACACGGCCCGAGGTATCCGGATCCTGCCCCAGGGTTTCGAGAAAAATCCGGCCGCGCAGCGGCGAATCGGCATGGGCGGTGCGGGCGGGGAAAAAGGAAAGGATATCGCCGACGGCGCCGGTGCCGGCGGCCAGGGATTCTTTGATCCCGGCGGCGATCGACGGCGCGAAAAAATCCGTCGAAATCTGCCGTTTGACCCGGATGACGTGCCGAATCCATTCGATAAAATCGTCCTGCGGCGGCGACGCACCGGCCGCTTGGGCCCATTGGGGAAAATGGGTCAATTCGAGGTGGGTATGCGCATTGACCAGCGGTGGCAGCAGGAGCGATTCGCCGAAATCGACTGTTTTCGCATCGGTGGCAAGGGCCGCGATGTCGGCCTTGCGCCCGACGGCGGCGATCCGCCCCGCAACGACGAGAAGAGCGCCGTCCTCGATGGGCGCTGCGGCAATAGGCAGCAGGTAACGGGCGCGGTAGATGATCGGAACAGAACCCCTGGATTCCATCAGGAACCGCTGGCTTTGGCTGGGGTCGGCGCCGCCCCAATGTTGACGCAAAGGCTCTCCACCTGTTGCAACAAGGCAGCAATCTCCATCTGATGGACAATCTCGCACTGCTCCGCAAGCACCGTCGCCAGAATTTCATCGGTGGTCAGCGGATTGGCCAATACGGCGCGAAGGACGGTGATCTGGCCGCTATGGCCGGCCATCCGCAGCCGGGTGCGGGAGACGAAGGTTTTGCCGGCTTCGCGCTGCTCTTTTTGGAGAAGCAGGTTGATCTGGTCGAGAATGGCGTTAATGCGACCGCACTCTTCGACATTCGCCTTGGCCAGCGCCTGCTGCACGCTGCGGGGACAGTAGCGGTAGGTCAGAATGTTCAGCTCCGGGGCGCTGGTCAATTGAAAATCGGGATGCCGCTTGATCATTGCGGCGAAGGTGCCGGCCCGCTCGATGCCGAGGTCGATGAGGAGTTCATACCCCTTGCGGCCGATGATCGAGAGCCCGGCATGCACCAGCATCGCCTTGCCCGGCCGAGATCCTTCCAGGGTATGGCTGCCGAGATCTTTGGAGCCATGGCGAAGGATATAGGCGGCATGGTGTTCGATGGCGGAAACGGCCATGGGATCCTTGAAGACGACCATCCCCGCCCCCATCGGCACATAAAGCTGCTTGTGCGCGTCGATGGTCACCGAATCGGCGCGGGCGATGCCGGCAAGAAGCTGGCGGTGCCGCGCGGAGAAAAGGGTCGGTCCGCCCCAGGCGGCATCGACGTGAAAATGACAGCCGAGTTCGCCGGCCAGATCGGCGAGCCCCTCCAAGGGATCGACGTTGCCGGTTTCGGTCGTGCCGGCGATGCCGACCAGCGCCAGCGGGCGGATATTCTCGCCTCGCAAACGGCGGCATTCCTCCTTCAGCCGCCGCAGATCGATGCGATTGCGCTCGTCGGTTTCGACCATGACCAGGTTTTCGCGGCCGATGCCGAGCAGATCGGCCGCCTTGCCGAAGGAGTAGTGCCCGCGCCGGGAGACCAGCACGGCGATATCGTCGCAGCCGAGATGTTTCAGGGAACGGGCCAGCCCTTCGCGGGCGATGCCGCGAAACGTTCCGGACGGGGCGAAGAGGCGGTTGCGCGCCACCCATAAGGCGGTGACGTTGGCAATGGTGCCGCCGGAGCAGAATGAGCCAAGGGCATGCTGGCTGTCATGAATATAGCGGGCGTAAAAGGCTTCGCCCTCCCCGTAGACCAGACGGTGGAGCATGGCCAGAACCTGGCGCTCCAGCGGCGTGAAGGCTTTGGAGGTCTCCACCTTGACCGGGTTCTGGTTGAGGGCGGTCATAATGCGCGTGAGGGGCAGCATGAAGTACGGCAAAGCCGAGGTCATGTGGCCGATGAAGCCGGGCGCGGCGGTGTGCACCGATTGGGCCACCAGTTTTTCCTGGACGAATTCGGTGTAGTCGGAAAGGTAGGTCGGTTCTTCGGGAATGGCGGACGAGGAGAAATCGGCTTCGATCTCTTCGATGCTGCGTTGGAGAGCGACGATGTGCGTCTGCAGGAAACCGGCGACATCGGCGGTGATCGCCTGATCGATGATACCGAGGGTCGAATCGGGCGCTTCCGGCACGGTAAATATCCGGTAGAGACTTTCGAGATTGGCGCGCGCCGCCTCGCGATTTTTCGGCATCTCACCTCCCCTGGAGCAGAAACGCGTTGTCGATCAGTCGGGTCGCCCCGACGCGAACCGCCAGCAGCAGAACTGCCTCGGATGTGATGGTTGCAAGGTCCGCCAAAGTGGCGGCGTCGCAAATCTGCACATAATCGATGCGCGCCGCCGGCTCGCGCTCGATCCGCCGCCGAACCGCCTCGATGACCGGGGTCGCCTGTCGTTCGCCCTTTTCCACCATGCCGCGGGCCGCACCGATGGCATCGATCAGGGCAAGGGCCTGCCGGCGCTCATCGACGGCGAGATAAACGTTGCGCGAGCTCATGGCGAGACCGTCCGGTTCGCGGACGATCGGCATGCCGACGATCTCCACCGGCAGGTTCAGATCCTCCGTCATGCGCCGGATCACCGCCAGTTGCTGAAAGTCCTTGCGGCCGAACAAAGCGATGTCCGGCCGGACGATGTTGAACAGCTTACACACAACCGTCGTCACCCCGCGAAAGTGGCCCGGCCGGCTCTTCCCGCAGAGGGTGTCGGTCAGCCCCTCGACCTCGACAAAGGTGGCGAAATCGTCGGGATAGATCGCTTTCGCTTCCGGAGCGAAGATGATATCGACCCCGGCGGCGGCGGCGATCTCGGTGTCGCGGGCGAAATTACGCGGATAGGTGTCCAGGTCTTCGCCGACGCCGAACTGGGTCGGATTGACGAAGATGGAAAGAACGAGAAGATCCCCTCGTTTTCGCCCTTCGCGCAGCAACGACGCATGTCCCTCATGCAGATAGCCCATCGTCGGGACAAAGGCAATACGCTGCCCTGTCCGGTGGGCCTGCATTGAACGGCGCTGCATCATTCGGATATCGGAGATCGTTTCCATCTCTTAATTGTCCGTTCAGAAGCTGTGTTCGTCGCCGGGGAAGGAGCCGTCCTTCACCTCGCGGATGTAATCTTGCACTCCCTGGCGAATGGCGCCGGAGACATCAGCAAAGCGCTTCACGAATTTGGGGGAGTATTTTTCGCAGAGCCCGAGAATGTCGTGCAGAACCAGAACCTGACCATCGCAGTGCACCCCGGCGCCGATGCCGATGGTGGGAATCGCCACCGCGGCGCTGATCTCCTTCGCCAGAATCGCCGGAATCCCCTCAAGCACCACGGCGAAAGCGCCGGCGGCCTCGACGGCGCGGGCGTCGGCGAGAAGCTGGCGCGCCTGCTCCTCCTGGCGACCCTGCACCTTATAGCCGCCCATGCGATGCACCGACTGCGGCGTCAGGCCGATGTGGCCGACGACCGGAATATCCATGTCGACAATGGCGCGAATGGTGTCGGCAACATGTTCTCCCCCTTCGAGCTTCACCGCCTGGGCGCCGCCATCCTTGATCAGCCGACCGGCATTGAGTCGGGCTTCCCGCAGGTCGACCTGATAGGAGAGAAAGGGCATGTCGGCAACGACCAGGGCGCCGGCGGTTCCGCGCACCACCGCCCGGGTATGGTAGATCATCTCTTCCATCGTCACCGGCAGCGTCGTATCGTAACCGGAGATGACCGAGCCGACCGAATCGCCGACCAGGACCAGGTCGATGCCCGCCTGATCGATGAGCATCGCCAGGGAAAAGTCGTAGGCGGTGAGGACGGCGATCTTTTCCCCCTCCGCTTTCATTTTTTGGATATCGAGGATGGTTTTGCGTTTGCTCATGGGCGCTCCGCTTTGCGCTGGATAAAGAAAAAAAGCCCTTCGGGCAAGTCCGAAAGGCATCTTACCGAACAGTGGGGAAGCCCCGTTCTGTCCAATATCGCTATCGCCCTCCGTCCCGGTCTCAAAGATCCAGGCGGTTATTTTACAATAATTGGTCGGTGGTTGTCTTGCTCCGGTGCTTGTTCCGGGCTAGTCGCCGAACCCTTTTTTATAAAAAAACGTTTTGCATATAGCATAACCGCAAATCGGTGTCCAGCCGCATCTCACTTTGGCGGCTCTTCCTTATCCTCTGCGGCCAGGTCCAGACCATCGCGGTAGGCAGTCCCAACCCGCGCCCCCAGGCCCCAGTACTCCCGAATGCCCCCCAGATAAACCAACGGGTCGATAGCCTGCGCCTGCATCGAGCCCGCGGCGTCGAACGCTTCATCCGCGGCATGCACTTCGACGATTTCACCCAGCAACAAGCGGTAATCGCCGATTTTCACCTCACCCGACAGGCGACATTCGATATTGAGCGGCGACTCATCGATGAGCGATACGGGCAGATGGGCGGCCGGCTTGAGCGTCAGACCGGTGACCGGAAGCTTATCGACCTGTCGCCCCGACCGCAGGCCGCAAAAGTCCGCCTCGCGCATCAGAGAGGCGGGAACCACATTGACGACGAAACAGCCAGTCTCCCGGATATTGACAAGCGTCTGGCGTTCCCGATGCAGGGAAACCGCCATGGTGGGCGGGGTTTTGCTGACGACGCCCACCCAGGAAGCGGTCATCAGATTGGTTTTTCCCGCCGCGTCAACGGAGGTCAGCAAAGTGGTCGGTTGCGGAAAAAAGGTTACGCAGGGGCCCAGACGACGTTTAATCAATTTTTCCCTCGGAAAATTTACAGATCGTCGGTTGCATTAGCGACGATCTGAGCTAGTAATTTGAAAACAAAATATTCAGGAGGTGCTGCCATGCTAGGGCTCAAAATTCGCGACGAAATTCGTTGGCACGACCGCTGGTCTTCGGAAATCGGCCGTAAACTCCGGGTCACGGACAGCACGAACGATCTTTATGTTTTCGACGAGCAGCACAGCCGCGAGGAGGTTTTAGCCATTCTGCACGAGGCCCCGGAAGAGCTCTACGATCTTTTTGAAATCCGCGAAGCGCCCAAAGACAACTGCGACTTCCTGGCTGACTCGGGACGCTGTTACAGCCGCAAATAAATAAAGGGCCTATCACCAGCCCCCTCCCCTTCCCCATCCCCATCAATCTCAGTTCACCCAGAAGGAGAATGTATCAATGGAGGTGGCTACCATCCGTCTGCAAATGATCAACGGGCAGGAGGTTTATTTCCGCGCGCCCCGCCATGAAATCCATCGCTTGATCGTCAATCGACACGGGCGCCCGCCAAAGGCGGGTCGGCAGCACGTCATCACCACGGAAAAAAATATTCCGATTACCGTAGAGCTGCAGGAAATTGACAAGATTCACATCATGTGAGCAGGGCCCGGCAACCCGATAAAAAGAAGCGATCGGCGGATAAGTTGCTATCCGCCGATCCGCTTTTCTGCCGCTACCGACTCAATAACGTGCGTCGGCGAACTCGACCCAGCCGCCGGCTTCAACCAGGGCCTTGTCAAAGGGAGAAATCTCGAAGGGGAAGACTTCTGTTTTCCCTCCTGCCTTGGCCATCACTTTCTGGCCGCGAAGATCGACGGTAATGTCTACTGCGCCCTCTTTTCCCAACGCAAAGAGCCTTTCGATTTCCATCTTCGGCAATTCAATGGCCAGCATGCCGCCATTGAAGGTGTTCTGCCGGAAAATGCGGGCATAGCTTTCGGCGATAATGCTGTGGATCTGATTCACCTCGAAAACCCAGGGGGCGTGCTCGCGGGAGGATCCGCAGCCGAAGTTCTCCCGGGCAACCACCACCCGCGCCTGCCGCAGTTTCTCCCCTTTGGGGTCAAAACCTTCCAGGCTAAGGTCCTCCAGAAGATAGGGACGCAGGGCCTCTTTGGTCACCTCGGTCAGATACTTGGCGGGGATGATCTCGTCGGTGTTGATGTCGGACCGGTCTAAAAATATCGCCGGGCCGCCAAATTCCTTCTTCATATGCAAAGCTCCTTCATATCCGTCAAATGAACACAAGGGATTGGTCGTGTTCGGTTCCTACTGGCCACAAATCAGAGCGTACGCGCGTCGGTGATAGCTCCGGCGATGGCGGTGGCGGCGGCGGTGGCCGGACTCATCAGATGCACCATCCCCCCCTTGCCCATGCGCCCGCTGAAGTTGCGATTGCTGGTGGAGGCGCACACTTCGCCTTCGGCGAGCACCCCGTTGCTCATCCCCAGACAGGCGCCACAGGTGGGATTGGTGACACAAAACCCAGCATCCATGAAGGTCTGGATAATTCCCTCGGCGAGAGCCTCACTGAAGATTTTCGGCGTCGCCGGGGAGACGATGCCGCGCACCGATTCGGCGATTTTTTTTCCTTTGAGAATTTCGGCGGCAATGCGCAGATCTTCGAGTCGACCGTTGGTGCAGGTGCCGATATAAATCTGGTCGACAGGCGTGCCGGCCATCTCCCTGGCCGGCTTGACGCAATCGGGCTTATATCCGTAAGTGACCTGCGGCTCCAGGGCGGAAAGATCGTATGCGAGCACCTTTTCATAGCTGGCGTCGGCATCCGAATGCCAGCGCTGAAAATCCGCGAGGGCCGCTTCCCGACTGGCGTACTCCCCCTCAATAAACGGCCAGAGGTAATCGACGGTCGTCGCATCGGGCAGACAAATGCCGGAGGTGCCGCCCGCCTCGATGGCCATATTACACAGCGTCATTCGCGATTCCATGGACATGGCATCGACCACCGGTCCGCGAAATTCGATGACCCGGTCAGTGGCGCCGTTCACCCCGATCTGACCGATGACGAAGAGGATGGCGTCTTTCGCATAAACGCCGGCGGGAAGCTTTCCGTTCAGATCGATACGGATCGTTTTCGGCTCGCGAAAAGCGCATACCCCCTTGAGAATGCCCACCTCCAGATCGGTCGTGCCGACGCCGGCGGCAAAAGCGCCGAAAGCGCCGTGGGTGCAGGTGTGGCTATCCCCCATGATGACGGTGAAACCGGGACGGATATAACCTTTTTCCGGAAAAAGCGCATGGCAGACGCCGTTGCGTCCGACGTCGAAGAAATCGGGAATTTCGTGTCGGTGCGCCCAATCGCGCAGCATTTTTGCCTGAATGGCCGTCTTGCTGTCCTTGGAGGGGGTGACATGGTCGATAACCGCTTTGATTTTGTTTCGATCGAAAACCCGATCCTTGCCGCGGACGGCGAGATCGGCAATCGCTACGGGAGTGGTGATTTCATGACACAGAACCCGGTCGAGATCGAGTACTTTGGTCCCGGGGAAAGGTTCATCCCGCAAGTGGGCGGCAAAAATCTTTTCGGCAATATTTCTTCCCATGGTTTCTCCTGATGATAACTTCTTCTGACTTCACCGACGGCCCAATGACCTTGGGCGCGCGGGTGGGATTCAGATGGCTGTTTAGATGCTGACATTGGTCCGCGTAATTTCACTGGCCATTTTATTCAGGGCGTTGATATACGCTTTGGCGCTGGCGACGATAATATCCGGATGGGCGCCCTGCCCGAGGACCTCTCGGCCATTTTCTTCCAGGCGAACCGTGCATTCCCCTTGCGCATCGGTACCGCCGGTAATCGCCCCGACGGAAAACTGCAGCAGCCGGCAACGGCTTTTGGTCAGCTTCTTAATGGCTTTGAAGGTGGCGTCCACCGGTCCGTCTCCCATGACCGCCGTTTTTCTGACCTTGCCGTCGATCTCAAGTTCGACGGTGGCGGTCGGCGCGGCAAAGGACCCGGAGGCGACATTCATCTGCCGCAGCCGGAAGCGCTCCGGCACCCTGATGATTTCGTCGGCGACGATGGCATCGAGATCTTCGTCGAAAATTTCTTTTTTCTGATCGGCCAGAGCTTTAAAGCGGATAAACGCCTTCTCGATGTCATCCTTGCCCAGATCGTAGCCGAGCTCTTTCAGGCGGTCGATAAAGGCGTGGCGGCCCGAATGCTTGCCCAGCACCAGTTTGTTCTGGGTCAGACCGATCGACTCTGGTGTCATAATCTCATAAGTCGATTTCTCCATCAACACACCGTGTTGATGAATCCCCGCCTCGTGGGCGAACGCATTGGCGCCGACAATCGCCTTGTTCGGCTGAACGACGAGGCCGGTGATGGTGGACAGCAGCTTACTGGCGGCCGCGATATGTTCCGTCGCCACGTTTGTGGCAAAGGGCAGGATGTCGTGCCGGGTGCGCAGTGCCATCACCACCTCTTCAAGGGAGCAGTTGCCGGCCCGCTCGCCGATGCCATTGATAGTGCATTCCACCTGCTCAGCGCCCGCCTGCACCGCCGCCAGGGAATTGGCGACAGCCAGACCGAGATCGTTGTGGCAGTGCACCGACAGTATCGCCTGGCCAATGTTCGGGACGTTATCCTTAAGGTACTTGATTATGTTGAAGTATTCGAAGGGAATGGTATAGCCGACGGTATCGGGGATATTGACCACTTTAGCGCCGGCGGCGATGACCGCCTCGACGACCTTGGCGAGAAATGGCAGGCGGGTGCGAACGGCATCCTCGGCGGAAAACTCCACATTCGGAGTATAAGACGCCGCTCGTTGCACCGCCCGGACCGCGTTCTCCATCACCTGCTGTTCGTTCATTTTCAACTTGTGCTGCATGTGAATATCGCTGGTGGCGATGAAGGTGTGAATACGGCCGCGGTCCCCGGCATATTTCAGCGCTTCCCACGCGCGATCGATATCCTTGTCGTTGGCTCGACAAAGACCGGCAATCTGCGGACCTTTGATCGTTTGCGCCACTTTCTTGACCGCTTCGAAATCGCCGTCCGAGGCGATGGGAAAACCGGCCTCGATGACGTCGACATTCATCTTCTCCAGATGATGGGCAATACGCAGCTTCTCTTCGATGTTCATGCTGGCGCCGGGCGATTGCTCGCCGTCGCGCAAAGTGGTATCGAAAATTCTGATGGTTTTCGGCTGGTTCATACAACCTCCTGTGGTTCGCCGCCGGGAGCGGCCGAAAGAGTTCTTTGAATGGTCATGCTGAATGTCTGCAATAAAGCATCTAGGTCACCCAGGTCCGATTCCATGCGCCCACCCCCTTTCTGGAGTTATTGTTCTGGCGCAAAACGCAAAAAGCTCCCGCCCCGTACAGGGGCGAGAGCTGTCGCTTCGCGGTACCACCCTGATTCGTCCGCAGCGAATGCCGGGACCTTGTTTTTAAACCTTTTACGCAGGTCAACGACGCCGGCTAGCTGTCGAGGACAGGTTCACCGGCGCGGCTCCGAGGCGAGTTCGAATCTTCCTGTACCGGCTTGCAGCGTCCGCCGGCTCTCTGCAACAGGAGGGGGAATCTACTACTCCTCTTCCACGCCTTTATTTAATGTCTGCCCAATTAACCAGAGCGGCCGAATCGTGTCAAGTGGTTTTTTCGCTCAGGTGCTTCTCGGGCGAATTTACCGCCATGGCCACGCCAAAACTTGCCGGCTACTTGAGATAGGCCAAAACCGACTCGCCGGCGACCGTTCTCTCCCCTACCCGCACCAGAATATCCGTGCCCAGCGGGAAATAAACATCGACCCGCGAGCCGAAGCGGATCAGGCCATAGCGTTGCCCTCGCTGCAGCAGATCGCCAATGACCGGGTAGGTGATGATGCGACGGGCGATCAGCCCGGCGATCTGCACGACCAACAGGCGTTTGCCACCTTCGACTTCGAGAAGAAGCCCGGCCTGCTCGTTCTGCAAGCTTGCCTTGTCGAGAGAGGCGTTGAAGAATTCACCCTTATTGTAGAAAAGGTCGACTACTTTGCCGGCAAAGGGCGCTCGGTTGACATGGACATTGAAGACCGACATGAAGATGCTGACCTTGATCGCCTCGGCTTGAAAAAAGCGCTCTTCGCGCACCTCACCGACGAAAACCACCTTGCCATCGGCCGGCGAAACCACCGCCGCCTCATCCGCCGGCGCACACCGATCCGGATCGCGGAAGAAGTAGACCGTAAAGAGGGTGAGCGCCAGCAGCAACAGGGTGAGCAGATCCCAGTCCAGCAGGGCGAAAACCAGGGTCACAAAGGCAAAGAGGCCAATAAATGGATAGCCTTCTTTGGCCACCGGTGATTGAGAATTACGCATGGGCGTGCGGTCTCCCGAGAGCGGGGGCAAATAGGCGAAAGGGCGGGTTTGCACCCGCCCCTGCCCCCCAGCTTTGTAAAGAAATTAGTTAGTTCTGGCTCTTGTCGACGATCTTTTTGATCCAAGGCATCATGCTGCGCAGACGCTCGCCAACCTGCTCGATCGGATGGGCGGCATTGAGGCGTCGGCGAGCGGTCATCTCCGGGTAGTTGGTCTGCCCTTCGAGAATGAAACGCTTGGCATAATCGCCCGTCTGGATGTTTTTCAGGCACTCGCGCATTGCCTGGCGGCTCTGCTCATTGATCACC
>Ga0172382_10010143_pt1 | contig 12707 bp, 15 predicted proteins | sample Leawel138RmetaG_FD_122245 | JGI IMG/M metagenome (GOLD analysis project Ga0172382, IMG submission 122245) | Leachate microbial communities from a municipal landfill in Southern Ontario, Canada - Leachate well 138R metaG | ecosystem: Engineered > Solid waste > Landfill > Unclassified | place...
AAGAAACCTCACAAAACAATATTATATAGTTAAATTATACTATAAATGTTATAAAAAGTCAATAGTTAATATAATTCCATGATAGAAACAAAAAAGGCTGCTGACTTTGTCAACAACCTGAAATGATGTCAATATGACATCATTTTATTAAAAATAAGGATTTTGTGCAACCCAGTAAATTGAAGCAAGTGTAGATGTAACTAAAGCGATAATACAAAGAGTTTTACCTGTTTTATTATTAGCTTTATTAGCTCTGCTTAAACCAATACCTCCACAAATCCAACCAACAATTGGAATAAATAGTCCTACAATTAAAGCGACTAGACCAAGAGTAGTTCCTTCATTACTAACATAAGCTGGTTGATTATTATAAACTTGTGCTGGTTGATCACTTTTTCCAGTTTTCACACCACAGTGGATACATACATAGGCATTACTATCTATTTCTTTTCCACAGTTTGTACAAAATGCCATAATTCATTTCCCCCTTTTGGAATATTGTATTTCTATTATATCTAAAAGATTCCATAATTACAAGGATTAAAAATTATATTTTACTTTATCTATAATTGTCTTTTAAAATTTAATAATTTATGTTATTATTATTTATATTAGATAAAGGATATTGATATTTATGGGCTGGTTTAATTATATAGGTTTAATAATTATAATTATTTTAATGATTCCCAATATCATATATTTTATAAAAAAAGTAAAAGAACCGAATAAGTATAGAAATAAAGTCTTAGAAGAACTAGAAGCAACAGGAAGAGTAGGAGTAACCCTCTTTATGGTTTTTAATATTCCTTATTCATATTTAGGGTATTGGTTTGAAGGTGCTAATTATATATATATTATAGTTAACGCATTACTTATTATATTATATATTTGTGCATTCTTTATATTAAAGAATCCTAATGATTTTAAAAGAATTATTTTTTTATCAAGTATACCTTGTATAATATTTTTATTTTCTTCAATTATGATTTTCAGCATACTTTTACTTTTCTTTTCACTAATGTTTACTTTTAGTCACATATATATTAATATAAAAACAAAGGGAGATTAATTATGATAGATTCAAAAATGATGAAGGATATTCTATCCTTACAAAGAAGTGAACTAACAGATCATTATATGTATTTAAAACTTGCTAAGAGAGAAAAAGATCCTCATAATAAGGAAGTATTAGAGAAGATTGCAAAAGATGAATATCGTCATTACCACTTTTGGAAAAAGATTACTAATGAAGAATTAAAACCAAGAAGACTTCATCTTTGGTTTTACTATATTATATCTATAATCTTTGGAATTACATTTGGTGTAAGACTAATGGAATTAGGAGAAGTTAAAACTCAATATTTATATAAAGAATTAGAAGGAAAAATTGAAGGCATTGAAAAACTTGTTCAAGAAGAAGAAGAACATGAAGAAGCATTAATTGATAAGCTAAAAGAAGAAAAGTTAAATTATGTGGGTTCAATAGTATTAGGTTTAAACGATGCTTTAGTTGAACTTACAGGTACATTAGCTGGTCTTACATTTGCACTCGCTAATTCTAAAATTGTAGCATTATCAGGTTTAATAACTGGGATTGCTGCATCATTTTCAATGGCTAGTTCTGAATACCTTGCGAAAAAGCAAGAAGAAAGCCATAGCAAAGCCTTAAAATCTGCATTCTATACTGGAGTTGCATATATAATAGCGGTAGTTTTATTAATACTTCCCTACTTATTGATGCCATCTGATATTACATTTAATATTTTTGGTGTTATTGTAGAAGGAATTTATGTATCACTAGCAATTACCATTTTAGTTGTTGTCTTAATAATACTTGTATTTAACTTTTATATAAGTGTTGCGAAGAGATTGAATTTCAAAAAGAGATTTTTTGAAATGGTTACTATTAGTTTAGGTGTAGCTATATTGTCATTTGTAATTGGGTATTTAGTAAAAACAATATTTAATATCGATATTTAAGAATAACCCTTTTTAAGGGTTATTTTTAAAATCATATTTTTTTACGCATATTGATATGCTATAATATACTAAGAGAGAATAAGTAGGAGGATATTTATGAACTTTGAAGATACTATTAAACTATATATTCCCAAAGAATTAATTGTAAGCGAGGATGAACATCCAGAAGAATATGGAGAGTTAATTGTAGTTTTAAAGAATGATATGTGGGCTGATGTTTATACTGATAAAGATGGTAATTTTTATTCAATAACTAATAATGTTGATTTAATTAAATATGTTCATGATTATCTAAAAAAATGAACCATATTAAAATGAGGAATTAAGTTTTCTGGTGAGGTAAAGGAATAATTATGAATTTTGATACATTAAAAAATATAAAAGATGAAACAAAAAGAATTAATGCTCTTTATGAATTATTTAATGAAGATAATAGATTAAATCGCTCAAAAGCTGCAAGAGTTGAGTTTCTAACAACAATCAAATATATTGAAGCATATTTGAATGAAGATTCAAAAATATTAGATATTGGTGCAGGAGCAGGAGAATATAGCCTTTATTATGCAAAAAGAGGTTATGTTGTAAATGCAGTAGAGTTAGCAAAAAACAATATTGAAAAGTTTAGAATGAAAATAACTCCCAAAATGAAACTAGATTTAAGAGAAGGTAACGCCCTAGATTTAAGTTTCTATAGTGATGAGAGTTTTGATATTGTTTTATTAATGGGACCACTTTATCATTTAGAAAATGAAAATGATAGAAACAAAGCATTAAGCGAAGCTATTAGAGTTTGTAAGAAAGATGGAAATATTATTACTACTTTTATTACAAACGATATGATTGTTTTAACTGAACTTGCATATGATATAGACTTCTTCAAAGGTGATTCATATAATCATGAGACTTTCAAAATTAATAACTTTCCTTTTGTGTTTCATACAGTAGAAGAAGCAAAAAAGATAATGAATGTTCAAGGAATTGAGGTTTTAAATATTGTTGCACAAGATGGTGCATCTGAGTTAATGATGGATTATATAAATAAACTAGATGAAGAAAGTTATAAACAATATTTAAGATATCATTTTTATATTTGTGAAAAGCCTGAGATGTTAGGGATGACAAATCATCTTATGTTTGTTTGTAAGAGGAAAGATATATGAAAATAGAATTAATTAAACCGAATTCAATCCACTTCTCTAAATTGATTCACCAAGAATTACTATTATGGCCTTGCCATGAATATGATGAATTGTATAAAGAAACTCTTGAATCTAAAGATTACTTCTTTGGAGCAATAAAAAACTTAGAGTTGCTAGGATTTATTCAAGTATCTATAAGAAATGAATATGTTAATGGATCTACAACTTCTCCTGTTGGCTATATTGAAGGATTATATGTTGAAGAAGTTTATAGAAAGCAAGGAGTTGGAAGAAGACTTGTGGAATATATATTTAAGTTTTTTAAAGATATGGGTATTAAAGAAGTAGCATCAGATGCTCTAATTAATAATAAGATAAGTCAGATGTTTCATGAAAGATTAGGTTTTTTTGAAACAGAAAGAGTAGTATATTATTTGAAGGAACTAAATGAAAAAGAAGAAAAGAATTAACTTTTATAGTGCTCTAACTGAGGAAGTTTTATATCGTAATGAAATAATTAGATTTTTTACTATTATTGCACTTTCTACTTTAATATTTACTTTAAATATAATTATTCAAAATGATGTTTCATTAATATATATCTTAATAATCTTAAGAGTAATAAATTTTACTATAGTTGTTAATAGTTTTTTCTTAATAATAATTTCTTTTTCAAGATTAATTAACATTTCTGATAATAAAGAAATACTTTTAAAAAAACAAGGAAAATATAAATTTAAGTACCCTGCTGTAAAATATGAACTTCAAGATATAATTATGTTTTTAAAATATAGTAAATATCCAGGTGATCTTTATGTAAAAAGTGAAGATGGAGATTATTATAATATAAAACTAACCATGGATTATAATTCTAAAACAAGAGTTTTCTTTGATCCTAGATATTATATTAATGAGCAAGAATATAGAAATATTGAAGTACTGATTAATTTTATTTACAAGATTACTCTTGTTGATAAAGATGGAATGGTAAGTGTTTTAGCTTTAGAGGAAGGTAATGATCCAATCTTATTAAAAAACGCATTGGAAATTATAAGAAAAGAGTTGAAGGAGAAAAATGATGATTCTAATTAAAAACGCAAATCTATTAAGTATGGCAAAGATTAATTATGAGATAGTGGATATCTTAATTGAGGATGGAAAAATTAAAGAAATTGGTAAACTTGATGAACAAGATTATAAGCAAGTTATAATTATTGATGCAAATAAAAAATATGTAACACCAGGCTTAGTAGACCCTCATTGTCATATTGGAATGATGGAAGAAGGAATTGGCTTTGAAGGTAGTGATGTTAATGAAATGACTGATCCTATATGCCCAGAATTAAGAGCATTTGATGCTATTAAACCACAAGATAGCGCATTTAGAGATGCTTTAGAAGCTGGTGTAACAACTGTTGTTACTGGACCAGGTAGTGCTAATGTTATTGGAGGAACATTTTCAATTCTAAAGACTACAGGTAAGACTGTTGATGATATGGTTGTTGTGAAAGAATCATGTATGAAAATGGCACTTGGTGAAAATCCAAAGAGAGTTTATAACTCAAAATCTAAAACTCCTATGACAAGAATGGCTTCAGCTGCACTCTTAAGGGAAGCATTATTTAAAGCTAAAGCATATTTAGAAAAACAAGAGAAACATCAAGAAGATTTTAAGAATGGTAAAGATACTCCAAAACCAGATTTTAATTTTAAATGGGATTCACTTGCAAGAGTATTCAATGGACTTCCAGTAAAAATTCATGCCCATCAACAAGATGATATTGTAACTGCTGTTAGGATTATGGAAGAGTTTGGTTTAAAAGGTTCTGTTGAACATGCAACAGAAGGTTATTTAATTACTGATTATCTTAAAGACCATAATGTGAAAGTAATAATTGGACCAACATTAGGTAGTAAGTCAAAATATGAACTTAGAAATAAATCATTTAAATCAGCGAAAGTTCTTCAAGATGCTTCCATTGATTATGCTATTATGACTGATCATCCTGTAATTCATTCATCTAATGCATTAACTCAAATTGGATTGTTTGTAAGAGAAGGTTTATCTGAATTAGATGGTCTTAAAGCTGTTACTATAAATGCAGCTAGAATTAATAATATTGATGATAGAGTTGGTAGTATTGAAGAAGGAAAAGACGCAGATATAGTTATTTGGGATAATCACCCACTACATTATTTAACAAAAACAGATTATGTAATAATTAATGGTAAAATTGTCCATCAAAAATAGTAAAAAAACTCATCCTACAGGGTGAGTTTTTTATGACGTTTTTTTTATTTTTAAACATAGAAATATTTAATACTTTTGTTCTAGATTTATGGAATGTGTTATAATATTAGTATATAGTGTAAACTAATTTGGAGGATGTAATGAATACTGAATTAAGAAAGTTAAAAGATGAATTTTTAATGTATTTATATGAAATATCAAAAATGAAGATGGTAGGTTATATTGCAAACTTTATCCAGGGTGAAGATGCTTTAATGTTAAGATTATTTTTAAATGGACCAATGACACCAAAAGAGTTAAGTGAAGAATTAAAAGTAACAAAAGGTAGAGTAACTGCTATAATTAATAAACTTAAAAATAAGAAATATGTAGATGTGAAAACAAATGATGAAGATAGAAGAAGTGTAACTATAAACTTATCTAATTTAGGAAGAGAATATTTTCAAGGAAAGTTGGATATTGCAGATAATTATTTCGATAATGTTTTTAGTGTTTTAGGATTAGATGATTCTAAAAATTTAGTAATGCAAATTGAAAATCTATTAACAAAAGTTAAGGAAGCAAACATATGAAAAAAATGGTTGAATTTATAAATGTTACAAAAACATACAAGATAGGAAACCAAATAATAAAAGCTAATGATGAAGTTAATTTTGAGGTTTTGGAAGGTGAACTATGTGTAATAGTTGGGCCTAGTGGCGCAGGGAAAACTACAATCTTAAATATACTTGGAGGAATGGATACAATTGATTCTGGCGAGATTATTGTAGACGAAAAAGATATAGGTGAGTATAATCTAAAAGAATTAACTTTATATAGACGTTATGATGTTGGTTTTGTTTTTCAGTTTTATAATTTAATGCCACAACTTACTGCATTAGAGAATGTAGAAATAGCATCAGAAATATGTAAGTCTCCACTTGAACCATTAACTGTTTTAAAGCAAGTCGGCTTAGAAGCAAGAGTCATGAACTTCCCATCACAATTATCAGGTGGGGAACAACAAAGGGTATCAATTGCAAGAGCTTTAGCTAAAAATCCGAAAATCTTATTATGTGATGAACCAACAGGTGCCCTAGATTTAGAAATTGGAAAATCAATCTTAAAACTTTTAAGTGAAGCATCAAGAAAACATAAGAAAACTGTTATTATTGTAACTCACAATAATGCGATTACTGAAATTGCTGACCGAGTTATTCAAGTTAGAAATGGTAAAGTAAGTAAGATGTATATAAATGATAATCCTAAAGAGATAGATGAGGTAGTTTGGTAATGAAAAAATACCACAAATATATACTAAAGGATATTAAAAAACTCTTACCAAAACTAATTGCAATTGTTTTAATTGTTACTTTAGGAGTTGGTTTTTCTGTTGGTTTATATACTTCGGCTCCCAATATGCGTTATAGTGTAGAAAAATATTTTGCTTCTACAAATGCTGCAGATATAATAGTTCAAGGTGAAGAGTTTGATAAAGATAAACTAAATAATTTTATTGAAAATCCTTTAATTAAAGAAGCTTATGGTTATTATTCATTCGATAGCGATGTTGAGTTTCAAAATGGAATGCATCTTGCAAAAATAAATGTTATTGATTTTGAAAATAAAATTAATAAATTAACTCTTTTAGAAGGTAGATTTCCAGATAAAGATAGTGAAACTATAGAAATAGTAATTGAGAGAAAACAACCTTTCTTTATCGAAGTTCCACTAGGATATGAAACAGAGTTTTTAGATAAAACAGTAAGAGTAGTAGGAATAGTCCATAATCCATGGTATTTTGCTTTTGTGGAAGAGATATCATATCAAGAACAAAGACCAATTGAGATTATTATTTATGCTAGTAAAGACTTATTAGATGAAGATATATATACGAATGTAGTTGCAACACTAGTTGGTGCAGATAAATATGATATGTTTAGTGATGAATATGAAGAGTTTATTGATGAAAAATTAGAAGAATTAAAATTAGAACATAATGAGTTTTTTTATACAACTAGAAACCTTAATCAGTCTTTCGCAAAATACAAATCAGATGTAAAAATAGTTGAGGCAATTGCTTTAATATTTCCTTTATTCTTTTTGCTTATTACAATATTAGTTTCAATGTCTAGTATAACTAGAATCATTGAAGATCAACGAAATCAAATCGGAACACTAAGATCACTTGGATATGGGAAAGCAAAAATACTAAATAAATATATTTTATATGCTTTAATCTCATCTGGACTTGGTGCTGTTTTAGGAATTGCATCTGGAGTATACTTTATACCTTTGATTGTTTATAATGCTTATGAAACTATCTATAATCTTCCACCGTTTTTAATCCAATATTATTGGGGAATTACTTCAATAATATCATTTTCAATGATAATTTCTGTTGTAATAGTTACAGTTGGTGTCCTATTACAAGCATTAAAAGAAAAGCCAACAGAATTATTAAAAGTTAAAACACAAAAACCAGGAAAAAAGATATTTTTAGAAAGACTACCATTTATTTGGAAAAGATTAAAATTTAAATATAAATCAACAATGAGAAATATCTTCCGTTATAAAAAAAACCTAATCCTTACATTAATAGGAATAGGTGGTAGTACAGCTTTACTATTAGCTGGATTTGGAATAAAAAATTCTGTAGATTTAGCTGGTAAATACCAGTTTGAAGAAATGATGCAGTATAATTTGGAAATAAGTATCAATCCAACTAAAAGCAATCTAGCTATTTTAGATGATTATGAATCATTATATATAATGGCAGTAAATGCGAAGTATGAGAATAATGATTATATTTCAATTATTATTCCGAAAGATACTTTTTATACAAATAAATTTATAGACTTTCAAGCAAGCAAAAAAGAAAATATAAATTTTGGCACATCTTCAGTTGTTGTAACAAAACAATTTGCAGATAAGCATAAACTACATAAAGGAGATAATCTTGCACTTAATATTTCAGATGATGAATATAACTTTGTAATCACTGATATTCAAGAATATTATTTTGGTAATAATATATATATAGCAAGAGAATTGTTTAATAATGATATTGATATCTTTTATAATAAAGTTTATTTAAAAACCCAAGAACTTGAATCAAATCTCAAAAGCCAACTAGAAGAAGATGGAAATATTTTAAAAGTGATGTTTGAAGAAGACTTAAAATATTCCTTCCAAAACACATCTGATAGTATGAATAGTATTATAATTGTTTTAGTACTTTCAGCATGTGCTCTTGCAATCATTATTAACTATAACCTTATTTTAATAAATATACATACTAGAAAAAAAGAAATAGCAACTTTAAAAGTTTTAGGATATCAAGAAAGTGAAGTTACAGGTTATGTATTTAGAGAGACGTTCATCGTTTCCACAATCGCCATTTTTATTGGACTATTATTTGGAAAGGGTCTCCACTACTTTATTATTAATAGAATTGTAATTGATGGGATACTTTTATACAATGGTATCCACTGGACTAGTTATTTATATACTTTTGTTTTATCGTTTATATTTTTAATAATTGTCTATTTTATGTCAATACCAGGAACTAAAAGAATTGATATGGTAGATGCTCTAAAATCTTATGAATAAAAAGGTGTTTTCACACCTTTTTTAACGCCAAAATTTCGTATATCCTCTTTTATCAACAATGTTAAATTCAATCATTTTTCTAAGTAATTCAAAATTAATTTCTTGATCCCAAGTTATTCTAAAAATCATTGAAGTAGCATCATAATTTGCATTTTCAATTTCCTCTCTAAATTTATCTAAAGTAAATTTTTCAGGTGAAATTGCAATATGTTTTTTTGAATAGCTAAAACCTATTATAAAAGTTCCTTCACTTGTAAACATTGGTTGATTCCAAGCAATTTTAGGCTCTAGATTTGGGAATTCTTTATTTACCCAAGTAAGTAATTTATGCATTTTTTCTCTTTGTTCTTTATTTTCCATTTTATTTAAAAATTCATTAAAAAATTCCATATAAATCCTCCAACTAATTTATATTATACTATTAATCTCTAATAATATAAAATAAAATACAAATAAAAAATCTTTATCAAAAAGATAAAGATTTCTAATTACAACTAATATTTGCTATTCTTGCTACATCAATTGAATAAGGTTCCCATCTATTCCTTCTCCATCTAAAGCCGATTAAACGTTGTCTTCTAATATCAGTTGGATAAAACCAGAAGCGACTTCTATTATGTAAAGTAACTAAAGACATTCTATTAAAGCATCTTCTAAATCGCTGCATACCGCTAGGCCATGGCGTACCAAATGGAGGTCTAAAAGATGGTTTAGAACCGACTGGAGGGGCAAATGGAGGCCTAAATTGCGGACCTATTGCAGGACCTAGCCCAAATGATGGAGTTTGTTGTCCTGGAGGTGCAAATGGAGGAATTTGTGTTTGGGAGATTCTTACAGGATTAATTTCTTCTTGTTGTTGATTCATGATTGGTTGGTTGCATCCACAACCACAACCTTGATAATTATTGTCATTGTTATCATAATCATACATATCATCTTCGTAATCATACATGTTATCGTCATCATCATAATCATACATGTCATCATCGTAATCATACATATCATCATCGATATCATAATATTCCATCACATTTGGATCCATCATATTTGGGTCCATCATACCCTGATTCATCATATTAGGGTCCATTCCATATGGTATTCCACTAAAATAATTAGGATAATTGTTGTTTATAATAATTCTCCTTTCTTTTTGTTTTTCAATATATAATATGGAAAAATCAAGAATAGGTGCAAGTATAAATGTAAATTTGCAATAATTGCTAAAATTTAAAGTTATAAATTGATTATAATAATAATGGTGATTTTATGAAGAAACTATTTATTATAATATTATCTTTTTTGTTACTTTACATTATTAATATAATAAATCAAAAAACATTTGAAGAAAATACTTTGAATGTAGTATATAATATAGAAAACAACAATACTAAAAGATATGTAGCACTAACATTTGATGATGGTCCAAGTATAAAAACTATTGAACTTGTGAATTTATTAAAAAAATATAAAATTAAAGCTACCTTTTTTCTATTAGGTGAAAGAGTTAATTATTATTTAGATTCAGTTGAGTATATAAAAGAAATGGGCCATGAAATTGGGAATCATTCTTATACTCATCCAGATTTCAAAAATCTTACAATTAATGAAATACAAACTGAAGTAGAAAAAACTCAAGAAGCTATCTATAAAGTTACAAAAACACTCCCTAAACTCTTTAGATTTCCTTATGGTAGTTATAATGAAATATGTTTGGAGTACATTAATCTACCTATTATATTGTGGAATGTAGATTCTCTTGATTGGAAATATTTAAATCAAAATATTATCATTAGAAATGTTATTGATAATTTAGAAAGTGAGAACATTATACTATTTCATGATTATCATTTATTAAAAAAAGAAGCATTAGAAAATGTAATAAAATTTTTACTTGACCATGATTATGAATTTGTAACAGTAAGTGAGTTGTTTAAGGAAGTTAAACTAGAGAATGGTAGGATATATTATTAGTAAGAGTTCTTATAAAAAGAACTTTTTTGTATTTTAAATTTAAAGCTTAATATGATATAATGAGGAAAAGAGGGTAGATTATGATTTATAAATTACAAAATAGGTGGAAACTTGAAAATCAAGTATTAGTTTATTACGGACTTAGAAATAAAGAATATCTATTTAAAAACAAAATTAAACTAAGTAAGGCAAAACTAAAAATTATAAAAGAACTTCCAAAGAAATTAAATGATCAAGAAAAAAAGATTTTAGGTAATTTAATTGATATTGTTGTTATAAAAGAAGAGGATTATAAAAAAACTCCAACAAGTTTAAATGAAGCAAACTTCTGTAAAGAATGTGTTGCAAATGATTATATTATTCCTGGTCTTGAATTTGATAATAATGGACTTTGTGTGATGTGTCAGACAAAGGAATATGCAGAAGAGTTAAAGAGTGTTGTTCCTATTATGAATTTAATACCAAAGTCAAAAAAATCCAGATTTGATGTTGGTTTATTTTATACTGGCGGTAAAGATTCTACATACTTACTTTATTATCTAGCTAAGGTATTAAATTTAAAAGTCCTTGCAATGACTTGGGAAATTCCATTTATGTCTGATAGTGCAAGACACAGTATTGAAAATGCGAAGAAAAAGTTAGAGAATGTTGAATTTGTTAATAAGAAGATTAATGATTATGATATGAGGAAGATTTATACAAAGTTATATTCTTTAAGTGAAAATACATGTGCTTGCCCATCATTAGCTTATATATTATTTTATCCAGATTTAGTGGAAAATAAAGTTCCCTATTTTGTAGTTGGAAATGAACCTGTACAAATGTTAGGGCTATATTATAATCACATGGCACCAAAAATTGCTTATTCTTTTTCAAATTCTAAGGTTTTGAATTTTATAATAAATATTGGAAGAATTATAACGATTAGACCACCTTTTAAAAAAGGGCAAATGCATACACTAGCAACAATGAAACAATTAGCTTATGGAGATAGTGTGTTTAAGAAATTATCTGGCTATAAAAATGATTTAGTCGCAAATGTTGTTGAATCGATAAATGAGGTTAAAAGTATTTTAAAACCACTAAAAAGAAGTATTAGAAGATCTTCATGGAGCGGTAATATCCCAAGATTTATTCATATTGATATGAATGATATTGCTGGTGGTGTTTATTATTGGAATAATATAAAAGATTTAATTATAGAAGAATGCGGATGGGTTGGCCCAATTGATACAGGTAAAGGCCTACATACAAGTTGTAATATTGAAAAATGTAAGGAGTATTCACAATTCAATAGGTTTTATCATATGCGTAGTACAATGATACCTTTTAGCGCTTTAGAGATATCACTAGCTAGTAGGAATAAGAATATTTCTAAAGAAGCTGCTATATATGAGTTAGAAAAAGTCTTAGGTTTCTCGCTTTCTGAAATAGAAGAATGTAAAATTATGAAAGATTATTTAAGAAAAGATGAATAGAGTTATATATTTTTCTCCTACTAACTCTACAAAAGATATAGCAGAATATTGTTCTAACTTTCTAAATATACCTTTAGTAGATCTTACAAGTTTTAAAAAGATAAATTTTTTTGATTATTCTGCTTTGTATAATAATATTATAATTTGTTTTCCTGTATATTCACAAAACATACCACTTCCTGTAAAGGATATTCTAAAAAAAATAAAAACAAAAAATATTATTTTTATTGCAACATACGGAAGAATGGCTACAGGAAATGTATTATATGAAGCAACTAAATATACAAATGCAAAAAT
>Ga0172382_10010144_pt1 | contig 12705 bp, 6 predicted proteins | sample Leawel138RmetaG_FD_122245 | JGI IMG/M metagenome (GOLD analysis project Ga0172382, IMG submission 122245) | Leachate microbial communities from a municipal landfill in Southern Ontario, Canada - Leachate well 138R metaG | ecosystem: Engineered > Solid waste > Landfill > Unclassified | place...
AAGTATAATAACTACACAATACTTTTAATAATATTTATTACAGATTTTTAAAATAATGAATGAAATGAATGTTCATTTTTACTATTAAACATTAAATATAAGGGGAAATAATACTTTGTAATATTAAGACCAATAAAACTCAAAAAACCATTACAAATCTTCAAAATTTATGGAATCGGATTGAAGAGAATCTTTTTTTTGTTTTTGGGCTTCAATAATATCCGGTTGAGATTGTACATAGGAAATAACATCGTCTAATTCTTTACTGAAATTCAAAATATCTTGAATGTGTAAGAAAATTTTATGTTTTTCGTAATAGAAAGATCCTTTGGCTTCGTCGAAGCGTCGTTTACTTTCGGTAATGGTTAAATAATGTTCGTTGTTTTTGCTTTGTTTTAAATCAAAAAAATAAGTCCTTCTCCCAGCTCTGAGTACTTTTGATAATACTTCGTTATTATCCTTATATTCTCTTTTTTCCATAACTACTACTTATAAAATACATAATAACATTATTAGTACGCAAAAATAAAATTTTTTTTTTACATATTTAACTTTTCAAAAAAAGTTTTGAAATTAAGAATAAAACACATCAAATCAATATTTTATTTTCTTACTCAGTATCAAAATCAATTATTATTAAAATGCGATAACCTTAATTTTTTATTGTTTTCGGAAGAAATAACACTTTCTTTTTTAGAAAAAGAGTTCAATAATATGTTGATTTTTATCATTAATAAGTAAAAGTTCATTCTTTTTTACAAATTCACCATCACACAAAACACTTTTTAAGATTCTTTTATCGGAGTTTTCGTCGCTACAATTAACTTTAATTAGATAAAGCGTATCAAAATAACGATACTCTAATTCAAATCCTGCCCAGAAAGAAGGGATATTTGGTTCAATTTTTAAAATATTTCCTTCTTTTTTGAATCCTAATATATGTTCGAGTCCTACTTTATAAGCCCAACTACTTGAGCCGGTATACCAAGTCCAGCCGCCTCGCCCGGCACATTGTGGATTGGAATAAATATCGGCAGCAATACTATAAGGTTCTACTTTATATTTTAAAGTATCGGATACCGTATTGGTTCTGTTAATAGGATTTATCATGGAAAAATATTGATACGCTTTATCAATAAATCCTTCTTTTAAAAGCGCCATTATATACCACATGGCACCGTGGGTGTATTGACCTCCGTTTTCACGTATTCCTTCAAGGTAATTCATGATATAACCGGGTTTGTTCTTGGAATTTTTAAAAGCAGGGGTTAGCAACTTAATAATTTTATTTTCGATATCTACCAATCGATTTTCCGTTTCTCGGAAAATGCTTTTTTTACGATCATTATCGGCCACGTCAGTGAGTATACTCCAAGATTGAGATAATAAATCAATCTGACATTCGGCATTATTTCGGGAGCCTAAGGTATCGCCGTTATCAAAATAAGCTCGCAGAAACCATTCGCCGTCCCATGCATTTTTTATTAAGGCTTGTTTCAATTCGGGTATGGTTTTCTGACAAATATCCATTAATGCATCGTCATGTTTTTGTGTTGCCAAATGTATCATTTTTGGTAAAATATCTAATAAGAAAAATCCCACCCAAACGCTTTCTCCTTTTCCTTTAAATCCAACTTTATTCATTCCGTCGTTCCAATCACCGCAACCCATTAGAGGTAGTCCGTGTTGTCCGAATCGATTTAAGGCTTTTTGTATACATATTTTCAAATGATAATATAAACTCTCTTTCTCTTGGGTATAATAAAAACGAATTCCTTTTTCCGTTTCATTTTCATTGAGTTTATCTCCTTGCACAAAAGGCACTTGTTCGTCTAAAATTGTATAATCGGCTGTCATTTTTATATATTCATAACTCACATACACCAACCATAAATAGTCGTCAGAGAAAGTTGTACGAGTACCAAACTTATTTTCTTCGTGCCACCAATGCAACACATCGCCTTCGGGAAATTGATGAGAAGCATGTTTTAATATTTGGTTTCTGGCAATAAGAGGATCACAATACATGACACTCATTACATCTTGCAATTGATCTCTAAAACCAAAAGCCCCTCCCACTTGGTAAAAACCGGAGCGTGCCAATAAGCGGGCTGTATAAGTTTGATATAAAAGCCATGAATTCATAATATAGTTAAATGAAGTATCGGGGGTGTTGACTTTTATTACAGATAGTTTTTCTTTCCAATATTGTTTAACCTTATTATATTCCTTTTCAATATCAGAAATATTACGACTAATGTCAGCCGGTTCATTATTGCAGCACCCTATCATAAAGGCCAGTTGTTTGCTCCCCATTTCGGGGATATCCGTTTCAATTTCAATTCCTTTATTAGTCGGATTAATTTCCTCATATGAAATAATTTTTTCGCTGGAAGTTAAGAAAACTCGGGCATCACGAAATGTATTGTTATATACATTGTTAAAATAAAAGCAATTTTCCTCTTCCTTCCATTCGGGTAATAAATGGCGATTTGTTTTTTCTTCGGTTATTCCTAATACTATTTTAGCAATTAAACGCAACAAGACTTTTTGCGGTGTTGATGTTATATTTTCAATATCAATAAGATAATATTTAACTTTTTGTTGTAAAGCGGCAAAGACCCTGATATTAATACGAAACGCCTGTGATTGTGCCATAAAAACGGAATATCCCATTCCGTGACGGGCCGCACTTGGAATAAAACGTTGTTTGTTAATTAAAATGTATTCCGAAGGTGGGTCGGCAACGATATCGTTCGACCAAGAAGTTATTTTATATAATTGACTATTATAAGCATAAGTGAATCCGCTCATGGTACTGCTAATAATAAATCCGAAGGAAGAATTGGCAATAACATTTATCCACGGCATAGGTGTATTTATATTATGAACATAATACTCTTTGCCATTAGGTAAAAATCCGCCGAATTCATTATTAAACATTAAATTCTTAGGAGGAGGTATTTCTTTGGTCGGCAGTGTAGTGAATTTACAATCTTCAAAACAGGCAAAAAGTTCAAATTCCATTTCTTGTATTTGTTTTTCAAGTGTTTTTCCTGTTGCCGAATTGAGTGAAATGCGAGATATAGTATATAAAAGTATTTTCTCTTGTTCACTCAATTCCGAAGCCGATAGTATATACACATTCCCCGACGGATTTTCGAAATAATTAAAATAATATATTTTGTTAACCAAATCGGTTATATATTTTTTTACCAGTTGTTCATTATCCTCTTTTTCATTATTAATAATGACAATATCAATATAAATTGCACGGCTTTTATAGAATTCGTAGGCTTGAAGCACTTCTTTTAAAAGTAAAGCATTTTCCATTTTGTCGATTTCGACCAGAATAATCGGCAAATCACCCGAAATGCCAAATTTCCATAAATTGGTTTGATCCAAGGTGTTTTTCTCCAATATTGCTTTGCGTGCTTTGCTTAGGGAAGCTGTTTGATAAATATGTTTTAATATGGTATTATACAAGCGCATTTGTGATCCTTTTAGTTGGGAATAGCCGGTACGCATATTGTTTAAAACCGTTGCCATTTCAAAAGCACGAGTTACGTCTAAGCCGGTGTAATATGATTGAATCATATACATCACTTGTTCAAATGATTTCCCGAATCCTACCAATAAATACACATTTTCTTTGGCATTGGCTTTCACAATGATTTCACGTCGTATGCTCATAATAGGGTCTAATGATAATCCCAAACCTTTCGACAAGTTACCTTTGTTCATAATAACTTTCGGATGCGAAGTAGTATGATTTCTGCCTATAAAATCCAATCGTGATGTTTCGTATTCAATTTTCAAATCATTTTCCTTATCGAAAAACATCCGGTTTACCACATAATAATTCACATCGGGTTTTGATTTTGATTTGCGTTTAAGAAATAAAGTAGACGTTTTTTCATCGAATTCTCCGAAAATTGTCATTCCGTTAAACGAACGATGAGCAATATCTTTTTCATTTTCACATAATATGATTTCCGAATAAGAAGTTATTTCCAATTTAACATCTTGAGAAGTATGATTTTCAAAAGTAATTTTACGTATTTCAGCATTAATGTCTTTCACTACACATACTTCGGTAGTAGTAACAATGCCAGCATCTTCACGTATATATTTAATTCTATCGGAAGCAAATGTTACACGGTATTTATCGGGTTTTTCATTCAAAGGCGCATAAGTGTTCGACCATAATTTTCCTGTTTGCATATTTCGTATATATAAGAAAATACCGTAATTTTCGGAGGTAATTTTCCTATAACGGTTAATATAGGTTTCTTTGTAACGGCTAAAACCGCATCCTCTGTCATTTAATAATACGGTATAGTAACCGTTTGATAAAACACCTATTTCGGGAACTTGTGCCACATTATCATATTCACGGATATCATTTTCCTGCCGTTCTTTCGAATATTTATAGCGTTTATATTTAGTGATTTTTAAGTCTATGTAAGGTTTTACTTGTGCTTTTTCTTTTAAAAGCATTTCCATGGATTGAATCTTCTTATCTTGATGAAAATAGTTTTGTATACAATTGTTTTTTAAATAATTTGTTAATGCTGCAAATATCATTCCTTGATGATGAGCATAGTGTGCGTTAACACTCACTTTATCTTCATCGTCGTAAGACTCAAAGAATCCGTATTCGCTGAACATATTCAATTTTTTAAACTTTTGAATATTTTCATAGACTTCCTTATCGGCTATGCCAATCGCCATTAGTGAGCTATAGGGCGAAATAACTATTCTGTTGGAGATAGTGTTTTGAAATTTCAAATAAGGCACACCGAAAGCTTTATATTTATAGTTTTGGGCATCGTCCAGTTCATTGTAACCCGATTCGGATATTCCCCATGGCAATTCTTTATCAATTTCTTTTATAAATTCCTTTTGTGCATATATGGCAAAAGCATAGGTTTCATCCATAAGGGTATGTTTATAGGTTCTCATAAAAATTAAAGGCATGAAATATTCAAATAATGTTCCATACCAAGAAGCTACTCCTTTATAAAATTTATAAGAAGTTAAGGTTTTATCTAAACAAAACCAATGTTTATAGGGGACGTCTCCTTTGCTGATAGCCAAATAACTGGTTAGGCGAGCTTCGGAAGCAAAATTATTATAATGATATGACAGCAAACTTTGTTCTTTATAATCGTAACCTATGCTAAACACATCTAAAACCGGATTATAGAGTTTTTTAAAATTTGTATTATCAATCAATCGAATCACTTTATTTAAAAGATTTTTCTCTTTTATTTTTTGTAAAAATCCTTTCACCACGTATAAACAAGCTACAAAATTTCCACTATCGGCTGTTGAGATAAAATAGGGAGGTAACTCTTCGAGGGTATGAATGTTATACCAATTATACAAATGACCTTCCCATTTTTTCAGTTTAACAATGGTTTCAATGATATTTTCTAATTTATATATGGTTTCTTTTAAAGAAATAAACGCTAATTCATAGGCCGAAATCACACTTACAAGTGAATATCCAATATTGGTAGGTGAAGTTTTATAGTCTGTTTTCTTGGCACGATTTAATTGATAATTATCCGGAATTAAATAATTATTTTCCTCGGTTATTAACGAATCAAAATAATTCCATGTATGCAAAGCCACTTCTTTTATTTCTTCTTTTTCTTTCTCGTTTAAGCGTTTTTGATCCGTTTGAAGCGGTTTACCGAGATAAAACATCGTAAAAGGAGCTAAACACCAAAGTGCGGCTATCATTCCCGATAATATTACATTCCAATAGTTTGTATCTCCTTTAAACCACCACGTTAATCCGACAAAAAGAACAGCAACAACAAAATTTGTTTTGAAATTCCAAAGATAGCTTTTCAATGTGTTTTTGGTCATCTTTCCGGCTTCCTCCGATGTAATCCAATTTAATAAATTCTTTTTACTGATTAACATACGATAAAGAGAACGGACAATGGCATCTAAATACCAAAAAGCTTCTTTGGGTAAAAGCGACAATACAATAAATGATTTATACACCACAACACCCATTCCGCGAACCAAACTCAAATAATAACGTATGTATCGACTATATTTACGTTTATAGATAAGTCGCGATATCAAATAGAAGAAAATAGGTGTCATAACAACAAGCAGTACAATAAGTAAATAAGCTAACGGATAGTGTTTGCCTAAAGTAAATCCGTAGAATAACAGAATCAACAACGACAAACTCATCACACTGCGACGAAGGTTGTCAAATATCTTCCATTTCCCCAATACAGAAATAGGATTATCCACCAAATCTCCCTTTTCATTCCTAACCTTTGATTTAAGCCATTGGATAATCTGCCAATCACCTCTTGTCCACCGATGATGTCGTTTGGCATCTTCTAAATAATTCGAGGGACTATCATCAAACAATTCCACATCGTTAATAATGCCGCAACGTAAATAATTGCCTTCCAATAAATCATGACTTAAAATCAAATTTTGAGGAAAGGTGCCCGATAATACTTTTTGAAATATTTTTAAGTCATAAATTCCTTTCCCCACAAAACTACCTTCATTGAAAGTGTCTTGATATAATTCGAAATTGGCAGTAGTATAAACATCCAATCCTCCCAAACCGGAAAACAATTGAGCATATTTCGATTTATTGGTAACTTCAATATCCACATTGATCCTCGGTTGCATAATGGCATAACCGGAAACTACACTTTTCCCGTCGGACGATAAAACCGCTTGATTTATCGGATGGGCTATGGCTCCTATGAGTTTGGCTGCCGAATATAACACCAATTGAGTATCTGTATCTAATGTAATAATATAAGTAATCGGTGTTTTAAAATCATCTAAGGTTTGACATTGAAATAATTCTTTCTTTTTATCTTCCGATAAATTACCTAACAACAAATCATTAAAATGAATAATTGCTCCTCGTTTGCGTTCAAATCCTAAATAACAACTTTCTCCATCGCTATAAAACCGGTTTCGATACACAAAATGAAACAACGTTTTATTATATTTTTCGTTTAACGCATTCACTTTTCTTAAACCCGCTTCAATGATTTCGGCATCGAATTCGGTTTGTTTGGTCGATGCAGAAGAACAGTCGCCCAATAAAGTGAAATATAAGTTGTCCGAAAGATTTGATAAATAATAAACTTCCAGTTTGTCGAACATCTGATCTACTTTTTCGGCTGTTTTAATAATCGTAGGGATTATAACCATAGTTGCATATTCTTCGGGAATTCCTTTTTCAAATTTTAATTTGAAAGTACTCGTCGGTTTATGAAGGAAATACAACAATTGGTTAAAAATATCAATCACAAATTGACTAAGCGGAACCAAAAGAAGTAGAAAAGCCCAAACTCCGGCATAATAGGAAAGTAAGGCCGAAGCAAATAGGGTTAATAACACCACAATAATAATATAGGCATAAGATCTTTCCTTATATTTTTTAGGTTTAAGCAACTTCCAACCCAAGTGTCGATTTGATTTATTTGCTTGTTCAACTATCCCTAATGTATATTGATATTCGTTGATATGATGTTTTTTTGCATTCTGTATGATTTTTGAACGGTAATTGTTTTTATTATTTTCATACATTTTCACATACATTCCCGCATTTTCCGATATCAGCACTCTTTCCGTAAAGCTGATTTTAGCATAAAACAAAGAAATTTCGGTCTTGGTCATCTTTTTTAATGAAACAAAGAGATTCATTATTAAAAGATTATCGGCAGCAGACTCGTCCATTTCTTGTTGTAATAAATCTTTTAATGTTTTATCATATTTCTTTACGATTTCATTAAAAAGAAGATTTAATTTCTCAGGAATATTTTCCGAGCTGTTAAACAACATATAAACTTGTTCCAAATAAAACGGGTTTTTCAAAATATCTTCCTCTTGCATCAGATTTTCCAATGTCAAGGATGAATCTGATGTTTCAAGCATCGTTTTTATTTGTGTTATAAGTTTTTCGGCTTGATGTTTCTTTTGCAGTTTTTGGTGCAGTTTTTCCGATAAATGACTTAATTCGTTTATTAGTATAAGACGAAACAATATAAAGAGAAAATTAATTTCTGCATAAGAAAAATAATCATCATGCTCTTCTTGATAGGAGTTTAAGTTATAAAAAAGAATATCAAAATCAAAGTGGAAGTTTAGTTTTTTAAATTCTGTATATAATAAATCATATAGTTGTTTTTTTCGTTTCGATTTTATTCTCAGAATATCTTTTGCTTGTAATTCATATTTAATTATTTTTTCTTGTTCGCTTATAACATAGAAATTATCCAATATCCATTCATTTGTACTACCAACTGTTTTTTTATTTTTTGTTTCTTCAACCAAGGTTTCATAATAATTTGTAATCTTTCGAACGTTTAAAACAAATTCCTTATGTATCATTTCCCTCATAAATAATTTAATTTTGATTTAAGCTTAAATCCTGTCAACAGATTCATAATTATTTGTTTGATGTTTTTGTTTTCCTTTAATAAAAAGTTTGCAAAGATACATAATTAAATATTAACAATATTTTTCTTTCTAAATTCAATAATGCGGCACGAAAAACCAATTCATCATTTATCATTTGCAGCCGCTGTCAGAAAAACGGAGAGGTGCTGCTGAAAAAACGGAGAGTGTTTGGCAGTATAATTGAACGAAATAATTCTAAAATTTATTTTTTTAAATATCGACTCATTACATTTTGATAGAATAACAAAATATAAAAAATTGCCTATTCCCATATTCACAACAAAATGTAAATAAATAACTCGTATGTATTAAATTCACATACTATTTTTACATATTTTCGCATAGAAAAAATAAGCTTTTATTATAGACTTGATTATATAAATAATCAAGCAATTGTGTTTTATATATATTATTAAAGAAGAAAAAATACATCATAGCGAATGCCAAATAAAAGGAATCATACGGCGATAGATCGTTTGTTGAGCATTATGGATGAATTAAGGGAAAAATGCCCTTGGGACAAAAAGCAAACACTTGAAAGTCTTCGTTATCTCACGATAGAAGAAACCTATGAATTATCGGACGCCATTATAAAAAACGATTTATGCGATATCAAAAAAGAATTGGGTGATATTTTGTTGCATATAGTGTTCTATGCCAAAATAGCATCCGAACAACAGGCTTTCGATTTTGCCGATGTGGTGAACGGTTTATGTGAAAAATTGATTATCCGTCATCCGCATGTGTTTGGCGATGTTGCCGTTAATAATGCCGAAGAGGTTAAAGCGAATTGGGAAAAAATAAAACTACACGAGGGGCGGCAATCGGTGTTGGAAGGAGTCCCCCAGTCGTTGCCGGCCATGGTAAAAGCCTATCGCATTCAGGAAAAAGTTCGTGGCGTAGGTTTTGATTGGAGTGATTCAAGTCAAGTGTTGGATAAGGTAAAGGAAGAAATTGAGGAATTTGAAAAAGAAAAGCATGACGAGAACCACTTGCGCATGGAAGAAGAATTCGGGGATGTTTTGTTTACCTTAATCAATTATGCCCGTTTCCTTAACATCAATCCCGAAGATGCTTTGGAACGCACCAACCAACGATTTATTAAACGTTTCAAATATATGGAAACCCAATTACATGAAGAAAATAAAACTATCGATGCAATTGATTTCGATACGATGAATGCGCTATGGGATGAATCAAAAAGAAAAATTATATAATGAAAGGAATCCACTTAAATAATAAAAATAATACCGTTCCGAGCTGGGTCATACTATTTGCGGATTTATTAATCGTTTCCTTTTCTATCGGCTTGGTTATGATGCTTCGTATGAATTTCAAAAATCCCGCTGAATTTAATTATAATGAGATTATAACCATTTTCGGCGTTACATTGGGGGTGCGAATAATCTTATTCCTTGTTTTTAAAATCCACGCCTCCTTGCTACGCTACACAGGAACAAAAGATATTACACGCATTTTTCTCGCAAACTTTTTTGGTTCGGTGATAATATGTATTGGAAATATTGTCTTTTATTATTTTATCAATCAAAAGTTTCTAGTTCCTTTTTCGATGGTGATATTGGAATTTATTGTTTCTACTTTTATGATAATCTTTTATAGATAATTTACAAAAATTATTTATTTTGAATACATTAATACTCCAAAAGAAAAGAAAGACGTTATTATTTACGGAGCGGGAGAATTAGGATTTACAACCAAAAGATCCATTTATCAAGATATTTCTAATAAATATAATGTTATCGGATTTGTGGACGATGATCCCAAAAAAGTGGGGAAGAAAATCGATAACCTCACCATTTATTCTTTTAAAGATTTAAAGAAATTATTAGAAAGGAAAAGTATAGCCCATGTTATTATAGCGATAAAAGATCTTCCACTGGCAAAGAGCAGTCAGATTACTGAAATGTGTTTGGAATATAAAACAAAAGTATTGGTTGTACCACCGGTGGATCGATGGATAAATGGCCAGTTAAGTTTTAAACAAATAAAAAAAATAAAGATAGAAGAGTTTCTCGAAAGAGAGCCTATTCATTTGGATGGCCATGTGGTAAGAAAGGATTTATTAAACAAAACCATTCTCATTACCGGAGCAGCCGGTTCAATAGGTAGTGAAATTGTACATCAAGTAATGAAATATGATTTCAAACATTTAATAATGATTGATAATGCCGAATCGCCTATGTTCTATTTGGAAATGTCGTTAAGCGATTCTTACCAACGCAAATCTTACGAATCCTATATTGGCGATATATGCGATAAAACATTTATGGAAAATATTTTTCAAAAATACAAACCGGATGTAGTGTATCATGCCGCAGCCTATAAACATGTTCCACTGATGGAGAAGAATCCCATGCAAGCGGTGAAAGTAAACATCCTGGGAACAAAAGTACTGGCCGATTTAAGTGTTAAATACGACGTAAAGAAGTTTATCATGATTTCGACAGATAAAGCGGTGAATCCCACCAATGTGATGGGAGCATCGAAACGAATAGCCGAAATCTACGTCCAATCATTTGGTGAAAAATACGATAAATGTAAATTTATAACTACACGTTTTGGAAACGTATTAGGTTCAAATGGCTCTATTGTTCCCATTTTAAAGAAACAAATAGATGAGGGCGGACCAATAACCATCACACATCCTGAAATCACACGCTACTTTATGACCATATCCGAAGCTTGCGAATTGGTGTTGCATGCCGGAGCTATGAGCAACGGCAGTGAAATTTATATTTTCGATATGGGTAGTTCCATTAAAATTCTTAATTTGGCAAAAAAAATGGTATTGTTGTCGGGTTTGGAATTGGGAAAGGATATTCAAATTGTTTTTACAGGTTTGCGTCCGGGGGAAAAACTGCATGAAGAATTGCTCAATAACAACGAAAACACCATCGTTACCAAACATCAGAAAATTAAAATAGCAAAAGTCATCAAATATGATTTTGATATAATCAAAACCGATATTGATAAATTGATTGAAATGATATATGAAGAAAATGATTTTGCTATTGTTAAAAAAATGAAGAAAATAATACCGGAATTTAAAAGCCAGAATTCCGTTTACATGACATTAGATAACGGCCATGACGAATAATAAAGATATCACATAATAAAAAACACTTTTTAGAGTTAATAAAATGTTTTAATAACAAATATAACATCGACTTATGACGGAACAAATAGATAAAATAACGAAACATCGATTGGCTTCTTCGTGGATTTCTACTGTTCTAAGTATTACCTTGGTATTATTTATGATAGGGTTATTGGGTGTAATTCTTATCAATGCCCAACGCATATCGAAAGAAACAAGGGAAAACATTAGCTTTGAAATCATGTTGTTGCCCGATACCAAACAAGGGGATATCCTTGCTTTTCAAAAACGTTTGGAAGCCGAGCCTTACGTGAAATCGGCACGCTTTATCAGTAAAGAAGAAGCAACAAAAGAAACCATTGATATGTTAGGACATGATTTCAGAAACATTGTTGGTGATATACTTCCCCCCTCCATTTTATTAAAAATACATTCTCAATACACATCTATTGATAGTCTACAAAAAATTGAAAAAGCCCTGCAACTTGAACCCAATGTTACCGATATTCAATATCAACGCACATACGTGGAAAACATCAATGAAAACATATATAAAATAAGTCTGATAATGTTGATTATAAGCGGAGTGTTTTTAATTATTGCTATCACACTAATCAACAACACCATTCGTTTATCCATCTATTCCAAACGATTTATTATAAAAAGCATGCTTTTGGTAGGCGCTAAAAGAATTACCATACAAAAACCTTTTATTTTTAAAGGTATTATGCAAGGAATTTGGGGTGCTATTTTCTCCGTAGTTTTGTTATGCGGAGTAATATATTTGGGATATACCCGTGTTCCCGGACTGATTGATATAAGTGAACCCGATTACTATTTAATATTATTTGGTTTAGTTACCATAATAGGTATTCTTTTCACATGGTTGTCAACCTATTTTTCCGTCAGGAAATACATTAAAATGAAAATTGATAAACTTTATTTTTAAACATATAAAACATGGCAAAAACAGTTACCGTAAATAAAAAACCGATTGGAAAACAAGCTAAAAAAGCTGTCAATCAAAAACAACAACCCCAATGGGCGTTGGGAATGCCGTTTAAAAAAATAAATTATATTTTGATGGTGGCAGGAATTATTATTCTTTTTATAGGCTATTA
>Ga0172382_10010145_pt1 | contig 12704 bp, 11 predicted proteins | sample Leawel138RmetaG_FD_122245 | JGI IMG/M metagenome (GOLD analysis project Ga0172382, IMG submission 122245) | Leachate microbial communities from a municipal landfill in Southern Ontario, Canada - Leachate well 138R metaG | ecosystem: Engineered > Solid waste > Landfill > Unclassified | place...
TGACGGCGCCGTTCCTGCTGGCGACTTGGGCGGTGCGCCAGGCCGCCCTGCGCCGGCCGGCTCAGGCACGGACAGCCTGATCGGCGGATTGCCCGAAGTCCGCAGGTGCCGGCCCGGGGGCCGGCCGGGCTTCCAGCGAGGCGAGGAAGCGCCAGACGAACAGCAACGTGATCAGCAGCAGGCCCGGGTAGCCCAGCCCCGCCAGGATATAGGGGATGGTCGGGTCGCCCTGGGCCACGGCGTCCAGGTTGAAGCTGAGCAGGCCCAGGGTGATGAAAGCGCCGAAGATCCACATTCCCGCCAGCCACAAGCCGGCTTCCGTGCCGTGCAGCGTGCGGCGCCAGCGGCCCGGGTTGGCTGCCCGGAAGACCGCCCGGGGCCGGGAGGCGTTGCGCGCGCGCAGTCCCAGCGTCAGCAGATCGTAGATCAGCAGGCCGGCGCCCGCCAGGAAGATCAGGCCGAACACCGGTACCAGGACCTTGTAGAACTGCATGGCGGGGAAGATTTGTCCGCCGAACCAGCTCAGGCCCATGGCGCGGTACAGGAAGACCTGGATCGTGCCGCCGATCGCGAAGGCGAAAGCGATGCCCAGCATGCCGGCGAAGACCAGCCAGAAAGCGATCCGGCCCAGCCGCTGGTCGAAGTCCTTGACGCCTCGCAGCAGGGGAATCGCGTAATAGGCCGCCGCGATGCCCAGCATGCCGAAAGTGCCGAACAGCGCCAGGTGGGCGTGGCTGGGCGTGACCCAGGTGCCGTGCGACCACACGTTGGTCAGCGCGAAGGTCATGGTGAACCCCAGGATGCCCGCCCCGACCTGCTCCAGCACCACCGAGCCCAGGATGAAGTAGAAGGCCGGCGCGTTTGCCAGCGGTCGGCGATCCTGGTGGGCATCCAGGTAGATGTGCCAGAAGCAGAACACCAGGGGCAGCGGTTCCAGGGCGCTGAACAGCGACCCCCAGAACTGCCAGAATTCCGGCGTGCCGATCCAGAAATAGTGGTGGGCATTGCCGATCAGGCCCGACAGCCAGACCAGCGCGACCCCCCAGAACACGGCGTAGCCGACCGCCTTGACGTCGGCCTTGAACATCAGCACCAGCAGGAAGCCCACCAGGCTGATGTGGATGACTTCCCAGACGCCCTCGACCCAGTAGTGCACCACGTACCAGCGGAAATATTCCTGCAGGTCCAGCCGCTCGATGAAGAACACGCCGAACAGCCAGACGAAGGTCAGGGCGGTGACTCCGATCGCCAGCCCCCAGTGGATCTCGTTCCAGTCGCGGCGCGCCGGGAAGGTGCGCAGCACCACCCAGGCCAGAATGGCGAAGCCGACGAAGATGACGACGTCGGCGGCGCGCCCGGCCTCCAGGTATTCCAGGCCTTCCTGCAGCCAGGGCTGCCCCAGCCACCAGCCGGCGATACCCCGCGCCGCCAGGGACTGGGTGGCGATGTTCCACAGGGTGACCGCCAGCAGGGCCCAGAACAGGAAGCGGATCAGTCCGGGGGCGGCCAGTTCGCGGCGCGACAGCAGGGGGCCGACGAACAGGATGGTGCCGATGAAGCCCGACAGGATCCAGAGGATGCCGAGGTTGGTGTGCTCGGCGCGCAGGATGTTGAAGTTGAGAATGCCCGAGAGCAGGCGCGGGTCCACGTGCTGCACGGCGATCAGCAGGCCGAACAGGACCTGGAACCCGAACAGGATCAGCATCAGCAGGAAGAAGCGCAGGCTCAGGCGCTGCGTGTGGAAATCGATCTGGATCATGAGGGCTTCCTTTTCACAGGCTGCGCAGGTAGGCCACGATGGCCTTCATGTCGGCCTCGTCGATCAGCGCGTCGTAGGACGGCATGACATGCGGCGGGTAGTCGGCGACGATCTGGGCGTCGGGCTGGCGGATCGAGCGGACCAGGTAGGCCTCGTCCGCCGTGACGGTCGTGCCGTCGGTCAGCCGGACCTCGTGGCCGGCCACGCCGCCCCATCCCGGGCCCACCGTGCGCTTCTGGTCGCTGGCGTGGCAGGCCACGCAGCCCAGGTCGGAGACGAGTTGCCGGCCGCGCGTCACGGGATCCTGGGCTTGAGCGTCGGCCGTGGCAGTGGCCGGAACCGACGGGGCGGTTGCGGCGGCCTGGCCGGATGCCGCGCCGTTTCCGACTGCCTGCGTGTGTCCGGCCAGGCCGCCGGGAATCCGCCGGTCCTCGCGCGGCTTGGGCGGCCAGCCCTCGGTGTGCAGGGCCGAGGTGTATTTCAGGAAAGCGATCAGCGCCGTGACTTCATGGGCGCTGAGCGGCAGGTTGGGCATCAGGGTATGCTGTCCGCCGCGCCGGTCCAGGCGCTCGGCGGCGCCGGGGTAGCGCCGCAGGTAGGCTTGAAGATCCGCTGTGCCGGCGTCCTCCCGGGCGGCCGGGTTCTGCAATTGGACCCGCACGGCGGCGGACGTGGGCCAGCCGCCCGCCGAGGGCAGGAAGGCGGCCAGCCAGGCGGCGCCGGCGTCGGCGTGGATGCGCGTCAGGTCGGGCCCGAAATAGGCGCCGTTGCCGACGATGGTGTGACAGCCCATGCAGTTGTAGGCCTGGAAGACGCGCTTGCCTTCCACCGCGCCGGCGCCGCCGTACTGGATGTCGTCGGGGACGGCCTGTCCGCGCGAAGGCAGGAAGGACCAGGCGGACAGCAGCAGGAAGATCGCCAGCATCAGCGCCAGCACGGCCAGGGCTGAGCGGCGTTTGGCCGTTTCACGGCAGTCGGTTCCGTTCAGGCAGCTCATGGCCGTTCCTCCCGCGCCAGGCTGTCGCGCCCGGCATCCGGGCGCGCCTGTTCGTCGTGCAGGAACAGGGTGCGCAGGCTGCCCAGGAAAACGTAGAACACGTAGACCGCCAGGACATAGCCCGCGGCGATGTACAGCCACCACAGGGCATGGGATTCCGGCCAATACTCGAAATCCCGCCAATAGGGCCAGGACAGCAGCACGCTGACCAGGCCGGCCAGGGCCGACAGCACCCCGTCGATGATGCGTTGCGCCATGATTGTCTCCCCTCCGTATCGTGGATGGCGGAACCAGTCTAGGAGCGGGGGGCGGGCGGGTGCCTAGAAGCCATCACCCCGGATGAGGGATATGGTTGATGCGCAATCGTTCAAAAAACATCAAACGATGGTTTTGATTGCTGCGATGCGGGATGGGGCTGGGTTGGCAGTCTGAAATTCAACAGGTAAGCATTAAAACATTATCATTTATAATCAATTATTTATATCGTATTTTTAATGTATTGCTTTAATTTTGGAAACGTGGATGTCGAAGATAGGGCGTGCGTGGCTTTGCTCAGATGGATCTTCTTTTCCGGAAAATGCCTTAACTTGTATCAAGTCGGTGCGGGAATAGGGATTTTCCCCTGAACCATCCCTGAGACCATGCTGCCGCTGGAGCAGCGCCGGGTCGGCGGCCTGCCCGAGCCCCGATCCGGGGCTGAATCCGGCCCGAGTGCGAATGCCGCGCGGCCTGACGCGCTCTGATGCGCGATTGGTCAGGACACGGTGGTGGTGCCAGCGTGCCTAGGGTTCGTCGCTCATTCGATATTCTGCGCCTGTTCCCGCATCTGCTCGATCAGCAGCTTCAGATCGATGGCGGCCTGGGTGACGGACAAGGCGGCGGCTTTGGAACCCAGGGTGTTGGCCTCGCGGTTCATTTCCTGGAACAGGAAGTCCAGGCGTTTGCCGCTGCCACCGCGCGTGGAGGATGCGTGGCGGCCAGACAGGATCTCACGCAATTCCTGCAAGTGGGAGCGCAGCCGGGTGAGTTCCTCGGCCACATCCACGCGCAGGCCGAACAGGCTGGCCTCCTGGGCGATGCGGGCGGTCAGCTCGGCTCCGCCGATAGCGGCGAAGCCCTCCGGGCTGGCGGACTCCAGGGCCTCGCGCAGGCGCTGGGCGACGCGGTCCTGATGCTGGCGCACCAGATCGGGCAGTTCGGCTTCCACGCGCACCACGATCCCGTCGATCTCGTCGGCCATGCCCAGCATGGCCTGCGCCAGCCGGGCGCCCTCGCGCAGGCGCGTGGCGCCGAATTCCTCCAGCGCCTGCTCGCAGGCCTGTTCGCACAGGGGCAGCCAGACCTCCGCGTCCAGGCCGCCGCGCATCGCGCCTTCGCGCGGGAGTTCGGCCAGCGTCGGCGCGGGCAGATCCGGGATGAGCCGGCGCGCCCATTGCAACTGCTCGGCCAGCGCGCGCACGGCTTCGGCGTCGATGGGCCGCAGAGCCTCGCGATCGATCGCGGCATAGGACAGTTTGAGTTCGACCTTGCCGCGCAGGGCCTGGCGGCCGACGAGATCGCGGACGCGGGATTCGGCGAAACGCAGGTCTTCGGGGATCCGCAGGCTCAGGTCCAGGTAGCGGTTGTTGACGCTGCGGATCTCTGCGCTGATCGAACCCGCGTCGGAGTCCAGGCGGGCGGAGCCAAAGGCGGTCATGCTGCGGATCATGGGGCGGTCTCGTCGGCGTTTCTCTACAATGGAGCCTTATTGTAGTCCGGCCCCGTTGGGCTTTCTGGCAGGAAATTTCTTCATGACGATCCCCCCCACCCACGATTCCGTCCCCGGGCGGCCGTCCGGCCGCCGGCCGGATGAACTGCGCCGCGTCGACCTGCTGACCGGCTATACGTGCCACGCCGAGGGCTCGGTGCTGGCCTGCATGGGCGATACCCGTGTGCTGTGCAATGCCAGCGTGCTGGACAAAGTCCCGCCTTTCCTGAAGGGGCGGGGGCAGGGCTGGGTCACGGCGGAATACGGCATGCTGCCGCGCGCCACGCACACCCGGGGCGACCGCGAGGCGGCCCGGGGCAAGCAGAGTGGCCGCACCCAGGAAATCCAGCGCCTGATCGGCCGCGCCCTACGCGCGGTGTTCGACCTGGAGGCGCTGGGCGAACGCACCCTGCATCTGGACTGTGATGTGCTGCAGGCCGACGGCGGCACCCGCTGCGCCAGCATTACCGGCGCCTGGGTGGCGGCGGCCCTGGCGGTGCGCGGACTGATGGCCAGCGGCCAGTTGGCGGCCGACCCGCTGCGCGGCCAAGTGGCCGCCGTCTCGGTCGGCATCGTGGACGGGCGTCCGGTGCTGGATCTGGACTATCCTGAAGACTCCGCCTGCGACACGGACATGAACGTGGTCATGACCGGCGTCGGGGATTTCGTCGAGGTCCAGGGAACGGGCGAGGGCGGCAGTTTCCGCCGCGATGAGCTGAACGGCCTGCTGGACCTGGCGACCGGTGGCGTCCGTGAACTGATCCGCGCGCAGGCCGCCGCGCTGGAGGCCGCATGAAAAATGGCTGCCACGCCGCGATGAAAAAGGTCGTGCTGGCCTCGGGCAACCCCGGGAAGCTGAAGGAATTTTCCGCCAGTCTGTCGGCGGCCGGCATCGAAATGGTGCCGCAAAGCGCATTGGGGGTACCCGAGGTCGATGAGCCCTTCCACACTTTCGTGGAAAATGCCCTGGCCAAGGCGCGCCATGCCAGCCGCGTCACCGGCCTGCCGGCCCTGGCCGATGATTCCGGCCTGTGCGTTCACGCCCTGGGCGGCGCGCCCGGCGTCCATTCGGCGCGCTACGCCCAGGCGCCGGACGGCACGCGCTCGGACACGGCCAACAATGAAAAACTGGTGGCCGAAATGGCAGGCCGGGCCGACCGGCGCGGCAGCTATGTCGCGGTTCTGGTCTATGTCCGCAGCGCCGACGATCCGCGCCCGATCGTGGTCGAAGGCGCCTGGGACGGCGAGGTTCTGGAGGCCCCCAGAGGAATCAATGGATTCGGCTATGACCCGTATTTCTACCTGCCCGACCTGGGCATGACCGCCGCCGAATTGCCTCTGGAACAAAAGAATATCCTCAGCCATCGCGCCCGCGCCCTGCGCGGCCTGCTGCGGGCGCTGCGCGGCGAATTCGGTCAGGACGTCGGGAAAGCGGAGAAACAATGAAAAGACTGGTTCCCGTCCCCACGCCCGAGCGCGAGGGCGATGGCCGTCCCGGCGTGCGCGGCAAGCCCGGGCTGGTGGCGTTGCCTCCCTTGTCGCTGTATGTGCACGTGCCCTGGTGCGTGCACAAATGTCCGTATTGTGATTTCAATTCGCACGAGCGCACCGGCGACCTGCCGGAAGAGGCCTATCTGCAGGCGCTGCAAGCCGATCTGGAGCAGGCCGTGCCCGATGTCTGGGGCCGGCCGGTCACGACGGTGTTTTTCGGCGGAGGCACGCCCAGCCTGTTGTCGGCGGATGCGATCGACAGGATCATCGGTCTGTTCCGCGCTTACCTGAATCTGCCTCCCGATGTGGAGATCACCCTGGAGGCCAATCCGGGCACGGCCGAGGCGGCCCGCTTCCAGGGCTATGCCCAGGCCGGAGTGAACAGGATTTCGTTGGGCATCCAGAGTTTCGACGACGACAAGCTGCGCCGCCTTGGGCGCATCCACGATGGCGCCCAGGCGCGGGCGGCCATCGAAATGGCCCAGCGCGCCGTGGACCGGGTCAACCTGGACCTGATGTTCGCGCTGCCGGAGCAGACCCTGTCCGAGTGCGAACGGGATGTGCGCGAGGCCCTGGCATTCGGCACGGGCCATCTGTCGATGTATCACCTGACGCTCGAGCCCAATACGGTTTTCGCCAAATTTCCGCCTCGCGTTCCAAATGACGAGCTGGGGGCCGCGATGCAGGACCGGGTGGCCGAACTCATCCAGGCGGCGGGGTTCGACCGCTACGAGGTCTCGGCCTACGCGCGGCCGCACCAGGCGTGCCAGCACAACCTGAACTACTGGCGTTTCGGCGATTATCTGGGCATCGGCCCCGGGGCGCATTCCAAGATTTCCTTCCAGGATCGCATCACGCGCCAGGCGCGGGCGCGCATGCCGGACGCCTGGATGCGGCTGGCGACCGAAGGCTCGGGCAGGCATGTGGTCGAACACCGCGAACTCACCCGCGACGACCTGGGCTTCGAGTTCATGCTGAACGCGCTGCGTCTGCGCGAAGGCGTTGAGGGCGGGCTGTTCATCGAACGCACCGGTCTGTCATTGATGGCCATTCTGCCGGCCATGCGCCGCGCGGTCGATCGAGGCCTGCTTCAACCGGGTCTCGACCGGATCTGTGCCACGCCGCAAGGCTGGAATTTTCTGAACGAACTGCAAATGGAATTCCTGGATGAAACCGGGGGCTGACCGTGCTGTGAATCTTTCAAGGTCGCCGACCCCAAAAGTTCATTTGCAACGCCCTCACATGGTGCATCCATTTTGGGGCGCATTGAAATACGCACTAAAATGGTGCGCTGATGCACCATTGCAATCATCGCGCAGTCCGTCAGCGGACATTGCGGCCTGCAATAGTCCTCTGAAAAGTTGGCACGATCATTGCTTATGAATCTGATGAAGCCTAGGGGCTTTTCCCTTTGACGATATGACTTGGCGCAGGAGCTTTTATGTCCACCCCTGAAAACGTTGTGCAGATGATCGCCGAACGCGAAGTGGCGTTCGTGGATTGCCGCTTTACCGACACCCTGGGTCGGGAGCACCACCTGACCGTTCCCGCCGGTCAGATGGACGAAGACCGCATGGAATCGGGCGTCGCTTTCGACGGATCGTCGATCGCCGGCTGGAAGGGCATCGAGGCGTCCGACATGATCCTGGTCCCGGATGCCAACACCGCCCGCCTGGATCCGTTCCGCGAGGAAACCACGTTGATCCTGACCTGCGACGTGGTCGAGCCCTCCGACCTGAAGGGCTATGACCGCGACCCGCGTTCCCTGGCACGCCGCGCCGAGGCCTACCTGAAGTCCAGCGGCCTGGGCGACACCGCCTATTTCGGTCCGGAACCCGAGTTCTTCGTCTTCGACGGTGTGAGCTGGAACGCGGACATGAGCGGCAGCTTTGTGAAGATCTCCTCGGACGAGGGCGTCTGGTCGAACGCCAACGAGGCCAACGGCAACAATCTGGGCTATCGCCCGAGCGTCAAGGGCGGCTATGTGCCCGTGCCCCCGATCGACTCCTTCGCCGACATGCGTTCGGAAATGTGCTTGCTGATGGAACAGATGGGCGTGCCCGTCGAGGTCCATCACCATGAGGTCGCGAACTGCGGCCAGCTGGAAATCGGCACCCGGTTTTCCACCCTGGTGCAGCGTGCCGACTGGACTCAGATCATGAAATACGTGATCCGCAATGTGGCCCACGTCTATGGCAAGACCGCGACCTTCATGCCCAAGCCCGTGGTAGGCGACAACGGCTCGGGCATGCACGTGCACCAGTCCATCTGGAAGGACGGCCAGAACCTGTTCGCCGGCAACGGCTATGGCGGCCTGTCGGAGTTCGCCCTGTACTATATCGGCGGGGTCATCCATCATGCCCGCGCCTTGAACGCCATCACCAATCCGGGCACGAATTCCTACAAACGCCTGGTGCCGCACTATGAAGCCCCGGTCAAGCTCGCGTATTCCGCCCGCAACCGTTCGGCCTCGATCCGCATCCCCTACGTCAGCAACCCCAAGGCGCGCCGCGTCGAAACGCGCTTTCCGGATCCCCTGGCCAACCCGTACCTGGCGTTCTCGGCGCTGATGATGGCGGGCCTGGACGGCGTCCAGAACAAGATTCACCCGGGCGACCCGGCCGACAAGAACCTGTACGACCTGCCGCCGGAAGAAGACGCCAAGATCCCGACGGTGTGCGCGTCGCTGGACCAGGCGCTGGAGGCGCTGGACCGCGACCGCGAGTTCCTGACGCGCGGCGGGGTCTTCAGCAACGATCTGCTGGACGCTTACCTGGATCTGAAGTCCAACGAACTCGACCGCCTGCGCGTGACCCCGCATCCGGTCGAATTCGACATGTACTACACACTCTAGCGAGACGCGCGGTGGACACGACCAGCCTCGACCTGCTGTGCACCGCGGTCCTGCTGCTGGACGAGTCCCACCGCATCCGCCACGCCAATGGCGCGGCGGAGGAATTGCTGGGCCAGTCCCGCCGCCAATTGGCGGGGCAGCCCGCGCAGCCCTGGCTGGATGGCCGCGACAGCGTCCTGAAAACCCCGCTGCGGGGCCAGCCCTGGGCCTGGCTGATCGAAATCCCCGTCCACCAGGGCGTCCATCTGGACGACCTGCGGCAGGCACGGGGCAGCCAGGAGGCGCAGCGCGAGACCTTGCGCAACCTGGCGCACGAAATCCGCAACCCCCTGGCGGGCCTGCGGGCCGCCGCCCAGTTGCTGGAAATGGAACTGCCGCGCGACGATCTGCGCGAATACACCCGCGTGATCGTGGCCGAAGCCGACCGGCTGGCCGGCCTGGTGGCCCGGCTGGCCTCGTCCAGCCAGCCTGCCGCGGCACCCAGTGTGTTCAATGTCCATGAAGTGTGCGAACGGGTCCTGTCCCTCATTCGTCTGGAATTCGGCGAACGGATCCGTCTGGAGCGCGACTATGACGCTTCGGTGCCCGACATGCGCGCCGATCGCGATCCGTTGCTGCAGGCGCTGCTGAACGTGGCGCGCAATGGCGCGCAGGCGCTGGCCGAAGCCCCCGGCAAGGCCGACCCCGTGCTCCGGCTGAGCACCCGCATCCTGCATCAACCCATGCTGGCCGACGGCCAGTACCGCATGGGATTGCGGATCACGGTCACCGACAATGGGCCGGGCGTGCCCGAGGCGCTGCGCGACAAACTTTTTCATCCCCTGGTCACCGGCCGGGCCCAGGGCACCGGCCTGGGGCTGAGTCTCGCCCAGGAATGCCTGCAGCGTCAGGGTGGCCTGCTGGAGTTCGACTCCGTTCCGGGCCGCACCGAGTTCCGCCTGTCGCTGCCGCTGGAGGTTGCATGAGAACGGGACGGGAAACGGCATGAACACGATCTGGATCCTGGACGATGAACCCGGCATGCGCTGGGTGCTGGAAAAGGCCCTGGACAAGGCTGGCTGGCCGGTGCGCAGTTTCGCCGACGGCGCGGCGTTGAAGGCGGCGCTCGATGCCCTGGAGGGCGCGCAGGATCCGCAAGCGCCCGCCGTACTGGTGTCCGACATCCGCATGCCCGGCCCCGATGGCCTGACGCTGCTGGCCGCGGTGCGTGCGCGCCTGCCGAGCCTGCCCGTCATCATGATGACGGCCTATACCGACCTGGACACGACCGTGGCGGCCTTCGAGCAGGGCGCCTTCGAGTACCTGGCCAAGCCATTCGACATCCAGGCCGCTGTCGAACTGATCGCCCGCGCCGCCCAGTCGGCGCCCTCCCGTTCCGGAAGCGATGCCGTGCGGGAAGATCAGGCCGATGCCGGCATCGTGCTCGGCGAGGCGGAAATGGCGCCTTCGCAGTCGCCGGCCATGCAGGATGTGTTCCGCGCCATCGGCCGTCTGTCCCAATCCGGCGCCACCGTGCTCATCACCGGGGAATCCGGGACCGGCAAGGAACTCGTGGCCCGTGCCTTGCACCGGCACAGCCGCCGCGCCGCAGGCCCTTTCGTGGCAGTGAACGCGGCCGCGATCCCTCGCGATTTGCTGGAGGCGGAACTGTTCGGCCATGAGCGCGGCGCCTTCACCGGCGCGGTCCAGTCGCGTCGGGGGCGCTTCGAGGAAGCCGACGGTGGGACGCTGTTCCTGGACGAGATCGGAGACATGCCGGCCGAACTGCAGACCCGCCTGCTGCGGGTGTTGGCCGAAGGCGCTTTCTACCGGGTGGGTGGCGCGCGGCCCGTCCAGGCGGATGTGCGTATCGTGGCCGCGACGCACCAGCCGCTCGAAGAGCGCGTACGGGCGGGCCTGTTTCGCGCCGACCTGTTCCATCGTTTGAACGTCATCCGCCTGCGCCTGCCGCCGCTGCGGGAACGCCGCGAGGACATCGAGTCCCTGGCGCGGCATTTTCTGGCGCGCAGCGCGGCGGAGCTCGGCGTGCCGGTGCGCCGGCTCGACCGCGCCGCGCTGGATGCCTTGCGCCGTTTCGACTACCCCGGCAACATCCGTCAACTGGAGAACGTCTGCCAGTGGCTGACGGTCATGGCGCCCAGCGCCGAAGTCGGCCTCGAGGATCTGCCGCCCGAGATTCTGGACGCCGATGCCGCAGGGATGCCCGGACAGGGCACGCAACCCGGGCTGGACGATCCGCCGTTTCGCGTGCCGGATACGGCGGCCGCCCCGGCACTCACAGGGGGAGACGCCGCGCCGCTGCGGTCCGACTGGCGTGCGGGGCTGGAAGCCGAGGCATTGGACCGTCTGGCTCGTCGCGAATCCGGCGTGATGGATAGGCTGCAGCGGGATTTCGAGCGGACGTTGTTGCGGGTCGGTCTGCGCCAGGCCGGGGGACGTCGTGGAGAGGCCGCGCTGCGTCTGGGCATCGGCCGCAACACGCTGACCCGCAAATGCCGGGAATTGGGCCTCGACAACCCCGATGGGGACGAGGCGCCCGGAGCCTCAGGCGGCTGAAGGCGCGCCCCGCAGGCTGGCCTGGGCACGCCGGGCCATCAGGGCCTCGCGGTGAATGAAGGCCGCGATCTCCGGTGTGGCGGGATGGTGGTGCATCCCGTAGGGTGTGTCCCATTGGGCCAGCCGGCCTTCCTTCAGGATGCCGATCCGGTCGGCCACGGCAAAGGCCTCCGCCTGGTTGTGAGTGACCAGCAGCGCGGTGCGTCCGGTCGCCTTCAGCAGATCGCGCAACTCGAAAGCCAGCCGTTCCCTGGCATCCACGTCCAGATTGGAAAAAGGCTCGTCGAGCAGCAGCAGCTCGGGCTCGGGCGCCAGCGCCCGTGCCAGCGCCACGCGCTGCTGCTGTCCGCCGGACAGTTCATGGGGGTGGCGCGCCGCCTGGTCAGCCAGGCCCACGAGATCCAGCATGGCGCGCACACGCCTGTCTCGCTCGGCCGCGTTCAGCCTGCGCAGGCCGAAGCCGACGTTGGCCGCCACATTCAGGTGGGGGAACAGTGCGTAGTCCTGAAACATCATGCCCACGCGGCGGTGTTCGGGTTCGACGCGCACGCCTTTGTCCGACAGCGATCGCCCGTCCAGCCGGATCGAACCGCCGTCCAGCGGTTCGAAACCGGCGATGGCGCGCAGCACGCTGGTCTTGCCGCAGCCCGAGGCGCCCAGCAGACAGGCGATCTGGCCGGCCTCCAGGGACAGAGTCAGTTCGCGCAGCACCGTGCGTCGGCCGCCATCGGCGGCGTAGCTCAGGGAAATCCGGTTCAGTTCCAGCATATCGTGTCTCAGGAGGCGGGGCGGTCCAGCAGGCGGGCCAGCAGGATCACGGGCAGCAGGCCGGCGGCGACGATACCCAGGGCGGCAATGGCGCCTTCCTCGTAGGTACCGCGCGCGGCTTCGGCATACAGCCAGGTCGCCAGGGTATCGAAATTCAGGGGCCGCAGCAGCAGCGTGGCGGGCAGTTCCTTCATCGCATCCACGAACACCAGCAGCGCCGAGGCGGCCAGGGCCGGACGCAGCAGGGGCAGGTGAACGCGTCGCAGCATGCCGTGAACGTTTTCGCCCAGCAGGCGCGCAGCCTGGTCGATGGACGGCGGGATACGGTCCAGGCCCGCTTCCAGCGTTCCCACGGGAATGGTCAGGAAACGGATCACATAGGCCAGTGCCAGGGCGGCCGGGGTGCCCAGCAGCACCAGGCCCGTCGGGTCCAGGCCGATTGTCGCGCGCAGCGCCGCCAGCCCCCGCTCGATCGTCATCAGAGGGAACAGCAGGCCGATCGCCAGGACGGTGCCGGGCACGGCGTAGCCCA
>Ga0172382_10010147_pt1 | contig 12703 bp, 8 predicted proteins | sample Leawel138RmetaG_FD_122245 | JGI IMG/M metagenome (GOLD analysis project Ga0172382, IMG submission 122245) | Leachate microbial communities from a municipal landfill in Southern Ontario, Canada - Leachate well 138R metaG | ecosystem: Engineered > Solid waste > Landfill > Unclassified | place...
AGTCTGACAAAATATCTTATCATAGAAGTAAATTAACCCGATCCGTTAAATTTGAGTTATCTGTCACGGAGTGAATAAAAATCACTCCGTGATTGTTTAAAGAAATGAGCTACAGGAATCTTTTTATTGATCTGGATGATACCCTCTGGGATATTCACCTTAACGGCAGGGAATGTCTGGAGGAGATATATCTGGATTATGGTTACGCGAAATATTATCCCAGTTTTTCAGATTACTACGCAGTATATATGCCCGGCAACCTGCGTCTTTGGGCAATGTACAGGCAGGGAGAAATCCGAAAGGAGGAACTCATAGTAGAGCGTTTTCTGGCACCGGTGAGGGCTTTCGGTATCGACGACCCGGAATATGCCAGGAAACTGAGTGACGATTTTCTGGAGCGTACAACCCGCAAGACACGTCTTATAGAGGGGACTTTGGAACTTCTGGATTACCTGAAACCGCGTTACCGCATGCACATCCTTTCAAACGGATTTCGGGAGGTACAATATAAAAAGATTGAAAACTCTGGATTGAAACCCTACTTCGATAAGATCATTCTTTCGGAGGATGCCGGCATCAACAAGCCGCACCCCGACATGTTTACCTATGCACTTAAAAATACCAACTCCCGACGCAATCAGACCATCATGATTGGTGATAGCTGGGATGCCGATATCGTGGGGGCACACCAGAGCCGTATCGCGCAAATTTGGTTTAACCCTGCAGCCGAGCCAGCCGACGGTTTTGAACCCACACATACTGTACGGACGCTGGCTGAAATTAAGGATATACTGTAATTTCCCTGCGCAGCGGCATTGTCATGCACCTTGGTCCACCGCCGCCGCGCGGCAGCTCGGACCCTTCAATGGTGATCACACATTTCCCTGCAGCATGAATATCGAATTGATCGCGAATCACCTCGTTTGCCGTTACTATTTCAAAACCGTTTTTATTGAGTTCTTCCAGTGTGTGTATGTTGCGGGCATAGGAAAGCACTTTACCCGGCGCGAGGGCTAAAAAGTTGGCACCGCTGTGCCACTGCTCACGCTCCTGATCCCAATCGTCTGCCTTTCCTCCGCAGATAACCGGCTCCGGATCAATACCCAGTTTCCGCAGCAGGTTTAGGATACCGCTTGCGGAAGAGATGCGCGTTACCTTTCCGTTTTCTATCTGCATATGTACCGTCTGATAGGGTGAGCTGCTCATGATAAGCGGCTTGTAGATCATCGCCTTATCGGTGTCGAGCATCGTGAAAACCATGTCGAGGTGGATGAACGATTCCGGAGATTCCGGCAGCTGTTGCACAATAACATGTTTTTTCCCGGCGCCTGTCTTGCAAAACTCCTGCACCAGCAGATCGATACCCTGCGTTGTGGTTCTCGTTCCGTTTCCAATGAGCAGAATGTCTTCCCGGATAACCAGAATATCTCCTCCTTCAATTTTCACCTGTGGATTGTTGTCCGATAAATCGTACGTATTTGTCACGCCGGTATGAAAATAAAGCCCGCTTCCAAAAATGGCCTCCATGATCAGCGATTCACGCAGGCGTACGTTGTTGGCCATTTTGCATATCAGCGCATGATTCCCGATGACGGCCGCGGAATCACGGGTGAAATAAAAATTGTAAAGGGGCTTTAGTGCGTAATATTCTTCACGCAGAAAATCGGTCAGCGTATTGACCTGAAGTGGCAACCCTTCAATTAAAATCTTTGAGAGCAGGGGAGCAGGCTGTTCCATCAGAAAATCGAGATAACCTGGCACATATTCGGCCTCACATATTTTCCTGAGGAGTCTTTCCTTCAAATCTTCCTTTTCCAGTACGCCGGTGAGCAGACTGGAAACTTCATATACCCGGGATGTTTTTTGCAGTACACCAAGCAGCTGGTCGTACTCCTTGCGGGCTATGGATAAATTCAGGATATCGCTATAGAGCGCTCTTTGGGCATGGCGGGGAGTCATGTTCTCCACTTCAGCCCCGGGATAGTGCAGGAGCACCGCTTCCAGTTTTCCCGTTTCAGACTGAATATTCAAGGTGCATTTTTGATCCTGTGTCATTTCATACGTGTGTTATGGTTAATGCCCGTTTTGTTATTTTCAATTGAAACAAAAGTATACAATTTAAAAAGATTCGCCAATTTCAGCATGAATAATATCTCGTTTTTTCATCTTTGCCGATGTTTCTTCTTTTTTTTTACTATTTTTGAGATTGTATATTTTCAGAACGTACTTATGAGTCAAATCACCTTAAAAGATATCGCGAAAGCGCTCAACCTTTCACCCTCCACCGTGTCACGCGCGATGAAGAACCATCCTGCTATCAGTGCCGAAACCAGGGTGCTGGTACAAGAATATGCCGAGACCCACAAGTATAAACCCAATACACTGGCCATGCAGTTGCGTACCAATCGCAATACCACCATTGGCGTGATCGTACCCGAAATAGTACACTATTTTTTTCTACCGTGCTGGCCGGCATACAGCAGGAAGCGGAAAGCGAAGGATACAACCTGCTCTTCTGTCACTCCAACGAAGATTATGCCAGGGAGGTGAGAAGTGTGGAAACCCTGCTCGATGCGCGGGTATGCGGAATCCTGGCTTCCCAATCGAAGACAACAGAAAAGTTCGATCACTTTCAGGAAATCATCGACGATGATGTGTATCTTGTTTTTTTCGACCGCATCTGTACCGGAATAAATACCGACAAGGTGGTCGTAGATGATTATGCCGGCGCCTACAATGCCGTGGAACATATGATTCATACGGGTTGTCAGCGGATAGCTTTTTTAGGATCCACACCCTCTATGCCCATCGCCAACAATCGCCGTATGGGCTATGAAGATGCGTTGCGGAAAAATAAACTTCCGGTCGATAAAAATCTCAGCCGAATTTGCGATACAATTGAACTAGCAAGAGAGATTGTGCCAGAGTTATTGAAATCGGATCCGATCCCCGATGCTTTCTTCTGTATCAATGATGAAGTGGCTGCCTACTGCATGCAGATTGTCAAATCGGCCGGTTATAGAATCCCCGAAGATATTTCAGTTTGCGGATTTACCAACAGTTATATTACGGAGGTGACCGATCCCACACTGACAACAGTAGACCAGCATGGCTTTGAAATGGGAAAAGTGGCAGCTCGTTTGCTTATCAACCGCATTGAAGGAAAAGAAACAAAGTCGGGGGTTGTGAGCCGGCTCATCAAGACAGAACTTGTGCTAAAGGGCTCCACGAGGGAAATAGTTCAGTAGTTATTCACACCCAAATTATGTGCATTCGTTTGCACAATTAAAAGCGGTGTTTTATAAAGTGAAGTAGGGAGGCCGATTACAAAAGGAATGTATATTTGCGTGATCGGTTTACACCGTTTGCCATTTGCGCATATCCTTAAAAATAGCACTGGACTTAGATCATCAATATTATCATACGACATGAAGAAGAGACGACTTTCTTTCTGGGAGATCTGGAACATGAGTTTCGGATTTTTGGGTATTCAATTTGGCTTTGCCTTGCAGAACGCAAATGTGAGCCGCATATTTGAAACGCTCGGAGCGCGGGTAGAAGATATTCCGGTACTATGGATCGCAGCTCCCATTACCGGTTTAATTGTACAACCCATCATCGGTCATCTGAGCGATAAGACCTGGAACCGTTTTGGTCGCCGGCGCCCCTATTTCATGATCGGCGCACTTTTTACCACGCTGGCACTTTTCTTCATGCCCAATTCGCCCTCTTTATGGATTGCTGCGGGAATGCTATGGATCATGGATGCCTCCATCAACATCTCCATGGAACCGTTCAGGGCATTTGTTGGAGACAACCTTCCTTCGGAACAGCGAACCATGGGCTTTGCCATGCAAAGCTTCTTTATCGGAACAGGCGCCGTAATTGCATCGGCGCTGCCGTATATTCTCACAAACTGGTTTGGCGTACCCAATACGGCTGCTGAAGGGATGATTCCGCTTTCGGTAAAGCTATCGTTCTATATCGGGGCTGTCGTGCTTTTCCTCTCGGTGCTCTATACCGTGCTGACCACGAAAGAATATGCTCCCGAAGAGTTGGCTGCCTTCGAGGCAGAGAAAGAAAAAACAACCGGCCTGAAAACGGAAATCAAAGCGCCGGTAACCTCATCACAGTTTTTGAAGAAAGGTACCGTCTGGACACTCGTCGGAGTAGCTACGACGTTGTTGATCATGGCTACCCCGCTGGGCAGACAAAACGGACAGCTCTTCATTGTGGCCGGCCTGTTGCTGGCGTTCGGTCTGATCCTGCTTCTCTCTTCGGTTATTACCAAAAAATCGCCTGATCCAAAAGGAATGGTGGGCATCATGAACGACTTGCTGCATATGCCCAAAACCATGGGTCAGCTGGCTGTTGTGCAGTTTTTCTCCTGGCTGGCCTTTTATGCGATGTGGATTTATACCACTCCCGCCATTACCCAACATGTGTATGGGACTACCGACTCTGCCTCCGCGCTCTACAATCAGGGAGCCAACTGGGTGGGCGTATTGTTTGCCGTTTACAACGGCGTATCAGCCTTGAGTGCATTTCTGTTGCCGGTCATTGCAAAGCAGATCGGACGCAGGGCAACCCACGCCATTGCTTTGGCGCTGGGAGGCATCTCTTTTATTTCTCTTTTCTTCATCAGTGACCCCAACATGCTGCTGATACCCATGATTGGTGTGGGCTTTGCCTGGGGCAGTATCCTTTCTATGCCTTACGCCATCCTCACCGGATCGTTGCCGGCCAACAAGATGGGAACCTACATGGGGATTTTTAATTTCTTTATCGTCATTCCGCAGATCCTGGCAGCCAGTATCCTCGGGTTCATCACCAGCGAGATTTTTCATGGCAGGGTAATCCTTACGCTCGTGCTCGCCGGATGTTCCCTTATACTGGGTGCAGTCAGCGTCTTCTGGGTGCAGGATCGGGACGATGTGTACAGGTTGGGGGGGAAATAATGATGAATTATCTCAATTCATTTATCCATTTATAAATGGACCGGTTTAATTGCTGAAATCCTTTTCCCCACTCTTTTTTGTGTGGATCTTTTTTTCGGACACTTATAAAAGCTGGTATCTTTATTCCGTAAGTCTCTTCGAAAGAGTGATTCACTCCTTCAATAGCGAAAATTTTGTAGTTCTGTTTGTTGTTTTCGATGAAAATACGTTCAATGGCATCGAGATTTGATTTCCATTCTATTCTTTCATCATCTATTCCACATATAACCAATGCGGGACATTTTATTTTTGAATAATATAGTTCAGGAATGTATTTAATATAACACAATTTTCTGGGTGCCATCCAGTCTTTTAAAATCCTGTCAATCGTTTCTTCTTTGGAAACTGTTTTGATTTTTTTAGTTAGTTCCTCTAATTCTTTTTGTGAGCTGGGGGATGTAGTTAAAACATTGTCTAAAGATTCTCTCAGGTGTTTTTCTATGGAGTCTTTATCCGGGTATTTATCAATTATATTCAATATGTCGTAAATCTGTTTTACCATGTTATTCCGCTCATCGCTTTTGCTCTCGCTACTTAAATAACTCGTAAAAAGTGTGGCCTGATAAAATGCTATTTCATTTCCGGTAAGCCCCATGGTAGATAAAACAATCAGAAATGCAATATCCTTGTTTCTAGATGTTTCAATTGCGCAGGAAGCCCCTCCCTCACTATGTCCCAACAATCCAATCGGAGAATTTGTGAATCGTTTGTCTTTGCGTAGCCAGAGATAGATATCGTGGACATCATCTGCAATATCAAACATGGTATATTTATCCGGATTGGTTTTGGTGGATATTGAATCTGTAAAAGCTCTGTTGTCAAAACGTAATGAGGCGATTCCATTTCTTGCCAGGGAGTCAGCCATATTGGAATATAAATCATTATAATTCCTGTCAATAGGCTGAGGAGATGCAACAAAAATCACAACCGGAGAAGTGATATTAAATGAAAAAGGTATTGCCAAAGTGCCTTGTAACGCTATACTATCTCTTGTTGGAATCGAGATATCTACTACCGAGTAATTGGTTTGTTTCTGTTGGGCGTTGATTATGGTAAAAATACCCAAAAAGAGAATGATACATATATTTCTCATATAAACATTTTGTATTAGAGGGTACCACGCATCAATAATGAATGTTTGGTGTCAAAATTAAGATCACAGATGATTACTTTCGCATAACAAAACTAATCAAAATGCTTTGATTCCAGCAATAAATTAGCGGGATTTTGATGCTTGAATTACATCGGCAACTCTTTGCGTGATTTAATAATCTTTTGTTTATCTTTGTAATAAGAGTTGTTTTACGGGTGTAAAACGATGCAAATACCATTAAAAAAAAACATTTCCAAACACCATAATGAAAAATAAAATAATTGCATGAAACGAAAAAAGATTCACATTTTCACGACTGTCTTTTTATTTGCCGCACTGGCCTTGTTGAGTTCCTGCGGCAACCAGTCGGAAGAGAAAAAAAAAGAGGTTACAGCAACCGATAAACATCCGGAATGGGTATATGATGCGGTAATCTATGAGGTAAATACCCGGCAGTATACACCGGAAGGGACTTTCAACGCTTTTGCTGCAAATCTGCCCCTGCTAAAGGATCTGGGCGTTGATATCCTTTGGTTTATGCCCATACAGCCCATCGGTGAGAAGGATAGGAAAGGTACCCTGGGAAGTTATTATTCCATCAAAAACTATACCGGCGTAAACACAGAGTTCGGTACGCTGGACGATTTCAAAGCGGTGGTCAGAAAGGCACATGATCTGGACATGAAGGTGATTCTCGACTGGGTGGCAAACCATACCTCACGCGATGCCGTGTGGGTGGATGAGCATCCCGAATGGTATGTCAGGGACAGCCTGGGAAACCTGAATGTGATGTATGACTGGACAGATATCGCGCAACTCGATTACAACCAGCCGCAAATGCGTACAGCCATGATTGCAGCCATGCAGTACTGGATCAGGGAGACCGGCATAGATGGCTTTCGTTGTGATGTGGCGGGTGAGATACCAACCGATTTCTGGACTGCTGCCAAAGATTCCCTCGCAGCATTGAACAGCGATATCTTTCTGCTCGCTGAAGCAGAGAAGCCGGAGTTGAACGAGACGGCTTTCGATGCTTATTATGCCTGGGATTTTCATCACAAGATGAACATGGTGGCTCAGGGAAAGGAAAATGCTGATTCACTCAGGGCTTCCCTGCAAAGAATGCATACACGTTTTGCTCCATATGCGGTGCCCATGTTTTTTACTTCGAATCACGACGAGAATTCGTGGAGCGGGACTGAATTTGAACGCATGGGAGAAGCTGCAAAAACTTTTGCCGCGCTCACCTATGTGCTTCCGGGTATGCCTTTGATATACAGTGGACAGGAGGCGGGCTTCAACCGTCGATTACAATTCTTCGAGAAGGATCTGATCGATTGGTCCGATCCACAGGGGTTTACCGGTTTCTACCAAAAGCTGAATGCATTCAGGAAACAGCACCAGGCATTGCAAACACCGGAAAAAGCGGGTGAATTGAGCGAGATTGCCAATGACCGGCCGGAAAGCGTCTGGTCGTTCAGACGAACCGGCACAGAAGATGAGATTGTCGCTGTTTTTAACCTGAGTAATAAGGCGGTTGCAGCAACCTTCCACGAAGAGATACCAGGAAAGAAATTTTTCTCCTTTCCCGATTCATCGACCGTTACTGGCACCCAAGTGATGGAACTTGGTCCGTGGGAATATAAAATTTATTTCAAATAGGGTTTCAGGATCTCTACCCAGGCGACGATGCGCTCATCGGTGAGTTCCGGCTCGGTGTCGTCGTCGAGGGGAAGGCCCACAAACTGGCCGTCGACAAGGGCCCTGGAGTATTCAAAATCATATCCTTCCGTAGAAATCTGTCCAATAACGGTTGCTCCTTTCGCCACAATGATCTCATAAAGGATACCCATGGCATCCACAAATGAACTGGGATAAATGGACGCGTCGCCCATGCCGAAAATGGCAACTGTCTTGCCGGAGAGATCCATTTTCTCCAGCTTGGGATAGAAATCATTCCAGTCGTCCTGCAAATCCTGCACGCCCCAGGTGGAAACACCCAGAATCAGTACTTCGTTGGAATGGAACGGAGCTTCGTTACCATCATAAATGTCAGATAATAAAGGATTGTAATCGACCAGTTGGGCAGCTATTTTCTCAGCTGCATTTTTGGTATGTTCGGTACTCGACCCGTAAATGATTGCTATCGATTTCATTGCTGTGATTTTAACGTTATTCGTTTCGCAAAGATAACATAAGTTTCAGGAAACCCAACACAATCGGGTATATTCCTTATTGATCCCCGTGCGCGGCAGGATTGGCAGGGACCAAGACTTAACCTACACTTATACACCGCTTGTCAGGATAAGACTATATACAGAGGGATAACAGAGAGATGACAGAGGGATAACAGTGTGATACAAGCTAAGTACCGGTGTATATAGGCACCAGTATGTCTTGTTCTGAAATAAGTTTACATATTATGTAAATTAAAATCAGGACGATACACAGTAGCATATCTAGTTCTGGAACGTACTGTACATTCTGAAACTGTTTGCCGGTACAGCGATAGGCATACTCGTTGAAGTCACATCCAGCGTCTCTCCCGGTTTCATATAGTTATACCACGTTCCTGTCTTCGGAAACGGGGTGGTGGTTGTTAAAACGTCATTTGTGAAATTGCCCACCACCACAACCTGTTTTGTATTCCCAAATGATGAGAGTGTGCTGAATCGCCCGTTATCCCAGTAAGAGGGTGTTACCTGCCAGCTGAGGGTGGCTGTGGCATTGAACAGTTCGGGATGATCACTCCGAAGCTTCATCAAACGGGCGTAGGTGTCATACAACTGTTTGCGTTGCGTTATATTATAATAGTCCCATTTTACCGGTTTTTTAGACGTTTTGAATTGATCGTTGTTGTAGTCGTGTACAATACCATTTGGGTCACTCATGATTGAATAATCATAACCCAACTCTCCAAATTGCCAGATCATTTTCGGACCCGGCACAGTGAAGAAGAAGGCGGCGTTTGCGCCCAACTGAGACATTCTTGCACCCAGGTCTGTCTTGATTATACCATTACCCCATGTTACCTGCTTATAAGCTGCCCGTTCTTCGTCGTGGCTCTCCATATAGCTGACCAGACTGTTTGACGGTCGCGGAGAGGTGACATACCCATAATAAACTCTACTGAAATCGGCCTTGCTTTTCCAGCCCATCGCAGCTTCCAGATACGCCTCATTGTTGTTGCGCCATACCATCATGCCCGCATCGGAGAGTTCCGTTTCCTCCTTGTCGTCGGTAAAGTGCTCCAGAATGACCAGCGCATCCGCCTTTTTGGCTTTTATCGCCGAGTTATACTCCTTCAGATATGAAATTCGATTGGCATCATATACCCTGAAAACCCCATCATCGGAAGATTGTTTTTGTGTAAAACCCTTGCTTAGATCGAAACGGAAACCATCCACCTTGTACTCGTCCAGTAAAAATTCCAGGTTACGTTTTACAAAATTACGCACCAATGGGTTGCTGTGGTCGAAATCGTGGAATACGCTGAAGGGGTGGGGTGCGGTCACATTGAACAAGGGATTGTTTGCCGCTGTGTGGTTGTTTGCACTATCCCACCACATTTTGGCAAACGGATTGGCTCCGGTGGCATGGTTATACACCACGTCGAGGATCACCGCAATGCCCCGCTTATGGCATTCATCGATAAATTCCTTGTACATCCGGTCGGTCCCGTATGCCTTATCCATTGCAAAATAGAAGGCCGGGTTATATCCCCAACTGTCGTTGCCGTCGAACTCCTGCACCGGCATCAGCTCTATGGCGTTGATGCCCAGCGACTGCAGGTAGTCCAGTTTTCCCATTGTACCGCTGAGATCGCCGCTTGTGGTAAAATCGCGCAGCAGCAATTCGTAGATCACCAGGTTGTCGCGCGACGGCACCTTGAAACCGGTCGTCTGCCAGTTGTATGGTTCCTCGGTTGTTTTAAACAGCGATACAATGCCGATGGCACCTGCCGGGTAAGCTTTCAGATTGGGATAGGTGGTTGCAGAAATATATTTATCATTGTCAGGATCCAGAATCTTGCGAGAATAGGGGTCTGCTACCCGGATGGGGTCTTTTCCATTGTTTCCCACGTAATACTGGAATCCGTATTCTTTTGCAGGATCCAGTCCGGTGATGGTAATCCACCAGCAGCCGGCGGCGTTGTCGCGAAACATCTGCGATTTGTCGTCGTTGCTCAACGTCCAGTTGTTAAAATCACCCACCACATGGGCAAAATCCTTGCCGACACCATTTTTGTCCTTGTCGTAGAGTACCAGTGTAACGGAGGTGTTGTTGACGATGTTGATACCATGTTTCAATTCCGAAGGCAAGGTTCCCTGTTTGATGGCTGCCGGCTGGAAGGGTTTGTATTTGCTGTCTGTAATTCCAGTAATAAACGTATCGTTTTCAATTCCCTTCTTTGTTCCGTCTGCATTTCGGATCACGATACCAATCTTGTTTACCGGCGTCTCTCCGGAGTTGAACCATTGACGAATCGAGGGAGAGAGTTTGATGCTCCAGGCGGACTTCTCATTGTCCACTTTGGTCATCTTGCATTTGGTGATATTCTGCTCCCAGGCGGCCGGTACATGCAACCAGGTGCCTTCACTCACCACACCGGTGTGTATATACACGTCGCCGGTGTAATTGTAGAGGGGGGATGAGGAAGATGCCTTGAACCAGATGGTCAGTTCCTTGTCGGCATCGGGCGCTGTGAGGCTCCAGGAGATCCCTTCTTTGATCACCACAGGTGGTTCAGGCTTTGGCTCCGGTACAGGAGGTACGGGTATCGGGTCATTGCCACAGGAAATGATATAGAGAGAGATCAGCAGCAGGGGAAGTGCTGTTTTGAGTGATATGGTGGTTCTTTTGTATATAATTTTCATATGATATTTATTTTTTTGACAGTCGCACTTCGCTGCTGCCAGTCCCTGCTTAATATATTTGTGATTAAACGTCTCCTTACTCCAAAATGAGTATCTCTTTGGGTGAGAGGGTAAGTGTCTCTTCCAGTGAGATGTTTCTACCGGAAATGAAATCAGTCCACTCGCGCTTGTTCATGATAGACTCGCTATACCGGCCGAGGTTTATCTCCACATTGTTGGAGGTGCCATTCATAAAGACCAGCATACGCTTTTCGCCAAGATAGCGTTCATATGCGTATACCCCTTTTTGCAGTACGTAGTGTTTCATGCCGCCACGGGCAATCATTTCGTTGCCTCGGCGCCAGTGGAGGAGCTTGCTGAGAAAATCGAATGCTTCATTCTGGATTTCGTCTCGTCCAGCTTGCTTGAAATGATCTACCTTATCGCCGGGCCATCCGCCCGGAACATCGAGGCGTATGTTACCATCGGACTTGCTCTTGTTTCCATGCATCAGCAACTCGGTACCATAATATATCTGCGGCGTGCCGGGCATGGTGAGCAGGAAAGTGATTGCCTGCTTCCAGCCGGAGAGCTCTTTGGGATACTCCTTCAGCAGGCGGTCGGTGTCGTGGTTGTCGAGAAAACGGAGCACATTGTAGATATCGGGATAGATAAAATCGTAAGTCATGTGGTCGAAGATGCCATGCAGCCCCCCGTTCCATTCGGTGGTCTCTTCAAAGAAGGCAGCGTGGGAGAGTCCCATAAAGCGGAAGTCCATCACCGATTTCAATTTGGTGTTTTTGGGATTGATGACACTGTTCCGCTGCCAGAAGGCTGTGCCGATTGTGTTGTTGAGCCATGCTTCACCCACGATGTTGTAGTTGGGGTATTCCTTCTCCACAGCTTCAATCCAGTCGATCATCATGTCGTAATCGGCATAGGGGTAGGTATCTTGCCGGATGCCATCCACGCCTGAGTATTCGATCCACCAGATGCTGTTCTGGATCAGATATTTTGCCACATGACGGTTTCGTTGGTTCAGATCGGGCATGGTGGGTACGAACCAGCCATCCACCATCTTGTCCTTGTCGTAATCCGATGCATAGGGATCGAAATACATCTCCTTCATGTGCGAGGTCTGCACGTATTCTTTCAGGTTGTTGAACCAGTCGGGCGATGGCACGTCCTTTACCCATGGGTGGTCGCTTCCGCAGTGGTTGAATATCATGTCCATCACCACCTTCATATCTTTGGCGTGGGTGTCTTCGATCAGCTTTTTATACTCTTCATTGGTCCCGAAGCGGGGATCCACCTTGTAATAGTCGGTCGTAGCATAACCGTGGTACGATCCGCCCTCCATGTCGTTCTCCAGTACCGGATTCAGCCAGATGGCCGTCACGCCCAGTTGCGAGAGATAGTTCAGGTGATTGGAAATTCCTTTCAGATCCCCTCCGTGCCGGGCGTTGGGGTCGTTGCGGTCGACTTTGTAGGGCATGCGCATTTGGATCTGATCATTCGACGTATCGCCATTTGCAAAGCGATCGGGCATAATCAGGTAAAGCACATCCGATGAATTGAAACTCTCTATATTCAGTCTGTCAGGATTCCGTTCTTTCAGCTCATATTGCAACGTGATGTTCTTTTTTCCGTTCGTGAACCGGATGTCAAATGTTTCGGGGATGCTGTTGGACAGATCAAGGTAGATGATCTGGTAGTTGGGACTCCCGAGTCTCACCACCTCTTTGATCCGCACATGC
>Ga0172382_10010148_pt1 | contig 12703 bp, 10 predicted proteins | sample Leawel138RmetaG_FD_122245 | JGI IMG/M metagenome (GOLD analysis project Ga0172382, IMG submission 122245) | Leachate microbial communities from a municipal landfill in Southern Ontario, Canada - Leachate well 138R metaG | ecosystem: Engineered > Solid waste > Landfill > Unclassified | place...
CCCTCGGATATATTCCTGAGAATGCACCTTCAGGAAGTTCGAACTGTCTTCACCGGCAAGCGTCGCCCCTGTTGTGCGGTGCGCTTCATCGCAGATGATGAGATCAAAATCCGCCAGACCCGTTTTCTGCGCATCTGCGATGACCTGAATGGATTGGTAGGTTGCGAACACCACCGTCATTTTGTCCGGTGCAGGCGTTGCCACCTCCTTCACAAGTACCGCCGCGTTGGTCGTAGCGGGGAAGGCAAGGTCCAGAACGTCGATCTCCGCGACGTCATCCCTTCCAACGCGCCGCTTCCCTACTTGCGTATCCGAACAGACGGCAAAGGAGCGTAACGGGATCGCAGCATCATTCGTCCATTCGCGGACCGATTGCGCCATCAAGGCGAGCGAGGGGACAAGGAAGAGTGCCAAGCCACCCGCGCCAACCATGTCCTCGGCAATCTTGAGGCTGGTGAAGGTCTTCCCTGTGCCGCAAGCCATAATGAGCTTGCCGCGATCCGCTTCCTTGAGGCCGTCTCGCACAGCTTCAAGCGCCTCGCGTTGGTGCTGTCGAATTTCTTTGGGCGGGGCAAACACAACCTCGCCACGTTCGCCGAACGCGGTCCAGTTGATCGAACTTTCGCGCAGATCGGTCAGGCTAATCCGCAGTGTCGGGATGGCCTGTTCCCGGAGCATGGTTTCCGCGTTCTCGCTCCAGCTTCCCTCCGTCGTGTCGATGATGACGCGGCGTTTGAAGTGTGCCTTGCCTGATGCTGACATGAAGCTATCAATATCAGCCTTCTGGATGCGGTGAGCGGCGTCATAGAACTTGCACTGAACAGCAGCAAAGCCGTCCTCACCCCGCAGCTTCGCAACCAAGTCGATGCCCGTATCCCGGCCATCTATTCCTTGCGCCTTTGCCCAGTCGGCATAAGGCCACACCTGTTCATAGAGTTCCGCTTGGACGGGATCATTCAAAAGAAAGGCAGCGGCCAGCCGCTCAAAATAGGTGCCCTTGTCACGCTCAGTGCGAGCCGCAGCCCGATACGAGGCCAGTAGCTGGTCCAAAGCGTGTTGCATTGCATCCCCCCTCAGCGCACCGAAGCGCGTTCATTCTCGCAAATGCGCGGCAGAAATGGCCAGTCGCAGCCCGCCCTCCCCGCGAACACATGAAAATGCCGGAGAATGGACTGATTTGGCAATGGAAAGCCCGCCTCCCACGCGCCTTTAGAAGGGCACTTCGTCCCATTCCGCCTGCTTTATTGCCGCGAAGCGCGTGGCAACAGACGGCTTCTTGGCTTTCACATAGTGGGCAGTCTGAGTGATCCCGGCATGCCCGGCAATCGTTGCAATGGTGATGTCGGGAACCGACTTATCAGCCAACTTGGAAATGAATGTGTGCCGCAGAGAATGGAAATCCAACCAGCGTTCGTAAATGCCGATACCTTTGCGATAAGCGCCAAACTTCCGCGTGAAATCATAGCTGGCCTTCTTGTCTGCCCCACCGGCTTTGAGGTCGGGGAAAATGCGGTCTCCATTCACGGCAGCAATTTCATGCGCGTATTCGATAAACCCCAGCTTCAAAAGCTTCGGATGGACGGGCACAAGCCGCCGCGACTGTTCGTTCTTTAGGTTTTTGAAGTCTTCGTCGTTGATGTCGAGGCACCAAATATCGTCGACCTTGCGGACATCTTCGCGCTGCAATTGCGTAAGCTCTCCAAGCCGCGCGCCGTGATACAGCCCGAGAAGAGGCAGCCAATAATAGGCATCCTTGATGAGCGTTGGACCGGGCTTAGACCGAAAAAATTCATGTGATCCGGTGTGTGCAGGGCCGGAGAATAGCTTCCGCAACTTTTCACCCTCCCAAACTTGTCTATTCGCGCTCTTCTTCCCCTTGCTGCGTCTGCCAGTACGAACACCGTGCGCAGGGTTCGGCTCGTCGCGCTGACGCACGCTATGGATCAACCAATCAAAGAGGCTGCCAAGTGCTGACTTATGACGCTTGAGTGTCTTGGGAGATATCCGTGCAGCGCCGGTTGCGTCGGCGCGGGCGATGACTTCATTGATGCTCAAATCCCGATCCTTGGGAGATTTCCCGTGCATCGCGGGCAGACGCTTCAATGTCTCCAAAAAGGGGACGACGTGATCCTTGGAGTTGTAAGCATCAACAGGGAGATCACCGCAAACTTCCAAGAACATGCGATAGGTTGTCATGTTCTGGCGTTCGGTCTGTTTTGTCCATTCCGCTCCTTGCTGAGCATCGACAAAGCGAGGCAGTAATTCCGAAAGGCGCGACCCGGTAAATACCTTCTCCGGAACTGATGGGGACTGCTGCGGAACAGTGGCAGGCGGGGATGCTGTTTCGGTCACGGCGACCCCTTCAACAAGCCCGCCTGCGACACGCCGCATCTGCACCTTAGAAAGCTCGTGGAGTGCGTTTAAGAGACCAATACCCAACTCTGTGCGGGTCTCCGCGCCGGACAGCCCGTGCTCTTCCATGAGGCTGTCGACGAGCGGCGCGACTTCGGTAATGTCGCGGTTGACGATTGCGTCCGTGTATCGCGATTGATGGAATGCAAGCACGTCATGGTCAGCCTCTTGGGGCGTAACCCGCAGCGCATCAAACGTCCCCGGCAGGGCGTAGACGGGCAGCCCCGGTTTCCTGCCGAGATGCAAACTGCGGTCCTCTTCTAGCTGTTGGTTCAAATAATCCTTCAGGATTTTGCGGAGGTCAGGACGGTGTACGGCATCACTCATACAAACGGTCTCGAAGGCAGCGTCGAGAAGCCGGGCGAGGCGGCTGGCCTGCCGGAAGACGCGGGTGGAAAGGGAAAGGGTGAGGTCACCCGAATGAGGCTTGGGCAGCCGACGTCGGTAGTAATAGACCCCGCGCTTGAGCGCAATGTGTGAGCAAATGTGTGAGCATTTGTGTGAGCAACGCATGAGACCGCCTCGAATAGAGGCGAGCGACACTCCAAAAAGCGCGGAAAGTCGGGGTTTTCTTACTGCGCTGGCTGGGGGACTAGGACCCGCGCGACCGTAGAAAAAACAAGCAATAACAAAGGCTTAACTTGGCTGATGTCGCTGTGTAGCACAGCTCTGTGTCACACTCAAAACGCCAAAGCGGTGGAATTTCCACTCGAATAGGCTTTCGCCATGACGCCATCAGTTCCCTGAACTTCCGCATAGGCCCTTTCCAGAAAACACGGACATCGGATTGCCGCCGTAGCCGCAATAAAAGTGACAACCCTTCAAAACCCCCATAATCTCGAGGGGAAATAACCGTTCTTCCGGGGGGAAAATGACGAACGGCAGGGTATCAACCACACCATCACGCCGCGCTGAGGCCAGGTACATAATTATCGGCCTGGCGTTGGTGCTATGCGGCGCCGTAGCTGCCCTCGTGGTCTCAGACCGCGTGGCGAATATCTACGCGATGTATTTCAGCTACGACCAGTTCAAAGACCTCTACTACAACAAGCTGGGCCTCAGTGATGCTCGTTCCGAGCTTCTCACTGTCATCACGCAATTTATCTACGGCGTCGCGTGGATACCGCTCACCGCTTTCATCGTTTCCTGGCGGTTGAACCTTCAGAAAGTGCTGATGGGGTTCATCGCGTGGGTAGTCATTTACGGCACCGCACCAGCGGCAATATTGCTGATGGGAGATAATGTCTGTTTCAGCCAGAGCTCAGGCGATGCGCAGAAATGGTTCATTCAGGACCAGGCCGGAAACATCCTGCTGTTCGATAGTGACGGCTTCACGAGTTCGGGTGAACCCAAGAAAGTTGTTACCCAGCAAATCTGTCGAGACTATATGCGCCAACAGACCGGCAACCGGCCGCAATTGCTGACAGGAAGCCTCGACCAAATCGAGTTCTTCGACTCCGTAACCGGGACGCCCAAGGTCTGGTATAATCAGGGTACAGACGGCAGTATCCAGCTTTTCGACAAGCCGGGATTTGACCCCGCCTCCGGCGAGGAGCTGAACAGAATTACCCGTGACATTGTCTTAAGCTTGCAGGCTGCTCACGCATCAAAAGCAAGAGTGTCCGCCAACACCAGACCACATACTACACCCGAGCCGACGCCCCCTGCCCTGCCCTCAAACAGCGCCTCTGGTGCTCCCGTTTTGCTTCACAACGGCTCCACGGTCTATCTAGTCGGCGAAGGCTCCGTCCGACGCATTTATTACAAGCAACCGCGACAAGGCATGCTCGCTGCCGGGGCTGCTCCTCACGCCTTGCTGTTCGAGGGAGCTGTTTCGCAAACCGGTTCGTGGCGCGGCTCCGCCTATATATTCAGCAAGCGATGTGGCGCCTTTCCCTACGCCGTTCAGGGATATCTGGACCCCATGACGGGGATCATCAACCTGACAGGCGCCGCGCCGCGCGTGGATGCAAATTGTCGTGTGATAAGCGTAGGCGCTTCAAAGAACGACACCCTCATATTCACACCAATAGGGGATTGAGAGCCGTAGGAAGCACACTAGAGATTTATTCGGAATTATGTAGCAAACGCACAAAGTCAGAAGCCCGCAAAATCGCGGGCTTTGTGCATTTAATGAGGGGCTGAATCCATCGCAGTCAGTACGTCCTCTGCGAAATAGGCTGGCCCCCGTCTTGGCATGCCAAGCGGCGGGCGAGAAATGGACAGCGGCTGCTGCCCCAGCCACGTCATGAAATGAGCCTGTAGCGAGGGCGGCATATCCTCAATGTAGATAATGGCCCCGGACAACGGCTTGCCAAGTCCATCAACCGGCAGCCAGGCTGCAACTACCTGACCTGACCAGTTCAAGCTATCTACTTGGCGCAGCAGGATGCCAGTGGCTGGCGTACTTGCCTGGCGACAAGCGGTGTCCGCCGCATCGACCAAGGCATCAATCGCTTCCGTCAGTGCGCTCGGAGCCGCATAAGACACCGACAGCATCCCGTGCTTCTCCTTGATGTCCAGCCAATGAAAGCCTTCTCGTAGTTCGCCTTGAATCAGCACATCGACATTGGTGCACAAGGAAGAAATGGCCGACAGCCAGCTATCCGGTACGCTGTTATCGACTACTCGCCCGGCTTTGAACTGCCAAGAATAATGCCGATGAATGTCTTCACGCTCCATGCGATCTCCTTTTGAAGCCGACGATGCTTACTGCAAAAGCTGGCCTACTGTTCGTTGTACAACGTCGGCAATTTCTCGCTTCCAGGCGGGAGCTTCATGTGTTGGTCGCAGGCTGCCGCATTGTTCAAGTAGCTCTCGAATGAGCGCAACATCCACTTGCCCCGAAGCAAACAGCGCTTCAAACACGTCTTTGAACTGCGCCAAGGTAATCGGGATGATATCCAGCCGCATTTGCTCATCGGTATTGGTGTACCAGATACCAATACGGAAGGTTTCAGCGGTGTTGGAGTCGATTCTATTGGCGATGAACAAGCCGTAGACTGGTTTACCGGATTGCTCTTGGTAGAACGCCACGAGATCCGCCACATGGCGTCTTACCGGCTCTCCTTCTGCCGCTTCCTGGCGCGAGTTGGCCGTCAACGTGACTTCCACCACCAGCACAAAATCATCGAACTCGAAGATCAGATCCGGGCCATTGCCTGGAGCAGTACCTACCGGCAAGAAATCCTGATCGATCTTGAAGCGGCGAGCTTCATAGGGTTTGTTGGCCAAGCTGTTGATAGCCAGGAAGGCTCGCCACAGTACCCACTCGAAATATGCTGGAGCCTCGGCCTGTGGTACTTCAATCTCTTCGCCATTAGAAAGGGTCTTCCTGTTGCGGCGTGTGATGATCAGTTCCATGTAAGCAGCGATCTCTTCCCACACTGCTGCTTGCTGGGCTGCGTAGGCTTCTTCGTTCGCCTCAGCCAGAAGCGCCTCGATCTGGTGCCGGATAATCTCAATATCAGCCGGAGTATCGGTCGGTTTGCCACCAACATCGAAAGGAATGCCACGGCGTCTAAGTTGCTGCAACAGATCAGCCAGTACGGCCAGTGCCGAATCCTGGTTGTCTGTTGGCAAGGCAGCACCGTTACACAGCGTGATGAAGTAAGCCCGATCAGACTCTGGCACACCGGTTTCGGCAGTTAGCCGTTCTATGAACAGATGCTTCTCCGGCACTAGCGAGAGGCCACGCCCCTTGCTTTGCACAAGCCCCGTTGCCTTTAGATAACGAAAATTTGCGTCTGCATAGTCATTAAATGTCTGTACCTTGTAAGGCTCCCCATCCGGCTTGAGAATGCTCCGTGCGGTGGCTTCAAGCTCCTCACGATCAAACTTTTTCTTGTTGAGTGTCGAAGAGGCCCTTCTTTCCCGCAGCGCTAATACTTTCTCCGCAATTACAGTCAGATCATCATCAGGGCTTGTGACTTGCACCACCGTAGCCATCTCGATGAAGTTCAGTCGGCTTTCGCCTGTTTTGCGTTCAAGCTCAAGCATTACAGAGAGGACATGCCGCAACGGCGAGAAGGCCGTGCATTCAAACTCATCCTCCAAGACTGACGGAAGATAATGCGCTGCGAGTGCTCGCAAAAAGCACTCCTGCATGGCAGGAACACTTTCGGCTCTAATGAGACGCCAGCCATTCGGTGTGATCGTATCAACCGGACCTACATCATTCTGTGGTATGCCACTCGCTGCTGGTATCTGGGGAAATAAGAATCCTAGCTTAGTGAGTGCTGAGCGCCATTTCCGCCCGACACTATTGGTATTGTCGCTACCAAGGGCAACAATACCGTGCTCACCCAGCAAATTGCGAAATGCAATATCCTGCGCGGAACCCCGCAAATTACCTTGGAGCGAAGAGGTAGACAATGCAACAAGCCCTTCCCGTAACCGGAAAGGGCTGCGAACTGTGGTATTACCCAGATGCCACGGCTTCATACGATCACTTCTCTCAACAGAACGTGGTCATAATAATGCCTCTGAGCTTATCGCGTGAGGGTTTCAAGCCGTTTCAGTCGTTGCTCAAGCTGGGATGCCTGCTGCAATAACTCAATAGCCAGCTCGGCCAACAGCGGATTGTCGGCCTTGGCCAAGGCGTTTAGATCTTGCACCAGAAAACTGGCTGCATGGCTGGATTTCAGCAAATTCTCTTGATCTTGACTGTTTAGCATGGGGCAACCTCAGTAACCTACGAACAAGTATTCCTGTACCGCATTATTGTTGTCGCCAACCTTGTGTCCCTGATTGCCGAAAGAATAGCGGTAGTCCACTGGCACCACCTCAACATGGCGCTTGTGCTTCGCCATGATGGCCACCATCTCGTCCAGAGTTGGCTGGCTATTTGACGAGTAGGACACGACAAGCACGCTATCCCTGAAGCGCTTGAACAGCAGATCAAACGCCTCGGCAGCTCCCTTGCGAGAAGAGAACGGCGTCGGGTAGGACTTGAATTTCTTGGTGACAGTGTGCTCCTGAATCTCGACACCTTGCCAATCACGCGCCAAGCCTTCGACAAAGTGATAGCGACGCACGTATTCGTTGTCTGATAGCGGGGAATAGTAAGGCGGGTCAATATAAACCAGCCCGGATTCCTGTCGCTGCAAGGTCATAGCGTCGCCGTTTCTGGCCTTGTTCTGCTTGCCATTATCGAAGACCGCAGCATTAACCATGTTCACAGCTTCCAAGAATTGATCTCGGAACGACATCAGCAGGTCTTTACGTCCGTCATCATAGCGGTGGCCAACATAGGTGAAGATGCCACGCGGGCGTTTCTTCAGGCAGGCACGCACCAGCGAGGACATGGCAATGGCTCGTTTGTACGGGTTTTTAATCGCCTTGATATTGGCACGCAGAATGTCGATCAGACGATTGTCTTCGTCAGAGAAGTACAGCCCCTGGAATTTGGTCTCGACGAAGCGGTCCACCGGCTTTCTAGGCTCAAGCAGTGCCAAGGCTTCGTCCACACCTAGCGTGATGTCGTTGTTTTCGATCATCGCCTTGGTGAAGGTATACGACATGGCCATATAGTCGTTACTGATAACTGCCTTGCCGTGCGATTTCAGCATGTACCCCACGATACCGGAGCCGGAAAACAGGTCTACTGCTGTCTCGAACTCGAACTGAGACGCCACGGCCCAAATCTCCGACAGTAGCTTGTTCTTCGAGCCCATATAACGGGTTGGCGGGTATAGCAATGCTTGTTCAGATAACGGGGCGGGAACCAAGCGAATATCAAAGCGTGGCTTCGGCGGCACTGTCACGATGACATCTTCGCCGGTTCGCCCTTTGCCATTGCAGGAGATATAGCGCTTGGTCTGTATCACTTCGATGGAGAAAGCGCTGTATTGTTCATGCACCAAAGGGTGGTTCGAGTTTGTCAGGATGACATGGCAGCCCAACTCATGCAGACGCTTAACCTCGGCAGCGAGTTCTGCATGATCTTCCTCGTAAAACTGCTCCTTGGTGTAGCGTTTGAAATCGGCGTACTCCGAAACGGGTAGGTAGGGAGGGTCGAGGAAAATGAAGTCGCCAGGTTGCGCCTGCTCCCGCAGCACGTCCTTGTAATCCCCGCAAATGATGGTCGTGTCCTGCAACAGGCGGGAGGCGGCTCTCAGTGCATCCTCATCAAGCACCTTCGGATTCTTGTACCGTCCGAACGGAACATTGAACTGCCCCTTCTTGTTGACCCGGTACAGCCCATTGAAGCAGGTGCGGTTCAGAAAAACGGTACGGGCAGCGGCCTCAACACTTGAGAGTTTCGTCCAGTCTTGGGCACGGACGGCATAAAACACCTCTTCGGTATTCTGATACTGGCGCAGCTGTGCCAACACGCCGTCAACGTCACTGGCCACGGATCGGTACAGATTGACCAATTCCGGGTTGCTGTCGGCGATCACTCCACCGGCTGGTCGCACGGCAAAGAACAGTGAGACGCCACCAAAAAACGGTTCGATGTAGCGACCATACTTCTTGGGCATCTTTGGAATGATTTCCCCCAGAAGCTGGGTCTTGCCCCCGGCCCATTTCAGAAGGGGACGGCATTCCTGCAAGTCCCCCTGAACGAATAGTTCTTCTTGAGCTAACACGGCATTACTCCATCGGCAAATCTGTTTGCTTGCTGCCGCCAAATCGTCCTTTGGCTGCGCCTCCACGCGGCTTCTTCGGTTCAATCTCGATGCCATCGAGAATGGAACGGAAGTCCACCTTTTTATCCGCCATCGCGCCAAGCAATGCCGCAATCACCGCCAAATGTGACGGAACCTCGCCGAGCTTGGCGTAGTTGGTCACAGAGTTGCGGTGCATTTTTACCAGGTCGGCAAATTCACGGATGGTGAGTCCGGCCTTGCCGATCTGGCGTTGAAATTCATCGTAGGTCATGGCGCGAGAGGATACACGTTTTAATGAGTATAGCACGCTTATTTATGCTAACAAAAAACAAATTAATGTTTTTTATTAATAAAATAATTTGCAAAGTCACTTGACGCGAGGGGTGATTTTACCACAATAGACACATAAATTTGTGTGCAATAACGATCATGTCACAACACTTCCTGCTCTCCGCCCAAGCTCGCACCCTGTCTCGTCACAGATCCTAGCCGACTTGGTCTTTTGCTGAATGCGTTCACAGAGTCTCCGAAGGATGAGACGCAATTCGAACTCAAGTAACGGCAGGTGGATGGCCACTGTCAGGCGGGCTCAACTAGCTTTTTGACCAGGACGCGATCCCGTTCATGCACCAGCTGGAGAAGGCGGGGCATGAGGGCCCGAGCCGCGACAGGCTCCTTGCGGAAGAACGCCAGCAGCGCCCCGCCGAGGATGATCTTACCGCGGGTGTCCTCACGGCGCCGCCGTTCGCGCTCTTCGGTGGCGAGAGCACGGATGCGCAGATCGAGCCTCGCGCGCCGCGCTTCGAGCGCAGCGCGGCGCTCATCAAGCGATTTCGGCTTCGTTGGTTTCGTTGCCTTCGGCACTGCTTGGTTCGGCGTCATTTTCAGCCTCCATTTTTCGAATTCGTGCGAACTCCTGAAGGATGATCGCGAGCAGCTCCGTGCGGATCCGGTCTGGCATTTCGAGCGCGTTGAGCACCTCCCGCACGGCGGTCTCCTGATCCGTGGCTTTATGGCCGAAGGAATCCCAACGCGACCACATCCAACCAAGTTTCAGGTTGAATCCTATCACCGCTGCGACGGACCCACTCGGTGACCAGAGTCGAAGGAACTCTCCCTTCCACTGCCACCGCCACCCGTCGACAGATTTTCCAATCATGTTTTCGTCTCCCTGTACTGGTGTTTGCCTCCTGTGGACCTATGAACATGAAGAGACAAAGCAAGCGAGAGCGGGAAACCCGAAGGGCGCAATTACGCATTCCCGCAAAACGGGAGAACGCATGCGGTCAGGGCAAGCCCCGACACCCCGCCGGAGGCGCAATGGAAGATGGCAATAGCATTTCTGAAGGTTTCAAAAATCTCGCGGCGCACGGGCGCGACTGCGTGCGCGCGGATGGCGTATGTCCTGCGCGCCCGTATCCATGACCCCCGTATTGCCACGACCCATGACTACATGCGGATGGGCGACGGCGACCTACTTGCATCCGGCATTACCGGATGGCGCGGCAGCGCGGAGAGCCTTGCTCAAGCAATGTCTACCGCTGAGAAACGCGGCGACGCCTGCGAAGGCCGCAGCGCCATTCTTGCCGTCCCACATGAACTGACACTCGAGCAATCATCGGCACTGGTCGCGGACTGGTGCCGCCACCTCAATGAGCAACACAACGTCGCCTGCGCTTGGGTCATTCACGCGCCGGATGCGCATGGCGATGAACGGAATGTCCATGCGCATGTTGTCATCACCGGTCGTCGCAGTAATGGCTGCGCCTTGGGCGAAAAAGCCCGCGAGTTGGACGACCGTAAGACCGGTCCAGCCGCAATCGAGGCATGGCGCGCGGCATGGGGCGAGCTTGCCGGGCGTGCCCTTGAGCAAGCGGGTAAGGCGCAGCCTGTCGATATGCGGTCCTGGAAGCGGCGCCTGACTGCCGACGGCCTCCCGCATAACCTTGTTCAAGGCGAAGAACATCTTGGACCTGCGCGCTCTTCTGCCGAACGACGCGGGCGCAAGACCGCTGCAGGGGGCCGCAACCGGCGACGGAGGAAGCGGCGCGCAGTAGCTGAAGCATTGATTGCAGAGAGCCACGCTGTTCAGCAGGCAGAAGAAAAAAAGAGGCACACAAATGGAACGGGCGCGTGGTTGCACGTGAAACAAGCAAACAATTCGTCCAAATCCATTAACCCGAAGATAAGAAAGTCGAGCCTCGAGAAAACAACTCGCATAGCAGGACGGATAGTCGACGACATCGCCGAAGAAATCTCTGCGACCGCGAAATCACGCGATGATGAACAGCGGTAGAAAAATTTTGTCACTGGCTTGTCAATACCGCTTTAAGGCGCTAACTGCCGATGTCACTTGGGGTTTCTGCGATTTGTCAGTGTCAATCGCGGGGAGGGCCTAAAGATTGGGTTTGTGTGTCGCTGCGTAGTGCCTAGGTCGGAGACACCTGCAAATGCAACAAAGGAAATCCGACCATGCTCCACGACCAAAATTCGCCCAAACAGCTTCCTCTCCCCATCTCTGGCCTTGAAGGTTTGATAAATGCAGCGAAGCGCAGCCCGGAGGCGCGCGATACGCTTCGGGGGATGCTCCAACTTCGAAAAGCACCGAGCACCAACTGGCGCGGTAGAAGCGCCGTCCCACCTGGTTCCTTCGCGGAGACAGTGACGAACGCTTTTCATCAAGCGACGGACGTTCCCCTTGAATTGCCGCTCGCAGCAATCATGAGCGTCTTGTCGGGGCGGCTGCTTCAAGCTGGCTGCCTCATCGACCTTCACGGGCAAATGATTAAGCCAAGCCTCTGGCTCGTTGCGCTTGCTCCCAGCGGAGCGGGAAAAACATACGCGACGCGTCGTATTCTCGATATTGCAAACCAGCACAACCTCTTTCCCGAACCGGCATCAGCGGCAAAATTTGCGCATGATCTCGACCAGCACAACAATAGTCTGTGGGTAAGAGATGAGTTCGGGCAGTTTCTTCGCTCTCTCGATCAGCAGACCCATCTTGCCGAACTACGGGATTATCTTCTTCGACTCTATGACGGGCAGCCAATTTCACGGCGGACAAAGGGCGACGAAGTTTTCATCGGCGACCCGGCTCTGGCAATTCTGGGTTCCACCGTCCTGGAAACCTTCAAGAATTGCGTCAACGCAGAATCCCTGGTGGATGGTTTTGCGCAAAGATTCAATTTTATCATTGCCGCTACAGATCCCCAGCGTCGCGCGATTGACTTCCCGCTTTACGACCTGCGGGAGCACAATGACGCCATGCGCGAGGCTTGGAGCAGGGTCGAACAGGTCCCGCTACATCCCGTCTATAGGGTCGGTGACAAAGCAATACTCGCTTTCAAGGAAGCATTCCGCGCGCTGATGCCTGCTGACAATACGCTCCCTGTTTCCTTCTTTCGACGGATCATGTTCTCGGCTGTTCGTTATTCCGCGATCTACCACATTCTCCTCAATGACCAAGGAGACGAACTGACGGCGCGTGATATGGGCTGGGCAACCCGCATGATTGAAATTCACCTGCAAGATGTTGGTCTCTTGCTGGATGACTACGGTCTCGGTGAACTAGAGCGCATTGTCCGGCGCGTTGAGGAGGTAAAGGCAGAAATCGAAGCCACAGGCCGCAAATGCAAACCGCGTGATCTCATCAGGCGCATTGCAGCGATACGTACCGCCAA
>Ga0172382_10010153_pt1 | contig 12698 bp, 9 predicted proteins | sample Leawel138RmetaG_FD_122245 | JGI IMG/M metagenome (GOLD analysis project Ga0172382, IMG submission 122245) | Leachate microbial communities from a municipal landfill in Southern Ontario, Canada - Leachate well 138R metaG | ecosystem: Engineered > Solid waste > Landfill > Unclassified | place...
AGATATTCTGTAACAGAGAGAGGTGGCAGAAACGGCCTGGGTATTGTATTGCCCGGCTGCGTACGAAAAAAAGTACTACCTGCAAAGGACAGTATGAAAGTCAAGGTGTCCGCTATTGACATCAGGGGCCAACTGGTGATCCGGATTACCCGAGGACGCCCCTCTCTTGCCGTCCTCCTTGAGGCGCGGCAAAGAATCATGGAACTCGGCTATGCATCATCAGGATGAGAATAGAAGAACTCAAGACAATCAGGCACTTCTTCCTCCCATGGGAGAGGTGCGTCCGGAATTACCGCTCCAGGAGGCACAGACGATGTCAGGATAAACGTATTGCCCAAGAGGTGACTTCGGAGGTTACTTTTTTGGTGTAGTTTACACTCACCACCGCTATTGGGGGGGGTACCGATGGGACCGATGGGAAAGGTGGTGGTGGATTTGGGTTTCATATCATGTCTTGACAGGATGCTTTCAGAGATTACGGTAAGAGTGTCAAGCTGGCACCGAAAATATATCTGCTTTGGATGCTATTAACGAATTGCGGCACAGCCTCCGGAGGAGGCGTTCTGCGGTTTATCCTCTGCGTTCTCTGTGTTCGAGTCCGTGGAGCATGCCAAGACGAAAAGACATCCTCTCGCCCGTTCGTGTAGTCAATGATTATATCCATCGCCGTAGGCAATCGAAAGTGCGGCCAGATCTTGGTAGGTTTCGAGATCCGGGCGTAAGTCTTTTCTTCGCAGTTCTCTGTGGACCCTGCGTGCTCGAGAGAGCCGACGATGAGCGGGCGAGAAAAGGTATTTTTATTCGTTGCGTACTGCGATTTTTCGTGGAATGGCTAGATTTGGGGGAAATATGAAAATATAATGAAAAGAGGCGGTGATGAGTAAGGAATGAGGCTTAATCTCGAGATCTGGACGTTGATCGTCATTGTTATGGTTCCGATCTTCCTTTATGCACGGGAAGCGTCTCAGGTCGTGGTGCGTGTTGAAGGGGTTGCAGGGAGGGAGTTGGACAATGTGAGGGTCGCGGTGAGCCCGCCGGAGGGGCTTGTCAGGGATGGACAGATCAACGAGAAATGGATGGAGCACTTCAAAAAGCAGGTACCCGGTAAAGCGGCAAAGGTGCTTGAGCCGTTCGGGTATTATAACGCTAAGGTCACGGTCTCATCGGACGTGACGCCTGATGGAGTTTACAGGTTAAACATCCTAGTAGAGCCCGGGGAGCCGATATTGGTCAAAGATGTCACGGTCGAAGTGAAGGGGCCGGGTAGTGCGGAGCCGGAACTCCTCGAAGTTGTACGGGAGTTCCCTATTCACGGGGGCGAGCGACTTCGGCAGGACGTATATGAACAGGCAAAGGACGCTATCCTGTCGAAGGCGGCCGAACTGGGTTATCTCGAGGCCGATTACGTAAAACATGAAATACGGATCGATACGGCTGCATCTTCGGCACAGATTTGGCTTATCCTTCAAACCGGAGAATTGCATCACTTTGGCCAGATCAGTTTCAGTGGTGCGCCCAACTACCCGCCTTCCTTCCTGGGAAGGTTTATCGTGTTCAAGCCGGGCGATGTCTATTCGGACCGGAAGATCAGGGAGACCCAGAAGAGCTTTATCGATGCCGACCGCTTCCGATCGGTCATGATCTCTGCCGACAAAGACAAGGCCGTCGATCATGTCGTACCGGTTGAGATCAGGCTCCAGGAATCGAAGCCGAAGCGTTTGAGGATGGGCGTTGGATACGAAACCGACACCGGGCCGAAAGGGTCGCTCAAGTATGAAGATGTCAATTTCGCGAAGACCGGCCACAGGTTTCTGGCCCAATTCGACCTCAGCGTACCCGTTCTCGATGCGGGGGTGCGCTACATTGTGCCCCATCCCAAGGACACCCGGAGTTTTTCCGCTTTGAGTTTCAATATAAAAAGGGAAGATTACAGGGGCACCCCCGACTATCTCAACCCATCTAACCCGCACTATTTCAACGAGGTGCTGACCGCAGAATATGAAAGGGCCCACTCCCTAGGAAAGGTGGGAACGGGGTCTGTATTCCTTCAACTCCTCAAGGAACGGTCCGATGTCGGGGAGGACCATACGGACAGCTTTTCGGCAATACCCGGCCTGCGCTTATCGACAATACATTACGACGACATGGTCCGTCCCCAAAGAGGCTACCGGTATCTTTTCGAGGTGAAAGGCACGCACCAAGCGATCGGGTCGACAACGGGATTCGCCCAGTTTATCGCCGACGCGGGCCTTATAATACCTCTTCCCGCGGGATTAAGGCTGCTTGCGCGTGCGAAGATCGGCGCAACGATGCAAAACGAGAGGGCTGCCGAACTGCCGGTCGCCCTCCGCTTTTTCGCCGGCGGTGACAAGAGCATCCGCGGATACAGTTACAAATCCTTGGGGCCCACCGATGCCGAGGGGGATGTCATCGGGGGCAAGAACACGCTGGTCGGAAGCATAGAACTGGAAAAAGCGGTTGCAAAGGATTGGGGCGTCGCCGCCTTTTTCGACGCAGGCAACGCATTCAACGATTTCGGTAACGTGAACATGGCGCAGGGCGCCGGGATCGGCGGCCGGTATTACAGCCCTATCGGCCCCATCAGGCTGGACATTGCCCGCCAGCTCAACCAGCCGAGGCCCGACATCAGAATCCACATATCTATCGGTTTCGGGTTATGAAAATACGGCACATTGTTCTTTCCCTGGCAGCACTGATCTTCTTCGCGATCATCGTCTCGTTTTTGTTCGCTCTCTACACCGAGGCCGGCACGTCCCTGGTGATCAAGGCGGTGCGGAGCGCCGCTCCCGATGCCATCGACGTCGCTCAGGTTACGGGCCGGGTTGGATACCGGCTGCACATCGAAGGCCTGACCCTGCGTGTATCCGGCAATACCGTACGTGTCGCTTCGACAGACCTTCAATGGCATCCCGTTTATCTTGCCGTGGGAAAATTGCCGATAGAGAAGCTAAAGTTAAAGGATGTCACGATAACCGGGGCCCGAAAAGAGAAGAAACCGGTTGACCTTGGCCTGCCTCGCCTGTCCCGGTGGACCTCGGTCTTTCGCGCATTTATCAACCACCTGTCCATAGAGGGCCTGGTATACACGGCCCCCGGCAGTAAGCCGGTATCCGTCCACGCGCTGACCGCCGGGATACTCCTCGACCGGGGCGTACTCTATCTTGACGGGTTGAATGTGAAGAGCGGCCTGGTGGATATCGGCGGCACCATTATCCTGAACCTCGTTCACCCGGGGCTTCGCGCCGCACTCAACGGGTCGCTTCATGAAAAGGCGCTGGGGTTCGACACCATTTCCCTCAGCGCGGACCTTCCCGCATCGCACGGGAAAGAACAGGTGGCCGGGGTCGTCGTGTTGAAGGCATTCGCGGGAAAGAAGGAGCGACTCAGGTTCGAGTGCAGCATCGGCCTTCAACGCCAGGCGGTGCGTGTCACAGATGCGCGGCTCACGAAAGCGGACAACGGGGGAGCCCTCGCGGCAAATGCGGCCATTGACCTGTCCGGCAGCAAGCCTGCTTTCGATATATCCGGGAAACTGGTAAAACTCGATCTCGCACCGGAGTTACCGCAGGGCACGTCCCTTTCGGGCAACTTCCATGCTGCCGGCAGCACCGATGATTTCGAGGGTGGTATTTCCCTCGGCAATGCCGGTCCCTACTGGAAAGACATTGCAATATGCGTGAGCATCATCGGCACGAAGGAAGCCATCCGGCTTCGCGACCTCGAGGCGAAGATCATGGGCGGCACCATGCTCGGGAGCGCCGAACTGGCCAAGGCTTCCCGGACAGTGTCCTTCAAGGTCACCGGGACCGGGTTCAACCCGGCGAAGATCGAAAGGGCCCTTTCCGGAAATATCAATTTCCGCCTGAACGGACGGTTCGAGATACCCGGCGATGGACCGGTGGGGTGGTCCATAAAGGCCGATGTATACAACAGCACATTTCAAAAAAGGCCTTTGACGGCAGATGTCGACGCGGCCCTCTCCAATGAGCTGATAAAGATCAACTCCCTTTCAGCAAGGGGAAACGGTTTTTCCCTGAATGCGCGGGGTACGGTGCAGGAACGCGTCGCATTGCTGGTGCGGATCGACGACGCTGCGAAGATATGGCCCGGAACGACAGGAACGCTCGCCGCACATGGCTGGACCCGGTGGCGCGACAACGAGTTTGCAGGGGCCCTGACGGCGCATGGATCGAATATCGCCTTGGGTACCCTTCTCGTCAGGTCATTCGATGCGGATATAAAGATGCCGGAAGGCTATGACGGGCCTGTCGCGGTCGGCATTACCGCAAACAAATTTTCTTACGGTGTGATCAAGGGCGACGCCGTCAACCTTACCGTCAACGGGACGATGGACGACCACACAATATCCTTCGTCAACACGCATGCAAAAGACCGGATAGAGGCCTTCGCACGGGGCGCGTATTCCGACGGGGCGTGGGAAGGCACGCTCGTGAGGATGTCAGGCCGCGAGGCGCTCTATGGCAACTTTGACCTGCAGAAACCCTCGACGGTCCGCATAGCGAGCGATGGCGTGTCCCTTTCCCCGTTTGTCATTGCCGGGCCGGGCTCGGAGATGCTCAAGCTCAACGCCCGCCTGAAGTTCGATCCCCTCATCGGGTCTGTCGACGCCGAATGGCGGAACATCAACCTTGGCCGGGCCAATAAGGCCATGGGGAATGCGCGCCTCGAGGGGCACACGTCTGGGAATTCCCGCGTGGAATGGCTCAAGAATGACCGTCTCATAATAAAGGGCACGTTCACAGGTACGGCCGCGTACTCGCACGGACCGATAAAACAGCTGAAGGCGGATATCGACAGCAGGATCGACTGGAATGCGTCCGGGCTTAACGGCACTTTGAACGTCGATCTCGGGAACCGGGGACGCCTCGATGCGGCAGTGTCATCGAAAGAACCAGCCAGATTCTCGATGCCCCGGCACGGCACTTTTCAAGGAAAATGGTCAAAGCTCGACCTTGCAGTACTGCAGCCTATCCTGGGAAATACGGTCAATCTCAAGGGTTACCTTTCGGGGAACGTAAAGGGTAATTTTCTGCCGGAAAACCGGTTCAGCCTTAACGGGAACTCCAGCCTTGCAGAGGGGTCCTTTGCATGGTTGGCCGACCAGACTGAGATCGCGGCCCCGATCAGAGAAGCCGCCGTGAACATGAAGTGGGATGGATCATCGATCAGAGGGAGCACACGGATAGTTCTCGGGCAATTTGGCAACGCCCGGGCCGATTTTCGGCTCCCTCTGCCCGCGCGGTTCCCCCTCATGATGGACACGTCGGGCCCGCTCCTTTTTTCCGCAAACGGTGAAATGAACGAGCGGGGCCTCATCACCGCCCTCTTTCCCGGAATGGCACAGGAGACAAAGGGACAGATCGGCTTCGATATAGCCGCCACGGGCACAACCGCCGACCCTTGGTTGAATGGCAGGCTTAGCCTGAAGAAGGCGAGCGCATACCTTCCTTCCGCCGGAATGGACCTCAAAGACGTCAATGCCGAGATGGCCTTTAACAGGGACCGGATAACCATATCACATTTTGCTGCGCGATCGGGGCCCGGACAGATAAACGTCAGGGGCTCCGCTTCGCATTCCGGGGGCAAGATCAGCGGATTCGAGGCAACCGTCAGGGGCAACCGGTTCCAGGCTGTCCGCCTGCCTGAACTCACCATGCTTGTCAGCCCCGATATAAACATCCGGGGGGATACCAAAAGGGTTGTCGTCAGGGGCTCCGTTCTGATACCCGAGGCCCTAGTCAGGGAGCAGCAAAAAGAAGACCTGGTCAAATCGAGCCCGGACGTCGTCATTGTGGGACAGGAAGAGGCCCACGAAAAACTGCCCTTTGAGCTTGACCTTCTTGTGGCGGTCAGGATGGGTGATAAAGTGGCCATAAAAGCTTATGGCATCGATACGCGTCTTACAGGGGCGGTCGATATCTCCATGGCCGGTCCCGAGGACATACGGGTCCGCGGCGCGATCAAGACGCAAGAAGGCAAGTACGATGCATACGGCGTCAGGCTCAACGTGCGAAGGGGCAACGTGTCCTTCGGAGGAGGACCGGTAAAGAACGCAAACCTGGATATCCTGGCACTGCGACGGATACAGGAGCCGGATAAAGGCGTCGTCCAGGCCGGAGTACTCGTTACCGGCACGCCGGACAAACCGGCGGTAAAGCTCTATTCACAGCCCGCCATGCAGGATATGGACATCTTGAGCTACATCGTGCTCGGCAGGCCGGGCGGACCGGGCGGCCAGGGAGATACAGCGCTCCTCGCCAGGGCCGCAAGCGGTCTTCTTGCAGGCAGCAGGTCCTCGGCCCTTCAAAAGGCCCTCGGATTGGACGTCGACGTGGAACAGCAGGGCACCAGCGCAACCCAATCAATTATCAAGGTCGGCAAATATCTCTCCCCCAAACTCTACGTCGGCTTCGGTCGATCCATGGCTGTCGGAGAAAACGTATTCTCCCTCCGTTACCGCCTCACCAGAAAACTCGACATAGAAAGCACCGTCGGCAACCAGACCGGGGGGACGATATACTACCGCATGGAATTCGATTAGCGACGGGGAAAGAGAGGGCTATACGTTTCAAGATTTTTAAGAAAATGACCGACTACTCAATGTAAACCTATCGGGATAACTGCCGCGGTCACTTAAAAAATATCAACCTTCTTTGCCTTTTACCCGCGGAAAGTTGTATACTATAAAGGTGGCTGGTTATATCTCTTAATTTTTTGGCACTGTTCGCGGACCGGTCACTACGGGATAAAAAACAATTTCCAGGCAAATCACAGGCGAGTTCTTACAAAGGGAGTTTGAGGATGAGTGTTGCAGAATTTATCGAATTACGGGAAAGGATCGAGGCCCTCGCCGGACAGATCACGGTATGCGTCAAAGACAAAAACGTGGAGGATTCTAAAAAACATCTAGAGGAAGCAAATCAGAAGCTCGACCGTCTGAAAACCATGGTTTCTACAGATGTGCAGGTGATAGTGGCTGACCGCCTGACGCGCCAGTTGCACGGGCTAACCGAAAAGGTCGAGACAATGGCAGCCAAAAAGCCAGCCAGAAAACCCCCGGCAAAAAAAAGAACTGTAAAGAAAGAAAAAGAAGAAGTATAAAGGAAACGCACGTACTCCGCCACTTCGTCCTCCACTGTACCAGGAGCCTGTGTCGTAATTAGTTTCCTCCGCCGGATGCGCGTACAATGCCCGGATTAACCACTCCACCGTCATCCCGGCAAGCCGGGATGACGGTGGAGTGGCAAGTGGATACCATCAAAAAGCCGCGTGGCCTTCTGGACCACGCGGCTTTTTTAATTCAATTTTCCGAAACCCGGAATCTTTTCTTTTTATTCCTTACTCCTCACTCCTTGCTTACGCCTTACGTCTTACGCCTCACGGTCTTTCTAGTGGTTAAATTCCCAGCTCAGGTTGTCAATTGCATCGACGACCATTCCCGTTCCGACTGCGAGAAGAAGTATGTCCTGCGCAACACGGACGTACTTATGGTGTAGCGGCGGGGGGCCCAGCTCTACGACAAGGGCGGGCGGGAGATCATAATAGATGACTTGAGGTGGCAGGGGCCTGCCGATCACCCATTTCTTTGCCTGCCCCGGAGGCATGCATCCGTTGTGTTTCTTGGCGAGTCCCGGCGGGCAGTGTTTTCCCTTCTTGTACTGGCCAGAGTAATAATTGTTGATGATCACAACCTTGTCATCCGAAAAATATCTGTGGTGCTCGCCGTGTTTTGCTTTGTACTTATCTTTGCCCTTATGCTTATCCTTGCCTTTTCCTTTTCCTTTTCCTTTCCCGTGGTCGTCATTCCAGCCGTTATGTCCCCGGTCCGGCGGACCGCCTTTTGATGCATATCTCTCGGCAGGGTCGTCCGATTTGTTCTTGCCGCCTCCGGCCCATGGAGGCTTCTCAGCCAAAACCGGCCCTGCAATGAGCGCTACGATCAGCAGCACAACAAGAACGAGGCCTTTTCTTAGATACGATCTTTTCACTGTCCCTCCTTCGAACAAAAGTCCTGGCTTCTGCAAAGGTTTACCTGCACAAACCGTCGTCCTCTACCCCACTATAGACGTAACAAATACGGGGTGATAAGTAAAGAAAATCTATTTCCGTACGAAAATAGGGATTGTGGTATATTTTAAATACTTTTATCGGCAAATATTGAAATTGCTATAACGGGGGGGAAACATGTTTCTATTAAAGAAGATCGTTGGACCATTTTTTGACCCTCTATCGATCTGCCTGATGTTATTCGTGATCGGGCTCATAATGCTGTGGTTTACGAAGAGACAGCGAGTGGGGAAGGTCCTGGTGACTATCGGGCTCGCAATCCTCATCATTGCCAGTTATCATTGGCCATCCGTGCGTTTTATCAGGCCGCTCGAATCCCAACACCCGGCTTTGTTGCAGATCGACAAGGCATCCGGGGTGAAATGGGTCGTTGTCCTCGGGGAAGGCTTTGTGGCCGATACGAAGATGCCCCCAAACAGCCAGCTTTCGAACAGTTCGCTTGCGCGCCTAGTGGAAGGCATAAGGATACACAAAACTTTGCCGCGAACGCAGCTCGTATTATCGAACGGGCCCGGTCAGAATAACATTTCAGCAACTGGCGCAATGGCCAGAACCGCAGAACTCCTGGGTGTCGACCGGCAGAAATTGGTTCTCGACTCCAGATCGAGAGATACGGAGGAGCAGGCCCTGTTCATCAAGAAGCTTGTCGGAAATGACCGGTTCGTTCTCGTCACGACCGCATCCCACATTCCCAGGTCCGTTGCACTCTTAAAAAAACTCGGTTTACACCCGATCCCGGCTCCAACAGATCACATTGACAAACAGGAGACCGGCGAGATAAATCCAAGCGCGTTTCTTCCCGCTGCCGTGAATATCATGAGGGTGGAACTGGCCGTCCATGAATATCTGGGGATGTTGTGGGCGAAGATGAGGGGGAGGATTTAGAGGCGGTTCTGGGTTCGGGGTTCTGGGTTAATAAGAACGAGATCGGAGCCTATACAGAACCAATACATCTACGTTGGAAACCAATTATTCCAATTGTAAAAGTTCTGATCATGCAGGACACTTTGAAGTAATAAAATAAGGTGGCAGTCAGTGCCCCTCTTCGGTTAGGATTGTCTGATCGAAACCTATACACATATAATGAGAACAACCCAGAACCTTCTTTACTTCATCGAAAGCCCGATGCGTTTGCGCGCGAGGTCAACCGAGAGGACGGTAACGGTTACGTGCTGGTGTACTTTCACGACGTCGGCAGGGTTCTTTACAAATTTATTCGCCAGCTGGCTTATATGCACGAGTCCGTCCTGATGCACACCGATATCGATGAACGCGCCGAAGGCCGTTACGTTGGTGACGATCCCGCAGAGTTTCATACCGCGTTTGAGGTCTTCGATCTTCTCTATGCCTTCAGTAAAAACGAACGTCTGGAACTGCTCCCGCGGGTCCCTTCCGGGGCGGGCCAGTTCGTTCATAATATCTGTCAGTGTCGGCATACCGACTGTCCCGGAAACATAGTGCGAGAGATCTATTTTCTTTCTTAAGGCCTCGTCTGCCATGAGGTCTTTGACCGTGCATCCGGCATCCTTCGCCATCGCTTCGACGAGGGAGTATCTCTCGGGGTGCACGGCGCTCGCATCGAGGGGCTCCGAAGAGCCGCGTATACGTAAAAATCCCGCGGCTTGCTCAAAGGCCCTGGGGCCAAGTCGGGGTACTTTTTTCAAGTCCTGACGGGTTTTGAAAGGCCCATTCTCTATCCGATAGGAAACAATATTTTTCGCGAGTGACGCCCCGAGACCGGACACATAACTCAAAAGCTGGGGGCTTGCCGTATTGAGCTCAACTCCGACGCCGTTGACACAGCTCATCACCACATCGTCCAGGCCCTTTTTCAGGGCTACCTGATTCACGTCATGCTGATATTGTCCTACTCCGATGGATTTCGGGTCGATCTTGACGAGCTCCGCCAGCGGGTCCATGAGGCGCCTGCCTATTGAAACTGCACCGCGTGCAGTCACATCGTGATCGGGGAACTCTTCGCGTGCGACGTCCGAGGCGGAATAGATGGAAGCCCCGCTCTCATTCACGCTGACGACCGGTATGCGGTCAGGAAGCTGAAGCCCCTTAAGGAATGCCTCCGTCTCCCGCCCGGCCGTCCCGTTTCCAACGGCTATGGCGTCGACCGCACAGGCTTCGCAGAGTTCGATTATCGTCCGGCCGGCTTCGGCCGACTGCTTCTCCGACGAATGCGGATAGATGGTTTCAAAGCGCAAAAGCTTCCCCTGCCGGTCGAGGCAAGCGACCTTGCAGCCCGTCCTGAAACCGGGATCGATGGCCATGACGCTCTTTTCGCCCAGAGGCGACGCGAGGAGGAGCTGGCGCAGGTTGTCGGCAAATACCTTTATCGCTTCCTCGTCCGCCCGTGTCTTCAGGGCAAGGCGCACGTCGGTTTCCAGTGAAGGAAGGAGGAGCCGGTCATAACTGTCCGTAACCGCCAGTTCCACCTGGCCCGGGGCGGGCGTGTCCTTCTTGATAAAATGAGTTTTCAGCCAGCGCAAGGCCTCGTCGTCGCATCCAGTTATATGCAGGATGAGGAACCCTTCCCTTTCACCCCGTCGCAATGCAAGTATACGGTGAGAGGGCGCCGCTTTGACTGGTTCTTCCCATGCGTAGTAATCGTTAAATTTGGTGCCTTCTTCTTCTTTGCCTGTTACAACCCGTGACGTTATCTTTCCCCTGGTGAGGAGCATTTCCCTGAGCGCTGCCCGGGCATCGGCATCCTCACTCACCCATTCCGCAATAATGTCCCGCGCGCCCGCGAGGGCGTCTTCCGCCGATCTCACGCCTTTTTCGCTGTCGACGAATTCAAGCACCTTTTGCATGGGATCGAAGCCGGGCAACACCTCGAAAAGGCACCGCGCCAGCAACTCCAGCCCTTTCTCCTTCGCTATCGTCGCGCGCGTCCTACGCTTTGGACGGAAGGGCAGATAGAGGTCTTCGAGGACGGTCAAGGTCTTGGCTTTCTCGAGCTGGTCTTTGAGCTCATCCGTCAACAATCCCCGCTCGTCCAGCGAACTCAGGATGGAGTCCCGCCGTTTATCCAGTTCGTCTAGCTGTTCGAGCCGATCCCGGACGGCCGTTATCGCAACCTCGTCCAGGGACCCCGTCACTTCTTTCCGGTACCGTGCAATGAACGGTACCGTCGCCCCTTCGGATAAAAGAGCTGCAGTCGCTTTCACCCGGTCCGGAGCGATGGACAGCTCGACAGCAATTTTATTTATGTGATGTATGTTCATGGTATTTGTGGAATCGTGAAGAGTGTGGAGTGAGGTGAGAAGAGATCATTCTGACTTCTCGATGTAAGGCAAAAAAGGGCCGATGGTCTGGCCTCCCAAGACGATAGTAATCAAGTATTCAAGCTTCAGAGAAAAACAAATACTTCAAGAGTTGTTCTTCTCCTTACTGTTTACTCCTTACTCCCCACTCCTTACGGTCTCTATTAGCTTTCCAGAATGAAAATGACTTCGAGGGTTACGCGAAATTCTACAATTTTCCCATCTTCGACGCGTGCGCGCTGTTCTTTGACGCGCAGGCCGGTTATCCCGCGAAGCGTCTTGGACGCGCGTCTGAAACCTACCACAATTGCATCTTCGAAGCTTTTCGGAGACCCGGCAATGACCTCCGTTATACGTGCTACCCTTCCGTCACTCCTCATACAACCTCCCGATGCTTTTCTATCAAGGTTATCAGGGCAGATATGTAGTGTCAACAGCTTTTTCGATCCAGGGGCGGTTCGAGGTTCTGGGTTCGAGGTTCTGGGTTAATAAGAACAAGATCTGAGCCTATACACATATAATGAGAACAACCCATAACCTAGAACCTCGAACCGCGCCCAGAACACCCATATTACCGTTTATACAGTCCCATCGTCTGGGCCTCACCAAGTATATGCCCCTTCATTGCCTTTTCGAGGTCCTGTTTCTTCGCATTGCTGCTCAGGTCGAGCTTCGTATCGAGGGCATAGAGCTTGAAGAAATACCTGTGAGTGCCCGACGGCGGACAGGGCCCCCCGTAATTTGTCTTCCTGAAATCATTTTTTCCCTGAACGGCGCCCGCCGGGACCGAATTTTCCGCGATCTGTGTCGTGCCGGGATCGATGTTCCAGAGCACCCAGTGAACCCATACCCCAACCGGGGCGTCCGGGTCATCCACGATAAGTGCAAGCGATCTCGTGCCGTTCGGGACGTTCCGAATGACGAGCGGTGGATTGATGTCCTTCCCGTCACAGGTATACTGCTTCGGGATGGAGGTATTGTCCTTGAACGCGGTGCTTTCAATTGAAAACGTGCTCATTTTCGCTCCCTCCTTACCAACGGCCCCGGAAGCCAATAAAAGAATGATAGCAAGTGATACGAACAATAGACGATAAAGCATTGTCAGCCTCCTTCGGTATAGCCGTACAATTAAAAGTATAATACAAAAACCGTGAGATCGTAGTGCTTGAGGCGTGAGCAAAAAAAATAGACCGTCATCCCGGCTTTTGCAGTGGATTCCCATATGGCTTACAACTGTCAAGTACAATATTAACCTGGTCCTTTTTTATTCTATGTCATGGTTCTTCTTTATCAGCATACAGGCAAGGGACGGGA
>Ga0172382_10010154_pt1 | contig 12697 bp, 11 predicted proteins | sample Leawel138RmetaG_FD_122245 | JGI IMG/M metagenome (GOLD analysis project Ga0172382, IMG submission 122245) | Leachate microbial communities from a municipal landfill in Southern Ontario, Canada - Leachate well 138R metaG | ecosystem: Engineered > Solid waste > Landfill > Unclassified | place...
TGTACGATCTTGCCGCCGAAGCCGGCAGTGCCTTGCGCAAGCTGACCACGGGCGAGGGCTTCGCCACCGATCCGAAGGTGTCGCCCAAGGGCGGCTTCGTCAGCTTCGTGCGCGGGCGCAATCTGTGGCTGGTGGATCTGGCTTCCGGGCGCGAGGTGCAGCTCACTGCCGATGGTTCGGAGGTCATTGGCAACGGCGTGCCCGAGTTCGTTGCCGATGAGGAAATGGGCCGCCACACCGGTTACTGGTGGGCGCCGGACGACAGCGCCATCGCGTTTGCGCGGATCGACGAATCACCGGTACCGGTGCAGAAGCGCTACGAGGTGTACGCCGACCGCACCGAGGTCATCGAGCAGCGATATCCGGCTGCCGGCGATCCGAATGTGGCAGTCGAACTGTTCGTCGTGCGCACCGCCGACTTCGTGGTCCCGCCGGCAGCACGCGGGGGGCAGGTCGAAACCGGCAGCGACCAGCGCGAAGTGGCACTGCAAGCGCGCATGGGGCCGCCAACACCGCAGCGCATCGATCTCGGCCCGGAGCCGGACATCTATCTGGCCCGCGTCGACTGGCGCGATCCGCAGCACCTGACGTTCCAGCGCCAGAGCCGCGATCAGCGCCGGCTGGATCTGATCGAAGTGGATCTTTCCAGCAACACCCAGCGCACCCTCGTCAGCGAAACCGCCCGTACCTGGGTGCCGCTGCACGATAGCCTGCACTTCCTCAAGGACGGTGGCTTCATCTGGCAGTCCGAGCGCAGCGGCTTCGAACACCTTTACCGCATCAGTGCCGACGGCAAGGCCCACGCGTTGACGTCGGGCGAATGGGTGGTTGATGCGCTGCTGGGCGTGGACGAGGCCGCCGGGCTGGCCTATTTCAGCGGCACGCGCGAATCGCCACTGGAATCGCAGGCCTACGCGGTACCGCTGGACGGCGGCCCGTTGCGCCGCCTGACCCAGGGTGCCGGCGTGCACAGCGTTGTGTTCAGTGCCAATACCTCGGTCTATGTCGATGTGTTCTCCAGCCCGGAACAGCCGCCGCAGGCCACACTGCATCGCGCCGATGGGCGAGCGCTGACCACGCTGCTGGCCAATGATCCGGCCCAGGGCGGGCATCCGTATGCGCCGTTCCTCGCCGCGCACCGACCGGTCGAATACGGCGAACTGGCGGCAGTCGACGGCAGCACGCTGCACTACAGCCTGATCAAACCGGCGGATTTCGATCCGTCGAAAAAGTACCCGGTGCTGGTTTACGTTTACGGCGGCCCGGCGGCGCAGACTGTGTTGCGCGGCTGGCCCAGCCGTGGCGATGCGCTGTTCTCGCAGTACATGGCGCAGCGCGGCTACGTGGTGTTTTCGCTCGACAACCGCGGCACGCCACGCCGGGGCGCGGCCTTTAGCGGCGCGTTGTACGGACGGCAGGGCACGGTGGAAGTCGAGGATCAGGTGCTGGGCGCGCAGTGGCTGGCGCAGCAGCCGTGGGTGGATGCCGCCCGCATCGGCGTGTTCGGCTGGTCCAACGGGGGCTACATGACGCTGATGCTGCTGGCGCAGGCATCCGATGTGTATGCCTGCGGTGCGGCCGGTGCGCCGGTCACCGACTGGGCGCTGTACGACACCCATTACACCGAGCGCTACATGGACCACCCGGCGGCCAATCCGGAAGGCTACCTCTCCGCGCGCGTGTTCAGTCATCTGGACGGACTGCGTTCGCGCCTGCTGCTGATCCACGGCATGGCCGACGACAATGTGCTGTTCACCCACTCCACGCAGTTGATGAGTGCCTTGCAGCAGCGCGGCATCGGCTTCGAGTTGATGACTTATCCGGGCGCCAAGCACGGCCTGCAACGCGCTGATCTGCTGCACCGCCTGCGTCTGACCGAAGACTTTTTCAACCGCTGCCTGGCGCCGGCGCACTGAAGGACACCCATGGACATCTTCAAGCGTTTCCACATCGAGGCCGCACACCGCCTGCCGAATGTGCCCGAAGGCCACAAATGTGCGCGGCTGCATGGCCATTCCTTTATGGTCGAGATCCACGTCGCCGGCGAGCCGGGTGAGCACAGTGGCTGGGTGATGGATTTTTCCGACATCAAGCGCGCCTTCCAGCCGCTCTACGACCAGCTCGACCACCACTATCTCAACGAGGTGCCGGGGCTCGAGAACCCCACCAGCGAAATGCTGGCGCGCTGGATCTGGCAGCGGCTCAAGCCGGAACTGCCGGCGCTGTCGCAGGTGGTGGTGCACGAAACCTGCACTTCGGGTTGCATCTATCGCGGCCCGGGTTGAGCCACAGGGCGCGCGGATCGGGTACGGGGCGGAGGAATTGCGGCATCTTTGACGCGCTGCGCAAGTTTTCCGTTCATCCTGAAAAGTCGTTTATAAACAATGACATGATTCTAGATTCCATCTGGAAATGGTGAGATCGCCCCAGCTTATGTTGCATTGCACAAAAAGATGCCGTAGGCTTCACATCACCCCCCATCAACCGAAAGGGTTTTGTCATGTCCGAAGCAATTGCCAATCCGTTTGCATCCGTGGCTCGTCAGTTCGCCCAGTCGGCGCTGAAGGCCAACACCCTGGCGTTCGAAGGTTTCGAGCGCATCGTCAACCTGCAGCTCAAGAGTGCCGAGTCCGCCGTGACGTCCTCGGTGGCCTTCCTCAGCGAAGCGTCCGAAGTGGCCGATCTGGCCGATGCCAAGGACATCTGGCCGAAGGGCGTGGCGCTGGCCAAGTCCTCGAGCGAGCAGATCTACTCGACCGGCCAGGAAGTCCTGGGCCAGGCGCTGAAGACCGGCGAAGCCATTGCGCAGCTGTATCGCGGCCAGTTCCAGGCGGCCAATGACAGCCTGACCAAGGCTGCTGCCAAGGCCGCCAAGGCCAGCTGATCTCTCTCCCTCGTGCCGGGATCGGCCCGCTCCGATCCCGCACGTGTGATGGCGTCGTCACCCTCCCTCCCTCTTTAGTGGCGGCGCATTCTGTCCGGCGAAACTTTCGGGTTTCGCCGGTTTTTTTTTGGTTCATCGCATCTAGCCGGTGATTGGCCGGGTGCCGCGAAACCATCTTTGCTCACTCGCGTGGGCTATTCCGGGGTTCCCGGTATTGGGGTTCGCGTATGCTCACCACCACCCTGTGAGCTGATCCCGGCTTTAGCTGTTGCGGGAGTCACCCTTCGCCGGTCTGCAAACGCCACAGCGCGGCATACATGCCATTGCGCGCGAGCAGGCTGTCATGCGTGCCCGATTCGATGATGCGGCCGGCTTCCAGCACATGGATCGCATCGGCATGGCGCACGGTGGATAGCCGATGCGCGACCACCAGTGTGGTGCGGTCGCCGCTGGCGGCGCGCAGCGCCTGCTGGATTGCGGCTTCGGTTTCGTTGTCGACGGCGGAAGTTGCCTCGTCCAGTACCAGGATCGCCGGATCGCGGTACAGCGCGCGCGCAATCGCGATGCGCTGGCGTTGGCCGCCGGACAGCCGGCTGCCGCGTTCGCCGACCGCGCTGGCATAGCCTTCCGGCAAAGCCTGGATGAAGTCGTGCGCCTGCGCCGCGCGCGCGGCGCGTTCGATCGCTGCCATATCCGGTGACAGATCGCCATAGGCGATGTTGTCGGCGATGCTGCCGTCGGTCAGGAAGGCGTCCTGCGCGACATGACCGATATGGCGGCGCAGCGCGGCCGGGTTCAGGCCGGCGATATCGTGCCCGTCCACGCACACCCGGCCCGACTCCGGTTGCACGAAGGCCAGCAGCAGTTTCAGCAGGCTGCTCTTGCCGCCGCCGGTGCCGCCGACCAGTGCCACGGTATGTCCGGCCGGCACTTCGATATCGATGCCGTGCAGCACGCGGCGCCCGTCGTAGGCCAGCGTGACCTGTTCGAACGACACCCGGCCGCGCACCGGCTGCGGCAGCCGGCCCTGCGGCGGCGGTGGCAAGGGCGTGTCGATCACGTCCATGACGCGGTTCACCGAGGCCATCGCTCGCTGGTAGAGATCGGTCATGTCTGCCAGCCGGGTCAGCGGCCACAGCAGGCGCTGGGTCAGGTAGACCAGTGCCGAATAGGTGCCCACGCCGAGCTCGCCGTTGAGGGTTTTCCAGCCGCCGTACAGTAGCGTGGCGACGAAGCCGGCAAGCACCGCCATGCGGATCACCGGCGTGATCGCGGCGGCGAAACGGATCGCATCGGCATTGCGCACGCGGTAGGCGTCCGAGGCTTCGCGCACGTGCTGCGCCTCGAACTCCTCAGCGGTGTAGGCCTGGATCGTCGCGATGCCGGCAAGGTTGTTGTTGAGCCGGTCCGAGACCGTGGCAGCGGCCTCGCGTGCGGCGCCGTAGCGCGGGGCGAGCTTCTTCTGGAACCAGAACGCGCCAATCAGAATCAGCGGAATCGGCAGGAAAGCCAGCGCCGCCAGATCGGCGGTCAGCACAAAGAACACGCCGCCCACCATCAGCGAGGACACCGCGACCTGGATCAGATCGTTGGCGCCGGTGTTGAGGAAGCGCTCGACCTGATGTACATCCTCGTTCAGCACCGCCAGCAGCCGGCCACTGCGCGAACTGCTGACGAAATCCGGCGGCAGCGCCTGCACATGGCCGTAGGCGGCTTGGCGCAGCTCGTGCTGGATGTCCTGCGCCAGCCGCCGCCACTTCACTGCCAGCAGGTATTCGAACAGCGATTCCAGCAGCCACACCACAATCGTGATACCGGTCAGCAACAGCAACTGTTGCAGCGGATCGGCGATGCCCATGCGCGCGAGGAACGAATCGCGCTGGTTCACCACGATGTCCACCGCCACGCCGATCAGCGCCTCGGGCAGCACGTCGAAAACCTTGTTCAAGACCGAATACAGCGAGGCCTGGGCGGCATCGCGGCGGTAGGGACGGGCATAGCCGAACAGGCGGCGCAGCGGATGGCGCGGGGTGGAAGCGGGGGGTGCGTTCATCACGTCATTGTCCCATGCCGCCGGTGGGGCGAAGCGCGATGGGGCGTTCCCGTTGGTGCTCAGGCGCCAGGATCGCGGGCAAGCCTGCTCCCACAAAAGTGCGCGACTGTGCTGCGAAACGGCTAGGTTGTGGTGAGCCGTGGCGAACCACGACGCTGGATGTTGTCGGTGCGGGCATCCGGCCTGGGCCGATTCACCACATGCCCGTATCCGGATGCCGGGATCCACATTTTCCCAATGCCGGCCGGCTAGGTTGAATTCGGCGGCTCGGCTAGCATGCCTGCCGGTATCGCGCGCTGCCGTGGCGCCCGTACAGCGCTTGCAAGGATTCCCATGTTGTTCGTTCTTTCCGCCGTGCTGTTCAGCGTGCTGGTGTCGGTGGTGCTGAAGCTGTTCCCGCGCTGGGGCGTGGATACCACGCAGGCGGTGGCGTGGAATTATCTGGTGGCGGCGGTGCTGTGCTGGTTCATGCTGGCGCCGCCATTGCAATCGCTGCGTTCGACGCAGGCACCGTGGGCGGCATTGCTGACACTGACGGCGGTGTTGCCCAGCCTGTTTCTGGTGCTGGGTGCGGCGGTGCGGCGCGCCGGCATCGTGCGCACCGATGTTGCGCAACGGTTGTCGCTGCTGCTGTCGTTGCTGGCCGCATTCACGGTTTTTGGCGAACGCGCCGGCGCCTTGAAACTGGCCGGCCTGGCGCTGGGCCTGATCGCGGTCGCGGCGATGCTGGTGCGACCGGCCGGCGGCGCGCAACGCGGTGCGGTATGGGCACTGCTGACGGTGTGGCTCGGCTTCGCGCTGGTGGATGTGATGCTGAAGCTGATCGCGCAGGCTGGCACGCCGTTCGCGGCTTCGTTGCAGCTGGCCTTCGTGCTGGCATTTCTCGGCATGATGGCGGTGCTGGGCTGGCGCCACGCGCGTGGACGCAGCCGGATGAACACGCGCAGCCTTCTGGCCGGTCTGCTGCTGGGTGCGCTGAACTTCGGCAACATCGTCTGCTATGTGCAGGCGCACCGCGCGCTGCCGGACAGCCCGGCGGTGGTGTTCGCCACGATGAACATCGGCGTGGTCGTGCTCGGCACGCTGGTGGGCGTGGCCGCGTTCGGGGAAAAAACCGGGCGCTGGAACCGGGTCGGCATCGTGTTGGCGGTCATCGCGATTGGACTCGTCGCGCTGGCCTGATCGCATTCGCCTGAGCGGCGTGATCCCGATCCGCAGCGTGCATCCCGGTGCACGCTGTCGCGCGGCTGGTGCATCCGGTTTGGCGCCGATGCTTTAACCTTCGCATCCCGTCGCATGTCGCGGCGGTGGTCCACGCCGGAACCCGCATGCACGATCAGCCACAGGTGGCGCAGGAACTGGAAGCCGAACTGGAACGGCAGGGTTTTGCCTTCGTGCAGGGCGGGCGCATGCATGAGTGGCTCGCCGCCGGCGGTCTGGATGACTGGGACGCCTTCGTGCAGAGCTGGAACCGGTTGCAGCTGGACCAGTACATGGCCGATGGCGGGCGCTATCGTCGCCGCCGTTATGCGGTGTTCTCCAGTGATCGCAGCGGTCCCTTCACGCTGCGCCCGGATCAGCCGCACTGGCAGAGCCGCGACTACAACCATCTCAATGGTGGCATCGCGCGCTGGTTCGAGCCGATCGAAGCCGACATCGTGCACGGCCCGAGCCTGACCACGGTGCTGCGCTGGTTCCGCCGCCTGTGCAGCGATCTGGCGCCCGATGCCGCCGGTTGGCATGTCGAAGTGCATCAGTTCCGGATCGAGGCCGGCCCCGGTCTTGCCGGCCAGCCCACGCCCGAAGGCATGCATCGTGACGGCGTGGATTTCGTGCTGGTGCTGATGATCGGTCGTGACAACATCCGCGAAGGCACCACCGCGATCCACGCGCTGGATGGCACCCATTTGGGCAGTTTCACCCTGGCGCAACCGTTCGATGCGGCCATCGTCGAGGACGTGCGCGTGTTCCACGGCGTCACTGCGGTGGAGCCGATCGATCCCACACGGCCCGCCGCACGCGATGTGCTGGTCGCCACGTTCCGGCGTGAGCCGTCGTTGTGGGATCAGGCGCCGGTACCGGCGGAGCAGGCCGGTGCTCAACACGGCACGGAATAATCCGCAGCGGTCCAGATATTTGTTTTTAGGAAGCCGGATATTTCCGGCGCGGAGCACTTTCCATAATCTGTTGAGTGGTGCGGTTTGCTGGCGGCTGGCTGGTGTTTGTCCGGATTTAGTGGATATTCAAGCCAAACACCAGAATCACTGGACTTTGGTCAGATATGCCAGCGGATTATATGTTTCCACAGCACATACAGGTGCGGAGTTTTTGCCGGGCAACATCTGTGCTATCATGTGCGGTCTTACGGCTGATTCTGTCACGTATTGCTGCGATCCGATGGAGCGGATCGGCGCCGTCACCGGATGAATTCTTCGCATTTCTGCACTTTCCAGTGACCTTGATTCACCGGCCATCAGGCCGGACGGGCAGGGCTTGCCTGCGCGCACCGCGCCAGCCCGGGCGCAGCCGTCCATCCACCTGTTCCCCGGAGGTTCCCAATTGAAGGGAGAAACTCTTCACCAGTTTTCCATCATTACGGTCCTGATTCTGCTCGTCGCGTTCTACGGTGGCACCTATCTGATGACGCTGCAGATCAAGAAGAAAAAGGAAGGCACCGATGCCTTCATGGTGTCCAACCGCCAGGTTGATTTCGGCATGGGCGCGGCCAGCATGACCGCGACCTGGATCTGGGCCGCATCGTTCTATGCCGCCGCGACATCCGGTTATACCTACGGAATATCCGGCCCGCTGCATTACGGCATGTGGGGCGCGTTGATGATTATGTTCATTTATCCCTTCGGTCGGCGTTTCCGTAAACTCGCGCCGAATGCGCGTACCCTGGGGGAAATCATCCACGCCCGTCACGGTGCTTCCAGCCAGATGATTCTGGCCGGCTCCAATGTGGTCGGCAGCCTGATCAGCCTGATGGTCAATTTCACCGCCGCCGGTGCGCTGGTTTCGGTGCTGTCGCCGCTGCCGTTCCAGGCTGGCGTGATCATCGCCGGTGTCGGCGTGCTCAGCTACACGCTGTGGTCCGGCTTCCGTGCTTCGGTGCTGACCGACTTCGCCCAGCTGGTGGCGATGATGGCCATCGCGATCCTGATCATCCCGGCGGTGCTGTTCGCGATGGGTGGCCCGCAGGAACTGGCGGCGAACATGGGCCGGCTGACGTCCGAGCAGGCCAACCTGTTTTCCTCCGAAGCCTTCCTCAATCAGGGTGCGCCGTTCTTTGCTGCGGTACTGGCCTATGCGATCGGCAACCAGACCATTTCCCAGCGCCTGTTCGCGGTGCGCGAGGATCACATCAAGCCGACCTTCATCACCGCCACGATCGGCTACGGCGGCATCGTCATCGGCCTGGGCATGATCGGCCTGATGGCGCTGCTGGCCGGCATCGAGCCGATCGACGGGAACATGAACAACCTGATCCCGCAGATGGTGTCGACCTACCTGCCGGCTGGTTTCATCATGCTGTTCTTCATCCTGGTGATCGGCTCGCTGTCCTCCACCGCCGATGCCGATCTGTGCGCGCTGTCGGCGATCGTGATGGCCGACGTCTACGGCAAGAACATCGCGAAGAACAATCCGGACCCGCGCAAGATGCTGCTGATCGGCCGCATCACGATGATCGCGGTGACCGCCATCGGCATTGTGCTGGCGAGTCTGGCGCTGGACATCCTGGTGATGCTGGTCTTCGTTGGTGCGCTGTGGGGTGCCATCGTGTTCCCGGTGATCGCCAGCGTCTTCTGGGACCGGGTCACCGACAAGGCCTTCACCTGGTCGGTGGTCAGCGCGGTGGCGCTGTTCTGTGTGGTGCGCTTTGAGCTGCTGCCGATGACCGGCGTGACCGGGTTGCTGTTCGAACTGCTGGCCTCGGTGGGCGGCGGCGTGGTGCTGGGCTTGATGGCCTTCGGCTTCTTTGGGCGCACCGCCGGCTTCGTGGTCGGAATCCTCGCCAGCCTGGTGCTGGGCTTCTACAGCGTCGGCGCGCTGCGCGAATACACCGTGCTGATGGCCTCGCTGACGGCTTACGGCGTCAGCACCCTGGTCTGCGTCGGGCTCAGCCTGCTGGGCGGCAGCCGCTTCAACTTCGCCCTGATCCGCAAGCGCGTGCGAAGTTACGACAGCAGCGCAGCAGGCAGCGCCGAAGCCCCGTCCGCATGAACACCGCATCCCCCGGCGGCACCGATGCCGGCCGGTCCGTGACAAAGGAGAAAACCCCATGCAAGCAATGACCCTGGCGGCCTACATCCTGATCTGGCCGGTGATTTCCCTGGCCGTGCTGGCAGTGATCGTGGTCGCCACCCTGCGCGACTTCCGCCGCGCCCGGCGCGAGGATCGCGACGTGGTGTGAGGGTTGCAGCCCGGCAGCTGTCTCACCTGTTCCGGGCCTCACGATGCCCGGAACAGGTGCTCCTGTATCCCGACATAGGCGTTGTCCACCACCTTTGCAGAAGGTGTGCCTGTTCGCACTCGCTGGGTCGGACTTGCACCGAGTCGTTTAGCCGAAGGCGTCCAGCAGCCGGATACCCAGCGCAGTCAACGGATTCTCCGGATCCATCAGCAACTTCACCGTCAGGGCCAGCGACATCAGCACCAGCAGTGGCCGGATCATGCGGCTGCCCACGCGCAGCGCCAGATGCGCGCCGAGTTGGCCGCCGGCAATGCTGGCGCCGGCCATCACCAGACCCACCAGCCACAGCACCTGCCCGCCGAGTATCAACGTGAACAGGGCCGCGAGGTTGCTCATCAAATTCAGGTATTTGGTGTGCGCGGTGGCCGAGACCAGGCCCATGCCGAACAGCGCCACCAGCGCGGTGGCCATGAACGAGCCGGTGCCGGGGCCGAAGAAGCCGTCGTAGAAGCCGATGGCGAACATGATCGTCACCAGCGCGCTCTGGCCAAGGCGGGCGCGGGTGCCGGTTTCGCTGGCGCGTGGCCCGAGCAGGAAATAGGCCGCCATCGCCACCAGCAGCACCGGCACCAGCCCGGCGAGGAAAGAGGGGTCGATGATCTGCACCGCGACCGCGCCGGCCACTGAGCCGCCGAACGCGCCCACTGCCGGCCACAGGAAACGGCGGAAATCGATTCGTCCATTGCGCGCAAACGCCAGCACCGCACCGGCGGTGCCGAAGCTGGATTGCAGCTTGTTGGTCGCGATTGCCTGCACCGGCGGAATGCCGGCCGCCATCAGTGCCGGTAACGTGATCAGCCCGCCGCCGCCGGCCATCGCGTCGATCGCGCCGGCGACAAAGGCGGCCAGCGCCAGCAGTGCGAAGATGTCGATACCCAGTTCCACGGGTTCAGTTCGCGCCGCCGAAGGACGAACGGGCCGGTATGCGCCTCATTCCCGCGCACCGACCGCGCGCAGGCAGAAGGTGCAGATCGCGCCGACCAGCCGTTCCTTGTCGCGCAGGCTCTTGCGCGAAGGGCCGATCGGGCCGACCAGCGCTTCGGTGAAGGCGCCGACGATGCAGGCCGCGCTGGCGTCCAGATTCTGTTTCGGAAACTCCCCGCTGGCCACGCCGTGCTTGAGCACCGACTTGAACACATCGCCCAGGCGCTTGCGGGCGCGGATGCGCTCGGCATCCACTTCGGCTTCGGCTGGCTCGGCGATGAAGGCCCAGGCCAGGTTCGGCCCGGTCAACGCGCGCCGCACGAACGAGGCTACCGCCGCATCCAGTTGCGCCCGTGCGTTGTCGCGCGCGCCGATGACCTCATGCAGGATCGCGATCTCGTTGTTCACCGCCGCGGTCAGCACTTCCACGTACAGCTCGGCCTTGGACGGAAAATAGCGGTAGATCGTGCCGGTCGAGACCCCGGCCTCGGCCGCCACCGCCGCGATTTGCGCATTGCGGAAACCGCCCTCGGCCACCAGCCGCCGCGCCGCACGCAGCATCTTCTCGCGATTGCTCGCGAGGCGCTCTTCCATCAGACGGGTGCGGCGGTAGGCCATCGGGGGAAATCCGGGAAGCGGCAGGCTCTGGGATGATTCTAGCCCGGATATTCAATGCGCGGCGCGATGAAAGCGATACGGACGCGACTGCATCCGTGTCTGTCACCTGGCCAGGAAGTTCGGGTTGTGCTGCGGTCCTCTTTTCGGTGGCCGGATATTGTTTATCAGGGTTCCTGATAGCTCGGGCAGACGGAGACAGCTCTTGTGTTGTATCCGGTCAGCTCCCAAATGCCATCTGTACCCGTACTGTTGGGGTAGCTTCCCACTCTTTTGAAGTTCCGGATGGTTTCCACACGATTGCCGCATGACTTGATGGTCATCACAGACCCGATTGGCATGTTGTTGCCGGGGAACACCGCTTGGCAGCCGATATGCGAGCACTCGGGATTTCCAGCTTTTCGGATAACCGGGCTTGCCTTGCCATCTGTCGCACAGCTATCGAAAATGTACTCGAAGTGGATATATTCATAATCACCAGCTGCCGTGGGCTTGGCGTGTCTGTTATAAACATCTCTTGGTTCAAGTGTGGTCAGGCTTTCAACGCGGGCTGAGATTTCATTGAATCCGGAATCTCCGGGAAGATGAAGCACCCTTTCCACGCGCGTCGTGCATTCTTCGGTGATGGACTGTGGCTGTGCATTCGTGTCACCGATTTGCAAGAAAAGCGTCGCTATCACGGCGATGAATGAAATTCCTGAAATGCCTGGTTTCAGCTTCATGATGATTGATTCCAGAATATCTTTATCAGGCTATTTCAGCGCAGGCCCGCATGCGAAGCTACCACATCAAATCCCGGTTGCACAGCTACGGCCACGACCGGCCACATGCGGTTACTTCCCGCATCTGCCAAACCGCCAGGTGCGCTTCCACTCGGACGGGTGGCACGAGTCATTGCACGAGTCATCGGATGCGGCTTGCAATGGCTGGTGGATGACTGGCATCGCAGCCGGCAGTCTGGTCAGGAAGTTGCCAGCGAGCAGCCGGGACATCGCCACGACCACATTCGCCACGTTGCTCGCGTTGCGCTGCAAGCGGGTCGATCCCGGTGAACGGGGGAACCTCCTCCAGGTGGCCGGAATATGACTCCAGAGCGTGGGTGGCCGGGTCCGTCGGCTGGCGTTGCTCAAGGTATTCGGCAAAGTCGATGACTTCCGACAGCTTTGCCGGCGCCAGTCGCTTGGCGGTGTCGAACAGGTGCCGGGTCTGGCTCATGCCATGTTCCTGCGGCTGCTGGCGGAGGGTTGGAAAGATCATGACGCGAGCGCTGTGGCGTGGCGCAGCGTGCGCAGGGCCATGGGCACTTCGTTTTGACAAAGAACTGAATTAGGATTCATTCCATCAAGGCCACCCCTGCGGCGGCGGTTCCCAACCTGAACAACGCGGCCGTGCGGCGGCGTGGAGTCCCGATGATGTCCCTGCAGCCATTCGATTTTGATCTGGGCGAAACCATCGACGCCTTGCGCGAGGCGGTGCACGATTTCGCCCAGGCGCGCATCGCGCCGCTGGCCGAGGAAACCGACCGCAGCAACCAGTTCCCCAACGCGCTGTGGCGTGAGCTGGGCGAGATGGGGCTGCTCGGCCTGACGGTGGAGGAGGAGTACGGCGGCACTGCGATGGGCTATCTGGCGCATGTGGTGGCGATGGAGGAAATCTCGCGCGCCTCGGCCTCGATCGGGCTGTCCTACGGCGCGCACTCCAATCTGTGCGTGAACCAACTGCGCAAGAACGGCACGCACGAACAGAA
>Ga0172382_10010157_pt1 | contig 12695 bp, 10 predicted proteins | sample Leawel138RmetaG_FD_122245 | JGI IMG/M metagenome (GOLD analysis project Ga0172382, IMG submission 122245) | Leachate microbial communities from a municipal landfill in Southern Ontario, Canada - Leachate well 138R metaG | ecosystem: Engineered > Solid waste > Landfill > Unclassified | place...
GTTCACTAGCGGCGCGCGCGTGGTGCCCTGCCAAGTGACGGGCTTCTCGTCGAGGAGCTTGTGGAAGAGGTCGATCTTCTCCTCGAAGAGCACTTCGTAGTCGGCCAGGTCGTAACCGAAGAGGGGGAACGACTCGGTGAACGAACCTCGGCCCAGGATGACCTCGGCGCGGCCGTTAGAGAGGGCGTCGACCGTGGCGAAACGCTGGAACACGCGCACGGGGTCGTCGGACGAGAGCACGGTAACGCCGGACGCGAGGCGGATGCGCTCGGTGCGGGTAGCTATGCCGGCCAGTACCGTTTCGGGTGAGGAGATGGAGAACTCGCGGCGGTGGTGCTCGCCCAGAGCGATGACGTCGATGCCTGTCTGGTCGGCTACCACGGCTTCCTCCACCGTGGCGCGGATGGCCTCGGCGTAAGAAACCAGGTTGCCGCTATCGTCTCTCGGCAGGTCGCCGAAGCTGTCTATGCCGAACTCGATCTCGGCTGGGTTCATGGGTTCGCTCATTTCAACGCTCCTGATCTGGGGTTTAGGTCTAAAGCTAAGTGGCAACAAAAAACGACTATTGCTGCGACCGGTCGAGCTTGCGCAGGAGACGCAGCAGCTCGCGCTGCTCCTCTTCCTCTAGTGCGGTCATGCGCTCGGCCTGCCACGTTTCGTGCTCGGGCACGGCCTGCGAGGCTAGCGCCTGACCGTCTGTGGTGAGGAAGATGCGGTTGCTGCGGCCCTCGCGCCGGCGCTCTACCAGCTTCTTCTTCTCGAGCCCGTCGAGCAGCTGGCACACGTTGCCCTGCGTTACCAGCAGGCGGTCGGCCAGCTCCTGCTGGCTAGGACCGGGGGTGGCGCCGACCTGCGCTAGCACGTCGAACTGTGCGGGGGTGAGGTCGAACTGGCGCAGGTGATCCGTGGCCGCCCGCTGGGTGCGGCTGACAACCCTCACCATGCGCAGCCATGCCAGCAGCGGCGCGGATTGCAGGGTGTGGGAGCGCGGCATGCGCTGAGCGGTGGCTTGTGTGGTTACCTCAGACACACCCTCACTTTAGACCTAAATCTATTGGCGGTCAAGTGGTCTTATGGAGCTTGACGTCGCCATAGTTTAGACCTAAAGTGTCAACTAAGAAGCGGCGCGGCTATGCGCGGCGCCATCACGACGAGGCACCAGAACCGCGGCGCCCACGGAACAACATAAGGAGACCCGCCCATGCTGAAACTCACCGGCATCCACCACGTGAGCGCGCTCACGAACGACATCCAGGGCAACCACGACTTCTACACCCAGGTGCTGGGAATGCGCCTGGTGAAGAAGACCGTGAACCAGGACGACGTCAGCATGTACCACCTGTTCTACGCCGACGCCCTCGGCACGCCAGGCACCGACATGACCTTCTTCGACATGCCGCGCGCCGCGCGCGAGCATCGCGGCAACCGCAGCATCTCGCGCACCACTTTCCGGGTGAACGGCGGCGACAGCCTGCGCTACTGGGCAGATAGGCTCACGCACCACGGTGTGCAGAACTCCGGCGTGATCACCAGAGACGACCGTCTGCACGTCGACTTCGAAGACAAGGACGGCTTCGTGGCCAGCCTCGTGGACGATGGCGGGGTGGGCGAGGCCCACCCTTGGGAGCACAGCCCCGTAGCAGCCGAGCATCAGATCAGGGGCCTCGGCTACAGCGCCATAACCGTGCCCGAGCTGGCACCCACCCACGGCTTCCTGACCGGGGTCCTCAACCTCGAGACGCTGCGCACCTACCCTAACCACGAAGCTCCGGAGCACACCGTGCACGTCTACGGTATGAACGCAGAAGGGCCCGCCGCCGAGGTGCACGTGGCGGTCAGGCCTGACCTGCCCCGCGCGCGTTACGGCTCCGGCGGGGTGCATCACGTGGCTCTGCGCATACCCGACTACGAGCAGTACCACCGCTGGACAGAGCGCCTGGAAGAGACCGGCATGGCGTTCAGCGGTGAGGTCGACCGGTTCTATTTCCGCAGCCTCTACATCCGCGAACCCGGCGGCATACTGTTCGAGCTCGCCACCGACGGCCCCGGCTTCCACCACGACGAACCCCTCGAGACCATGGGGCAGACGCTGGCGCTGCCACCGTTCCTCGAGCCGCACCGCGCCCAGATCGAGCCTCAACTCAGGCGACTTTGAGGCCGGTCAGCCCAGCAGCGCCCGTGCCGGTGCTACGTGGGACCGACCTCAGCACCTTGCAGACCGAGTAGCGCCAATAGCTCGCTGGCGGCCGCCCCACCCGCCAGGTTAGCGCCGATGGTGGAGGCCGACGGGCCGTAACCCACCAGGTGCACGCGGGGGTCGCGGGCTACCTGGGTGGCTAGGCGGCCCGTCATGGTAATGCCGCCGCTCGCCTCGCGCAGGCCGAGCGGCGCCAGGTGATCGAGGTTGCTGCGGAAGCCCGTGCACCAGAGGATGACGTCGGCGTGAGCCTCCGTGCCGTCAGCCCACCGCACGCCCTCCTCCAGCACCTCGCTGAACATCGGCAGGTTCTTCAACACCCCGCGGGCGCGCATGGCCTCTATCCGCGGCGTTACGGGCAGGCCCGTCACCGACACGACGGAGAGCGGTGGCAGGCCCGCCCGCACTCGCTCGTCCACCTGCGCCACCGCGCGCCGGCCCGCGTTCTCGTCGAACGGCCCCTCGCGGAAGTCAGGCGGCCGCCTAGACACCCACGTGGTGCTGGTGACCTGTGAGACCTCGTCGAGGAGCTGTATGGCCGAGATGCCGGCCCCCACGACCACCACGTGCTGGCCGCGGAACTCGGCGGCGCTCACGTAGTCGCGCGTGTGTAACTGCCGGCCCCGGAATCCCTCCACCCCCGGGTAGTACGGCACGTACGGCTTCTCCCACGTGCCCGTTGCGTTTATCAGTCCACGGGCGCTGATCTGGCCGCGCTCGGTCGTGACCCGCAGGCGACCAGCCTCGTCCGTGTCCTCAAGCTCGACGCTGATGACGTCTATGGGCCTGTAAACGTTCAGTGCGAAGCGCTCCTCGTAGGCGGCGAAGTAGCGCGGCACCGCGGAGCGCGCCTGCACCTCAGTGTCGCCCGTGTCGACGACCTCCGAGAAGGCCATGCCCGGTAGGTCGTGTATGCGGTTCACGGTGCTGAGCGTCAGCGAGGGCCAGCGGTCGCTCCAGGCGCCGCCCGGCTCGGGATTGGCGTCCAGTACGATGAAACCGCGTCCGGGCTCCAGGCCGCGGCGCTTCAGGTGGTAGGCGGTGGAGAGGCCAGCCTGGCCTGCGCCCACTACGACGATCTCGGTCACCAGGCGCATAGCCGGTGACGCAAGTTCGGCTCTGTTCGGCTCGGTCATCCGCCTTCAAGGTTAGAACTAAAGGGCCATGGTGGGGTGTAGGCACGTGCCTTTGAGGGCAGTCTGAGCCCCGCCGGGTCGGGTAATCTGGCTCATGCGAAAGGCACTTTTCTCTCGTTTGGAGTCGCTCTACCCGGAGATGGTTGAGTTCCGGCGCGACCTTCACATGCACCCAGAGGTTTCGTTCCAGGAGGTGCGCACCCCACAACTAATTGCCGACTACCACCGGGCGCTTGGACTCGAAGTGCGCACTGGCGTTGGCGGCCGCGGGGTGGTCGCCACCCTGCGGGGCGGCCTGCCCGGCAAGACCGTGGCCCTGCGCGCCGACTTCGACGCGCTACCCATAGACGACGAGAAGGACGTGCCGTACAAGTCGACAATTCCCGGCGTCATGCACGCCTGCGGGCACGACATACATACGGCCGGGCTGTTGGGTGTAGCCAAGGCGCTTAGCGAAGTGAAGGACCAACTGCGCGGCAACGTGGTGTTCGTGCACCAGTTCGCTGAGGAGGTCTCACCCGGCGGCGCTCTACCCATGATCGAGGACGGATGCTTAGACGGCGTCGACGTCATCTACGGCGCGCACGTGCAGTCGCCGCTCGAGACGGGCGTGGTCGGCACGGTAATCGGGCCGGCCATGGCCACCGCCGACACGATCGGTATAGAGATCAGGGGCAAGGGCGGCCACGGTGCCGAGCCGCACAAGACGGTGGACCCCATCGTCATCGCAAGCCACCTGATCCTCGCGCTGCAGCACGTGGCCTCCAGGCAAACCGATCCGCTGGAGTCCGTGGTCGTGACCATAGGCTCCATCCACGGCGGGTCGGCGTCGAACATCATCCCAGAAACCGTGAAGCTCACCGGAACCGTCAGGACGTTCAAGCGCGAGGTGCAGCAGGCCACCGAGGAATCGATCGGGCGCCTTGTCGAGCAGGTGTGCGGCGCCTTCGGGGCCGAGGGCAAGCTCGACTACGAGCACGGTTACCCCACCGTGGTGAACCACGCCGAGCAGACGGAACTGGTTACGGAGGTGGCCCGCGCCGTGGTGGGCGCCGAGAACGTGGTCGACATGGTGCCCATGATGGGCGGCGAGGACTTCGCTTACTACCTCCAGAAGGTGCCAGGCACGTTCTTCTTCGTTGGCGGGCGCAACGAAGAACTAAAGGCCGTGTACCCGCATCACCACCCGCGCTTCGATGTCGACGAGCGCTCCATGCTCATCACGGGCCGCATCTTCATAGGTGCTGTGCTCGAGGAGTTCGGGCAGACCGGGGCCAACGCTCCGGCAGCCGGGGTGCTGGAAGTCGCCTGAGGCCACTCAGTGAGCGCAGGCCGTACCATCGCGCATGGTGAGTATCCAGATCGATCACCTCCTGTACGCAGGACCGGACCTAGCACAGCTGGGTGAGGGGTTCACGGCCCGTAGCGGTTTACGGGCGGTTCAGGGCGGCCGGCACGAGAACTGGGGCACCCATAACTCGCTACTGGGGCTCGGGTCTAACGAGTACATCGAACTCATAGCCTCCGAGCCGGGCGCCAGCGGGCCGTGGGGCGCGCTCTTCTCGCGCCTGATGGGGCCGTCGCTGCAGGCGTGGTGCGTGCGCGCCGGGAACGCCGACGTTGTGGCGGCCAAGCTTGAGGGCGCCGGAATAGCAACCAGGCGCGTTCCAGGTGGGCGGCGCCTGCCGGACGGCAGCATGCTCACCTGGGAGCTCGTGTTTCCCCGCGGCCACGCTTTCGGGGGCGCGTTGCCGTTCTTCATCGACTGGCAGGGCTCCGCGCACCCGGCGTTGAGTCTCGAGCCACGCGCCACGCTCGCCTGGGTCAGGGTCGAGCATCCGCAACCTGACGAGTACGAGCGGGTACTCGCAACGGTGGGCGCTCTTCCTGAACGGCTCAAGGTGGCGGCCGGCCCCCGCCTCGCCCTCAGGGCGCGCTTCGAGACCGCCAGCAGCGCTTTCGAGCTGGCGGGCGAGCTGGACGCCGACGCGTACCTAGGCGAAGCCTGAGCACCCCGTTACCGGCGTTATGAAGCGGGTCACGCGCTTCTCACCAGCTGGGGCACTACCATCGCCGCATGGCGCCTAAGTTCCCGCTCAAACCCTTGCTGGCTGCGCTCTTCCTAGCCGCGTGCGCGTCGCCGGTCTCGAACGGTAACGGTGGTCCAGGCGGTCCCGGTGAGGGGCCGTCGCTGGCCGACTGCCAGGTGTTCCCGGCCGATCACGTGTGGAACGCGCGGGTGGACAACCTGCCCGTCCACCCGAACTCGGCAGCATACGTTCGGACTATCGGGGAGAGCCGCCATGTGCATCCTGATTTCGGGTCCGGCCTATGGGAGGGCGCCCCCATCGGCATCCCCTACACCACCGTCGGGGCCGGTCAGAGCGGGGTCAACGTCAGCTTCTACTACCCCTCCGAGAGCGATCCGGGCCCGTACCCGGTACCGGCCGACGCGCCCGTTGAAGGTGCGCCGCCAGGCGGCGTGGCGGCGGGCGGCGACAGGCACGTGCTGGTGGTCGACACCGCCGCGTGCACCCTATACGAGCTGTACGACGCGGTGCTGCAGCCGGACGGTTCATGGGAGGCTGGCTCCGGCGCTATCTTCGACCTGGACGGCTACGACCTGAGGCCGGCCGGCTGGACCTCGGCTGACGCCGCTGGCCTGCCGATACTCCCCGGGCTGGTGCGTTACGAGGAGGTTGCGGCAGGCGTCATCGCGCACGCGCTGCGCTTCACGGCCCCTCAGACTGCCGCTGCCTACGTGTGGCCCGCGCGCCACTACGCATCTAGGAATACGGGCCCTGAGTTCCCGCCCATGGGCACGCGCTTCCGTCTGCGTGCCGACTTCGACGCCAGCGGGTTCTCGGCCGAGACGCAGGTGATAGTCACGGCGCTGAAACGTTACGGCATGGTCCTGGCCGACAACGGCTCGGCGTGGTACCTATCCGGCGCCCCGGACGACAGGTGGGACAACACCGTGCTCCGCGAACTACGCCAGATAGTGGGCAGTGACTTCGAGGCCGTCGACGCTTCCGGCCTGATGCTCGACCCGGACAGCGGCAGGGCGCGCCGCTAGCCGAAGCTCAGTCCTCGTCCAGGTTTATGGAGTGGTGGTCGAGGTTCGCCAGGCCGCGCTTCCAGTAGCCGTCCACCGACACGCGTTCGCGCGGTAGCCCAAGCTCGAGCCTGAAGTAGTCGCGGATGGGCTTCAGGGCGCCGGCCTCTCCAGCGGCGAACACGAACCAGTCATCGTTCTCAGGCAACTTCACCGCACGCAGAGCCCGCTCGAGCCCGCCGTCGCCTTCCTCGTCGCGCAGGACCCACGTGACCTCTACGTTGCTGCGGTCGGTGAGCTGGCGGCGCTCGGCGGCGTTCGCCACCTCCACGAAGATGTGAGCGCGGGCGGCGTCAGGCAGCTCCTCCGCGAAGCGCCCGAGAGCCGGCAGCACGGACTCGTCACCTGCCAGCAGGTACCAGGCGTAGTTCTCGGGGAAGACGCGGTTGCCGCGTGGGCCCATGACCCCTAGCTGGTCGCCGGCTTTGGCGCTGGCGGCCCAGTTAGAGGCAACGCCGTGACCGTGCTTAACGAACTCGAGGATCAGCTCCTTCGTTTCGGGTAGCCAGCCGCGAACGGTGTAGTCGCGCAGGATGGGCTCGGGTGCGCCCTCCTCGGTGACCCAGCCTTTGGGGCCGCGGGTCGGCATGACCACCTCGGTGGTGCCTGGCTGTGGGAAGAGCACCTTAACGTGGTCGGTCGGCGCGAGGTGCACGTACGGGAAGCCGCCGGCCAGAGCGTCGCCCGTGAGGTAAACGCGCACGTAGTTTGGGGTCAGCGTTTCTACTCGGCTGACGGTAAGGATCCGCCTACCGAGGTTCTCTATGAGGTTCACCTGAACCTCGCCGGTGTGGTTGGGGCCGGTCCAGCTCTTAGTTCTGGTTAGGGTCACGCGTCTCTCCTGTCGGCGCCGGTCAAGGTGTCCGGACGCATGCTGCAACGGGTTATGGCGGTAGGGAGATGATCCCCGCGCTTGAATCCTGAGTGATGTTATCAAGATTGGTTGCCGACATGTGGCAAGGGCCTGCGAAGCGGAGCCCCGCCCTACATAGGCTCTGAGCCGTTGCCGTTGCGTGCGCTGGCAAGCCGCGAAGGCGACCCGCCCCAATTGACCACCAGCACCGGGCAGGGCGCCTCTTCAAGGATCCTTTCCACGCGCGGCCCCAGGTAGAGGCGTCCGGAGCCAGGCCGAACGTCAGTCCCAAGGATTATCAGGTCCACGCCGTTCCGCTTCGTGAACTCGAGTATGGAGTCCTCGACGCCGGGACCAACGGCGACCTCGCCCCTCACGTTCACGCCCTGGTCAGCGCCCAGGCCGACCAGTTCGTCGACCATCCGGCGACGGGCATCGTGCTCGCGCCTGGCGAGGTCCAGTCGCGTCCCCGCCAGGCCCGGCCCTTCCGCGCCCTGACTGACGCTCAGCACCACGACCTCTTCGTCTGCCTGGGTCGCCAGGCGGAAGGCGAACTCCGCTGCATGATGGGCTGCGGCCGTGCCGTTGGTAGGCACCAGTAAGCGGCGCGGGGGCCAGGTCGCGTTCTCCTGCCCGCCCCCACGCGCCACGATGGTTGGGCAGGGAGCCAGGCGCACCAACTCGTCGACCATGGGGTGGAAGAGCGCGTCAGGTGCCTCGGAGCGCTCCGTGGCGCCCAGGATCAGCAGCTGGTAGTCCTTCTCGGCCTCCGCGAGTATGGCGCCCTTAGGGTCGCTTGACTCGACCACCTTTCGGGTCAGATCCACGTCGCCGTACTGCTCGCCGAGGCCGTCGAGGAACTCCGCTCCCTCGCTCTTGCCGCCGGCAGGGCTGACGTTCAGGAGCGTCACCGAGAGGGGATCGTGCTGAGCCAGGCGCGCTATGAGGTGGGCGTCCAGGCTGTCTGTGTCGGCTCGACCCTTGCGTGTGCGCATGGGCACGAGAATGCGCCTGATAGCGGCGACCTCGCTGTCAGCCGAGATCTCCTCGCGCTTAAGGCGGGCCAGCTCCTGCCTCTCCGGCGTCACACGCTTCAGCGCCCACCGCAGCGCCGGTGGCGCCATGAGCGAGGTGGTCATGGCCATTACGACGATGATCGAGAACATCTCCTGAGTCAGCACACCGATCTGCAGACCGATGGTGGCGATGATTATCTCCATGGCGCCGCGGGCGTTCATGCCCGCGCCCATGGCGAGCGCGGTCCAGTGGTCGCGCTTACCGATCAGCCTGGCGCCCGCGTAGACGCCAACTATCTTCCCGAACGACGCCACGAAGATCACCAGCAACGTGATAACGAACAGTTGCGGCGTGAACAGCGGCGCTACGTCGACCTTGAGGCCAGCCACGGCGAAGAAGATGGGCGCGAAGATCCCCAAGGTGACGCTTTCGACCTTACGCACCACCTCGGCGGGCAGCCTTGGCATGCGGCCGAAAAGAATGCCCATGAAGAAAGCGCCCAGCACGGCCTCAAGGTTCAGCGCGTGCGATACGGCGCCCCAGATGAAAGTGAGGACGACCACGAGCGTCAGCAACCGGTCACGGCTACGGACCTCGTCTTGCACGAAATCGAGCGACCATTTGACCAGCCAGCGACCGATGGTGAAGGAGAGCACCATGAAAGCCAGCACGCTGCCTACCGCGCCGAGGAACGTGCCAGCCGTGACGGCGTCGCCGGCCGCCAGGCCAGCGACGATGGAAAGCATGGTCCAACCGACCGTGTCGTCTGTCATGCCTGCAGCGAGGATCGTCTGACCCACGTCGCGGCGCATGAGGTTCATGTCCATCAGAACCTTGGCTATGACCGGGATGGCGGTGATGGCCATGGCGGTGGCCACGAACAGGGAGAAGACGAGCCGGTGATCCTGGTTAGCCAGGAGCGAGTCCGGCAGCGACCACCCCAGGATGAAGCCCGTGGAGAACGTGAGCGTTATGCCCCCCACCGAGGCGCCGATCGCTGCGCGCGCCTGGCGCCTGATGAGCGCTAGGTCGGTCTCCAGGCCCGTCAGTAGTAGTAGGAACATGACGCCGATCAGCGACACGACCTCGAGGAGGTGCCCCTGGATGGGCGTCTGCGGCACTATCCATTGGCCCACGGCGGGGAAGAAGCCGCTGAGGAGCGACGGACCTAGAACGATGCCAGCTAGGATCTCGCCTACCACCGACGGTTGACCCAGTCGTTGGGCTATCTCGCCCAGCGCGCGCGCTGTGAGCAGCAGCAGGGCGATCTGGATGATGAGAGCTAGTACGTCGTGGTGCGACGCAGCCGTGAAGACCGTTGTCATGGCGCGATCTTGCATGAGCACGCGCGGCCGTACAGCGGCCGGCGAAGGGTGATGGGTAGCACGTCTACCACCTTCCAGTTGAGCCTACGAGGTTAGCTGACGGGTTCGGAGGTGGAAGTCTCCGTCCGGCCAAGGCCAGATTCACCCCTGGTGCTCGGGTCCCCCGCCGCGCGGACTTCCACCGCGCGCTCGGCTGAGGTAGACGCCTAGCGCCTACTCAAGGGAGGAGTCTACGTTCCCCGAGAGGGGCCGTCAAGCTAACTTGGGCCGTGCCATCAGCCCTTGACTCCGCGCCCGGAACCGCCGCTACCGACCGCCGTAGGCCGCGGCACCTAGGACTGTAAGCTGGCCGGGCCGTGGTTACAGGGACCGACCTCACGACCGACTCCGGCGGTGGACTCAAGCCTGCCCTGGCCCAGTTCGCGCAGGCGCACGTCGGTGCGCTGCTTGCGGCTCGCGACGTCTCGTGGGACCACGGCGAATCGGAGGTGTGGGCGCTCACCGCAGAGGGTGGTAGGGCGGTGGTCAAGGTCCACCGCCAGGCGCGCAAGTTCCGTAACGAGCGGGCCGCCTACACTGACTGGCTTCCGCAACTGAGGCCCCGGCTGGAACCCGGCACCTGCGTACCTGAGCTACTGGCCGTGCACGACGAGCACCCGCGCGCCCTCCTGCTGGGGCTTGCGGAGGGCGAGCCGTTGGATGCCCGCCAGACGACACCCCAGCTGGAGGCGGCGGTGCACGAGCGCGCCGGGCGGTTCTTACGCAGCCTGCACGGGATAGACCTGCATGACGCGGATCCCATGCCACTGGCTGATGCCTACGAGTTGCGCCTCAGGGCGTGGATCAAGCGGGCCGCCGGTATCTTCCCGGAGGCGGTGACGGGCGCGGTGAGTAGCGCCTTGGCTGAGACTCTGCCCTTCGTGGCGGGCCAGGCGCGGGTGGCGTGCCACCGCGACTTCACGCCGCGCAACTGGCTAGTGCCATTAGGCGACCAGCCTGACTGGAGCCCAGCCGCGTCAGCGGGAGAGCGCGCGGACGGTGGTGTCCTCACGGTCATCGATTTCGAGCACTCCCAGCCGGACCTGTACCTCACTGACCTGCTGCGCCTCTGGGTGGGAGCCTGGCGCCGCCGGCCCGACCTCAGGTCCAGCTTCCTGAAAGGTTACGGTCGGTCGCTGACTAGCGCTGAGGAGGAGGCGTTGCGCGGGCTGGCCGCTTTCTGGGCGTTCTCCACCGTGGTGTGGGCCAGTGAGCACCGCGACGGGGCGTTCGAGCGCGCCGGCTGGAAGACCCTCAGCTGGTTGGGCCTGGTGTAGCGGCGGGCGGTTACGCGGCGCTGCTAAGCGTAGGGGTGGGCCTCACGCCCGACGCTTGCCTGACCTCGTCAGCGGCAGCAGCACGACCAGCGGCGCTGCTGTCAGAAGTGCCATGATTCCGCCGATAGACAGGTCGGTTACGACCGCTAGCGGGTAGCCGAGGAGGGCGGACGCGGCGGCAACGGCTAGCGCCACAGCCAGCATGACGGGGAGCCGCTGACTTGCCAGGCGGCCCACCACGGCGGGCGTTATCGCGAACGCCACGAAGAGCACGACCCCCACGGCGTCCAGTGCCGCCACGGCCGTGAACGAAGTGAGCGCCAGCAGGCCGCCCGTGGCCACTCTGGGCCTGAGGCCCTGCAGCTCGGCCAGGACAGGATCGAACGCGGCGGCGGTGAGCTCCTTGTAGAACACGGCCACGTACACGGCGTTGAGCACGAAAGCTACGAAAACGGCGGCCAGCGCGCGTGGCACCAGCAGCCCGAACACGTTAACGCGGTCCAGCCAGACGAAGCCGATCTCGCCCAGCAGCACAGTGTGAACGTCCACGTGCGCGTCGCGCGCGAAGAGGCCCAGGACGAGGATGCCGGCAGCGAAGAGGGCGGGGAAGACGAGCCCGGTGGCGGCGTCCCGCTTGACCTTCCCGCTGCGTGCCAGCCACTCGGTCAGTGCCACTGTGAGTAGGCCCGCGCCCGCCGCCCCGAGTAACTGCAGCGGCCCGGTGGCGCTGCCGGTGAGAAGGAACGTTACCGCCACCCCGAACACGACGCCGTGGCTGATGGCGTCGGTGAGCATCGCCTGGCCGCGCACGACCAGGAAGGTGCCGAGGAGCGCGGCCGACGCACCGGTAAGCACGCCCGTAGCCAGGATGGCGAACGAGGGCGAATCTAGTAGCGCCTGCATAGCCGCCATGGCCCCTACCATCACGCTCCCTCCACCGGTACCCCGCGCCGAGGAGCCGCTACCAGGGAGACGACCACTACCAGGCTGGCTACCAGCACCACTGTGGGCCCGGTAGCCATGCCGGGAACGGCGGCGCTAAGCAGCGCGCCCACGAGGGCGCTGCCCGCCCCGATACCGCCCGCCACCCACACCATGCCGGTTAGCGAGCCTGTCCACTGCCGGGCCGCGGCGGCGGGCGCCACCACCAGCGCCGACATGAGCACCACGCCGACGAGCTCGAGTCCCACCACGATGGCTATAGCCAGGAGCCCGGTGCTGACCGCCTCGTAGAGCTGCACGCGGTAGCCGCTGGCGCGCGCGAAGTGCGGGTCGAAGATGACGAGCTTCAGGGGCCGGAAGAGCAACGCCACCGCTGCCAGCGCCACGGCGCCGAGCACTCCGATGGTTACTAGGTCCGAGCGCAGCGTGGCTGCGGCCTGGCCGTAGAGGAACTGCTCCAGTCCGGCGCTGCCAGCCCCGGGCTGGCGCTGCACGTACGAGAGCAGCACGACCCCGAGGGCGAAACCGGTGCCGAGCGCCACGCCAAGAGCGGACTCGTTCTTGCTGCCGCGCCGGCGCGACAGCGCAACGGAGAGGAGCGCGGCGGCTAGCCCCGATGCAAGAGCCCCCAGGAGCATGAACGGCAGGCTGCGTCCGCCTGCCACCAGGTAACCGATTACAACGCCCGGCAGAGCGGCGTGCGACATGGCGTCGCCGAGCAGGCTCTGCCGCCTGAGAACCGCGAACGTGCCCAGTGCGCCGGAAGTGAGGCCCAGCATGAGGGCGCCGAGCGA